>ENA-OQCL01001038-OQCL01001038.1-human-gut-metagenome-genome-assembly--contig:-NODE-1038-length-11025-cov-5.628556_pt1 | contig 11025 bp, 9 predicted proteins | sample MGYA00242502_ERZ504586 | MGnify/ENA primary metagenome ERZ504586 (study PRJEB26092, sample SAMD00036316) | human gut metagenome | host: Homo sapiens | study: EMG produced TPA metagenomics assembly of... | reverse complement strand
AAGGACAGCGCCAGAATCAATACGACCGGCAGCAACAAATACGGCAGGAAAACACGCCAGTTCCTTTTCTTATCCAAGTTAATGAATCACTCCTTCAGCTATCTTGCCAAAACGGCAGATTTCATCAATACAATCATTTACCGCCATAGACGAAGGGCTTCAGCACGCCCACATACGGAAGATTGCGATATTTTTCATCATAATCGAGGCCGTAGCCCACCACAAATTCATCCGGCACACACGCGCCCACATAATCCGCAGCCAGGTCAACCTGACGGCGCTCCGGTTTATCAAGCAGCGTGCAGATACGGATGCTCTTGGGATTGCGGGAGGTTAAAATCTCGCGTATGTAGTGGAGCGTTTTGCCGCTGTCTAGAATATCCTCCACGATCAAAAGATCGTACCCCTCTAAATTAATATCCAAATCTTTTACGATTTTGACGACGCCGCTCGTTTTTCACGCCGGAACCATAGCTGGAAACCGCCATAAAATCGATGCGGCAGGGAATGGTGATTGCACGCATCAAATCCGCCATGAATACGACGGAGCCTTTGAGGATGCTGATCATCAGCAGGCGTTTTCCCCTATAATCCTCGCTGATTTTTGCGCCCAATTCTTTTACAATGCCCGATAAGGATTCCTCGTTAAGCAGGATTTTCTCAATATCGTCACGCACTATTGTATCCCCCCGCTGGTGATGATTAATATTTGATTCGTTTGACCCGTGACAGCAACCCGTTCATCCACACCAAAAAACGGGGCCCACACCGGGCCGGCAGCATCGCTCAAAACAGGCATGCCGCTTCGCTTCTCCGGTGGAACCTCCAGCTCCTGAAACAGATTCTTAAAGGTTTTGGTGCAGCCCCTTCCGGCTGGGCGCAGGCAGTCGCCAGCAATGCGCTGCCGCAAAATCAGGTTACCATGTATTCTATCATAATCCAAGCAATTCGCCAACTGGTGTTTATGAATTTTTTGTATCTTTACAAAATCTTTTTTGTAAACAAAAGAAAACGCCAGCCGCCCTCCTGCCCATGCAAAAACCTGTGCTTCAGGCCATTCCAGCGGTTGGACGGCAAGCGGCGGAGTTTGCGCCACAGCATCCTCCTGCGGAAACTCCAGCACGCCGCGCCGGACGCGAGCGGTAACGCCCCCGCCCACCTGCACACAGCCCTTCCCCTGCGCCAACAATTGCTCCACCGATGCGATATGGCAGTAGGCAGGCTGGGCGCATCCCTCATCCCTCAGAATTTGCGCGATGACCCTAGTGCGCAGGGCTTTATCCTGAGCGAGCAGCTCCGCAGCCTGATAACCGTTTTCTTTTTTCAGCTTTTGAAGCGACTGTGAGGCAAGCCGCTCCAAAAGCACATCGTCGGCGGATAAAGTATCCATGCAGCGGCGCGCAGCTTCCTGCACATTGGGGTTGATGCCCCTCAGCACCGGCACAATCTCCAGCCGCACCCGGTTGCGCACATAGTCATGAGAAAGGTTGGTGCTGTCAATCACATAAGGGATTTGTCGTTTCGCACAATAAGCCTCGATTTCCTCCCTCGTGCAGCCGATCAGTGGACGGATAATCCGCCCTCGCTTTGCCGGAATGCCGCACAGGCCATGCAGTCCTGCGCCGCGCGCAAAATGCATCAGGAAGGTTTCCAACTGATCATCCAGCGTATGTGCCGTGGCAATGAGCGCTTGCTCATTCAAGGCCTCCAGATAGGCATAGCGAACCCGCCTGCCACACTCCTCTATTCCCTCGCCCGTTTGCTTTGCTTCCTGCGCCACATCCGTATGCAGGATAGATAGAGGAATTTTCAACCGCTTGCACGTATTGCGCACTAGCAATTCATCCCGGTCTGCCTCCGCACCGCGCAGGCCGTGGTTAATATGGGCGGCTGAAAGCGTCAGATGAAATTCCTCGCGGATTTCATTCAGAAAAAAGAGCAGCGCCATCGAATCCGCTCCCCGGAAACGGCGACAATGACCGCCGCACCCGGCGTCAGCAGATGATGACGCTGAATCGTTTCAAGAGCCCTACATTTCATCACGGTTTCTCTCCAAGGTGGTAAACATCGTATAATCCGGGTTCCAGCCAAGCTCCACCGTCTCCACCGGGCCGTGGCGGTTTTTGGCCACGATCACCTCGGTGATGTTGGCGTTCGCCTCTTCTGGCGGATTTTCGTCCTTATAATAATCCTCACGGTAAAGCATCATAACAATATCCGCATCCTGCTCGATGGAGCCGGATTCACGCAGGTCAGAAAGCTGCGGACGGTGTGATTTGCCGCGTCCCTCCGTGCCGCGCGCGAGCTGGGCAAGCGTGATAACCGGAACGTTGACATCCTTGGCCATCAATTTCAGGTTTCGCGTAATATCAGAAACCTCCTGCACACGGTTTTCCGTACGTTTGCCGGACTGCATGAGCTGGAGATAGTCGATGACCACGCAGTCAACATCCCGCATGCGGCGCACGCGCGCCTTCATCTCCGGCACGGTGATGCTGGAAGTATCGTCTACATAGAGGTCGCATTCATTTAAAACAACTGTGGCCGCGCCGAGCCTACTCCACTCATCATCCGTCAGCTGGCCGGTGCGCATCTTTTGGCTGCCAACACGCGCCTCGCTCGAAAGCAGGCGCTGCGCTAACTGCTCTTTGGTCATCTCAAGCGAAAAAAACAAAACCTTTTTTTTCGCTTTGAGTGCAACATTGCGCGCAATGTTGAGCGCAAAGCTCGTTTTACCCATTGCCGGGCGGGCGCCCACAATGATGAGGTCGGATTTATTCAAGCCGGAAATGACCCGGTCCAGATCAGAAAAGCCCGTGGTGAATCCCATATACTGCTCCCTGTCTGGGGAGCTCAGCTTATAGAGCCTATCATACACCTCATTAACGATTACATCGCTCAGGCGGGAGGGCCCGACCGTATTCTTCCCCTGCCGGATATCATAAATGCGCTGTTCCGCGGCATCCAGCAACAAGTCTGCCTCCGCCTCTTCCGTTGTGGCGGAATCAATAATCTCCCGAGAAACGTTGATGAGCGTACGCATGTAGAACTTTTCCCGCACGATGCGGGCATACGCCTCCACATTCGCGGTGGAGGGCACCGCCTGCGCGAGCTGGAACAGATAAGTTTTGCCGCCTGCATCATCGTATACGTTATCTTTTTTCAGCTGATCCAACACGAGCAGCGGATCGATCTTGCCACCCATGGCGTCGATATTGACCATGATGCCAAAAATCGCCTGATGCTGCGGCAGGTAGAAATATTCCCCTTTGACCAGCATCAGCACCTGCGGCATGCAGCCCGGATCGATCAGGAGAGAGCCCAGCACAGCCTGCTCCGCTTCCAGGCTAAATGGCATTTTTACGCCGTCAAAGCTGGAAAGCGCATTGATTTCATCCATGCTGATCACCACTCCTTTCTTACCCCCGGTTGTGTAATGGTACAATTTTTGAAAAGCCAAAAGTTTGGACAAAACCTTTGCTTAAAAAGCAGAAAACAAAGTGCGAAAGAAGGCGCTTTCAAGCTTTATTTTCTACCTGTCAGAGTTTTAGGGGTTATTCGCCTACCATCACATAAAGCTTGGCGGTTACGCCGTTATAGAGCTTAATTTCTGCCGGGAAGGTGCCAAAATTTTTGATATCCTCCACTACGATTTTGCGCTTATCAACCTGGATTCCGAACTCCTTGGCGATTAATTCCGCAATTTCCTTTGAGGTGACGGAGCCGAACAGCCGGCCGTTTTGACCTGCGTTGGCAGTGAGCTTCAGCGTTTTTCCTTCCAGCTTGGCGGCAGCTTCCTTCGCTTTAGCCGTCTCTGTAGCGATGCGGTAATTTTCAGCCTCCTGCCGGTTTTTTAGCTCGCTCATCGCCTGCTTATTCGCCTCCATTGCAAGGCCGCGGGGGAAGAGAAAATTACGGGCATATCCATCAGAGGTTTTCACCATCTCGCCTTTTTTTCCAAGGCCTTTTACATCCTGCTTTAAAATAACATTCATTTTCAGAACCATCCTTTCTATACAAAACACGGGTTGCGTCTATTACCTGTTTAGTTTTGCATCTCTTCCGGCCGCTCCTGTGGAGCCTCTTCCTGCGCATTAATCTGCGCATAGAATTGATCGATCACCTGCAACAGGCGAACCTTGGCATCGCTGACTGATATATTGCTCAACTGCGCAGCCGCCATTGTCTGATGGCCGCCACCGCCGAGCATTTCCATAATCAGCTGAACGTTCATAGCACCCATGGAACGAGCCGAAATATTGACAATATCCCCCGTCCGGTAAAGGACATAGGAGGACTGTATACCGCTGATATTCAGCATCTCGTCCGCAGCTTGCGAAGCGATGATCCGCAGATCCTCGGACTCAATATCGGCAATCGCGATTGCGCAGCCGCGATAGGTATCAAAATTCGAGGTGATGGCGTTGCGCAGCTGGTGATCCTCCATGCTGTTGGAAAACAGCTGCTTAACGCGCACGGTATCCGCACCGCGCCCGCGCAGGTATGCCGCTGCCTCAAAGGTATGCACTCCGGTGCGCAACACAAAATCACGCGTGTCGAGCATGATGCCCGCAAGCAGCGCCTCCGCCTGCAATTTATCGATAAAGGGCTTATTGCTCATATAGGGCAGAAGCTCCGTTACCATCTCCGATGCGGAAGAAGCTGTGGGCTCATGATAAAAAATAACCGCGTTATCAATGAAGTTGACCGTTTTGCGATGATGGTCAATGACGATCACGGTTTTGACCTTTTCCAGCAACGGCGGATATTCCACAAAATCCGGCCGGTGCGTATCCACCACCACAAGCAGCGTACGCTTGCTCAGAAGCTGCAAAGCGTCGCCCGGCTCCATAATGAAATCCCGCATGCCGCTCTCATCAAGCTGGCTGACCAGTGCCTTTGCAAGCGACTTGCCGCGCGACATAACGATATATGCCGGCTTTTTGAAAAAGTGCGCTGCGCTCCACACACCGACCGCAGCGCCCAAAGCATCCAGGTCGGCGAATCGATGGCCCATAATTAAAATGGTATCACTGCCTTCAAACAGCTCTGCGATTGCGGAGGCAACAATCCTTGTGCGCACCTTCGTTTGCTTTTCAACGCTTTGAGAAACGCCGCCGAAAAAGGTAAACTGGCCATGCGTATTGACCGCCGCCTGATCCCCCCCGGCGGCCCAGCGCCATATCGAGCGCCTGCCTCGCAGCATCCTCGCACTCGCGCAGGCTGTCTCCCCGGCCCACGCCGATAGAGAGCGTCACGCCGGTCAGGCCTTCATATGTATAGGCCCTGACGCTGTCAAGCACGTTAAAACGCTGCTGCATCATTGTTTGCAGCGCCCGTTCTTCCACAACCATCATATAGCGGCTGTTAGCATATTTGCGCATAATGCAATCAAATTGGGCGGACCAGGTTTCAATAATCTTCTCCACGCCGCCAGTGAGGGCGGCCTTCTCGCTATCCCGCAGGCCGTGGGCGATCTCATCCAGGCTGTCCATCGCCACCAGCAATACAGCCGGGCGGCTGGACTGATATTCTTCCGCCTGCTTTTTCAGCTGAGTGTCATCGATATAGTATAGGACAGTGGCCGCATCGCTATGGTCGGAAACACGGTTGGCATAAACGGTATAACGCAGCCCGTCGTATTCCACCGGGACGCTGTCCTGCGCCAATATCTCTTCCACTGGGACCCCGGAGGTAAACTGGATTGCTCCGGCATCCTCCAGCTTCTTTCCGCCCAACACGCGCGTGCGGAAAAGATCGTTAAACCAGAGCACCTTCCCGCCGCTGTCTACAGCTAGTATCGGCAGCGGGAAGTCCTGCGCCGACTTCTGATCGGGGAAGGAAAGGGAATTGGAAATCTGCAACACAGCCCTTTGGACGCGCCGCCCATGGAAATACAGGTGCAACAGCTCAAACGCCAGGCAGCCAAGCAAAAAGAGCAGCTCCACCGTGGCCAGCTGCCACGAAAAGGCGAAGGTAACGCCTGCAAAAACAAGACATACCCCCAAGGAAATTACAGCCACCGGATACGTCTTCCAGAGATTTTTCATCCAACCCCCCTTTATAAGGCCAAACAAAAATCGAATATCATTTATACGTCCATCAGGATCGGCAGGATCATGGGGCTGCGCTTCGTGCGCTCATACATGAGATGGGATACCTCATCACGCAGTTTGAGCTTGATGGAGCTCCAGTCATGCACGTTATGAGCGGCGCAATCCTCCAGGATGCGCTGAGCAACCTTGCAGGCATCCTCAATCAGCTCTTCCGATTCGCGCACATACACAAAGCCGCGCGATACCACATCCGGCCCGGAGAGCAGCTCTCCTGTTTTGCTATCGATCGTGGCCACCACAATAATCAGGCCGTCCTGCGCCAGATGCTTTCTATCGCGCAGCACAATGCTGCCCACATCGCCCACGCCATAGCCATCAACAAACACACGGCCGGACGGGACGTTGCCGCTGACGCGGAATTCCTTTTCGGATAGAGAAACCTCCACGCCATTATCGGCAATGAGGATATTTTTCGGATCCATCCCCATGCTCAGCGCCAACCCGGCATGCTTGCGCAAATGCTTCTGCTCGCCATGGACAGGGATAAAATATTTCGGCTTGATGATCCCAAGCATCAGCTTTTGCTCCTCCTGGCAGGCATGGCCGGAAACATGAACGTCATACATCTTTTCATAAACAACTTCCGCTCCCAGCTTCATCAGCTCGTTGACTACCTTGCTGACCGTTTTTTCGTTGCCGGGGATCGGATTTGCCGAAATAATCACACAGTCGTTCGGGCAGATCGAAACCTTTCGGTGATCGGAAAACGCCATGCGTGTCAGGGCAGACATCGGCTCGCCCTGGCTGCCGGTTGTGATAATCACCATCTGATCCGCAGGATAGCGGTTCACCATATCAATGCTCACCAGCAAGCCATCCGGCACATGGAGATAGCCGAGCTCCGTGCCGATGGCCACCACGTTTTCCAGGCTGCGGCCGGACAGCGCCACCTTGCGGCCAAGGCTCTGCGCCACATCAATAATCTGCTGCACACGGTGCACGTTGGAGGCAAACGACGCGACGATCAGCCGGCGGTTCCCAGCTTTTGCGAAAAGGCGCTGAAAGGCTTCACCCACCTTCCGCTCGCTTTCTGTGTAGCCCGGACGCTCCGCATTGGTGGAATCGGAGAGCAGGCAGAGCACGCCCTCCTTCCCGATCTCGGCAAACCGGGCAAGGTCAATCATCTCGCCGTCAATCGGCGTCGTATCAATTTTAAAATCACCCGTTTGGATAATGGTGCCCGCCTTGCAGCGGATCGCCAGCGCAACCGCATCGGGAATGGAATGGTTCACATGGATCAGTTCCACATCAAAAGCGCCGAACGGGATGTGATCCCCGGGCTTGACTACATTTAGGCTCGTTGTGTTTAAAAGACCATGTTCTTTAAACTTACCTTGAATCAGGCCGATCGTCAGGCGGGTCGCATAAATCGGGATATTCAGCGTTTTCATTAGATAAGCAAGGCCGCCGATATGGTCTTCATGGCCGTGCGTGATTACAATTCCGCGGATTTTATCGGCATTGCGCTCCAGATAGGTAAAATCCGGAAGAACAAGATCAACTCCCGGCATATCCTGATCCGGGAAAGCGAGACCGCAATCCACCAGGAACATATCGTTTCCGTATTCATACAGCGTAATATTTTTGCCAACCTCGTTGAGGCCGCCGAGAAACGCAATTTTCACCGGCGCAACCTTTTTCGCCGCCTGTTGCCGTTTCCGATTCTGATAATAACGGTGCTCCGCGGCGGCCGGCTTTTTGCCGCGCACGCTGGCATCGATCACTTTATCCTTTGGAGTTTTTTGTGTTTTCGGTTCCTTTGTTTCATTTTTTGATTGGGCATTCCATCTACTCCTTCTATATTTTATATTTTCACGCAGCACAGTGTGGAACGAAACAGCAAACCATTATCATGCCGGGTTTTGTCCGCTTTTTAAACCAATCAGACAAAAACAACCGAAGCCCCTGCCATTTTATAAAACGTCAGAGAGCAGTTTTCGCTTCGGCGATCACGGCCATTTTTCTGTGTCGTTTTCTTCCGACCATCTGGACTGTTTATAAAACCCGCCGTGCCATACCGCAGGCGGGATATGAATCAAGGGTACAATATCACATCGTGCACGGCAAACAAGGGAATCCTTTCTGCTCCCTCTGGCCGTTTGCCGGCTATCTCTATGTTTGCGGCCCTGCCGCACAAATTGCAATTCCCGTCAACCATTCACAAATCCGTTATACCGCAGAAAATCTTTCCACAACATCGCATCGCCCCTGCACGGGGCACACGTTATTTGTAATATTTTACCGCGCCTCGTCCTTTCTGTCAAGTGACATACCGGCGCGAAGTTCATTTTCAATCTGGCTACACAGTTCCTGCGCGGCTTCCATATTGGCCGCCTCCGCTACCAAACGAAGCTTTCTCCCGCTGTGGGAAGGCGTAATCAGCAGGCTCCCATCCCCCCGGCTCAGGGTGATGCCTTCCTCCGCATTCGTCACCTCTTCTCCCTGGGAGGAAAAGAAATCCGCCAGGCGAGAGGGCAGGATATCCACCTCTACCACCTGCCGTGCAACAGAAAAATCGGGCAGCTCTGATAAAAGCTGCGAAAGAGAAAGGCCGCGCTCTTTCATAATTGCCAGAAGCTTGACCGCCATGAAGAGCCCATCCCGCACCCAGAGCTGAGAGGCGCTGACCGTGCGAGCTCGCGCATCGCTGTTATCCGCCGGACTGATGAGATAGCGCAGCACCTTGCGCTCATAGCCTTGAGCAATCGTGTTGAGCAGGCGGGGCGCATCATAAGGCAGTGCAACATCGTGCCCGCTTTGCAGCTCATACAGGGTGCATACAGCGAGCAGACGGTCAAATTCCACAAGCCCCGTTTCCGGCGTGCTAACGCTTAATTTGGTGCCGTGCCGATTCACGTGGAGGACCATATCCCCTTCTTTACACTCCAGCCGCCCCAAGCAATCCCCCAAAAGCATTGTAATCCGATCGTTTGCGCACTGTACGCGCGCCTGCTGCCCTAAAAGCCCTGCCGGAGCCGTCCGGCACAGCTCCTGCTGATACATCATTTGAATGCTGCTCATATCGGAAACATCCCGACAATTTTCGCTTGCGCAGCGGTTGAATTCTCCCTTTGCAAAGCGCGATTCAATATCCCGCTCCAAGGCGCGCGAGATCGGGAGCCCGCCCTCTCCGCAAATCCGGATACCGGCTTCTTCTCCTCCCGTGATGAACAGCCCTACGCCGAGCCCGCAAAAGGATGTGAAAAACGAGAGCTGCGCTTCAAAACATTCGCCAAAATTCCACACATGGCTGCCCACAGATAACAAACCCGACATCAGGCCATAGGCCAACGCCTGAGCGCCTCGCCGCGCATCACATGCTATGCCGACCCGTTTGCCTGCCTTGCTGCTTCCAATCGATGCGCCGATGCGGGCGGCGATTTCCGCCGTGACTTCAATGCCGCTATCTCCCCCTACGCCGCCGTCGTCAAATATTTCATGCCGGACACCGCCATACTTCACATTTTCCGATACAACGGCTCCATCCCCCACCGTTTTACCAGGCCAAATCAGCACATCTGGGCGCACGCTTGCCCCCGCGCCAACAACGGCTTGCGTCCCCACTGCACTGCCCTCAAACATAGAGCCGCCGCGTTTGACCGACGCCCCGGAGCACAAAATAGCTCCGGTGAGCGTTGCATCTGCGGCCAGATAGGCGCTTTCTAATAAAACGGAAAAGCGTGCTTTTGCGCCGGGGCCGACAAAGCAATGGTCATCAATCACACAATCCGGGCCGATTTGCGCACCCGGTGCGATTTCAACGTTCTCCCCGATATAAACCGGTGGAATCAGATGAAAATCCCCTTTTGGGAGTTCGCCCTTCGCAAAAATACCCTGCGCAATTTGAGGTGCAAAGCGTGCCTTCACCTTCCCTGCCAGTAAATCCCGCTGGCATTGCAAATAGGCGCGCAGGTCGCCAATATCACACCAATACCCCTCCGCACGGTAACCATAGAGCGGCATTCCCCGCCGCATCATCTCAGGGAAAAGATCCTTGGCAAAATCAAAAGGCCTCCCCTCCGGCACAAGCGCCAGGCATGCGGGGTCAACGATATAAATACCCGTATTCGCCAAATCGGAAACCGCCTGGCCCCAGCCCGGCTTTTCAATAAAGCCCTCTACGCGGCCATCCTCCTCCAAGCGGACAAGACCATATTCACGCGGGTCTTCCACCTGTGCAGTCACAAGCGTTGCCTGCGCACCGGAGGCGTTGTGGAAGGCCACCGCCTCGCGCAATTGATAGTCGCACAGTGCATCCCCACTGATAACTAAAATGGCTCCTGAAAGCCCCGCGCCGCGTTTTTTACACCTCCGGCTGTTCCGAGCGGAATCTCTTCTTCTACAAAATGAAGCTGCATTCCGCAATAATTGCCTTGATTAAAATAGGAGATGACCTCCTGCGGCAGGTATTTCAGTGTTAGATATACCTCATCCACCCCATTTTGGGCGAGCAAATCCAAAATATAACACAATACAGGGCGGCCGCACAGCCGCGCCATCGGCTTAGGAATATTACAGGTCAGGGGCCTGAGTCTTGTCCCCTCGCCGCCGGCCATGACAACTGCTTTCATGAAAAAATTCCTCTCCTCCGAAAAGCGCATGGATATGCCGCGCTTTTCCATCCATTTTTCATTAGTATGAACACAAGCCTAAGCGAATAACCAAAGGAAAAGGAGAAAAAGAGATTTTATCTTGCTGCCCGAAGTTTCCTGTGCTAGAATACAGCATTCCAAAAAAATTTTGAATTCATTTGTAACCATTTCCGTGTTTCATCCGTTTCTTTGATGAGAGGAGGGAAAGCCGTGCAGCCTGACATTCTGGAGGAGTTGTATCAAAACTATTATGACGCAGCATATGCCTACACCCTATCCCTCTGCAAGAATCGGGAAGATACGGAAGATCTTGTGGC
>ENA-OQCL01001037-OQCL01001037.1-human-gut-metagenome-genome-assembly--contig:-NODE-1037-length-11026-cov-16.473163_pt1 | contig 11026 bp, 10 predicted proteins | sample MGYA00242502_ERZ504586 | MGnify/ENA primary metagenome ERZ504586 (study PRJEB26092, sample SAMD00036316) | human gut metagenome | host: Homo sapiens | study: EMG produced TPA metagenomics assembly of... | reverse complement strand
GGCGAGGATCGATGGAGCAGTGATGAAGCCCACTGAAACAAAACGCTACGCACCTGCCCTGCGAAGGATACAGTAAGCGTCCTGCTGGAGCAGAAGAAAAAGTGGGAGCTGTCCCTGGGTGTTCCCTCGACAAGCGGAGGCCCTATGTCCCCAGACAGTGTGCTGCATATGCTCCACCGGGTGCTGAAGCGGGCGGGACTGTCTCAAATCAGGTTCCACGATCTGCGGCATACTTTCGCTACCCTGGCCCTGCAGAATGGGGTGGACGTGAAAACAGTATCCGGGATGCTGGGTCACTACAGCGCCGGGTTCACCCTGGATGCCTACGCCCATGTGACCACCTCGGCCCAAAGGCAGGCGGCAGAGGCCATGGAGCGCGTTCTTTCCAGCAGTTTATAGCCCTGTCCGATCCAGAAAAAATCCCGTATGGGTCAAGAAGTGGGTCAGCTCTCAAGGGGCCAAAATAAACCATCTGAAAAAGTTGCAGAAAACAAAAAAGAACCGCTGGAATCAGGTGATTCCAGCGGGTCTTTGGTTGCGGAGGCAGGACTTGAACCTGCGACCTCCGGGTTATGAGCCCGACGAGCTACCAACTGCTCTACTCCGCGATATATTCTGTTCCTCAGTGCGTTATTATATTATACACACTTTTTCAGAAATTGCAAGCCTTTTTGCATAAAAAGTTTGGATTTGCCGAAAAAATCTCCCGCCGTGTGTTTGACGGGAGATTCATACTGCTATTTTTGATTTATTCTGCCTTTTCCTGCTCTGGAGCTTTCTTCTTTTTGAAGATAACGAGCTTGCTGAAGAAGTAGTTGAGAATAACCACGACGACTGCGAGGATTATTTTTGCAGTCATTTCGCCGCTGAGGTCGAAGTTTATCAGCGGAAGGTGGAAAACCTTGCTGTCGAAGTGCAGGAAGTTTACGAAGATAATGAGTCCGAGCTCCTCGACGCCGAGGGAGAAGAGTCTTGCCGCGACGAACGACGGAATCTCTTTTGCGAGCACCTTGCCCTCCCAGCTCTTGCTCTCGAAGACGAACAGCTTGTTCGTGACATAGGCGAATGCGACCGCGAATATCCATGCGAGAACGTTCGAGATGTGAACGCCGAGCTGCGAGGATATGAGCTTGTCGAACACCATCGTGAACAGCTTGAACGCGACGAAGTTGACGAGCGTTGTCAGCACGCCGAAGACGACATAGAGTATCGTCTCTTTGTTGACTAGCTTTTTGAATATTGCCTTTAGCTTTTCCATTCTTTACACCTTTATTTCAACATCAAGTCCGAGCAGGTCGAAGTATTTGTCAAGTATCGGCTGAATCTCGTTGTCCACAAATTCCTGGGTCTGCTGGGGAGCGCGGCCGACGAAGTTTTCGGGCTTCATTATGCCCTCGAGTTCCTCGCGCGTTACGCCGAACGCGCTGTCCGCGGCTATCCTGTCGAGCAGATCGTTCTTGCCGCCCTCGACCTTGACGACTCTGCCGGCGTCCATCGAGTGAACGCGGATTTTTTCGTGCAGCTCCTGCCTGTCTCCGCCGCGCTTGACCGCCTCCATCATGATGTTTTCGGTCGCCATGAACGGCAGCTCTTCAAGCAGGTGCTTCTCTATCATCTTCGGATATACTACGAGTCCGTCCGCAACATTGATGCACAGGTCGAGTACTGCGTCGGCGGCGAGGAACGCCTCTGGGACGCTCAGACGCTTGTTTGCCGAGTCGTCGAGCGTGCGCTCAAACCACTGCGCGCCGGAGGTCATCGCCGTGTTCTGTATGTCCGCTATGATATATCGCGAGAGCGAGGCTATGCGCTCGCTTCTCATCGGGTTGCGCTTATATGCCATCGCCGATGAGCCAATCTGATGCTTCTCGAACGGCTCTTCTATCTCTTTCATGTGCTGGAGCAGACGGATGTCATTTGAGAACTTTGTCGCCGACATCGCTATGCCGCAGAGGACGGTCAGCATCTGATAGTCGAGCTTTCTCGAATATGTCTGACCGGAGACCGCGAAGCAGCTGTCAAAGCCCATTTTTTCGGCTATCATCTTGTCGAGGGCCTTGACTTTGTCGGTGTCGTTGTCAAAAAGCTCCATGAACGATGCCTGCGTGCCGGTCGTGCCCTTTGAGCCGAGAAGTTTGAGCTGTGAGAGCTGGAACTCGAGGTTCTGGAAGTCCATGAGAAATTCGTTGAGCCAGAGTGCCGCGCGCTTGCCGACAGTCGTGGGCTGAGCGGGCTGGAAATGAGTGAATGCAAGGCAGGGCATGTCCTTATATTCAACGGCAAATTTCGCGAGGACATTGAGCAGATTGACAAGCTCCTTGCGGATGAGCAGCATCGCCTCGCGCATGATAATAACATCGGTGTTGTCGCCGACATAGCAGGAGGTCGCGCCGAGGTGGATTATCGGCTTGGCGTTCGGGCACTGCACTCCGTAGGCGTAAACATGGGACATAACATCGTGACGAACTTCTTTTTCGCGGGCGGCGGCGACATCATAGTTTATGTCGTCCTTATGTGCCTTGAGTTCGGCTATCTGCTCGTCCGTTATGTTGAGCCCGAGCTCCTTTTCGCTCTCTGCGAGAGCTATCCAGAGTCTGCGCCATGTTCTGAATTTGAAGTCCGGCGAGAAGATATATTTCATTCGGTCGCTCGCGTAGCGGGAGTTGAGCGGGGATTCATAGGTGTCTTTCATGTTGAGCCCATCCTTTGCCGTTTTATTTGAAGTCGTATTGACATACTATAAAATTATACGGCGAAACCCCGTCTGTTGTCAAGAAAGGCTTGCAAAATATAGCGATTGTGATAGAATATACATTACCGAATACAGGGAGGTGCGCCGTGGCAGCCGGAAAGAAAAGAATATATCTGCTCGACGAGCTTCGCGGGCTTGCCGTGTTCTGCATGGTGTTCTATCATGCGTTTTACAGCATGTCCGAGTTCTTCAACATTGCAGTCGGCACGAAGCTGCTCGATTTCTTCACTCCCGCAGAGCCGTTTTTTGCGGCGCTGTTTATAGTCATATCCGGCATATCCTCACGCCTGTCTCACAATAATACTAAACGAGGCGTGCGCCTTTTATGCGTCGCGCTTGCGCTGACCGTCGTGACGGCTGTTATCATGCCGATGATGCATTTCGAGGGCGCGGAGATATATTTCGGTATCCTCCATCTGCTCTCGCTGTCGATGCTCATCTTCTCGGCGCTGCGCGCGGGACTTGATAAGATAAACCCGATAGTCGGCATTATAATATGTATAGCAATATATATTTTCACCTACGGCGTGTCGGCGGGATATGTCGGCATAGCGGGACTCAAGACTTTTGATCTGCCCGCCGTGCTCTACAGAACCAACTACTTCATGCCGCTCGGATTTTTCAACTCCTCGTTCCATTCGGCGGATTATTTCCCGCTGCTGCCGCATCTGTTTATGTTCCTGACCGGCACATTCGTCGGCGTATATGCGACGAACGGCAGATTCCCCGCGTTTACTTATCGCCAGCGCTCAAAGGCTCTGTGTTTTCTCGGACGCCACGCGCTCGTGATATACATAGCCCATCAGCCGATCATCTACGGCATACTCTGGGTCGTTGAAAAGATCATAGCAAAATAACAAGTTTCTCATATAAGCGCTTTTGTATGGGCCACCGACCCCTACGACAGGAAATGCCCAAAAGTCTCAATCCCAGCAATAAAAGGCAGATCCGATTTTATTGATAATCGATGCGTTGTCCATGCGGACGATGCATATACTAAAAGATATTCAACAGATATATAATCGAAAGGAAGTTTTAAAATGAGTGAAGGATGCACACACGATTGCTCAACATGCTCATCAAAGTGCTCTGAAAAAGACCTGCGCGTTCCGTGCGGTCAGTTCAGCAACGTTAAAAAAGTTATCGGCGTAGTCAGCGGAAAGGGCGGCGTCGGCAAGTCCCTTGTGACGAGCCTGCTCGCTTCTGCCATGCAGGCGCGTGGACACGCGACCGCTATAATGGACGCCGATGTCACCGGCCCGTCCATACCGAAGTCGTTCGGTCTCCATGGCAACGCCGTCGGCGACGAGCGCGGACTCCTGCCCATGGAGAGCAAGACGGGAATAAAAATAATGTCAGTCAATCTCCTGCTCGAAAAAGAGGATGCGCCGGTCGTCTGGCGCGGACCTGTTATTGCCGGAGTTATTCAGCAGTTCTGGTCGGAGGTCGTCTGGGGTGATGTCGACTACATGTTCGTTGATATGCCTCCCGGAACGGGCGATGTGCCGCTGACCGTTTTCCAGAGCCTGCCCGTCGACGGAATAATTATTGTCACGACCCCGCAGGATCTTGTCACAATGATAGTCAAAAAGGCTTTCAACATGGCAAAGATGATGAACATCCCCGTGCTCGGACTGGTCGAGAACATGAGCTATGTTCTCTGCCCGGACTGCGGCAGGCAGATAAAGGTGTTCGGCGAGAGCCACATCGACGAGACCGCCAAAGAGCTCGGCGTGCCCGTGCTCGGCAGGATCCCGATGGAAGAAAAGACCGCGAAGCTCGTTGACGAGGGCGCGGCAGAGCTTGTCGGCGACAAGTATGTAAGGGACGCCGTCGAGGCTATAGAGAAGCTGTAAAAAGAATATAAAAAATCCGCCGAAAAAACATTCGACGGATTTTTCTCTCTGTGTTATTATTTGCTCTGCAGTCGAATGACTTCGCTGAGTCTCGAAGAGCAGTCTTTGCAGACTCGCTTGCCGGAAAACTCGATCGTGTCGTCGGACGAGCCGCAGAATATACAGCGCGCGGCATATTTGCGGATAATGATCTGATCTCCGTCCGCAAAAAGCTCCACCGCATCCGCGTTGGGCTCAAGTGCGAGCCTGCGCCTGAAATCCTTTGGCAGTACGATGCGTCCGGTCTCGTCAATCTTCCTGACGATACCCAATGATTCCATTTTTAAAGACCTCCTATATTTGACCTATACCCTATTTCGACTCCATTGTACCATTTAATGGCAATACTGTCAATGATTGAGAGAAAAATTTAGAAAATTAAATGTAATTTGCAGAAATGGTTCGATGCGCGAAATATATTGTTTGAAAATGAGTTGAAATTTGCGACCCGAAGTTGACATTGCGGGGCGCGGGATTCTATAATGATAACAACAAAAGTTAAGGTAAGGGATAAGCTTTGGAAAATTTGAAGGAATTTATATTTGAAAACAAGCCGACTGAGAGTTGCCATGCCTCGACCGTTCTGCCGCTGGACGACGGCAGAGTTGTCGCCGCATGGTTCGCGGGCACGAAAGAGAGTGCCGACGATGTCGATATTCTGACGAGCGTGCGCAGCGAAAGCGGCTGGAGCGAGCCGGTCAGGGTCAGTGCGGACAGCAATATCCCGCACTGGAACCCGGTGCTTTTTCGACGTGCGGATGGGAAGATGATGCTCTTTTTCAAAGTCGGCAAGAAGATACCGATGTGGAAGACGTATTTTTCGCTCTCGGATAACGGCGTCGATTGGAGCGGGCCCGCCGAGCTTGTGCCGGGCGATATAAGCGGCGGCAGAGGACCTGTCAAGAACAAGCCGATAAGGCTTAGAAGCGGCAGGGTCATAGCGCCCGCCTCGGACGAAAGAAATACGCTCTGGGTCTGCTTTGCTGATATTTCGGATGACGACTGCCGCACATGGAAGCGCATGCGCACCGTGCCTACGAAGGCACTCAGAGGCTTTTATGTCCCGATGATTCAGCCGACCCTGTGGCAGAGCGAGGACGGCAATGTGCATATGCTCACAAGAACCTCGCGCGGCAGGATATACCGCAGCGATTCGTCCGACGAGGGCGAGACATGGTGCAGAGCTTACCGCACGAAGATGCCGAACAACAACAGCGGCATCGATCTTGTGCTCGCCGGGAACGGGAAGATTTATCTCGTCTGCAACCCGGTCAAAAAGAACTGGGGCGGCCGTTCGCCGCTCGATCTGCTCGTCTCCGAGGACGGCGGTGAGACATTTAATTTGCTCATGCGCCTTGAGGACAGAGAGGGCGGCGAGTTCTCCTATCCTGCGATAACCGAGCGCGACGGGGTGCTGCACATAACATACACATACGACCGCGAGTATATCGCCTATAGGCAGATAAAGATATAATAAAACCCCGGAGCTTTTATCAAAACTCCGGGGTTATAGCTTATCGATAAACCCGTTTTTTGGGCTTCGCAGGGCTCAGAATCAATGCCTCTCTTGTGTAAAGGGCGGCACAAAGCACCGGAGGGATTGCTTTAAATAAGTTGTAATTTTTCAAAATTGTCGGGTATTTGAACTTTTACGCAACAACCCCTCAGTCACGGCTTCGCCGTGACAGCTCCCCTTACACAGTGGAGCCTTGAGACCGTGCATGACGGACTTTTTCGACAGACTGAAACCCCGGAGCTTATCGAAAACTCCGGGGTTTATACTTTTGTCTTATTTTACTATCAGGCTCTTGCCTGTCATTTGCTCGGGCTGGGGGAGATGCATTATCTCGAGCATGGTCGGCGCGATATCGCCGAGCTTGCCGCCCTCGCGGAGCTTGCAGGGATAGCCGACAACAACGAACGGAACGGGGTTCGTCGTGTGCGGGGTGAAGGGCTTGCCGTCGTCGCCGATCATGCGGTCCGCGTTGCCGTGATCCGCAGTGATGAGCGTTACGCCGCCCTTGGAAGCGACGAGGTCAACGAGTCTGCCGACGCAGGCGTCGACCGCCTCAACAGCCTTGACGGCTGCATCGAACACGCCGGTGTGGCCGACCATGTCGCAGTTTGCGAAGTTGAGGATTATCGCATCGTAGATGTCCTCGTTGATCTTCTCAACAAGCGTGTCGGTGACTTCGTATGCGCTCATCTCGGGCTTGAGGTCATAGGTTGCGACATCGGGGGAGTCGATGAGGATTCTGTCCTCGCCCTCGTAGACAGTCTCTTCGCCGCCGTTGAAGAAGAATGTGACATGAGCATATTTTGTGAACTCGGCGATTCTCAGCTGGCGAAGACCCGCCTTGCTGAATACCTCGCCCAAGGGCATGTCTATTCTCTCGGGCTTGAATGCGACTTCGACGTTGGGCATCTCCGCCTCATACTGAGTCATGCAGACATAGAAGATTTTAGGCTCTTTCTCGCGCTTGAAGCCGTCAAAATCGGGATCGACAAAAGCTCTTGTTATCTCACGCGCTCTGTCGGGGCGGAAGTTGAAGAAAATAATGCTGTCGCCGTCCTTGACGGGCTCGGCGTCCTTGCTGACGCAGGGGACGATGAACTCGTCGGTCACGCCGTCGGCATATGACTTCTCCATCATCGCGGCTGCGTCGTCGAACTTCGGAGCGTCAAGGCTCGTCATGGCGCGATAGGTCTTTTCGACTCGGTCGAACTTGCGCTCTCTGTCCATGGCGTAATAGCGTCCTTCGACGGTAGCTATCTTGCCGACGCCTATCTCCTTCATCTTCTGCTCGAGCTCCTCGATGAAGCCCTTGCCGGAGGTTGTGGAGACATCGCGTCCGTCCATGAGGCAGTGGACAAAAACTTTCTCTATGCCGAAATCTTTTGCCATCTTCAGCAGTGCATAGAGGTGGGTGTTGTGGCTGTGAACGCCGCCGTTTGAGAGCAGACCCGCGAGATGAAGCGCGGAGTTGTTCTTCTTGCAGTTCTCCATGGCGTCAACGAGAGCGGGATTCTTGAAGAACGAGCCGTCCTCGATAGCCTTGGTTATGCGCACGAGCTCCTGATACACAACGCGGCCGGCGCCGATGTTGGTGTGGCCGACCTCGCTGTTGCCCATCTGTCCGTCGGGCAGACCGACATCGAGACCCGATGCGCCGATATATGTCATCGGATTTTCCGCGAATATTCTGTCGAGATTCGGCTTCTTTGCCGCGGCGATAGCGTTGCCGTAGGTGTCGGGATTCTTGCCGAAGCCGTCCATGATGCAAAGAAGCACAGGCTTTTTACTCATTTTAACTTTCCTTTCAATTACCGCCGGTTCGGCATGTGACCGACCGGCGGCAAATCTTGTTTATTTTGCGCTTGCGGCGTTGACTATAGCGGTGAACTTCTCTGCAACGAGCGAAGCTCCGCCGATAAGACCGCCGTCGACATCGGGCTGAGCGAGCAGCTCTGCGGCGTTCTTGTCGTTCATCGATCCGCCGTACTGGACAACGATGGCGTCCGCGGCGTCCTTGCCGTAAAGTCTCTCGATAAGAGAGCGGATAACGGCGCAGACCTCGTTTGCCTGCTCGGGAGTTGCGGTCTCGCCCGTGCCGATAGCCCAGACGGGCTCGTAGGCGATGATGATGTTCTTGAGCTCGTCAGCGGATACGCCGCCGAGAGCTATCTCGGTCTGCGCGCTGACTATCTGAGAGGTGATGCCGTCCTTGCGCTCGGAGAGGACTTCGCCGACGCAGAGGATGACTTTCAGACCCTCGTTGAGAGCGGCTCTGACGCGGTTGCGAACGGTGACATCGGTCTCGCCGAAATACTGTCTGCGCTCGCTGTGGCCTATGATAACATAGGGCACGCCTGCTGCCTTGAGCATCTTCGCGCTGACTTCGCCGGTGAATGCACCTTTCTCTGCCCAGTGGCAGTTCTCGGCGCCTATCTGTATGTTGCTGCCCTTTGCAGCCTCAAGAGCCGCATAGAGATCGATATAGGGGACACAGCAGACGACCTCGCAGTCGGCGTCCTTTACAAGGGGCTTGAGAGCCTCGATGAGAGCGGTAGCCTCTGCGGGAGTGTTGTTCATTTTCCAGTTGCCCGCGATAACGGGTTTTCTGAGCTGCTTATTCATTCTGAAACTTCCTTTCTTCCTGAAAAATCCCGCGGGTTTGCCGCCCGCGGGCTTAAAATTTGCAGATAATTATTTGTCGTTGAGCGCAGCGATGCCGGGCAGCTCCTTGCCCTCGAGGAACTCGAGAGATGCGCCGCCGCCGGTGGAGATGTGGCTCATCTTGTCGGCGAAGCCGAGCTTCTGAACAGCAGCTGCGGAGTCGCCGCCGCCGATGATGGAGATAGCGCCGCTGTCAGCAACAGCGGTTGCAACGGCAATGGTGCCGCCTGCGAAGTGATCCCACTCGGCAACGCCCATCGGGCCGTTCCAGATAACGGTTCCGCTGCCCTTTATGGCGTTTGCGAACAGCTCGCGGGTCTTGGGACCGATGTCCATGCCCATCCAGCCGTCCGGGAACTCGTCGGAGTTGATGGTCTTGTACTCAGCGTTCTCGGCAAACTCGTTGCTGATAACGTTGTCGATGGGGAGCAGGAAGTTGACGCCCTTGTCAACAGCCTTCTGCATCATTTCCTTTGCAAGCTCGACTTTATCGGCCTCGAACAGGGAGTTGCCGACATGGTAGCCCTTGGCGACAAAGAAAGTATAAGCCATGCCGCCGCCGACGATAAGGGTATCGACCTTATCGAGGAGGTTGTTGATGACGCCGATCTTGTCGGAGACCTTTGCGCCGCCGAGGATAGCGACGAGGGGTCTCTTCGGCTGCTCAAGAGCGCCGCCCATGAACTCGATCTCCTTCTGGATAAGGAAGCCGCAGACTGCCGGCAGATAGTCGGCAACGCCGGTCGTGGAGGAGTGAGCTCTGTGAGCCGAACCGAAAGCGTCGTTTACATAGATATCCGCAAGGGAGGCGAGAGCCTTCGAGAATGCGGGATCGTTCTTGGTCTCTTCTGCGTGGAAACGCACGTTCTCAAGGAGCATGACTTCGCCGTCCTTGAGTCCTGCGGCAAGCTCTTTTGCGCTGTCGCCGATAACGTCTTTAGCCATCTTGACATCCTGACCGAGAAGCTCGGAAAGTCTTGCGGCTACGGGAGCAAGGGAGAACTCGGGCTTGAACTCACCCTTGGGTCTTCCCAGATGGGAGCAAAGGATAACCTTTGCGTGATGATCGATAAGATATTTGATAGTGGGGAGGGAGGCAACAATTCTCTTGTCCGAGGTGATTTTGCCGTCCTGGAGCGGGACATTGAAATCGCAGCGTACCAGCACTCTCTTGCCGGAAACGTCGATATCCTTAACTGACTTTTTGTTAAGTGCGCTCATTTTGATCGTCCTTTCAAAAGTTGAATTTGCCAGCTTTTTACGCTTGCACCACTGATTATTTTATAACATAAATGTAAATATTTCAAGTGTATTTGTATGTATGATACCGCGCAAAAAGCTCAATTATCCCAAAATTTTTATCTTGTCTTTAAGAAGTCGGTTTTTCTTGACTTTATAAAGCTTATCTGATAAACTATTGTGCGTTGAAAAGTGCATATGCCTCCTTAGTTAAATGGATATAACAGCCCCCTCCTAAGGGGCAGTTGAGGGTTCGATTCCCCCAGGGGGTGCCAAAGCCGTCCACTTTTTGCGGACGGCTTTTTTATGCAACAGAATGGATATAAGAACCTCAAGCTGACGCTTGAGAACCTTGTTGTTCGCTTCGCTCACGATAACAATGCCCCCTCCTAAGGGCTTGCTATATCCGCCCCACGACCGCGGGAACACCCGAAAACGCGAGAAAAACGCCGATTTCGCGACCTTGTGTCAAACCTTCCGAAGATTTGGTACCCTTTGGTGCCTTTTCGGGAAAATGTAAGGGATAAGCCCTCGAATGCTTCAAGGTGAAATGAACAGTCATCTCGGATATGAGAACAACGATCACGGTGCAAAGTCAACCGACAATCGCCGTAACGGTTACACAACAAAAAGATAAAAACAAGTGCCGGAGAAGTAGACAGCAAGGTGCCTCGTGACAGAGATTCAAGCTTTGAACCGGAACTTGTACCAAGCGTCAAAAAATGTACCATATTTGTTCAGAAGTATCATGTTTATGTCTAGGCTGACTTACGCCGACTTCAAGATGAACTTCTGTAATAGTAACTCTCTCGCTTTTTGAGTTTTCAGAGTTTATCAATTGTCTTGAAGTAACGCCGGGATTTGATAATTCAATTATGTTGTCTTTCCTAATAAATTCCATACTCACAAAACCTCCTTGTTCATTATACTATACTGACTTGCAACATTTCAACATATTATTCT
>ENA-OQCL01001035-OQCL01001035.1-human-gut-metagenome-genome-assembly--contig:-NODE-1035-length-11035-cov-3.366062_pt1 | contig 11035 bp, 12 predicted proteins | sample MGYA00242502_ERZ504586 | MGnify/ENA primary metagenome ERZ504586 (study PRJEB26092, sample SAMD00036316) | human gut metagenome | host: Homo sapiens | study: EMG produced TPA metagenomics assembly of... | reverse complement strand
GGACCTCGTTCTCGAAGCTATCGCTAAAGCTGAAAACATCGAAGTCAAAGACATCGATCTCCAGGCTGAAATCATTACGATGGCCCAGAACTTCGGCGCAGACCCGAAAGAAGTCTACAAGATTATTTTGAAAGAACATCGCGTTCCCATGCTTGTACAGTCTGTCGGCCGTAAAAAAAGCAGCAAGCTTCATCCTCAAAAATGCCGTCGACCCGAACGAAGACAAGAAAGAAGAAGCTAAAGCTGAAGAAGTTAAGGCTGAAGACTAATCCGGGAAACGCATTCTCCGGAGGTGTTAGTTTTGACAAATATGTATGTACCGATTGTCGTCGAACAGACGGCGCAAGGTGAACGGAGCTATGATATTTATTCCCGCCTCTTGAAAGACCGCATCGTCTTCCTCGGCGGCCCCATCGATGATGCCGTTGCCAACAGCATCATTGCCCAGCTCCTTTTCCTGGAAGCAGAAAATCCTGACAAGGATATCCATTTATACATCAACAGCCCTGGCGGCGTCGTCACGGCAGGCATGGCCATTTACGATACCATGCAGTACATCAAGCCGGACGTCTCGACGATTTGTGTCGGCTCCGCTGCCAGCATGGCGTCGGTACTCCTGACAGCCGGTGCCAAGGGCAAACGCTTTGCCCTGCCGCACTCCCAGGTCATGATCCACCAGCCTCTCGGCGGTGTACAGGGCCAGGCTACGGAAATCGAAATTCATGCCCGCGAAATCCTGCGCATGCGCAAGGAATTGAACGGCATCTTGTCTAAACATACAGGACAGCCCATTGACGTCATCCAGAAGGATACGGAACGGGATAATTTCATGACTGCTGAAGAAGCCAAGGCCTACGGCCTTATCGATGAAATCCTGACCCGTCCGCTGCCGGATGAAACGAAATAGGACAGGAGGAAGACAAGATGAACGATAGGAATGATGAACCGCGTTGCAGTTTCTGCGGCCGGCCCCAGAGTGAAGTACAGAAGCTCATTGCCGGCCCGGGCGTCTACATTTGCGACGAATGTGTTGCCGTAGCGCAGCACATCATGGAAGAGGAAAAGGCGGAAGAAACGCCGGACTTTCAGCTGAAAGACCTGCCGACACCGCATGAAATCAAGGCCACCCTTGATGAATACGTCATCGGTCAGGAAGCAGCCAAGAAGACTCTTTCCGTCGCTGTGTACAACCATTACAAGCGGCTCCAGACCAATTTCAGCGCCTCTGATGACGATGTAGAGCTCCAGAAATCGAATATCGTCATGGTCGGCCCGACCGGGAGCGGCAAGACCCTCCTGGCCCAGACCCTGGCCCGTCTCCTCGATGTGCCCTTTGCCATCGCCGATGCGACGAGCCTGACCGAAGCCGGCTATGTCGGCGAAGACGTCGAAAACTGCCTGCTCAAGCTCATCCAGGCTGCTGATTACGATATTGCCAAAGCTGAACGGGGCATCATCTATATCGACGAAATCGATAAGATTGCCCGTAAATCGGAAAACCCGTCCATTACTCGCGACGTTTCCGGTGAAGGCGTTCAGCAGGCCCTTTTGAAGATCCTCGAAGGGACCGTTGCCGGTGTTCCGCCTCAGGGCGGCCGCAAGCATCCTCATCAGGAAATGCTTCAGATCGACACGACGAACATCCTGTTCATCTGCGGCGGCGCTTTCGATGGTATCGACAAGACCATCCTCAACCGTACGACCGATAAGAACATGGGCTTTGGTGCGGACATCCACTCCAAGTCCGAACACTCCATGGAATCGCTCCTCAAGGAAATCATCCCGACGGACCTCCAGAAGTTCGGCCTCATCCCGGAATTGATTGGCCGCCTGCCCGTATTGGTTACCCTCAATCCTCTCGATGAAGATGCGATGGTACATATCTTGACAGAACCGAAGAACGCCCTGGTCAAGCAGTATCAGAAGATGCTGTCCATGGATGACGTAGATCTCGAATTTACGCCAGAAGCTCTTCAGGCCATTGCCAAGGAAGCGCTGCGGCGCAATACCGGTGCCCGTGGGCTTCGCTCCATCATCGAACGGATCATGCTCGACGTCATGTTTGATGTACCGAGCCGCGACGATGTCAGCAAGTGCGTCGTGACGGAAAAATGCGTCAAAGAAGGCGCTGAGCCCGACCTCGTACTGAAAGAGGCAAAATGATATAATGTACAATAAAACTCATTTCTTGAACCGGAAATGAGTTTTATTTTTCCATAGAAGAAGGTGAAACGTATGAACGAAAACGTTGTGCTCAATGAACAAGATATCCTGGCTTTGCCCTTTGTCCCGCTCCGGGGCATCGTGGTCTATCCGAAGCTGGTCAGCCACATCGACATCGGCCGCGATAAATCCCTGGCAGCCGTCGATTATGCTATGGAACACGACCGGCAGCTCCTGGTAGCCACCCAGGTCGATGAAAACGAAGACAATCCAGGTTTCGACGATGTCTATACCATCGGCTGCCTGGTCAAGATAGAACAGCTCCTGCGCATGCCTGGTGGCCTGGTCCGCATCCTGGTCAACGGGATTTCCCGCGTCCGCATGCAGGGCTTTTCCCAGAAGACCGATTACCTCGAAGGGGCGGCTGTCAAAGTGGCCGAAATCAGCCGCAATGAAGTGGAAGAAGAAGCCCTGCGCCGGGTTGTCCTCAAGCGCCTCCTCGATTGGCTGGGCAATCTCCGCGATGGAGAAGAAGCCAGTGAAAATGCCAAGAACATCGACGAACCGGGTGTCCTGGCTGACTTTGCCGCTTCCCAGATGCCCCTGCGGATCGTCATCCGCCAGCAGCTCCTGGAAACGGCCGATGTCGAAGCGCGCCTGCGCCGTATTGCGTCCCTCTTGGATACGGAAGTCGATATTGCCAACCTGGAATCGAAGCTGAACATGGAAGTCCGCGGCAAGATGGACCAGCAGCAGAAAGAATATTACCTGCGTGAAAGATCAAGGCCATTCATGAAGAATTGGGCGATAAAGTCGATAAGGATACGGAAGTCCAGGAACTTCGCGATAAGATCAAGAAGATGAAACTCGATGAAGACATCGAAAAGCCCTGCTCAAAGAAGTAGACCGCCTCGATTCCATGCCGCCCATGATGGCAGAATCGGCAATCATCCGTACTTACCTCGACTGGGCCATGGCCCTGCCTTGGAAGAAGGAAACCAAGGACCGCCTGGATCTCAATGAAGCGCAGAAAGTCCTCGACGAAGATCATTACGGACTGAAGAAGGTCAAAGACCGCATCATCGAATATTTAGCAGTCAAACAGCTGACGAACAGCCTGAAAGGGCCGATCCTCTGCTTCGTCGGCCCCTCCGGGAACGGGTAAGACGAGCATTGCCAAATCCATTGCCCGCGCCATGAACCGCAAGTACGTCCGCGTATCCCTGGGCGGCGTCCGCGACGAAGCCGAAATCCGCGGCCATCGCCGCACCTACATCGGAGCCCTGCCGGGCCGCATCCTGGCCGGCATGAAGCAGGCCGGTGTCAAGAACCCGGTCTTCCTCCTCGATGAAATCGACAAGATGACCTCCGATATGCGCGGCGACCCGTCGTCGGCCATGCTGGAAGTCCTCGATCCGGAACAGAACAATACTTTCAGCGATCATTTCCTGGAACTGCCTTTCGACTTGTCGAAAGTATTCTGGATCACGACGGCCAACGTTCTCGGTGATATTCCCCGGCCCCTCATGGACCGCATGGAAATCATCGACTTCACGAGTTATACAGAAGAGGAAAAGGTCCAGATCGCCAAGCGCTATCTGGTACCGAAGCAGGTGAAAGAAAACGGTCTCCGGCCGAGTCAGGCCAAGTTCTCCGACGCGTCCTGCGCCGTATCATCGAAGGGTATACGAGGGAATCCGGCGTCCGTAACCTGGAAAAGACGATCGGATACGGTCTGCCGCCGTATCGGCAAGTCCCTGCTCATGAATGATGAAGTGCCGCTCAGCGTTTCTGTCAAGAACCTGGAAAAACTGCTCGGCCCGGTCAAATTCCTGCCGGAAACGGTCCATAAGGACGATGAAGTCGGTATCGTCACCGGCATGGCCTGGACCCAGGTCGGCGGGGAAGTCCTGGAAACAGAAGCCGTTGCCGTCAAAGGGAAGGGCCGCCTGCTGCTCACAGGCCAGCTCGGCGATGTCATGAAAGAATCGGCTGAAGCCGGCGTGACCTACGTCCGCAGCCGGGCCGATGTCCTGGGCATCGATGCCGATTTCTACGCCAACATGGACTTGCACATCCATCTGCCTGAAGGAGCTATCCCCAAGGATGGACCGTCAGCAGGTATCACCATGGCGACGGCCATCACATCGGCCCTGACGGGCAAAGCCGTCCGCCACGATGTCGCCATGACCGGCGAAATTACCCTGCGCGGCACGGTCCTGCCCGTAGGCGGCATCAAAGAAAAAGTCATCGCTGCTCATCGGGCGGGTATCAAGAAGATCCTCCTGCCTGAAGAAAACAAGCGAGACATGGACGAAGTGCCGCAGTCGGTCAAAAAGGATGTCAAATTCGTCTTTGTTCATCATATGGATGAAGTGCTGGCTCAGGCACTGGTGAAGTCCTGATGGCTTCGTACGATATCATCAAGGCCGCTTATGCCACGACGGCTGTCCGCCGCGACCAGTACCCTGAAGGGTCTGTACCGGAAGTGGCCTTCCTCGGCCGTTCCAACGTAGGTAAATCGAGCCTGATCAATTCCCTGTGCAACCACCGCGGCCTGGCCCGCGTCAGCGGTGCACCGGGAAAGACCCAGACCATCAACTATTTCAGTGCCGCACTGCGGCGGCGCGATGAAGCAGAAGGGGAGCAGCGGCTGCCTTTCTATTTAGTCGACCTGCCGGGCTATGGCTTTGCCAAGACCGGCGGCAAGAACCGCGACATGTGGAGTGCTTTCATCGGCGAATACGTCACGCAGTCGCCGAACCTCTGCGTCCTCTGTCTGCTCGTCGACCTGCGCCACCCGGGCCTGGCCATCGACCAGCAGGCCTATGACTGGCTGTCCAGTGCCGGCGTACCCCTGCAGATCGTCGGGACCAAGGCCGATAAGCTCAAGGCCAACGAAAAGAACCGCAACCTGGCCCAGTTAAATAAACTCTTCCCGTCGGACCGGCCGGCCCTGGCCTATTCGTCGCTCAAACGCGACGGCTTCGGCCCTTTGGCCAAGAACCTCTTCGAACGGGTGCTTCGGTTTAATGTTTGAGGTTTGATGTATGATGTTTGAGGCGATGGCTTTTAAATTTTGTCCCATCCACATCAAACATCAAACTTTCAACTTCAAACCCAAAAAGGAGCTGTCTTCAAAGGACAGCTCCTTTTTGCTCCCTTTACAAAGAACAATCTTTCTAGTTGGCTTCATTAAGCGAAAGTGGTATAATTAATTTGATTTATTGTCGGCCAGATAGGAGGTTGCATAATCATGGCGGTAGTTTCGATTGACAGTGATGCTGATTTTTCCGTGAAGGTCCTTCGCCAGCCGGGCATTGTCATCGCAGACTTCTGGGCTCCCTGGTGCGAGCCGTGCAAGATGGTTCATTCAGAAATCAGCCAGGCAGCCGCGAATTTTGGCGATGCTGTGAAAGTGGTACGCATCAATGTCGATACCATGCGGAATGTTGCCGAAAAATATGAAATCATGGCGGTTCCGACGTTATTGTTCTTTAAGGACGGGAAACCGCTGAAACGCATTATCGGCTATGCCTCGCAGGCAGAAATCAGCAAGTTCCTGGCATCTGTCGTGGCAGAAAACAAGGCGGCCGGTTTTGACAACAAAAATATTGGGATGATATAATTGAATTTAGAAACGAGAGGGACGGGACGACAGGTATTGTCTATTGTCGTTCCAGTATATAACGAACAGCCGAACATTGAGAAGTTCTATGAAGAGGCGACGAAAGCCGCAGCGACACTTGATATGGACTATGAAATTATCTTTGTCGACGATGGTTCCAAAGATGCGACGCCCCTCATCCTCAGCCGCCTGACCCAGCAGGATGGACACGTACGGGCTTTTATCCTGGCTCGTAATTTCGGTCATCAGCTGGCCATTACCTGCGGCATGGATCATGCAATTGGCGACGCCGTGATCACCATGGATGGTGATTTGCAGCATCCGCCATCGATGATTCCTGAACTGGTCCGGAAATGGCGCGAAGGCAACGATGTCGTCCAGACGATACGTGAATCGACAGACGATGCGGGTTTCCTCAAACGGATGACGTCGAAATGGTATTACCGTATATTGAATACTGTATCTCCGGTCCACATCACACCGGGCGGATCCGATTTCCGCCTCATCGACAAAAGGGTACTGGAAACATTCAAGCAGTTCCGCGAACACGACCGCTTCATCCGCGGCATGATCGGCGATATCGGCTATACCCAGACCTTCATTCATTTCGTAGCGCCGAGGCGCTATGCCGGGAAATCCAAGTTTTCCGTGCGCAAGATGCTGCATTTTGCCCTCGACGGGATCATGGCTTATTCTAAGATTCCCCTGCGGGTTTCCTTTTACGTCGGCATGCTGAGCGGCTTATTGAGCCTGCTACTGATTCTGCATGTCATTTACTGTAATATCGTGGGCGAAGCCGTACAGGGCTGGACGACGACGATGATCGTCGACTGCCTGTTCAGCGGCTTTCAGCTCATTTTTATCGGTGTCATCGGAGAGTATATAGGACGTATATTTGAAGAGGTAAAGCATAGACCTCTGTATTGGCTGCGGGCTGAACTCGGCCAGCATAAAGACAGGTAAGCCCTTGCGTTGTATGGCCTTCGAGACAGAGAGGAGTATTTATGTGGAAAAAAAATCAGTAAAGTTTGGATATTGGCCGCACTTTTCGTTTTCGCCGCCCTGCCGGTGCTGGCAGCTTCACCGCTGACCATTGGCAGCCGGGGCGATGAAGTCCGTTCCATTCAGCAGATCCTTCGCAGCAAAGGCTATCGGGTCAATGTCAACGGCGTTTATACGAAAGATACGGCACAGGCTGTATCGCAGTATCAGAAAGATAAGAAGATCCAGGTCAGCGGCAAGGTCGGCGGCTGGACGTATTATCTCCTGACAGGCAATCGTTCCAAACTGCCGCCGAAGCCGGTCATGAAGAAAGGGCAGAGTACGCGCTTCAACAATGGTGCTATCAGCAAATACCGCCATTTCAGCGGCGGCGATGCCTTCGGCAACCAGCTGGTCCATTCCGCTTATCAGTATTTAGGGATTCCTTACGTATTCGGCGGGAATACGCCGGCTGAAGGCTTCGACTGCTCAGGCTTTACGAAATATGTCTTTTCCCATAATGGCATCAACCTGCCGCGCCTGGCCGATGAACAATATGAAGTGGGCCAGCGGGTCCGCCGGAGCGAACTCATGCCGGGCGACCTGGTTTTCTTTACGACGTATGAACCAGGCGTATCCCATACGGGCATCTATGTCGGCAACAACAATTTCATCAGTGCCACCAGCAGTGGCGGTATCCGCGTAGACAGCCTCGACAGCGGTTATTGGTCGCCGCGCTATGTCGGTGCTACACGGGTCCGGAGATAGGCAAACTGGCTAGGGAACAGTCGTCCTCTAGCCTTTCCTTATACAACCGGCCTGTGGGATAAAAAAATAACAAGAAAAGGTTGCCGAACAGGGGGAAATGAGCGTATAAATTTTCCCATGTAGAAAGATATTTAGAGGGAGTGTTTACGATATGAAGTACATGACGGGTAATGAAATCCGCAAAGCTTATTTACAATTCTTTAAGAGCAAGGAGCATTTGATCCTGCACAGCTTTCCGCTCATTCCGGAAAACGATCCGAGCCTGCTCCTCATCGGCGCCGGCATGGCACCGCTCAAGCCGTATTTCACGGGGAAGCTCGTACCGCCGTCGTACCGCGTCACGACCAGCCAGAAGTGCATCCGCACCGACGATATTGACAACGTAGGCCGTACAGCCCGTCACCATACGTTCTTTGAAATGCTGGGCAACTTCTCGTTCGGCAATTATTTCAAGAAAGAAGCCATTTCCTGGGCCTGGGAATTTCTGACCAAGGTCTTGGAACTGGATACGGACAAATTGTATGTCACCATTTATCCTGACGATAAAGAAGCCTATGATTACTGGCATAATATGATCGGCCTGGCTGATGAACGGATTTTCAAATTCGACGATAACTTCTGGGAAATCGGCGAAGGCCCGTGCGGTCCGGACAGCGAAATCTTCTATGACCTCGGCCCGGAACGGGGCTGTGGCAAACCGACATGCACTGTCGGCTGCGACTGCGACCGCTATCTGGAAATCTGGAACCTCGTCTTTACCCAGTACAACCGCACCAAAGACGGCAAGTACGAACCGCTGGCCAAGAAGAACATCGATACGGGCTGCGGCCTGGAACGACTGGCTTCGGTCATCCAGCAGAAAGAATCGAACTTTGAAACGGATCTCATCTTCCCGATCATTGAAAAAGTCATCGCCATTTCCGGCGGCGATTACAGTGATCCCCGGCAGAAGATGGCCATGAAGGTCATTGCCGACCATATCCGTGCCATTACCTTCATGATTTCCGATGGCATCCTGCCGTCCAATGAAGGCCGCGGCTACGTCCTGCGCCGTATCCTGCGCCGTGCTGTCCGCTTCGGCCGTCTTCTGGGTATTCAGGACCTCTTCCTGGCAGGCCTCGTCGATACGGTCCTGGACATCCTCGGCGACGAATATCCGGAAACGCGGGAACACGAAGCCCTCATCAAACAGATCATCAATACCGAAGAAAAACAGTTCAGTGCTACCCTGGCACAGGGCATGGAACTGCTCAATGATATGATGGCCCATGTCGGTGACGACAAAGTCCTCACGGGGGCAGAAGTCTTCAAGCTCTATGATACGTATGGCTTCCCGATGGAACTGACTGAAGAAATCGCTGGCGAACAGGGCTTCAAAGTCGATAAAGACGGCTTCCAGGCAGCCATGAAGGAACAGCAGGACCGGGCCCGCGCTGCGCATACCAAGGTTTCGGCCAAAGTCGCTACGCCGGATACGACGAAACTGGACCAGTCCAAACTGGTCAACGACGAAAGTGCTGTCAAAGCGACGATTGCCATGATTGGCAAGGACGGTGTCGAAATCAGCGAAGCCCGCGATGGCCAGGAAGTGACGATCATCCTCGATGACAACCCCTTCCATGCCGAAGGCGGCGGCCAGCTCAGCGATACAGGCGTCCTCTGTGCGGCTGAAGGCAAGGCCAAGGTTACCGATGCCCAGGCACTCCCGAATGGCTTGGTATACCTCATCGCTGAAATCACAGAAGGCGTCCTCCGTACCGGCGATGCCGTCGATATTGCCGTCGATAAACAGCGCCATCTGAACCTGGCCCGCAACCACACGGCAACGCACCTCTTGCAGGCTGCCCTCCGCAAGGTACTGGGCAACCACGTCAATCAGGCCGGCTCTCTGGTCACGCCGGATCACCTGCGCTTCGACTTCACTCATTTCTCGCCGGTCACGCAGGCCGAATTGGATAAAATCGAAGCCCTGGTCAACGAAGAAATCCTCAAGAATGTCCCTGTTACCATCGAAGAAATGGCTCTGGATGCCGCTAAGGAAAAAGGCGCCATGGCCTTGTTCGGTGAAAAATATGGTGATGTCGTCCGCGTCGTCTCCGTCGACGACTTCAGCTGCGAACTCTGCGGCGGTTCTCATGTCGCCAATACGTCGGTCATCGGCTCCTTCCGCATTACCAGCGAAACCGGTACGGGTTCCGGCGTACGCCGCATCGAAGCCGTCACCGGTCCGGCAGCCCTCAAGCTGGCCAAGGACGAATCGCAGGAACTGCAGCAGCTGGCAGGCCTCTTGAAAGCCAAAGTCAGCGACGCACCGGCTAAACTGGAAGCTCTCCTGGCCCAGTTGAAGGATACGGAAAAAGAATTGGCACAGCTCAAGAAAGACGCAGCCTTGTCCGATATGGACAGCATCTTGGCAGCGAAGGAAGACATCGGCGGCGTCCCCGTCGTCGCAGCTTCGGCTCAGGCCGATTCCATGGACAACCTGCGCGATTTGGCCGATACCGTCCTGGATAAACTCGGCAGCGGCGTCGTCCTCCTGGGCATGACCCATGGTGACAAAGTCAACTTCGTCTGCAAAGTCGCCAAGGGCGATACGAAAAAAGGCCTCCATGCCGGCAAGATTATCAAAGCAGCGGCTCAGGCTGCTGGTGGCAACGGCGGCGGCCGTCCCGACATGGCTCAGGCTGGCGGCAAAGAACCGGAAAAATTGGCAGAAGCCCTGAAAGCCGGCGTCCAGGCCGTAAGCGATATTTTAGCATAGAATTTTTTGGCAGTCATGCCAATCGAATAAAAAAGGATGTGAGTGAACATGGCAGTAAGCGACGAAACGATGATTATGCAAAACCGAAGTGAAGAAAAGACCGTTGCATCCATGATTCTGGAAGATGTGTACCATGCATTGGAAGAAAAAGGATACAACCCGATTAATCAGATCGTAGGCTATCTCCTGTCCGGTGACCCGACGTACATCACGAGCCACAACAATGCTCGCAGCAATATCCGGCGCATCGAACGGGATGAGCTCATCGAAGAATTAGTCCGTTCGTACGTCAAACAGCACAATTTATAGGAGACATATGAGAATTTTAGGACTCGATGTCGGTTCCAAGACCATCGGCGTTGCCTGCAGCGATGCCTTGCTGATTACGGCACAGGGCGTAGAAACGATCCGCCGTCAATCCGATGAAGCAGACTTTGCTCGTCTGCGCGAACTGATCAAAGAAAAAGAAGTACATCGCATCGTCGTAGGCAAACCGCGTCATATGAACGGTGACTACAGCGAGAATATGAAGAAAATCGAAGAATTCGTCGAACGATTCCAGCAAACCGTCCCGGATATAGACATTGTCTATTGGGATGAACGCCTGACGACCGTCATGGCCCAGAATGTATTGAAGGAAGGCAATGTACGCCGCGAAAAGCGCAAGAAGTTTGTCGATAAAATGGCAGCCATCCTCATTTTACAGAATTATTTAGACGCTCAATCTCATTAAG
>ENA-OQCL01001034-OQCL01001034.1-human-gut-metagenome-genome-assembly--contig:-NODE-1034-length-11041-cov-3.274968_pt1 | contig 11041 bp, 14 predicted proteins | sample MGYA00242502_ERZ504586 | MGnify/ENA primary metagenome ERZ504586 (study PRJEB26092, sample SAMD00036316) | human gut metagenome | host: Homo sapiens | study: EMG produced TPA metagenomics assembly of... | reverse complement strand
CGCCCCCCGGGGCCTTGGGTTTCCTGCCGGCAAAGGGAGAAACCGCCGCTTAGCGCCCAAGGGTGGATCGCCGTCCTTGGGCTGGCGCATATGCAAAAAACCGCCGAAAAGGGCGGATTTTTTTGCGCGTCAAGGGGTCCGTTTCAATCCGGCGTACACAGATACCATTCGTTTTCATATAGCACCGCCAGGCCGCCCTGCACCTTGGCGTAGGGCATACCCAGATCCCGGTCAAAATTGGTCTCCCCGTTCTTCTGGGGGAAAGCGTCCGTATAGCTGTCCGTATAGCCCAGGATGGCGCCTTCGTCCACCTCGGCGGGCATGGGCTCGTCGGCCTTGTAATAGATGGTATCCTCCGCCATGATGGCGGCTGGGTAATCGGCAGCATTGTCCTGGGCGCAGCCAAAGAGCAGGGCCGCCGGCAGCAGGCACAATAGGCATAGGGCGTAACGCTTCATGGGTCCTCCATTTTGCTGGTATATCCGTTTTACACCGGGAAGGGGAAAAGGGCCTATTCTCCCAACCGTTCCAGGGCGTGCTTATAGCCGTCGGAACCGTAGTTCAGGCATTTGTTCACCCGGGAGATGGTGGCGGTGGAAGCGCCGGTCTTTTCCGCGATGGCGGTATAGCTTTCCCCGGCAGCCAGGTGTTCCGCCACCTGGAACCGCTGGGCCATGGCGTTCAGCTCGCCGATGGTGGCCACGTCCTCGAAGAAGCGGTAGCAATCCTCTTGGGTTTGCAGGGTGAGCAGGGCCTGGAAAAACCGGTCTACAGCAGGGGAAGCAAGTTTACTTTGATACATAAGAAGGGGACCTCCTTTAACGAACAGCCTTGAGGAAGCTTTGGAGCCGCGGGGACTTGGGCGCGCCAAACACGGCTTCCGGGGGGCCTTCCTCCTCGATGAGGCCGTTGTCCATAAAGATCACATGGCTGGATACCTCCCGGGCAAAGCCCATCTCGTGGGTCACGATCACCATGGTCATCTTTTGCTGGGCCAAGCGGCGTATCGCCTGGAGCACTTCGCCGGAGATCTCCGGGTCCAGGGCGGAGGTGGGCTCGTCAAAGCAGAGGACATCCGGCTTGAGCGCCAGGCCCGGGCAATGGCCACCCGCTGTTGCTGCCCGCCGGAAAGCTGATGGGGGTAGGAGCCAAGTTTATCCGACAGCCCCACCTGATCCAATAGGGCCTTGCCCTCGGCCTGGATGGCGGCGAGGATGGCGGCCTTGTTTTGCCGGAAATCCGGCTGTTGGCGGGCCAACAGCTCCGGGGGCTAAGGTCACGTTTTGCAGGGCCGTGTACTGGGGAAACAGGTTGAGGACTGGAACACCAGGCCAAAGTGCAGCCGCTTTTTCCGGACCCCCGACTCATTTTTGGGTGGCGGGGTCCTCCGCGTCGAACAGCCGCTCTCCCTTTACCAGGATCTGGCCTTTATCGGGGGTTTCCAGGAAATTGAGGCACCGCAAAAGGGTGGTTTTGCCGCTGCCCGAGGAGCCGATGATGGAAAGTACCGCCCCCTCCTCCAGGGAAAAGCTGATGCCCTTTAGCACGTCCAGGGTGCCAAAGTTCTTTTCCAGGTTTTTTACCTCTAAGATCGCCATACCGTACCTCCTATACCCGGAAATAGTCCATCTTCCGCTCCAGATACCCCAGCAGCAGGGTAAGGGCTCCCACGAAGGCCAGGAAGAACAGGCCGGTGGAGAACAGGGGCCAGATCAGGCCCTTGGCGGTATACTCCTGGGCCATCATGATGATCTCCTTGCAGGAGATGATCCGGGCCAGGGAGGTATCCTTCACCAGAGTGATCACCTCGTTGCCCATGGGGGGAACGATGCGTTTGATCACCTGGAGCAGGGTCACTTTGAAGAAGATCTGGGTCTTGGTAAGGCCCAGCACTTGACCGGCCTCATATTGGCCCTTGGGGATGGACTCGATGCCGCCCCGGTAGATCTCGGAAAAATAGCAGGCATAGTTGATGACAAAGGCCACCGTAGCCGCAGCAAAGCGGCCGTCTGACCCGGCGGGCCAGGGATTGGGCAGGCCCAAAAGCCCGGGCCCCAGAAAGATCACCAGCAGCTGAAGCATCAGGGGCGTACCCCGGATGATCCATACGAAGGTTTTGATCAGATAGGCCAGGGGCTTGAAACGGCTCATGGAGCCAAAGGCGATGAGCAGCCCCAGGGGCAGGGCGAAAAGCAGGGTCAGCCCAAATAGGTTGAAGTTGAGAACGAAGCCTTCCCAAAGGCGCGCAAGGATGGTGGCCATAGTATCCTTCCCCGGGCGGCAGGCGCCCGCTGTTAAGTTGGCTAGGGATGGGCCGCCCCATGGGACGGCTTGAGCCGCCTCCTAAACGGGGGCGGCTCCCAAGGGAGAATCGATCTATGGAGCTTGGCTTATTCCGCCAGTTCCAAACCGTATTTGTCCGCCAGGGCCTGCATGCTGCCATCGGCCACCAGCTCGTCGAAAATGGTATTTACCGCATCCCGCACATCGGAACCTTGCCGGAACCCAACGCCGTAGTTCTCCACCGCCAGCTCATCCACAATGGCTAGGTCCGCATAATCGGTGCCTTCCCCTACCATGGCCTTGGCCAGGGTCAGATCCAGGACCGCCGCGTCCGCAGTACCGGCCTTGACCTCCAACAGGCACTCGGTCTGGACGCTCTTGCCAACATAGCTGGCCTGGGCCAGGTTCTCGTCCCCCTGGATGGTGGTTTCACCTGCGCTGCCCATCTCCGCAACCACGGTCTTGCCGATCAGGGAGGAGGTATCGGTATATTCCGCATCCGCCTTCATAACCACCACCTGGGCGTTCTTTACATAGGGCTTGGTGCAGGCCATGTTGGCCTCCCGATCCGCGTCTAGGGTCATGCCGTTCCAGATGCAGTCGATGGTCTTGCCGTTGAGCTCCACTTCTTTGGTGTTCCAGTCGATCTCTTGGAAAACGGGCTCCACACCCAGCTTCTCGCAAACCAAGGTGGCAAGCTCCGTGTCAAAGCCGGTGAATACGCCGTTTTCATCGGTGTAATTCATGGGCTCGTATACGGTGTAGCCGATGATCATATTGCCTTTTTCTTGGATGTAGGCCAGGTCGCTGTCAGCGGCAGCTTCCGCAGCCGGGGCTTCTTCAGTGGCAGCTTCTTCCGCCGGGGCTTCTTCCGCAGCAGCCTCTTCCGCCGGGGCTTCCTCGGCAGGCGCCTCCGCGGCAGGCTGGGCGCAGCCGAACGCCGCCAGGGCGAGCATCATAAGGGCAAGGGCAAGAGCAAGTTTCTTCATGGTTTGTATCTCCTTAAAATTCATTGTGTTCCATTCGATGGACCGGGTTTGGAATTTCTCGATGGAAAGAGTATACTACATTGCTTTAGCAAAGTAAAGTACTAAATTGATATTGCGCTACATTTTTTTGCCGGCCAAGGGGGATAAAACCAATATATAGGTAGAAAAAGGCAAGCAAGGGGAAAAAATCCATAAGGGAAGCCGGCAGACCCCTTGCGGGAAAGCGGTTGAATGGGCTAGAATGAAACCAAGGGCCAATGGAAAACGGCCCTATGATCAATCGGAATGGATTATATCTACAAACGGAGGCACATCTATGACAAAGTACACCAATTCCATCGGCGTAAAAGTTCCTGCGTTGTTGCTGCCCCGGCCGGGGGTCGACATGACCAAGTGGGCTGTAGTGGCCTGTGACCAGTATACCTCCCAGCCTGCCTATTGGCAGGAGACCGAGTCCATCGTGGGGGACGCTCCCAGCACGCTGCGGATCATGCTGCCCGAATTATATCTAGACGGGCCGGACGAGGCGGAGCGGATCGCATCCATCAACGCCCATATGAAGGAATATATGGACACCGGCATATTGGAAAATAAGGGGGAAGGCTTTGCCTATGTGCGCCGTACGGTGGATGGCAAAACCCGCCAAGGGCTGATCGTGGCCCTGGACCTGGAGGATTACGATTATTCCAAGGGTTCCACCACCCTGATCCGGGCCACAGAGGGCACCATTGTGGAGCGCATGCCCCCCCGGCTGCGGATCCGCAAGGATGCGCCCCTGGAGATGCCCCACATCCTGGTGCTCATCGACGACCCGGGCCGCACGGTGATCGAACCCATCGGCCAGCAGCTGGAGCGGACGGAGAAGCTCTATGACTTCGACCTGATGCAGGGAGGCGGCCACATCGAGGGGTATCTGGTAAAGGAGCCGGCCCAGATCCAGGGGGCCATCCAGGCCCTGGAGGCGCTGATCCAGCCGGAAGCCTATCGAAAAAAATACGGCACCGATCAAGCGCCCTTGCTGTTTGCCATGGGAGACGGCAACCATTCCTTTGCCACCGCCAAGGCCAATTGGGAACGGATCAAGAAGGAAAAGGGCCTGACCGGCCAGGACGAGCATCCGGCCCGGTATGCTCTGGTGGAGCTGGAAAACGTCCACGACACGGGCATCATCTTCGAGCCCATCCACCGGGTGATGTTCGGCGTGCCCCAGGACGCCTTGGCCTGGCTGCAAGCCAAGCTGGCGGAGCAAAACGGGGATTGCAAGCTGGTGACCTGCCCAGACCTGGCGGCTGCCAAGGCTGCCGCAGCCAAGGAGAGCGGCCACGCCCTGCCCTTTGTGACCCAGGCGGGGGCCGGCTATCTGCTGGTACCCCAGCCTGCCGCCCAGCTGGAGGTGGGCACCCTGCAAAATGCCCTGGACGTAATGCGCACGGCGTTCCCCGATTGCACCATCGACTATATCCACGGGGAAGACGTGGTCCTGGAGCTGGGCAGCAAACCCGGCAACATGGGCTTCCTGCTGCCCCCCATGGATAAGAGCGCCTTCTTCCGCACCGTGATCTTCGACGGCGCCCTGCCCCGCAAGACCTTCTCCATGGGCGAGGCCCACGAAAAACGCTACTATTTGGAGTGCCGCAGCATCGAAGGGTAATACTTTTCTCCCGAAACCGCCTGCGGACGGCCTTTGCGCCGTCCCTAGACAACCCTTGGGAGGGGACCGGCGCCTTAGCTGCGGCGCCGGTCCTTCCCTTTCGTTTCCAATAGGTGACCATGCAGAGCTTTCTTCATTCCATTTCCGCAGTCTTGGTGATCTTCCTGCTGGCAGGCACAGGCTATCTCCTGGCCCGGGCAGGTTGCCTTCGCGCCGACCACAAGCCCATGCTGTCCCGGATCACCATCAACCTGGGCATCCCCTGCATCTGCATCCATAACATCACCGGGAATTTTACCCGGGCTTCCTTGATCCAAGCCGCGCCCATGCTCTTGGCCCCCTTAACGGCCAATCTGCTTTCTGTGGCCTTGTGCATGCTGGCTGCCCGGCTCCTGGCCCTCCCCCGGAAACGCTGGGGGGTATTCGTGGTGATGGCCGCCTTTAGCAATACCATCTTCATTGGCCTGCCCATGGCCCTGGAGCTCTTTGGGGACGGGGCGGTGCCTTATGTGATGTGCTATTACCTAATCAATACCACCTTGTTCCAGACCCTGGGCATCGCCTTCCTGGAATGGTCCGGACAGGGGGAGAACCGTACCAGTTTGCCCCGAATGCTATTGGGCTTGCTGAAAAAACCGCCCCTATTATCCTTGTTCGTAGCCCTTGGGTTGGTTTGGTGGGAGATCCCCCTGCCAAGGGTATTGGAAAGCTATGCCGGCTATGTGGGGAACCTGGTGGCTCCCCTGGGCCTCTTATATACCGGCTTGGTCATCTATGAGCGCGGCCTCTCCAACCTGCGGCTTCAACGGGGCATCCCCCTTATGTTGCTGCTGCGGTTCGTGGCGGCCCCAGGCCTGTGCCTGGGTTTCTGCCACCTATTGGGGGTAACGGGTATGGCCCGGGGGGTGTTTACCATGGAATCCGCCCTGCCTACCATGACCCAAAGCGTGGTCATGGCCGGGCTCCTGGGAGCGGACGAGGATTACGCGGCCCTGGGGGCGGCTGTCTCTACCTTGCTGTCGTTTGTGATGATCCCTTTGGTGATGCTGGCGATATGAGCTGCGTTATTTGTCCGCTCCGGCCGGGCGGGGGGCGGCGGCGTTTGGCGGCCCGGGGCCTTCGGCCCCCGGCAAAGGCAGCGGGGGCGTTCGGCCCCCCGCGTCTTTGTGCGCGCTGGGCGCGCCCGCCGCCCCCCGCCCGGCCGGAGCGGACACGGGGGGAACGCCGCGTCTATCCCGTCAACGGGGGCAAGGCTATTTTTTCCGTTTGGTATAGCGCTCCTCCTCGCTGAAGATGCAGCCGCAGTATTTTTGCATGTAAAGGCCGGCCTCCCGGGCCTGCTGCTGGCCGGAACGGAACCGGGGCCGGAAATCCCGGTAAAGGAAGGAGACCCCTTGGGCCTGGGCGGCAGCGCCAGCCACCTGCTGCATGAGGGGGTGGTTTTGATAGGGGCTGATGAACAGGGTGCTGGTAAAGGCGTCAAGCCGTTTTGGGCGGCGTATTGGGCCGCGGCGTTGAACCGGAGGGCATAGCAGGTAGCGCAGCGGTCGTCCCAGCTGGGCAGGGCGGAAAGGAAGGGCCGCAGGCCGTACTGGTCCATTTCGATGAGCCGGACGCCGATGGATTGCAAATACGCCCGGGCGGTATCCCGGCGGGCCCGGTATTCGGTAAAGGGATGGATGTTGGGGTTATACCAGAAGGCTACGGGCTCCAAGCCCTCTTCCCGGAGCTGCTGAATGCAGGCAACGGAGCAAGGGGCGCAGCAAACGTGCAACAGCAGGGACATAAAACCACCTCCGCAAATGGGGAAAACAAGCTCTGGGAACAGTAAAGCACAGGTCGGGGGGAAAGTCAAGGCGATGGCGGGAATATCGGCCGCTTGGCTGGGGATAAGGTATATTGCCCGGGAAAAGCCGGGAAAAAAAGCAAAGGCCGCCACAGATCCTCCCGTGGCGGCATGGGTGGGAAAAAACCGTGGGGATATTTCCCGGGAAACTTATGCCTGGGGATTGCGGGCCAGGTCGAATTCCTGTAGGATAGCGGCGCTGGGCGCGGGGGTCAGCAGGGAGACCGCCAGGATAGCCAGGCAGCTGAGGACAAAGGCGGGGAAGAGCTCGTAAATGCCGAACACGCCGCCCAAGGGCTTGAGCACCAGCTTCCAGAGGAACACCATCACGCCGCCGGTGACCATACCGGCCACGGCGCCTGCCTGGGTGGTCCGCTTCCAGAACAGGGAGAAGAGCATGATGGGGCCGAACACCGCGCCGAAGCCTGCCCAAGCGAAGGAAACGATGGTGAAGATGACGCTGTTTTCGTCCATGGCGATGACCACGCCCGCCACGGCGATCAGCAACAGGATGATCCGGCTCATGGTCATCACCTGTTTATCCGAGGCGTCCTTTTTAAGGATGCCCTTGAAGATGTTCAGGGAGACCGCAGAGGCGGCGATGAGCAGATAGGAATCCGAGGAGCTGATGGTGGCGGCCAGGATGCCCGCCATCACCAGGCCGGCCAGCAGGGGGAGGCAACAGGTGGCGAGAGAGCACGATAAATACGTTTTCCGCACCGCTGGCGGTGTTGAGGGTCTCGTGTACCGGGAACATGGCCCGGCCCATCAAGCCGATGAGCACTGCGGCCGCCAGGGAGATCACCACCCAAACCGTGGCGATGCGGCGGGCCCGCACTAATTCATCGGTTTTGCGGATGGCCATGAACCGGAGCAGCACCTGGGGCATACCGAAGTAGCCCAGGCCCCAGGACAGGGTGGAGATGATGGTCAAGAAGCCATAGCTGCCCGCCGCCCCGAACACCGGCGCGCCGTTGGCCACCTGCTGGACGCCGCTGGCGTCCACGCTGGGGCTGGCGATGCCGAAGAAGGTGAAGAAGCCGGGGATATCCTTGGCGTTGTTCACCACGGCCTGGAGGCCGCCGGCGGCAAGGTGCCGGTAATGAGGATCACCGTTAGGGCAAAGATCATCACCACAGCCTGCATGAAGTCGCTGGCGCTTTCCGCCAGGAAGCCGCCTAGGAAGGTATAGATCACCACGAACACCGCGCCGGCGATCATCATGGATTGATAAGAAGCCCCAAACAGGGTGCTAAAGAGCTTGCCGCAGGTGACGAAGCAGCTGGACGCGTAAACCGTGAAAAAGATCAGGATAAACAAGGCGGAAAGGGTCATAATGACCTTTTTCTTTTCATGGAACCGGTTGGAGAAGAAATCCGGCAGGGTAATGGCGTCTCCCGCCACGGCGGAATACCGGCGCAGACGCTTGGCCACCAGCAGCCAGTTGATATAGGTGCCCAGGGCCAGGCCAATGGAAGTCCAGGCTGCGTCGCTCAAGCCGCACCAATAGGCCACGCCAGGCAGGCCCATGAGCAGCCAGCCGCTCATATCCGAGGCTTCGGCGCTCATGGCGGTGACCCATGGTCCTAAGGACCGGCCGCCCAGGAAATAATCCTCGCTGCTCTGGTTGGAACGCTTGGCGAAGTAGATGCCGATCCCGATAACCACCGCCATATAGCACACCATGGCGATGAGGATCTGTAGACTGCCTTCTTGCATAAATAAGACCCCCTTTTGATAATGCCAATGCAGAAGAACCCTGCAAAATATGGATAATTGTAACAGATGTTTAGAAATTAAACAATAAAAATTCAAAAAAAAGCCCGAGAATTTATAAATTCTCAGGCATTCCCGGCAACGGGATCAGGGGAGGAGGGCTGTGCACAGGCTGGCCAGCTGCTGAGGCGAAAGGGCTTCCGCCCGGCAGCCGGGGTCAAGATCCAGGCTGGCAAGGGCCGCATCCAGGCCGGGATAGGCCTTTAGGTTGTTGCGCAGGGTTTTGCGGCGCATGGCGAAGGCCTGCTGCAAAAACCCGGCAAACTGGGGGAGGAAGGGGCGGTTTCGGCTTTCCAGCGCCACCACCTGGGAATCTACCCCCGGCTGGGGGTAATAATCCGCCGGGGAAAGGGAGCACAGCGCCCGGGGCTGGTAATAGTATTGGGCCAGCACGGCCAAGGGGCCGTATTGCCGGGAGCCGGGCTGGGCAAAGAACCGGTCCGCGCATTCCGCCTGGGCCATGAGGGCCATGCGAGGAATGGGCAGGCCGCAGGACAGCAGCCGCAGGCAAATGGGGGTGGTGACGTAATAGGGCAGGTTGGCCGCCACGGAAAAGGGCTCCCCTAGGATGGCTTGGATCTCTTCCCAGTCAGCCTTGAGAAAATCCCCTCGAAGCAGGGTGAACCGGGGCTCCTGGCCGAAGAGGGCCTGGAGGGCCTGGCATAGGGCCGGGTCGATCTCCACGGCGCACACCCGTGCGGGCCCGGGCCAGCAGGGGGCTCTGTCAACGCCCCCAGCCCCGGGCCGATCTCCAGCACGGGGCCGCCCTCCGGGCAGGCCGCCGCCGCGATGGCTTCCGCCTTGTCCCCGTCCACTAAAAAGTTTTGCCCCAGCCCCCGGTTGGGGCTGAGGCCAAACCTGGCCAACAGGGCCTTTACTTGCTGGACGTCCTGCATCATTTGCGCACCAGGATCGTCACATCGTATTTGGTGCCCCATCGCATGGCTTCCGAGCGGGTGTTCAGCCAAATATCCAGCTGGTTCATGGGTTCCCCCTCGTCGTTGACATAGTTCCGAAAGGCGCCGGTATCCTGGGCGGTGCCGTAGCCATAGCCCTTGATATAGATTTCGCTGCCATAGGGGATGTAGTAGGTATTCACCGCAATGGTCCCCAGCTTGGGGGTGGTGCCTGTGGCGGTGCGGGTGCCGGTGCAATAGGCGGTGATCTTGTCCACCGTCATTTCCACCCAGCCGTCTTCCCCGGCCACCGGCGCTTCCTTCCAGCGGCGGAATTCGCCTTCGTAATTGGTTTGGTATTTGATCTTGGTGCCAATGCGCACCACCTCGTCCACCGCCGGGGCGATCACTACCTGGTCCGCCACCTCCCGGGATACCTCCACCCCGTCCTTGACGGTGATCCGCTGGGTCACCTGCTTTTTGCCGTTGACGCCCTCGACCTCCACTTCCTTGAAGTCCTCGTATTCGTCCTCGTCCTTGATGACCACTTCGTCATATTCTAGGGTCTTGTAGCTGACCTCATAGGAAATATCCACCGCCGTATGGGTGATGCGCATCCCCGGCTCCACATCCGCAAAGGGCAGCTGGGAAAGCTCGTCCCCAGAGGAATAGGAGACCTTGGCCTTGCTTAGGGCTTCCCCCACGGTGCCTTCGCTCATATGCAGTACCTGCACCTGGCCCCCGGATTGGACGGCCACCGGATACGCCCGGGTCACCTCCACCCGCATGTTGGGCTCCAGGGCCGCGTCTAGATCGGGGGATACGGAATCCCCCGCGTGCAGGGTCACGCCGGCGGCATCCAACAGGGCCTGTACCGTTTCCCCCTGAAGGGAAAAATCCGCTTCCACCCCGTCCACCAGCAGGGTCACCTGGGTGCGGGGGTCGGCCGGGTGAGCGGCAAAGCAGGAAAAAGGCGGCGGCCAGCACCCCGGCGCAGGCCAGGGAGATCATGGGCCACAAAGGGGCCCTTTTCCTTTACCGGGGCGGCGGGGGCGGGCTGGCTGGCAGCCCGTTGCCCACGGGACTTGCGCTTGCGAGGCAAATGCCCCCGAACGCCTTCGGCAATGTGGGCGAAAAATCCCGCTATGCTTGCAGCCCGCCTTTGCAGGAATGCACGTATATCCTGAAACGGGCGTTTTCTTCTACGTCGTGCCATGGATTCACTCCTTATTTCAATTGACGCCAGGGCAAATGCCAGCCGGCTGTTTCCGGGATGCCCCTTGGGGCGCTATCCCCACAGATAGCCTTATTCTAACAGGGTCCCTGTAGATCTGTCAATTTCTTCGGGCTCCCCAGCCTGTAAACAAACCGTGGCTTCCATTTACAGGGAAGCATTGCCAAGTTATAATGAATATATACTTTTGGCTGTCGAAAAAGTGGCTTGCGCCACTTTTTCGAGGTGTTCATAGCTCCCTTGCGCCTACGGCGCGGCCAGGGAGCTATGCAGAGAAACCCTTGCTACGCAAGGCTTTTTGCGGATTTGCCGTACACGCCGCCAAATCCGATTATAGCCTCCGGGGGCTGCGGCCCCCGAACCCCC
>ENA-OQCL01001033-OQCL01001033.1-human-gut-metagenome-genome-assembly--contig:-NODE-1033-length-11050-cov-2.291037_pt1 | contig 11050 bp, 14 predicted proteins | sample MGYA00242502_ERZ504586 | MGnify/ENA primary metagenome ERZ504586 (study PRJEB26092, sample SAMD00036316) | human gut metagenome | host: Homo sapiens | study: EMG produced TPA metagenomics assembly of... | reverse complement strand
ATGGGCCATTTACTACGGCTGCTTCATGCTGTTCGAGCAGAAATGGGCAAAAAGCGCATGAAAAATGGCCGATCGTGTTGGAAGCATGTGTATTACGAAGCTTGTCATCATCCTCGGCTTCGGCATCTTCTATTTTGAAGATCTCGGCCAGCTTAGTCAGTTTTTCCTCAATATCACGGGCATCAGCATGATTGCGAACAGCGCGCCGTTTACGGACCCCATGACGTTCTCCTCCCTGCGCAACAATATCTTTCTCATTTTGTTCGCGATTCTCGTCAGCCTGCCGGTATTTGCCGAAGATCAAGAGTTATTTTCTCGAGAGCAAAAAACGTACCGTTTATACCATCGGCCGCGTCGGCTCCGTTGCGGTCTGTATGGTGTTGCTCGCCGTCGTGAGTGTTCTGCTCGTTGATACCACGAACAACGTGTTCCTGTATTTCAGATTCTAAGGGGAGGTGCTCATTGACATGAACGATTTTAAAGACCTTGACCTTGATTATTTTGCTCCCCGCAAGCCCGCCGAACCGGAAGCGAAGCCGGAGAAAACCGAAGTCGGAGATGCGCCGACTGCGGATGAAAGCGCCGAACCCGCAGAGCGCCGCCGCAAGCCGAAACCGAGCCGCCGCGAGCTTTTGAACATGCGGCTTTCCGTTTTATCCGTCGGCGTTATGGTCATTCTTTTCGCCCTGATGACGCTGTATCTGCTCCTTTTCCCGCGCTCCACCGTCTCACAGATTGAAAACCGAAACCTTGCGGAATTCCCGAAATTCTCTTTTGGCATCGTATTTTTCCCGGCTCGTTTACGGCGGACGTCGCCACATGGTTTGACGATACCGTGCCGAACCACGACGGCTTTAAGAATATGAGCAACTCCATTAAGAACCTGTTTGGTATGAAGATGTTCGCTTCAACGGTCAGCACCGCAAAGCCCGAGACGGACAGCACAGATAACACCGATACTTCTGCCGCAAACGGTGACACCCAGACGACCACACCCGCAAACGGCACCGTGCCAAACAATACGAATCTGCTGCAATACGCCGCAGGGCGTGTGTTCCCAGGCCGTGAGCGCTGCGGATGAAAAAATGGGCCGCGATTTCAGCACCGAGGATAACAGCACACTGGAATGGGTGAACAACCTGCTTGTTGTAAACTGGGATAATCACTGGCGCTGCATGGAGGCCTTCGGCGGCGGTGGCGGCACCGCTTACGCCGATGCACTCAACGACCTGCAAAGCAAGGTCGGCAGCGGTGTGACCATTTGGTCTATGCCCGCACCCACCGCTTCCGCCATCTACACCCCGAAAAATCGGCATTGATTATGTTGGCGACCAGAAAGAATGCTTTGACGGCGTTGCCGAAAAGCTGAATGCCGGCATTCAGTCCGTAAACGTTGTGGACGTAATGAAAAAGGCATGCGGAAGAAGATATTTACCTGCGCACCGACCACCACTGGCAGGCACGCGGCGCTTACTATGCCGCCCGCACGTTTGCCGAGGCCGCAGGCGTGCCGTTCGCAGACCTTTCCACCTACACGGAGGAATCCATTCCGGGCTATGTGGGCACCATGTACGGCTTCTCGCAGGATACGCGTATTTTAAACGACCCGGACGACTTCCACTACTTCGTGCCGGCCTCAAACTACGTGGCTTCCTACTACGATACTTCTTTTAACTACCAGTACGAAGACGACCTCTTTGCCGATGTGGACACCGCAAACGCGTACCTGAAGTTCCTCGGCGGCGACTCCTGCATCGTAAAAGTCGATACGCAGATGAAGAACGGCCGCAAGCTGCTCGTCATTAAGGACAGCTTCGGTAACGCGGAGATTCCGTTCTACACGAATTCCTTTGAGCAGATCTACGTTGCCGACATGCGCTATTTGGAGTGCAACCTCGTCAACTTCATCAAAGATATGGGCATCACGGATGTGCTCTTTACGATGTCCGCATACTCCGTTGTGGGCGATAACGCCGACAACATTCAGAACCTCATCGCGCAGAACGCCGGTGAGACCATCACCGATTCGCACATTGTCCCGTCTGTTACGCCGAAAACGGTCATGCCGACCGCGACAAGTGCACCAACGACGACTTCCGGCACGGATACGGCCGCTAACACCACCTCGACCGGTACAGATGATACCTCTTCCGCAAAAGAATAACAAAGGAGAGCCTATGAAAGAACTGGAATATCCCTTTGACGCCGCTTATATCATCAAAAAGCGCAAATCTTTAAAGAAAGCACTGCTCGCAGACGGCACTTCGCGCATCAGAAAGAAGATTGCCGTGTTCGGCGGCTCCACCACAAGCGACATTGTAAAAACGCTGGAGCTTTTCCTCTTAGACGCCGGTATTGAGCCGGAATTTTACGAATCCGAATACGCGCAGTATTTTCAGGACGCCATGTTCCCGGATGAAACGCTTTTAAGCTTCAAGCCGGACATTGTGTTCATCCACACCACGAATCGCAACGTGACGGACTGGCCCGAGATGACCGACACCACGGAGCAGATAGACGAAAAGCTGCACACGGAAATAAACCGTTTCACGGCGATGTGGAAAAGCATTGCGGAAAAGTTTCACTGCCCCATCATTCAAAATAACTTTGAAATGCCGCTTTACCGCCTGCTCGGCAGCCGCGACGCGTGGGACATCCACGGCCGCACGAATTTCCTCACGCGCTTAAACGAAGCTTTTTACGCCTACGCACGCGAAAATGAGAGCTTTTATATTCACGACCTCAACTTTGTTTCTGCCGATTACGGCCTGAAAGAATGGTCGAACCCGCTGTTCTGGAACATGTACAAATACGCCATGTGCTTTGAGGCGATCCCGTCCTTTGCGTTCAGTGTTTCGCACATTATCAAGTCGATTTTCGGCAAGAATAAAAAGGCGCTTGCCCTTGACCTCGATAACACCCTGTGGGGCGGCGTTGTGGGCGACGACGGCGTAGACGGCATCGAGATCGGCCAGGAGACCGGCGTTTCGCAATCCTACTACGAGTTTCAGACCTACGTAAAGCAGCTTAAAAGTCTCGGCATCGTGTTGACGGTCTGCTCTAAAAATGACCATGAAAACGCCATTGCGGGGTTAAACCACCCCGAAGGTGCACTGCGCCCGGACGATTTCGTCATCATTAAGGCAAATTGGGAAAACAAAGACCGCAACATTGCCGAGACCGCCGCAGAGCTGAACATTCTGCCGGATTCCATCGTTTTTGCGGACGATAACCCCGCCGAGCGCGAGATCGTGCGCACGCAGATCAAGGGCGCGGCCGTGCCGGACATGGACGGCGTGGAAAACTACATCACGACGATTGACCGCAGCGGCTTCTTTGAAGTGACAACCTTCAGCGAAGATGACTTGAAGCGCAACGAAATGTACAAGAAAAACGCCCTGCGCGCCGCGGAAATGGCGTCGTTCGGCGATTATAACGACTATTTAAAGAGCCTTGAGATGCACGCCGTCATCGATGATTTCATCCCGGTGTACCTTGCGCGCATCACACAGCTTACAAACAAGAGCAACCAGTTCAACGTGACCACCCGCCGCTATACGCCCGCCGAAATGGAAAGCGTATTTGAGGACGACGGCTATATCCGTCTGTACGGCAAGCTCATCGATAATTCGGAGACAACGGCGTCGTTTCCATCGTCATCGGCAGAAAAAATCGGCACGGCACTCGACATTGACCTATGGCTGATGAGCTGCCGCGTGTTAAAGCGCGATATGGAATTTGCCATGTTGGACCGCCTTGTGGAGCGCTGCCGCGAAGTGGGCGTAGAGACGATTAACGGCTACTACTACCCCACCGCAAAAATCAAGATGGTCAGCGACCTTTTCGGTCGCTTCGGCTTCACGAAGACTGAGGAGCACGAGGACGGCAGCACCGTGTGGCAGTTGCGCGTCGCGGACTATAAGCCGCAGAACCACGTGATCGAAGTGTTCGGCAACGACCACGCAGAAGCGTGATCCTCGCTAAATTAAGTATTAAATCAAATCACAGAAAGGAATTTTACCATGGACACAAGAGAAATTTTTGAAAGACTGGACCGCGTATTTCAGGATGTTTTTGACGATGACACCATTCACGTCACGCCGAAAACGACCGCAGACGACATTGAGGATTGGGACAGTCTGGAGCACATCACGCTGATCTCCGCTGTAGAGCGCGAGTTCCGCATGAAGTTCAAGATGGGCGAGATCTCCTCGATGAAGAACGTCGGCGAAATGGCTTCCATCATCGCAGCACGCGCAAAGGGCTGATCTTACCGCAAAAGAAAAATGCCGCAGACTAACCGGGTTTTCCCGTGCCTGCGGCATTTTTATATTTACGGTTATTTATAACGGTTCATGAAGTCGAGGTAATCGTCCTCCAGCGTGCGCTTCGGTTCTTCCTTACGCGGAGCGGTGTACGGGTCAGCCGTTTCCTGCTCGGCGGCACGGCGGCGCTGTTCCGCACGTCTGCGGCGCGCTTCGCGGCGCTTTTTGCGCACGCGCTGCCCGTGGATGTACACGATAAGCAGCAACACCGCAAAGACAATGACAAGCACCAAAACAAATTTCAAAATGCTGAAAATCACCGAGCCACCCTTAGGGCCGCTCGCTTCGGAGGATGCACTGCTTTCGGCCGCGGAAGATTCCGTACCGCCGGCGGTGGACTCTGCGCTGCTTGCAGTGCCCACAGCCGCCGAGTCTGTGGGGTTGCCGGATTTATACGTTTCCGCTGCCGCTGCCACGGCGTTAAAGAGCTTTAAAACACCGGCATCATATGCGCCGGTCTGAAAATCCGCTTCCAGATTATCGTGCAGCAAAGCGCTCAGCTCCGTGCCGGAGAACGCGCCGTGCAGGCCGTCACCGGCCACCGCCATATAGTCGCCGTCCGAAACAGAAAGGCCTATGATAAGCCCGTTTTTGCTGTCGCCGCCAAGCTTCCACGTGTCCATGACCTTTTTAAGGTAGGACACGCGGCCATCATAATCGGATTTTTCGCCGGGCAAAGTGTTCATGGTGAACACCGCAATCTGCACACCATACGTCGCATTGAGGTCAGCGTTTTTCATCGTTGATTACCGTTTTCGTACTGGCGGAAATCACACTCGCTTCGTCATAGACATAAAGATCCGCGGGCTGCTCCGGCACTTCGGCGTCCGCTGCCGTCGCGCTTACGGTGCTGCCCGTGTCGCCTCCGCCTTCGGAAGACGAGGTGCTCGTGTCGCCGTTTCCGGCTTCATCCGCAAACGCATACAGGTTGCCGGTGGAAAACACCATCAAAACCACAAGGCATATCGCCGCAAAGCGTCCCATACCCGCTTTATATAGATTTTTCATCCAATCCCTGCCTTTCGGCAGCCCGGCTGTGCCCGGCCGCGTAAAATAATACCGCACAAAACCTGTTTCGTAGTTTTATGCGGTATCGGTTCTGTTGTACCTATTTTAAGAGAATTTTTCGCTGCTGTCAAGTAAAGCCAAGACTTTGCATCTTACGATCCTCTTAAGGTTATTTCAGCTCTACAATCGTCACGCCGCTTTCGCCCTCACCATATACGCCGAGGCGAAAGGATTTCACGGCCTTGTGGCGGCGCAAATGCTGCTGAATGCCGTTTCTCAATATACCTGTACCTTTGCCGTGGATAATCGTCAGCATGTTGAGATTGTGCATCAAAGCGTGGTCGATAAACGCATCCACTTCCATGAGCGCTTCTTCCAAATTCATGCCGCGCACATCCACTTCATTGCGCGCCGGAGCGGAATCCATCTTCTTCGTCACGGTGCGGTGACCGCCTGCGGCTTTCTTCTTTTCCTTCGGCTTCTGGTCGGTCAGGCGCAGGTTTTTCAGCGGCACGCGCGTTTTGATGATGCCTACCTGCACCAAAATCTGGTCGCCGTTTTTCCGGCACATCCAAAATCGGTCGCAATCTTATCGATGTCGTAAATCAGTACCGTATCGCCGACCTGTAAGGGGCGCGGCAACACATAATCTTCGTCTATGCGGCGCTCGTGCACAGGGTCGCTGGCCTTTTCCATATCGCGGATGCCTGCCTTCAGGCGCGCTTTCTGCTCTGCGGTCAATAATTTCTGCTTGTTGCGGCGCAGGTCTTCGAGCTCGTCTAACAGGCTCTGGGCTTCGCGGCGCGTTTTCTGTACGAGCTCCGCCGCTTCCATTCTGGCGCGCTCAATTTCGTGCTTCGCGTCCTTTTCGGCGCGGTCGCGCAGCGCTTCAGCCTCTTTTTCCATGTTCTGCGCTTTCAAACGCAGCTGCTCGGCACTCTCACGCTCATCTTCCATTTTGCGGCGGCTCTCCTCCAAACGGGAGACGACCTCCTCAAACATAGTGCTTTCATCGGAAACGAGTTCCTTTGCGTGCTCTACGATATTCGCCGGCATACCGAGACGTGCGGAAATGGCAAATGCGTTGGAATGACCCGGTACGCCGATGAGCAGGCGATACGTCGGGCGCAGCGTCGCCACGTCAAATTCGCAGCAGGCGTTTTCAACGCCAACGGTTTGAATGGCATATGCCTTCAGCTCTGCGTAATGCGTTGTCGCCATCACGCGCGTGCCTTTGGTGCGCATGGCTTCGATGATGGAAATAGCAAGCGCGGCACCCTCGACCGGGTCGGTGCCCGCACCGAGCTCATCGATAAGGATGAGACTCTTGTCGTCCGCAATGTTGAGAATGCGGATGATATTCGTCATGTGCGCCGAGAACGTGGAGAGAGACTGCTCAATGCTCTGCTCATCGCCGATGTCCGCCAAAACGTGGTCAAAAATCGAAACTTCGCTGCCGTCCGCCGCGGGGATCATCAGGCCGCACATGGTCATCAGCGTCAAAAGGCCCGCCGTTTTCAGCGAGACGGTCTTGCCGCCGGTGTTCGGGCCGGTGACGATGAGGGCATCAAAATCACTGCCGAGGTACAGATCGGTCGGCACGACTTTATTTTATCGATGAGCGGGTGGCGCGCCGATTTGATGGCGATGCGCCCCTCCTGATTGAGCTTCGGCACGGTCGCCTTCATTTTGTAGGCGAGCTGCCCTTTTGCGAAAATGAGATTCAGCTCCACCGCCGCGCGGTAGCTCTGGATGATGCCGTCCGCAAACTCGCCGATCTCACGGGAAAGCTCCGTCAAGATGCGGTCGATCTCGTCCTTTTCGTCCGAGCGCACACGCGGATTTCGTTGTTCGCCTCCACAACGCCGATCGGCTCAATAAACACGGTGGCACCGCTGCCGGAGGAATCGTGAATGAGGCCCTTGACTTCATTGCGGAACTCCGCCTTAACCGGCACAACGTAGCGGCCGCCGCGTTGGGTGACAATGGCCTCCTGCAAATACTTTTGGTAGGTCTGCGAGCGGATCATTTTATCAAGCTGCTCGCGCACGCGCAGCGATGCCGCGCGGATCTTGCGGCGGATAGCCGCCAAGGCGACGCTTGCGGTATCGGCAACTTCTTCCTCGCTGACGACGGTCATCGAGATGCGGTCTTCGATAAACTTATTCGGCTGCAAGGTCTCAAAGCGGTAATCGAGCGCCGTTTTGACGCTTTCGCTTTTTTTACGCCAATCCGAAACACTGCGGATGGCACGCAATGTCGCGGCAACAGACAATAATTCCGCCAGATTCAGCACGCCGCCCGCTTCTGCGCGACGCAGCGCATTCGTGACATTCGTCATGCCGTAAAACGACGGTGCGCCGTACTTTGCCATTAAAACAAACGCGTCGTCCGTTTCCTGCAAAAGGCGCTCCACGTGGCGGATGTCGGTATCCGGCTCAATTTTCTGCGCCAGCTCCGCCGCATCCGGACAAGTGGTTTCATTTGCAAGCTGAAGCAGAATTTTATCCAGCTCCAGCGCTTTATGATCTTTCAGCATTTTGTTCCTGCTTTCTTTTCGTACCCGGTTTTGCCGGGTCAATCTCCTCTGTTAATCCAAAAACGTTTTATAAAACTCCAAGGTCTTCGGTACGGTATGTAATGTATGGACAACGTAGCTTTCCGTTGCGGCGTTCAGAATTTTCAGCGCATCCTCCGGCAGCGAGAAGTTATAGAGCTTTTCAAAATCCACATACGCAATGTGTCGCATGGCGGTCAGCACGCCCGGCGGCAGCGCGACATACGGTTCATTCGCGCCGTGAAAGCACTTATCGCACAGAATAATGCCCCTTTGCGGCAGAAAGAACATCGTTTCCGCCTCATACGCGGCGCAGTTTTCGCACGCGACTAAATTTGGCATATAGCCCGCCGACGAGAGCATACGCAGCTCTGTCACGGACTGCAACAGCCGTATCGGCCGCGTGCCCTTTGATAAAAAATGCAGGGAATTTAAGATGAGCCGCAGGTATTCCTCGGAATCCGTATCCTCCGGCACCATTAAGTACGCCAGCTCACAGAAATACTGCGCAAGCGAAAGCGCGGCGATGTCCCGCCGAAGCCCGAAAAAAGACCTCGATCGGCTCGGCATCGTCAATCATGTATTTTTCCCGCCCCTTAAAAATAGAAAGGCGGGAATAGCACAAAAGCTGCGTTGCGGCGCTTTTGCTGTCCTTTAAGTTTTTGGCGCGGCGGGCAAACGCACGCACCACGCCCGCGTCACGCGTCAGCACCGTGACAAGGCGGTCGCTCTCGCCCAACCGTCTGCTCCCGAATGATGAGTCCCTGGGTCTTTACCTGCATCAAAGTCTCCTGCCGTAAAATCCACGTCGGCAAGCTCCCGGCGTGTAAGCTGCACGTAGCGGATGTAATCCTCCGCCTTGCCGCTTTTATAAAAGCTGTTCCACGCGGCATACGCCGCATTCTGCATCGGGGGAATTTCGCATACAAACGCCTCCTAAACCGTATGGCTGTTTTTAGCTTCTGCGGTTTTGCGGGTTTTATCCGTGGAAACGTCTGTCAATTTCTCAAAATGTGACCGTTTTCCCGAAAATCGCGGTTTATTGGTACTGGTCAAAATCGTGTTCGTTAAAGCCGAGCTTTGTGAGGATCTGCGGCGCTGGCGCCAGTCCTCCTTCACCTTTACCCAAAGGCGCAGGTTGATCTTGCAGCCGAAAAAGCGCTCCATGTCTTCTCTCGCCTTCGAGCCGAATTTTTTTCAGCATTGCGCCGCCCTTGCCGATAATGATGCCCTTGTGCGTGGCGCGTTCGCAATAGATTGTCGCATCGATCTCCGTCAGGTTGCCGAGGTCGCGCATGCTTTCCGTCACGACTGCGACGCCGTGCGGAATCTCTTTATCCGTAAAGCGCAGAAATTTTCTCGCGCACGATTTCGGACGCAATGACGCGCTCCGGCTGGTCTGTGAGTGTATCTTCCGAGAAGAAGTGTCCGCCCGGCTCCGCCAGTGCGATGAGCTCCTCACGCAGCGCGTCCATGCCGTTGCCGTCCTGCGCGGAGACCGGCACCACAGCTTCAAAGTCGTAGAGCGCGGAGAGCTTCGCAATCTGCTCCATCAAAACGCTTTTGTCCTGCAAAAGGTCAATCTTATTGATGGCGAGCAGCGCCGGCACACCCAAATCTTTAAAGCGGTGCACAAGCTCTTCATCTGCTTTGGAGATTTTCGTATTTGCCTCCACGACGAGCAGGCAGGCGTCCACATCTGCGACGGACGAGGTAACGCTTTTCACCATGTAATCGCCGAGGGAGTTCTTCGGCTTGATGAGGCCCGGCGTATCGATGAACACCAGCTGCGTTTCGCCCTCTGTCCACACGCCCATAATGCGCGTGCGGGTGGTCTGCGGCTTATTGGAAACGATGGCAAGCTTCGTACCGAGCAGGCGGTTCAAAATAGAGGATTTGCCCACGTTCGGTCTGCCCACAATGGCGATAAACGCCGATTTTTCGTTCATGTAGTTTTCTGTATCCATAGTTTTCCCGGGGCACGCAGCCACGGTTTCCTTTCTGATAATTTATATCTATATCACTTTTTATGAAGCTTTTCCCGCACGCCGCATGGCCCTTTGAAAATGAAGAAAAAGGCCAAAATGAGCGACAGAATGGAAAGCACAAGGTAAAGCGGATTTGTGACGATTGTTATCAAAAGCGCTAAGATCGCTTCCGGCCGCCACAAAACGGCTATACCGACAAAAGCGGCAAAAACGGCGCACACAAGCACCGCTCCCGCCGCGATATCTTTTGTTTTGCCGATGAGCGGATTATAGCTTTTCTGCGCGTAATCACACAGCATCTCAATGGCGGTGTTGAACGCTTCCGCCGCGATAACCATCGCGATGGTCAAAAGCAGAACGCCGTATTCGCTGCGCGTTACGCCCAGAAAGGGCGAAAAAAACAAAACGTATACCGCCGCTGTAAGGTGTATACGCATGTTTCGCTCCGTTTTCACGGTATGGAAAAATCCGCGCGCGGCATCGCGAAAGCTGTCCGCCTGCGTGCGGGTCTTACCGTTTGTTTTCCAATCCGGCACCATGTTAAACGGTGTAGCTGGAAGTGCCCGGCAGGCCGAGCTGCGACATAACGTATTCTTCTTTTCACGCATGCGCACGCGCTCCATGCCGCCGTTTTCGTGGTCATAGCCGAGCAGGTGCAGCATAGAATGCGCCGTCAGGTAGCCGATCTCGCGCTCGAGGCTGTGGCCGTAGCGCTTTGCCTGCGCCATTGCCATTTCCACAGAGAGTACAATGTCGCCGAGAATCTTCGCGCCGGTATCGTGGTTGATGTCATACACGCCGTTCTCACCCATTGGGGAAAGAGAGCACGTCTGTTGCGGCATCTTTGTTGCGGTACTGCGCGTTTAGCTCGCGGATCTGCTCGTTGTCCACGAATGTCACGCTGATTTCAGCGGAATCCTCAAACTTCTCCATCCGCAGAACCGCGTGGCAACAGCGACGGATGAGCATGCGCACGCCGGTCGGCACTTTGACCGCTTTCTGGTTGTTTGTGATGATGACTCTGAGTTTTTTCCATATGCTAAAATCCTTTCGATAGGGGTTATTTTGCTGCGGACGCTTTTTCATACGCCCGAATGATATCCTGCACCAAGCGATGGCGCACAACGTCTTTTTCGGTAAAGCGGAAAACGGAAATGTCATCCACATTGCGC
>ENA-OQCL01001032-OQCL01001032.1-human-gut-metagenome-genome-assembly--contig:-NODE-1032-length-11072-cov-2.579351_pt1 | contig 11072 bp, 12 predicted proteins | sample MGYA00242502_ERZ504586 | MGnify/ENA primary metagenome ERZ504586 (study PRJEB26092, sample SAMD00036316) | human gut metagenome | host: Homo sapiens | study: EMG produced TPA metagenomics assembly of... | reverse complement strand
GGAATCCATGCTGCTGGATAACAAACTGGACGGCATCATTGCGGTAAACGCCGTCCCGCACCGGAATCTGCAGAAGGAACTGCTCTTCCAGGATCCGGTATATCTGGCCGTGCCGGACCACATCGCCCGAGAGCGGACCGGCGATGCCACAACGGTGGACATCGCCGATTACGCCGACCTCTCTTTCATCCGGGATCTGTCCGACAGCACCACCAGTTTTCTTATCGACCCATTTCTGGAGAGCCGGAATATCGAGCTGAACAATATCATCAACGTCAGCGAATACGCCGTTCAGGCCTCCTTGTGCAAGCGATTCGATGCCGCCATGTTCTGCGCCAAATCCTTCGCGTACTATAAGGAAGGTTCCATCGTTCAAGCGGGCCTGCGGACGCTGGAACTGGAGGGACTGGGCCATACCGTGGACATCAGCTTAATGACCTCCCGGAACCGGCACTACGCTCGCTGCGCCACGGACTTCTTCCAGACCATCCGGGATTCCCTGGATACCTTCTACGAGAAGGTCATGTAGGGACTATAACGCAATTTCCCCGGCCAAGGCGCAGTGCGCCGCGGTGACCGGCGATGCCAGATAGATCTGCACCTTGCTGGTGCCCATTCGGCCCAGGAAGTTCCGGTTGTTGGTGGCCACCACCACCTCGTCATCGGAAAGGATTCCGCCGGCTCTTCCGCAGCACAGGCCGCAGCCCGGTGTGGTAATCATGGCGCCGGCCTCCGACAGGGTTTCCAGCGTGCCGTCCGCCAATGCCGCCCGGTACACATCCCGGCTGGCCGGCGTTACGATTAGTTTTACGAACGGTGCCACCTTCTTGCCCTTCAGAATTGCCGCCGCTGCCTGAAGGTCTTCCAGGCGGCCGTTGGTGCAGGAACCGATGAACACCTGGTCCACCTTTATTCCCGCTTCCTTTTCCACCGGCCGAACGGCATCCACCTGCGACGGACAAGCCATCACCGGTCTGAAATCCTCCGCCCGGTAATTCAGCACCCGCGCGAACTCCGTGCCCTCCGGCGACGACTCGTAACACAGGCTGCCCGTTTCTCCTTTTAGGAAACCCGGAGTCCCCGGAACATGGGAACCCGGTTCGACGGAATCTGCCGCTTTGGCCGCCACATCCCCGGTAAGAACCGTCCGGAAAATCTCGTCAAAAGCATCTTTATAGTCGTCTCCGAAAACTTCCCTTGCTCATTGGATGGGCATCGGTGAAATGCAGCGTCTCCCGGTTCGGATAGCACAGGCCGCATTTTGCGCCGGCCTCCACCGTCATGTTGGACATGGTGAGGCGGCTGGCCACGGACATGCGGTCCACGGTGCTCCCCGCAAATTCCAACGACTGATAGGTGGCGCCGCTGGCGGAGATATCGCCGATAACGGTGAGAATCACATCTTTCGACGTCACGTTCTCCGGCAGGTTCCCTGAATGTTCACCCGGATGGTTTCCGGCACCCGAAGCCACAGCTCGCCGGTTCCCAGGATTCCCGCCATCTCCGTGTAGCCGATTCCCGTGGAGAAGGCGCCCAGTGCGCCGTAGGTAACCGTGTGGCTATCCGTTCCGAACACCACATCTCCCGGCTGCACGTATTTCTCCGCCATCAGCTGATGGCAAATTCCATCGGTGCGGTGAACGTTTTTGATTCCGTATTTCCGGGCAAACGCATCCCCCCGGTGAAAGTGCCGCACGTCATCCACTTGACTGGCCGGCACCATGTGGTCGTACACCAGCACCATGCGGTCCGGATCCCACACCTTCGTGAATCCCATCTCTTCGAATTTGTCCGCCACAAAAGGAATAAAAATATCGTGCACCATCACCCGGTCCACCTTCGCGGTCACGATGTCCCCCGGCTTCGCATCCTTCTTTCCGGTATTTCTCCGGAGAATTTTCTCAATTAATGTCGCCATGCTCTCCTCCTATTCCAGCCCGTTCCGCTTTCTCATCGCCGGAACCAGCCCGCCGGCATCCAGAATTTCCAGAAGGTTTTCCGGCAAATCCGCAATGGAATACGTCGCCCCGTTCACCCGAATCTGTCGGCCCACTTCCACGTCCATCTCATCCCCTTCCTGCACGTGATCGATCAGATCGCTTTCGATGAGCAGAAGTCCGTTGTTGATGGAATTCCGGAAGAAAATCCGGGCAAAGGATTTGGCCACGATGCACCGAATGCCCAGGGCCTTGATCACCTCCGGCGCCTGCTCCCGAGAAGAGCCGCAGCCGAAATTTTTTCCCGCCACGATGCAGTCTCCCGGCTCCAGCATTCCCGCCAGCTCCGGTCGCAGCGGCGAAAAGGCGTAGGGCTTCATATCCTCCACGGAAGGGAGGGCCAGATATTCCGTGGGCATGATGATATCCGTATCGATATCATCCCCCATGGTGTATATTTTTCCGCTAAAATGTTCCATTTTGTTCCTCTCCTTCTCCCTAAAAACAAGCTTCCGCAATCTCTCCGGCCACCGCCGATGCCGTCACCGTCGCCGCGTTCGCCAGGTAGACGTAAGAATTCCGGTCGCCGGCCCGGCCCTTGAAGTTCCGAGTTCCCGTGCTGATCAGCACTTCCCCTTCGCCGATCACGCCCTGGCAGCTGCCCCAGCACACGCTGCAGTTTGGATTCATTACGATGGCACCGGCCTCCATGAAAGTGTCCAGAATTCCTTCTTTGGCCGCCTGATTATAGATATCCCGGCTGGCCGGAACCACCAGAAAGCGAACGCCCTCTGCTACTTTCTTTCCTTTGATAACCTCAGCTCCCAGGCGAAGGTCCTCCAGCCGCCCATTGCTGCAGGAACCCAGGAACGCTTCGTGGATTTTCGTTCCCGCCACCTCCGATACCAATGCCAGGTTATCCACAAAATGCGGTTTTGCCACCACCGGCTGGATCTCCGAAAGGTCGATATCGTACACTTCGGCGAATTCCGCATCCGGGTCGCTCTCATAGCAGGCCAGCGGCTTCCGGCCGTGCGCCTCCAGGTACTCCAAAGTCACCTCGTCCACCGGCATCAGTCCGGTTTTGGCCCCGGCCTCCACCGCCAGGTTGCACAGGACGAACCGGTCGCTGACGGACAGCCCCGCCAGTCCCGGTCCTGCGAACTCCATGGCCTTATAGTTGGCGCCGTTGGCGCCTATTTTTCCGATAATCGTCAGAATCACATCCCGAGCGGTCACGCCTTTCCGCAGCGTGCCGGTCAGATTGAACCGAAGGGTCTCCGGCACCATCACCCAGGATTTGCCCGTCACCATGGCGTACAGGTAATCCGTGCACCCCACGCCGGTCCCGAAAGCCCCCAGACACCCGTAGGTGCAAGTGTGGCTGTCCGCTCCGAAAATCAGCTGGCCCGGCCGAACGTATTTTTCCACCATCACCTGGTGGCAAATGCCCTCGCCCTCGTAGAAATCAATTCCGCGCTCCCGGGCGAAATCCCGCATCTTCTTCTGGGACTGCGCCGTCTTCACGCTGTCGCAAGGCACGTTGTGATCCACCACCCACACCAGCCTGGATGGATCTGCAATGTGCGGATTCTTCAAATTGTTGTATTTATCAATGGTCAGATGTGTGGTACCGTCGTTACTCAGCATGTAATCCAAAGTCACCACGTGAATTTCACCGGCCTTCGCGGTGTCCACCCCGGCTGCCCGGGCGATGATTTTCTCTGCAATCGTCATTCCCATTTTTCTCTGTCTCCCTGTCCGCTTCTGCTAAAAATAATCTCGTCTCGTCCTGCGGTTTCCGGCGCTACGCCTCATCCAAAGAAGCGATCAGACCGCCCTGATCCAAAATCTTCTGCATATACGGCGGCAGCTTGGTGCATTCGTAGGTGCTTCCGCCGCTGGTCACCGTGCCCGCATCCAAGTCCAGTTCCATTTCATCCCCATCTTTCACGCAGTCGTACAGATCCCGGCACACAATCACCGGCAAACCGATGTTGATGGAATTGCGGTAGAAAATCCGGGCGAAGGATTTGGCGATAACCGCCTTTACTCCCAGTGCCTTCAGCACGCCGGGTGCCTGTTCCCGGGAAGACCCGCATCCGAAATTCTCGTTGGCCACCACGTAATCCCCCGGCTTCACTTTGTTGGCAAATTCCGGATCCAGGGATTCAAAGGTATGTCCCTTCATCTCCTCAATGGTGGGATACAGCAGGTACTGCGATGCAATAATCTGGTCCGTATCCACATCCGAATCAAAACGATATAGTGTTCCCATTGTTCTATCTCCCTTTTTGTATGTATTTTTATGTTTTGATACTAAATTTTACAATATATTATATCAGATTCAACAATATTTGTGAATGGCTTTACATAATTCTGCCCGCCCGGCGCTTTACTTTTTCCGGCAGACCGGCCGGGCTCCGTATGTCCAATCATATTATCCATATTGCAATCGTACAATCTCGTATGTCTAGAATGATGAAAAGAGATGCACGAAAGGCGACTTCCGCCCTCCGTGCATCTCTTCCAATTATTTGATGTTTCTCAGGCACTGCAAAAGCGCCGTGTTCTCCCGGTGGGTTCGCACTGCCGTCCGATAGAACCCGGCGGTCAGCCCGTGGTAATCCCGGCAGTCCCGAATCAGAATTCCTTTGTCCAGCAGCTTTTGGTGCAGTTCCCGGTCCCGGGATTGAAAGAGAATGTAATTGGCATCGGACGGGAATACCCGGAACCCTAATTTTTCAAGCTCCTCCGAGAGGAATTCCCGTTCCCGGGCAATCACCTCCACCGAGGCCGCCAAATAACCGGAGGTTCCACCGGCCGCTGTTCCGGTGTACTGGGCGAAAACGGAGAGATTCCATTCCGGCAGTTCCCGCCGGATTCTTTCCGCCGTGGGAGCGGAGCAGACGGCATATCCCAGGCGCACCCCGGGAATGGCGAATGTTTTGGTAAACGCCCGGAGCACCACCGCCGGCAGTGCCTCGCTGCGGATGCAATGGATCAGGGAATCCTCATCCCCGCCGCTCAGTGCCAGAAAGCATTCGTCCACCAGCAGCACCGTTCCCGCCGTCCGGCAGGCATCGACAATTTCCCGGAGGCGATTGGCCGAGATTCGCTTCCCGTTGGGGTTGTTGGGGTTGGTGAGAATCAGCAGATTCGGTTTTACACGGGCAATCTCTTGGCAGATATTTTCCGGCAAGGTAAAAATCATCTTCCGCCCGCAAAGGAATCCGGTGAATCCGGCAGGACGGAGCCGCGGCGTTCAGCGCGGTTTCGTAGCCGGAATAGCAAGGCGCCGTCACCATGCAGCTTTTCGGGGAAAGGGTCCGGATGATGACGGGAATCAGCTCCGATGCGCCGTTCCCCGGCACGAGTTGTTCCTCCGCCAACTGCCAGTAATTCGCCAATCCCCGGCGAAGCTCCCGGTACTCCGGATCCGGGTATTCCTCCACGTGATTCAGTGCCGCCGCCAGAGCGTCCCGCACCGATTTCGGCGGTCCCAATGGATTCAGGTTTACCGAAAAATCATATTCAATTTCATTCCCGTATATATTTCCTCCGTGCACGAATCTCTCCTTTGTTTAAAGTAACAGTCCTATCGTCCCCAGGCAGATGCATTCACACAGCACCGCCGTACCCAGCATCAGCCGGTTTGCCCGGAGAATATCCGCCGGCACCACCGGCCGCAGATTCTCTCCCAAAGTTGGTTTTTCCACCACCCGGCCGAAGTACCGGGCATTTCCCGCCAGCTGAACACCCAGCGCGCCGGCGCAGGCGGCTTCGGTATGCGCCGCATTGGGGCTGGCATGCTTTCGTCGATCCCGAAGGAAGATTCGGAAGGCCCGGCGGCCGCTGTATATTTGTTCGAAGCCGCGAAGCCAATCCCAAAATCCCATCAGAAACGCCACCGCCACCATCAACAGGCCGCTGATTCGGGCGGGAATGAAATTCACCCCATCGTCCAGCCGGGCGGCGGCTCTTCCAAAATCCATGTATTTGTCGTTTCGATAGCCCACCATGGAATCCATGGTATTGACGGCTTTGTACATCATGCCCAGCACCGGTCCTCCCAGGGCCATGTACAGCATCGGTGCGATGACCCCGTCAGAGGTGTTCTCCGCCACGGTTTCCACCGCGGCTTTGGTCACACCGGTTTCATCCAGCACAGTGGTGTCCCGGCCCACAATCATGGACACCGCATACCGGGAATCCTTCAGCGAACCGGATTGAAGGGCGCGGTATACCCGCATGGACGCATCCCGGAGATTCCGGGCCGCCAGCAATCGGTAGGTGAGCCAGCCCTCCAGGGCGCAGCCCGCCCAAGGATGCAGCGTGTACGCGCCCACCAGAAGCAAGGCCGTTCCCCCGCCGCTGACCAGGAGAACCGCCGCCACCAGGAGTCGTCCGTATTTTCTTTTTACCCGAGCCCGGACGACCGAATCGGAAATCCCGTCTCCTCGCTTCAGAAAAAAAGTCCGTTAATTTCTGAATGAGGTTACCGATTCGCCGCACCGGATGGTTCCATGTCTCCGGATCCCCCAGAATAAGATCGAGCACGAAGCCCGCTGCAAATGCCGTCCCGTGATACATCAAATGAATATCCTTCTCCGTTTCTAACCTGATAGTCGTAATAGTTTCCGCCGAAGAGTTCCGACAGAAGAGTCATGATGGTGCCGCCGTGAATCACCAGGGCGATGTTTTCCCCGGTCTTCGGCTTCCTGCAGCATTTTTGCCAGCCTTCCAGCACCCGAGCTCGGACTTCCTCCCGGCTTTCCCCGCCGGGAAACGGGAATGGTTCCCTCTGTCCGAAGCCAGTGACGATATGCGGGATTGTCCTGCAGCTCTTGGTAGGTATGCCCCTCAAAGCGGCCGAAATCCGTCTCCCGGAAATCCGCCACTTCCACCGGTATTCGCGCCGGATGGATTAACTCGGCGGTCTCCCGGCAGCGCCGCATGGGACTGCAGAACACCGCATCGCAGATTGGATAGCAGTGCCTTTCGATTTCCCGCCGCCCCGTTTCCGACAGGGATTCGTCGGTTCTTCCGATGTATCGATGCTCCAGATTTCCCGGGGTGGCCCCGTGGCGAATCAGGAAGATGTGACGCACCGCAGGAAGTTCTTTCTTAATCACCTGAGGAATTCCGCAGAACAGGCGAATCACTTCGTCGGATTCCGCCGCAATTCGGATGAGGATCCGTCCGGTCACTTCCCGCCACCGGCGGTCCAGGGGATCCATGGGCACGATGCCGCTGCCGATTTCGTCGGAAATAAATACGCAGTCCGGATGGCTCCGGGCGATTTCTTCCACCTCCTGAAGAATCTCCTCTTCCGTTTGTCCCACTTCCAGCTTCTCCCGGATAATCCGGTGCAGGTGATTAATCCGGATTCCGGTGCCGGGCGCTTCCCGATACAGCAGCGAGAAATTCGCCTCGTCATAGAGAATGTGGCCGGGAAAGCGGGCTTCCCCGTATTTGCTTTTACCTTGAGCGTATCCGCCGATAATCAGTTTCATGTTTCACTCTCCTTAGAAAATTCCGGTAATGATGCCGACCGCCCAAAAGGCCCAGCACCATGGCCAGTTCCATGCGGCACAAGAACCAGCCCGCCAAATCACCGGTGATGCCGCCGAATTTAGTGCCGCAGAAGCGACGGTAATGAAGGGTTCCCAGCAGGGCAATCGCCAGCATCGTGCCGCCGGCCGCCGGAGACCGCCACATCATCCAGGTGATGCAAAGCCCTCCTTGCAGCAGAAGGATGCCCGCAGTTCTTCGAGCCGCGGTATCCGATTCCGTTCGGGCCAGCCCGGTTTTTCTTCGCTTTCGGAAAGGCGACCACCGTGTACCCGCTGAGGCAGCGAGAGAGGAAAAAGGACCCCATCCACAGAATTCGGTCTTCCGCCGTCAGTTCCGACAGCGCCGCCCCATAGATCAATCCGAACAATGCCAGCCGAATCACCGCGAAGGCTCCGATGTGAGGATCCGACAGAATCTGCAGCCGCTCTTCCCGGGTGCGCCAAGAGGACAGGGCATCGCAGGTATCCATGAATCCATCTAAGTGAAAGCCGCCGGTCACCAGGATGGGAATGCTCAGTGCGATGAGTGTGGCCGCCGTCGGACCGATTTCAAAGCGCACGACTCCGAGAAACCACAGGTATTCTAAGATGCCGATCACGCCTCCCACCCAGGGAAAGAAGCACAGGTGGTACCGCATATCCTCCGTTTCCCAGCGAAACCGGGGGCATGGGGAATCCGAGAATACATGGAAAAAGCCACCGTCACGGATTTAAAACAGATGCTATTTTCACGCGCGCTATCTCCTTTCAAATAGACGGGAATTCCCACCACCACTTCCACCACTTCGTCCGCCATTGCAGCCAGCTCCCGGTTCACATTGCCCAGGACCTGCAAATAGTTCCGAAGCGCCGGTGCAGCGGATACTCCATCGTCAAAAACATCTCCGGTGACCACCACCAGATTTTCCACCGAATCCGCCACAGCGGCAATCTCCCCGGTGATTTTTCCGATGCATTCCTTCGGATTCTCACACTCTTCGTCCCCCCGATACATTTCGTTGGCCACCAGGTTGGTGAGGCATTCCACTAAAACCACAGAATCGTAGCTCCGAATGCGTCCGGTGATGTCTTCAATGTCCCGCGGCTGCTCCAGGGTAATCCACCCCTTTCCTTCCCGCATCTGCCGATGCCGCTCCACCCGGCGAACGGATTCTCCATCCATCACCTCCATGGTGGCGGCGTAATAGGCATTGGGGTTACCAAAGGAAAGAGCCCGCTCCTCCGCAAAAGCAGATTTTCCGCTGCCGCTGCCGCCGGTTACCAATACCATCATCGTTCCGTCCTCCTTGCGAATCTCTTACTCTTCATAGCGGGTATAGGGTTCCATGCCGTATCCGTCGAACCGCTTCGCCTCCCGGTACACCCGGTTCACATCCCGAAGCAGGGACATCATCATAACCGCACCGACGCCTTCTCCGGCACCCATGCCCGCATCCAGCACCGGTTCCAGTCCCAGGCTCTCCGCCAGGCGGCAAGCCGCCGGTTCCCGGCTGATATGAGAAGGAATCATGTATTCCCGAATTCCCGGAACCAATCGTTCCGCGGCTTCCGCAGATACCAGGCTCAGCAGTCCGTCCAGCACCACCGGAATGCCATGAAGGCCGCCCCCCAGGATGATGCCCATCATCGCCGTCAGCTCCAGGCCGCCAAACCGGCACCATATGGCTTCCACGTCCGAGCTCACGTCGGGCATTTTCAGCGCCGCCGCAATAACCTTTCTCTTGCGCTGCAGTCCGGCCCCATCCAGCCCGGCCCGCGCCCGGTTACCGTCTCCGCCGAAAGCCCCAACATTCTTCCGGCCAGAACCGCCGCAGAAGTGGTATTTCCGATGCCCATCTCGCCCACGCCCAGCACCCCTACGCCGGCTTTCCGGCACTCCGCCGCCAGGTCCAGTCCCAGCTGCAGCGCGGTGCGGAACTGTGCCCGGCTCATGGCCGGTTCCTTCAGAAAATTTCCTCGTTCCATCGGCCACCCGCCGGAACTCCGTTCCCGGCACCGGTCCCGGGTGATGAAGGCCCACATCGATGGCTCGGATTTTTGCATGAGCCGCTGCCGCCAATATGCCGGCACAGCTTTGACCCTTTCCGATATTTTCTGCGCAGATGGCCGTCACTTCTTGCCCGGACTGGCTCACCCCTTCTTCCACAATTCCGTGGTCGCCGCAGCACACCAACAGTTCCATACGCTCCAGGTCCGGCACCCGGCGCTGCTGGATGGCACCGATGGCGGTGTGAATTTTCTCCAGCTTGCCGAAGCTGCCCAGGGGCTTCGCAATTCGGTCCCATTCCCCTTGAATTTCTTTGCGCCACTCCTGCGACACCTTTGGAACGGTAGTTTGGCCGGACAATACTGCCGCGGCGGAAATGTTTTTTTTATGAATCTCCATCGTCCTCCCCTTCATTTCTCTCTATCGCTCCCGAATGGCTTTCTGAAGGAGCTTCATCATCTCGCCGTAATTTTCCGGGCGGTGCGGGTAATCGCAGTCCATGCAGCTCAGAATCACCTTCCCGTCCCGTTCAATCTGTACCCGCTTTCCGGGGCAATCCGGAAGGAAATACAAGGGGCAGTAACAGAACAGGCAGTTCATTTCCGCCATTCCCTTGTGGCAGGGATAGTATTGGCAGTCCCGGTTTTCGAAGTAATAGAAGGAATTTTTCATCTCTGTTCACGCTCCTCTGCCCACCGGCGGCATTCCCGGACGAACTCTTTCGCAAATTCCGGGTTGGACGGGTAGTATAAATGTGGGAAGCCCATCTGCTGGGCGCATTCTTCACGATGCACTTCCACTGTTTGCCCGTCACCGGCTTCTCCGCCGTGTAGGCGGTTCCGTTATCGTCACAGTCGTAATAGTGGTATTCGTGACCTCGGATGACCGCGCCGGTCTCATGAGCGGTCAGCGTCACATACCCGAACCGGCGGCGACCCTCGCTGTGAAAGCTCCGTCCGGGGTGGATGCCCGCCATAGGCCAGACCCGTCCCGACGCGTCTTCGATGGAGTCCCCCAGGTACATAAAACCGCCGCACTCCCCGCGGATGGGAATCCCCTCCCGGGCCAATGCTCGTATCTCATCCATTAAGCGGCGGTTTTCGCTGAGCGCCGCCAGGTGCAGCTCCGGGTAACCGCCGCCGAACCACAATCCGCAAATATCCTTCGGCAGGTGTTCCTCCGCCATAGGGGAGAATTCCACCAATTCCGCACCCAGTTCCTGCAGCATCTCTCGGGTTTTCCCCGATAATAGAAGCAGAAGGCTTCGTCTCGGGCCACGCCGATTCGGATGGGTTTCCACCGTTCTCGGCACAGCTCTTCCCCGATTTGGATGTCCATAGTCTCCTCTTCTTTCGGAAATTCTTTCGCTCCCCGGGCAATTTCCAGAATCCGGCCCACATCCACGTGTTGCTGGAAAGCCTTGCCTGGGTCTGCAGCTGCTCTCGAAAGTCCTTCACCTCATCGGGAAGCACCAGCCCCAGGTATCGGCTCCGGAAGAATCGTCTTTCCGGTTGGGCAGGCAGCCCAGCACGGAATTCCCAGCTCTTCTTCCGATGACCGGCACGAGAATCT
>ENA-OQCL01001031-OQCL01001031.1-human-gut-metagenome-genome-assembly--contig:-NODE-1031-length-11072-cov-3.602741_pt1 | contig 11072 bp, 8 predicted proteins | sample MGYA00242502_ERZ504586 | MGnify/ENA primary metagenome ERZ504586 (study PRJEB26092, sample SAMD00036316) | human gut metagenome | host: Homo sapiens | study: EMG produced TPA metagenomics assembly of... | reverse complement strand
GAGGCTGCCGTGGGCGAGGGAGAACGGATACTGCTCAACCTCTTCGAACAGCGCAAGCAGATGGACAGACAAAACCCACTGGCATTTAAAAACACCATCCGTGACTGTGGAACGCAGATTGCCGCCAACCTGACATACGAGGAACGCTTGCAACTGCTGGTATTCTTGGTAGAAATTGCCAAAAGCGACGGACACGTCTGCAACGAGGAGATAGAAGCCTTGAAAGAAGTGGCCATGTACATGGGACTATCCGTCAAGGAAGTGGAATCCATGCTTAACCTAGGCGGTAGCTCACTGAACGAGGCCTACAAAGTACTTGAAGTTGAACCCACCGCCACCAATGACGAAGTGCGTGCCGCTTACCGCCGTCTGGCCTTGAAACACCATCCCGACCGGGTGGCAACGCTGGGCGAAGACATCAAGAAAGCCGCAGAAGAGAAGTTCCAAAGCATCAACAATGCCAAAGAACAGATATACAAGGCACGAGGTATGAAATGACGTACCTCGCTCCTTGCCTTGTGGACAGCATCATGACGTTTATAAACATTCTATATTAACATCAACCCACACACTTATGAAGAAAAACCCTTGCAATCCTTGCACTAGGCCTTACTGCCATTGCCGGACATGCCGCCACGCCGCTCTGGATGCGCGATGTGCAAATCTCTCCCGACGGTACGGAAATCGCATTCTGCTACAAAGGAGACATCTACAAGGTGCCGGCCAAAGGTGGAACCGCCACACAGCTTACTACCCAAGAGAGCTACGAATGTACCCCCATATGGTCGCCGGACGGCAAACAAATAGCCTTTGCCAGCGACAGATACGGCAACTTCGACGTATTCGTGATGCCGGCAGACGGCGGAACCGCCCAACGGCTCACTACCCACTCCACCGGTGAGATACCCTCCACATTCACTCCGGACGGAAAGTATATCTTGTTTTCCGCATCCATCCAGGACCCGGCAAGCAGCGCTCTTTTCCCCACTTCGGCCATGACCGAGCTTTACAAAGTACCTGCAACGGGAGGGCGTACGGAGCAAGTGCTGGGCACCCCTGCCGAAGCGGTCTGCTTCGACAAGGCGGGCCATCAGTTCCTCTACCAAGACCGCAAGGGATTTGAAGATGAATGGAGAAAGCACCACACCTCCTCCATCACCCGCGACATCTGGCTGTATGATGCAAAGACGGGTATCCATACCAACCTCACCGACCGCGCGGGCGAAGACCGCAACCCGGTGTTGTCACCCGATGGAAGAACGGTTTACTTTTTGAGTGAGAGAAACGGCGGCTCATTCAACGTGTATGCCTTCCCGCTGGCACAGCCCCGAGAGGTGAAGCCCATCACCAGCTTCAAGACACATCCCGTGCGCTTCCTCTCCATGAGTGACGGCGAGACGTTGTGCTACAGTTACGACGGCGAAATCTATACCCAGCAGCCGGATGCCACCCCGAAGAAAGTCGCCATAGAACTGGTGCGCGATGACCGGCCGCAATTCGCCAACCTGCAGTCTTCCGACGGAGCCACCTCTGCCGTTGTGTCCCCGGACGGAAAACAGATTGCCTTCACGCTGCGCGGAGAAGTCTTTGTCACTTCGGCAGACTATGCCACTACCAAGCAGGTGACGCACACACCGGCACGCGAAGCGGGCCTCTCCTTTGCGACGGACAACCGCACCCTGGCCTACGCCAGCGAGCGAGGCGGCAACTGGCAGCTCTACCTTGCCAAGATAGCCCGCAAGGAAGACCCTAACTTCCCGAACGCCACGCTGATTGAAGAAGAAGTGCTGCTGCCCTCCACCACCGTGGAACGTGCCTATCCGCAATTCTCGCCCGACGGCAAGGAACTCGCCTTCATCGAAGACCGCATCCGGCTGATGGTGCTCAATCTGGAGACGAAGAAGGTGCGCCAGATTACGGACGGCTCCACCTGGTACAGCACCGGCGGAGGATTTGACTACGCATGGTCGCCGGACGGTAAATGGTTTACACTTGAGTTCACGGGTAACAAGCACGACCCCTACTCCGACATCGGCCTGGTCAGCGCAGAGGGAGGCAAAGACATCATCAACCTCACCAATAGCGGCTACATGAGCGGCTATCCCCACTTTGCGCTGGACGGCAACGCCATCCTTTTCACCACCGAACGCTACGGCATGCGTGCCCATGCCTCATGGGGCTCGCTGAACGACGCCATGCTCGTCTTCCTCAACCAAGACGCCTACGACAAATACTGCCTGAGCAAAGAAGACTACGAACTGCGCAAGGAGCTGGAGAAGGAACAAAAGAAGTCTGCCGGAAAAGACACCCCCCAAGACAAAAACAAGGATAAAAAGAAGAAAGACGACAAGAAAGACAGCAATGCTGACGAAAAAGATGACCAGCCGAAAGACATCGTCGTAGAGCTGAAAGGCATCGAAGACCGTGTGGTGCGCCTCACCCCGAATTCTTCCGACATGGGCAGCACCATCATCTCCAAGGATGGCGAGACACTCTACTACCTGGCAGCCTTCGAAGGCGGCTACGACCTCTGGAAGATGAATCTGCGCAAGAAAGAGACCCGCCTGCTGCACAAGATGGATGCCGGATGGGCGGACATGCAGCTGGACAAGGACGGCAAGAGCCTCTTCCTGCTGGGTAGCCACAAGATGCAGAAAATGGACACTTCATCCGACGCGCTGACCCCCATCACCTTCCAGGTAGATGCCAAGATGGACCTGGCTGCGGAGCGCGAATACATGTTCGACCACGTGTACCGCCAACAGCAGAAGCGATTCTACAATACCAATATGCACGGAGTGGACTGGGACAAGATGACCGCCGCCTATCGCCGCTTCCTGCCCCATATCGACAACAATTATGACTTTGCCGAACTGCTGAGCGAATGGCTGGGCGAGCTGAACGTATCTCACACCGGCGGCCGTTTCTATCCCAAAGGGCAATCCGAACCTACTGCCAGCCTGGGACTGTTCTTCGACTGGAACTACACGGGCAAGGGCATGCTCATTGCCGAAGTAGTGGAGAAAGGCCCCTTCGACACAGCCAACACCCGGGTGAAAGCCGGCACAGTCATCGAAAAGATAGACGGCGTGGAAATCACCCCCGATGCGGACTATTACACGCTGCTCAACAACAAGGCACGGAAGAAAACACTTGTTTCTCTCTTCGACCCGCAGACCAAGGAGCACTGGGAAGAGGTCATTATCCCCATTACGAACGGTGCGTTCAGCGATTTACTCTACAGCCGCTGGGTGAAACAGCGTGCGGCAGACGTTGACCGATGGTCGGGTGGCCGATTGGGTTACGTGCACATCGAGTCTATGGGAGACGACAGTTTCCGTTCCGTCTACTCGGACATCCTGGGAAAATACAACAACCGCGAAGGCATCGTCATCGACACCCGTTTCAATGGCGGTGGACGCTTGCACGAGGATATAGAAATACTTTTCAGTGGACAAAAATACTTCACCCAAGTGGTGCGCGGTCGCGAGACGTGCGACATGCCCAGCCGCCGCTGGAACAAACCCTCCATCATGGTGATGTGCGAGGCCAACTACTCCAATGCGCACGGCACGCCGTGGGTTTACAGCCACCGCGGACTGGGCAAGCTGGTAGGCATGCCCGTGCCGGGAACCATGACCAGCGTGTCGTGGGAACGCCTGCAAGACCCGTCATTGGTATTCGGCATCCCCGTCGTGGGCTACCGCCTGTCGGACGGCAGCTATCTGGAGAACTCGCAGCTGGAGCCGGACATCAAAGTAGCCAATTCACCCGAGACCATCGTGAAGGGAGAAGACACACAGCTGAAAGCTGCCGTAGAGGAACTGCTGAAGGAACTCGTAAAAATAAGTACCGCCCTGGCCCCACGCAGGAATACCGGTCATATAGGCCGATATATATATTAAGATGATGTGTCAAAACGGTTGATGGCACATCATCATTTTTTATATGCCACAAGGAAGCAATACTTTTTCTATCTCACCTTTTTGCACTATCTTTGTGACATAATTCCTAACTCTTTAACTGATTATGTTTGCTGACTTGTTAAACTCCTCCTATTTCGCGCTCTTTCTCATTGTGGCTTTAGGCTTCATGTTGGGAAGAATCAAGATTAAAGGGCTTTCACTCGACGTCTCCGCTGTCATCTTCATTGCCCTGCTGTTCGGACACTTCGGCGTCATCATCCCCAAAGAGTTAGGCAACTTCGGACTGGTGCTGTTTATCTTCACCATCGGTATCCAGGCCGGTCCCGGATTCTTCGACTCCTTCCGGAGCAAGGGCAAGACACTTATCGTCATCACCCTGCTCATCATCTGTTCTGCCGCCCTCACAGCCGTAGGATTGAAGTACGCTTTCGATATAGACACGCCCAGCGTGGTCGGTCTCATAGCCGGCGCGCTGACCAGTACGCCGGGACTCGCCGTAGCCATCGACAGCACCCACTCTCCGCTAGCCTCCATCGCCTACGGTATCGCCTATCCCTTCGGTGTCATCGGCGTCATCCTCTTCGTCAAGCTGCTGCCCCGCATTATGCGCATCGACCTCGACAAGGAGGCGCGCCGACTGGAGAAGGAACGCCGCAGCCAGTTCCCGGAACTGACAACCTGCCTGTTCCGTGTAACCAACCCCGCCGTCTTCGACCGGAGCCTGATGCAAATCAATGCGCGCGCCATGACCGGAGCTGTCATCTCACGCCATAAGCACAATGAGCAGATAGCTATCCCCACCGCCCAGACCATACTTCACGAGGGAGACTACATACAAGCCGTGGGCAGCGAAGAGGCCTTGAACCAGCTCGCCGTCCTCGTGGGCCAGCGCGAAGAAGGCGAACTGCCACTCGTAGACATGCAGGAGATTGAATCCCTGCTGCTCACCAAGAAGGACATGATAAACAAACAACTGGGCGACCTCAACCTGATGAAGAACTTCGGCTGTACCGTCACCCGCGTCCGCCGAAGCGGTATCGACCTCTCCCCCTCGCCAGATCTGGCACTGAAGTTCGGCGACAAGCTGATGGTGGTAGGCGAGAAAGACGGTATTAAAGGCGTGGCACGCCTGCTGGGCAACGACAACAAGCAACTGTCCGACACCGACTTCTTTCCCATTGCCCTGGGTATCGTGCTGGGCGTGCTCTTCGGCAAGCTGAACATCTCCTTCTCGGACAGTCTGTCGTTCTCACCGGGACTGACGGGAGGCATCCTCATGGTGGCCCTCTTCCTCAGTGCCATCGGAAAGACCGGTCCCATTCTGTGGTCTATGTCCGGCCCAGCCAACCAACTGCTGCGCCAGCTGGGACTGCTGCTCTTCCTGGCCGAAGTGGGAACCTCGGCAGGACGGAACCTGGTAGCCACATTCCAGGAAAGCGGCTGGCTCTTGTTCGGCGTAGGTGCCGCCATCACGCTGGTACCCATGCTGGTGGCCGTCATCGTCGGACTGTTCGTATTCAAGATAAACATTCTCGACCTGCTGGGCACCATCACCGGTGGCATGACCAGTACGCCCGGCCTTGCCGCCGCCGACTCCATGACGGACAGCAACATACCGAGCGTGGCCTATGCCACGGTATATCCCATTGCCATGGTGTTCCTCATTCTGATAATCCAGGTGATAGCCTCCGCAGTCTATTGACGCATGAAGACGTACAGCCGGACAGAAACCATCGCCCGCATGAACACACTGGCCGGAGCCAATGTGCCCTTCCTCTTCATCGTAGACTACGCGCAAGAGCAGTCGCACATCGAGCCCCTCGACCGGATAGACCCCGCCACCTGCCTTTTCCAATTCCCGAAGGCAGGCAACACGGAGACGGCTGCAACAGCCCTTGCCAGAAGCACAGCCGCCCGATGCGCCGGCCCCATCCAGTGGGACATCACTCCCCCTTCCCCCGCCGCATACAGACATTCGTTCGACCTCGTGAAGCAAAACCTGCTGGCAGGCAACAGCTACCTGACGAACCTCACTTGCCGGGTACCCGTCACCACCAATCTGACACTGGAAGAAATATTCCTCCACTCCGAAGCCTTGTACAAGCTGTGGCTGAAAGACCGGTTCGTCTGCTTCTCCCCCGAAATCTTTGTCCGCATAGAGAAGGGCAAGATAAAGTCCTTCCCCATGAAAGGCACCATCGACGCCACCCTGCCCGATGCGGAACAGCTCTTGATGCAGGACACCAAAGAAGCAGCCGAGCACGCCACCATCGTCGACCTGATACGCAACGACCTCAGCATGGTTTCGGAACACGTCGAAGTGACCTCCTACCGATATATAGACCGCCTGCAAACCAATAAGGGCCCCATCCTCCAGACCAGCTCCGAGATATGCGGCACCCTGCCCGAAGACTACACCGCACACCTGGGCGACATCATCTTCCGCCTGCTTCCTGCCGGCTCCATCACCGGTGCCCCCAAGCCCAAAACCGTAGAAATCATCGCCCAGGCCGAGGACTACCGCCGGGGCTTCTACACCGGCATCATGGGGCATTATGCCGACGGACAGCTGGACAGCGCTGTCATGATACGCTTCATCGAGCAGGAAAACGGCCAGCTCCACTTCAAGGCAGGAGGCGGCATCACCGCCAAAAGCCGGTGGGAAAGCGAATACAACGAAGTAATACAGAAAATATATGTGCCTATTTATTGAAACCATACGCATCGACCACGGAAGGGTCTGCAACCTTTCCCGCCACAACCGGAGGCTGAACGATACCCGCGCCCACTTCTGGCCTGGAAAGCACACCGCATGCAACTGTCCGATTATCTGTCGTCTCCCGGCTGTGGAGCAGGCATCACCGGGGCGGGCATCGTCAAGGCACGCGTAGTGTATGGTGAAAAAGGTATTGAAGACGTCAGCTACTCCCCCTACGCCGTGCGGCACGTGCATTCGCTGGCACTGATGCAGGCCGATACCATCGACTACACCTACAAAAGCGCCGGACGCGAACCGCTGAACTGCCTCTTTGCCCTGCGTGGCGCATGCGACGACATTCTGATTGTAAAACAAGGCCTGCTGACAGACACCTCCATCGCCAACATCGCCCTTTCCGACGGTATCCACTGGTACACGCCGGCACATCCCCTGCTGAAAGGGACCAAACGGGCAGCCTTGCTGGAAGAAGGAATCTTGCAGGAAAAAGACATCAGACCGGAAGACTTGCCTTCATTCTCTACCGTCAGACTGTTCAATGCCGTGATTGACTGGGGAGAACTGGAACTCCCCGTACGGAACATCATCCCGTAGTGCCTCTACTCGTGCATATCGTTGAGATGTATCTCCAAAGACTTCACCGATATATATATTTCGTACACCGATATGGCCAGCGAAATAATCAGCAATATCAGCGCCAAACCGAAGATATAGGCCGAAAGCAGATGGAGACGGATATAGACAAAGAACATGCTGACCACGCACAGCAGCAGGCTGCCGATGCCCGCCACCTGCATGGCACGCGTCAGGTAGAGCCGCTTCCTCAGGTTGGCAATCTGCGCCGCCTTCACCGAAGACGGGTTCTCCATGTACTGTTCCTTTAAGGTGCGCACCAGTTGGGCATAGGACAAGAAACGGTTAGTATAGGCCAGCATAATCAGCGATATGGCCGAAAACAGCAAGGCGGGGGTGGTTAAATCTATTTCCATAAGAATGATGCTTAATTATATCTATCCGTCCCGATAGCAGGACTTACCTCCGCAAAGATAAACGAAAGATTGAAACCACAGAAACAAGTTTCCTTTTTCCATTTCCCAAAGATTTATCCTACTTTTGCAGTGACAATAAAAAAACTCCTTACCACCGTAACTTAACAAATACGACCATGCGATATACCGTTTCCGCTCCTGCCTCACTGCACGCAGCCATACAGCTCCCGGCATCCAAAAGTATCAGTAACCGGGCACTCATCCTCCACTCCCTTGCCCACGGCAATATCCTGCCCCGCAATCTGAGCGATTGTGACGACACCATAGTGATGACTCGCGCCCTCGACGGAAATCCCGGACATATAGATATCCTTGCCGCCGGCACCGCCATGCGTTTCCTCACCGCCTACCTCAGCGTAACTCCTGGCACCCGAATCATCACCGGTACGCAACGCATGCAGCAACGCCCCATCCGCATACTGGTAGACGCCCTGCGAGAGCTCGGCGCCCGCATAGAATACGTCGGAAACGAAGGGTTCCCTCCCTTGCGCATCACCGGAACAGAACTGACCGGCAGCGAAATATCCCTCGCCGGCAATGTCAGCTCACAATACATATCCGCCCTGCTGATGATTGGTACCGTCCTTCCCAAAGGCCTGCGCCTGCACTTGACGGGTGACATCATCTCCCGCCCCTACATCAACCTGACCCTGCAACTGATGCGCGACTTCGGCGCCCAAGCCGACTGGGTCTCCGAAGATTGCATCACCGTCAGCCCCGGCGGATACACGGATACCCCTTTCACCGTAGAAAGCGATTGGAGCGCCGCCTCTTACTGGTATCAGATGATGGCAATAGAAGGAATTAAAAATGAAAAAATAAAAGGGGGAGACAGAAGTAGCGCAAAAGAAAGTGAAGACAGCACGAAGGAAGAAGCGCACACGGCAGAAATCGAACTGCTCGGTCTCTTCGCCCACAGCTATCAAGGCGACAGCCACGGCGCGGAAGTCTTTGCCCGCCTCGGCGTCCATACCGAATATACAGACCGGGGAGTAAAACTGACCCGTAAGGGTACTCCCGCCACCCGTCTCGACGAAGACATGGTGGACATCCCGGACCTGGCGCAGACCTTTGTCGTCACCTGCTGCCTGATGGACATCCCTTTCCGCTTCACCGGACTGCAAAGCCTCAAAATAAAGGAGACCGACCGTATCACCGCCCTCATTACGGAACTGCGTAAACTGGGGTACGTCGTGCGCTCCGAGCAAGACAGCATCTTGTTGTGGGACGGCGAACGCTGCCCGGCAGACGCTGCAGCCGTTATCGCCACCTACGAAGACCACCGCATGGCCATGGCATTTGCCCCCGCCTGCCTTGTACTGCCCCAAATACAGATAGATGAACCACAGGTCGTTACCAAATCTTACCCTGCTTACTGGGAAGACTTGCAAAAGGCGGGATTTAAAGTCCGCCAAGATGCAATGCAATCTTAGAATAAAGCTTTTATTCCAAGAAATACAGCCTTTATTCTTAAGAATATAACCTTTATTCTTAGGAATAAAGGATACATTCTAAGATTAGGATGCATCCAAAGTAGTTTTATACTGCGTTCCAAGCAAGTAATGCCTGCGTCGGGTAGAAGTAATCTACTACCTGCAATCTGAATCATTATTTTGTCGTACAAAAAACAATATGTATCTTTGTCCGTTCTATTAATGGAACATGTTTTTCAAGAAAAGGAAGCCCATGTGGATATTGATTATTAGCCTGATTGTCCTTGCCCTCGTGGCAGCCACAGCCGGAATTATACGCAACCGGAAACTGCAGAAGAAGATAGACCGCGGCGAACTGGACGCCATGCCCGAAGTGCAGGAAGTGGATTCCGAATGCTGCGGACAGCATGAAATCTGCGAACGTGACAGCTTACTGGCAGCCGTCAGCAAGCAAATAGAATATTACGATGACGAAGAACTGGACAAATACATCGGCACCGCTCCCGATGCCTATACTCCCGAGCAGGAAGACGAGTTCCGCGACGTGTTCTACACCATGCAAGACACGGACGTAGCCGGATGGGTGCGCAGCCTGCAACTGCGTGGCATAGCCCTGCCGGAGAATATCAAGGATGAAGTATTCCTCATTATCGGCGAACGTCGTCTCACCCCCATTCCTAACACTCCACATCCAACTTTTAATTTGTAATTCTTAATTTTTAATTGAATAAATGGAGCTACTGCAATACACCTTTTTCCAACATGCCCTCATCGGCAGTCTGCTGGCAAGCATTGCTTGCGGGCTGATAGGCACATACATCGTCACCCGGAGACTGGTGTTCATCAGCGGCGGATTGACGCATGCCTCCTTCGGCGGTATCGGCCTGGGATTGTATACCGGCATTTCCCCATTCTGTCGGCAGCCTTGTTTGCATGTCTTGTCCGCTTTCGGTGTAGAGTGGCTCAGCAAACGGAAGGACATGCGGGAAGACTCCGCCATTGCCGTATTCTGGACATTGGGCATGGCACTGGGCATCATGTTCACTTTCCTCTCGCCGGGATTCGCACCCGACTTGTCCGCCTATCTCTTCGGCAACATTCTCACGATTACCTGGAGCGACATCGCTCTATTGGGAGGGCTTGCCCTGCTGCTGATACTGTTTTTCGCGCTGTATCTCCATCCCATCATCTACGTAGCCTTCGACCGGGAGTTTGCCCGCTCGCAAGGTATTCCGGTGCAGGTATTCGAATATGTACTGATGATGTTCATTGCGCTGACCATCGTGGCATGCCTGCGCATGGTGGGCATCGTGCTGGTCATTTCGCTGCTCACCGTTCCGCAGATGACCGCCAACTTGTTCTCGCACCGGTTCCACCGCATCATCTGGCTTTCCATCGGCATCGGTTACCTCAGTTGCCTGGGCGGGCTGATGATTTCTTTCTACTTGAATGTCCCCTCGGGTGCATCCATTATATTCTTTTCCATCATTATCTATGCCATTTGCAAGACGGGAAAAAGTTTTTGGCTATATTTGCAACGCTAAATCAAAAGACACAATGGAAATCAAAATTCAGTCATTAGACCAGATTCACGAAGCCGCCCGCCAGTTCATCGCTGAAATGGGTGACAATACCGTCTTCGCCCTCTATGGAAAAAATGGGGGCGGGCAAGACGACTTTCATCAAAGCCGTTTGCGAGGAATTGGGCGTTTCCGACGTCATCACCTCCCTACCTTCGCCATTGTCAACGAATACCGTTCCGACACTGCCGGCGAACTGATTTTACCATTTTGACTTCTACCGCATCAAGAAACTGGAAGAAGTGTATGACATGGGGTACGAAGATTACTTCTACAGCGGCGCCTCTGCTTCATAGAATGGCCGGAGCTGGTAGAGGAGCTCTTGCCGGGTAACACCATTAAGGTCACCATCGAAGAAGTGGAGAACG
>ENA-OQCL01001030-OQCL01001030.1-human-gut-metagenome-genome-assembly--contig:-NODE-1030-length-11077-cov-2.332329_pt1 | contig 11077 bp, 16 predicted proteins | sample MGYA00242502_ERZ504586 | MGnify/ENA primary metagenome ERZ504586 (study PRJEB26092, sample SAMD00036316) | human gut metagenome | host: Homo sapiens | study: EMG produced TPA metagenomics assembly of... | reverse complement strand
TGCCATGCACGACGCCGGGGGCGGCCTCGCCGACCTCGGGTGCCCGGACCGGGCGGCGTCGCTTGCAGAGGAATGCCTGCGGCTCGGCCACGTGCAGATGCAGTACGCCCGGAGGGCGGAGGCAGTCAAGACGTTCGACTCCGGGCTTGACGTCCTGGGGAGGCGCAGGCCGTCTCGTGGCAGGAGCGCGCTCCGGGCCCGCCTGCTGCGAGAGAAGGGCTGGTGTCTGCACGAGGAATGGAAGCGCGGCGGAGGTGCCCCGGACGTCCTAGAGAAGGCAATCCAAGCCAAGAGGGAGGCGTTGGAGGAGCTAAGGAAGCTTGATCCTCCCGCGACGGGCCGCGAGCTGCAGAACGTGCTCTCCACGTTCGGCTACTCCCTCATCGAGAGCGAGGTTGCGAGCGAACGGGCTGAGGCTGTCGAGCGCGCGCGTGAGGGTCTGTGCGTACTCTACGAGGATCTCACCGGCAGGGACGGGAAAGAGGCGGTGGAGTGCCCCCAAAGACGCCGCCAAACGTGTCCGGGCCTGTCGAGGGCAGCTCGCGGAGGCCCTCTACTTCTACGGTCGCATCCTGGCGGGGAGGCGAACGCCCAGATGAGAGGCGCGCCTCCGAGGGGAGGACGAACGAGGAACGCGCGGAGCGAATGGGGAGAGCGCTCGAGTTCGAGCGCGTCGCGCTCGAGATCCGTGAGGAGCTCGAGCCCGAGAAGTGGAACATGAAGAGGGCGCTGACCCTCGCTTCGATTGGCATGATTGAGTGGAGTCTCGGCAAGGAGGACGAGGCGCGACGGCATCTGGGGGAAGCGATGAAGATCCAGGACCACCGCACACACGTCACGGACGAGTACGGCGCGCGGACCGGAAAGAGGCGCGAGCCGGGCCCCATAACAGACTGGTTCTACAGGGCGTTCCCGAAGGAGAAGGCTGCCGACGAGGCGATGGCTTCGGAGGGGGATGACTGACGGACGCTTCGAGAGGCCCGGGCCGCGCGCCCAAACTCGAAAGAATCGCATGCCCCTTTCCGAAAGAGGGCTTGACCAAACGCATGCACGAGCAAAGGAGGAGGCCCATGGTCTTGCGCGAGGAGCTGAGGAGGATGGTCGCCGAGGCGCTGGCACCCGGCCGCGATCTCATCGTCAGGTTCGAGGCGTCGGAGGAGCCGTGTCCGGGGAAGCCGCGGGAGCTCGTGGATGCGGTCTTTGTCGTGCGGGGTCGAAGACGCTGAGCCGGAGGTGGTCGTGGATGGAGTTCTCGAAGGCCGCTCGAGCGAGCTGGTGGAGATGGTCGTGGCGGCTGCGGCTCGGCGCGCGGCGGCGTTCCCGCACGTGCGTTGGGACGTCCCGAAGCCTCGCGATCCGGTGCTCCTTCTGCCCGCGGGCTCCTATATCGGGCGCTGTCCGGAGTGTGGCATGGCGGAGGCGGCGAGTGTGCCCTCGCTCGCCTTCGGAGGCAGGCATCTGCCCGGGAGGTGCCCCTCGTGCGGAGTCCGTCGAGTGATGGGGTAAGGCGAGGCGGGACGTGGTCGTCACCTACGCCGGAGGCCTTCTCTTCGAGGACCCCGACGAGGGGCTGGTGCCGGTCGATGATGACTCCTTCCCCCAGATTCGTGTTGGGTGTCAGTGGTCTGAGCGATGTGGCGGCGAGGAGGGCTGCGATGGCCGACTACATTGCGGCTGGCGGCATGGGGCCATCGGACGCCTTGAGAGCCGTATGGGAGAGCCCGCTCGTCGAGTACATTGACGTCGAAGAGGTTACGGTCAATCCCTGGTCGCTTCGAATCGAGGACGACGCCGGCAACACGCAGCCCTACGTATGGATCGAGGCGGGCCCGCGGGACGAGGAGGACGGCATTCCCGTTCACGACCCACGGCTCAACGTAGGGGGGTTACACCCTCGATGAGGCACTTTGCAGCGCTCGCTGCGCGCGTCTCCCGCATCGACGGCGCTCTTGAGCGTGGCCGACGCCGCCACCACGGGGCACAGACCCGCAAACTGCACGAGCACGGGGTTGAATATGACCGCGCCCTTGATAAATATATTCTTAAAGGTCAAATCTTTTTCGTTCATTTGCCTGCCACCACCTTAACGGGTTTCGACTTTGCGCCCTTTGAGAAGGCGTTGCCGAGCGCGGACTCCATGACGGGTCTCAGTCCGTTTGCAAGCAGCACGGCGAAGCACACGGGCTCCTCATAAGCGCCCAGGCGGCGCATCGTCATGCAGATAACGCCGCAGACCGCCCCGTATATCACCCTCACGGCGCTGCTCTTCGGCAGAGTCGCAAGGTCGGTCAGCAGGAATACGCCCGCAAAGATCAGCGAGCCTGACGAAAGCTCCAGCACAACGCTCGTTATCGCCGAGGCGTTGATCCTCGGGAAAACAGCGGCAAAAACGGCGCAGGTCACTATAAATCCCGCCGTTGTAAGCAGAGCCTTGCGCCGCCTGACAAAGAGGTAGGCGCAGCAGGCTATCAGCACTATGCCGCAGCCCGTAGCCATGGGGCCTGCGACATTGCCGCTGACTATATCAAAGAGGTTGACCGAATTCAGCCGCACGGAGTTGCCCTTCGCAAGGAGCGAGCCGAGCGAAGCGCTGCCGAGCAGCTTATCGACGGAATTATAGGAATAATCAAATATCTGCTCCTTAAAGCAGACGCAGGCGAAGGCGAAACCCGCCGCAACAGGCGAGAAACGGCGCTCTCAGCCCGCCGCCGAACGGTATCTTGACCGCAAGCACGGCAAACGCCGCAGCCAAAGCGGGATATACAGCGGGATGCCGCAGGCATCATCGCCGCACCCATGTTGTTGATGTCATGCACCGCAAAATCCTGCACGCGGCCAAACGTCACCGACAGCACCGGCACGCCCGCGCTGCCGTGCGCCCGCACCAGGCAGGCCCCCGCGGCGGTGGCCGTCCACTGGGCCGTGGGGGTGCGCTTGGCACCGTACTCCAGCGGTGTGCGGAATTGCCGCTCTGCCGCGCAAAAATGGCTGCTTGTCAGCGCTAGGACCCGCTCGGCCATGCCGCCCGCCGCAAACACCGCGGCAAGGCCCAGTGTCTCCGCCATGGTTGAGCACGCGCCGTAGACGCCCGCAAACGGGATGCCCAGTTCCCGCATCGTGTAGTTGCTGGCCGTACACTGGGCCTGCAGGTCACCTGCAAAGGTGATGTCAACCCCGGTGCGCGGCAGATCGGCCTTGCGCAGGCAAAGTTCCGCTGCCCGCCGCTGCAGCAGGCTTTCGGCCTGCTCCCAGTTTTCACAGCCCTGCTCACAGAAGCCTGCATCCTGCGTCAGGAAATCGAAGTCGGAGGCCAGCGGCCCCTCACTCTCCTTTTTGCCGCCCGCCGCGGCCCAGGCTGCCACGACCGGCGGGGTGTCGAACAGCAGGGTATCCTTTTTGCGTGCCATCGCTCACCCCACCTTTCCCAGCAGCCAGTAGACCACGCCCCACACAAAGCTTGCCAGTGTGCCGTAAGCGATGACCGGCCCCGCGATCGTAAAAAATCTTGGCCCCCACGCCGGTGACCCAGCCCTCGGCCTTGAACTCGATGGCCGGGCTTACGACCGAGTTGGCAAACCCGGTGATCGGCACCAGCGTACCCGCGCCCGCCTTAGCGGCCAGCTTCTGGTACCAGCCAGGCAGCGTGAACAGCGCCGACAGAAAGATCAGTGCAATGCTCGTCAGCGTGCCTGCCAGCGTCTTGTCATACCAGATCAGAAAGAGCTGGCGCAGCCCTTCCCCGACGGTGCAGATCGTCCCGCCGACACAGAACGCCCACACGCAGTCCCGCACAACGGGGGAGGGCGGCGAGGCGCGGCCGATCATCTCATCATATTGCTTGGGATTCAGCTTCACACTCCATTCCTCCTTTTGGGGGATAGTATGTGCTCAGCCGCCGTAAAATATGACCCGGCCGCGGCAATACGGCTCCGGCACCATGACCTTGTAGAGGGCGCGCAGCTCTTTGCAGAGCACGGCATCGGGCGCAGTGCCGCCGCACGGCAGGGAAAGCACCGCATACCGGCTGCCGAACACGCGGCTCTCCAGCGCAGTGGCGCGCGCCCCGGCCCGCAGGTAAAACCCGATGCGCCGCCGCGCAACGGCGGGGTCGGGGGCCTCGGCAGGATGCTCACATTCCAGCAGCAGGTCCTGCACCCGCAGAGCGTAGTAGTCACGGATCAGCTGCAGCGCCGCCGTACCCACACCGCTGCCGCGCAAATCACACCGCACGGCAAAATAGTCCAGCAGCGCCGTCCGCTGGCCCGGCAGCACGACCTGCCATGCGTAGGCCAGCCGCGCACCGGCATCATCGGTCAGCAGCAGCGGCTCATACACCCCTGCCTCCAACAGGCGGCGTATCTCGGCAAAGGGCTTGCACTCGGCGGCGGGGAAATCCCGCGGCAGGGCGGTGTGGTACAGCTCCTCACAGCCGGCAGGGGACAGACGCTTGATTTGCATGGAGATTTCTCCTTTCTGTGATTGAATTGTGGGGGAAAATAAGATATAATAAATAAAATATGCCTGCACACCTCGTAGGGGTCGGCGTCCCCGACGACCCGCTGCTGCCTTGCGGCGGCATGGGGCATGCCGCCCTACACGCAGCCATACGGTCGTATGTAGGGCGGGGTGCCCTCACCCCGCCGCAGGCGTTCGCGCTTCCGGTAAGTTTCCGGGGCGTCGAGGACGCCGCCCCCTACGGCACACATTACTCACCTATAAAAACAAGGAGCCACCCACATGGAATGGACTGACATCAGCATCACCGTTGCTAAGCGCGACGCCGACACGGCCGAGGCCATCGCTACGATGGTCGCCAACGGCGGCATTTATATCGAGGATTACAGCGATCTGGAACAGCAGGCGTGGGAGATCGCGCATGTTGACCTTATCGAGCAGGAGCTGCTCGATAAACCCCGCGATGTGGTCATCGTACACATGTACCTTGCCCCCGATGAGAACCCCGCCGAGGTACTGCCTTTGTTTGAGGAGCGGCTGAAAAACAGCGGCATCGACTATAAGCTCAACACAACTGGCGTTGAGCAGGAGGACTGGCAGAACGCCTGGAAGAAATATTACCACGCCATGGACATCGGCAAGCGCCTTGCCATCGTCCCCGGGTGGGAGGAGCATGACACCGACCGCATCAAGATCATTATGGACCCCGGCATGGCGTTCGGAACCGGCACGCATGAGACGACCTCCCTCTGCCTTGAAACGCTGGACAGCCTTGTCAGGGGCGGCGAGCGGGTGCTGGATATCGGCACCGGCTCGGGGATTCTGGCCATTGCAGCGCTCAAGCTGGGCGCCGGCAGCGCCGAGGGCGTTGACATCGACCCCATGTGCGTGCGCACCGCCGGCGAGAACGCCGCGCGCAACGGCGTGGCCGACCGGTTCAAGGTGCTTGTCGGTGATCTGTCCGACAAGGCCAGCGGGCAGTACAACATCATCACCGCAAACATCGTGGCAGCGGCCATTCTCTCTCTGGCACCCCATGTGCCGGTGCTGATGGCCCCGGACGCCCGCTTTATCGCCAGCGGCATCATTGACGAGCGCAAGGACGAGGTTCTGGCCGGTCTGCGCGCCGCAGGGCTTGCGCCTGTCGAGGTCAAGGAAAAGCGCGGCTGGGTCTGCATCATCTGCAAAAAATCCGAGACGAAAGAGGCGTAAACGATGCCGCACCGTTATTTTACCCGTGAGCTGGCGGACGGCCGCGCTGCGCTGACCGGCAGCGATGCCCACCATCTGGCAGATGTCATGCGCGCCAAGCTCGGCGAGGAGGTCGTGCTCTGCGGCCCTGACGGGCTGGAATACCTTGGCACCGTGACCGCCATCGAGCCGGGCCGGGTCGAGTTCTCGGTCACGGACGGCACGACCAGCAAGGCCGAGCCGGACTGCACCGTGACGCTGTTTGCGGGTTACCCCAAGCAGGGCAAGCTTGAGGAGGTCATCCGCCACAGCGTTGAACTGGGCGTAACCGGGATCGTTCCGTTTTTCAGCCGTTACTGTGTGGCCGCACCCAAAAAACGAGGACGCCAAGAACGAACGGTACAACCGCATTGCCGCCGAGGCCGCCAAGCAGGCGGGCCGCGCCATGCTGCCCGCCGTGGCCATGCCGCTGCCCGATTTTGCCGCCGTCTGCGCCGCCATGAAGGATTTTGACCTTGTGCTGTTCTTTTACGAGGGCGGCGGTGCCCCCCTGCGGGAGGTGCTGCACCCCGGGCAGTATAAGCGCATCGCCATCATCACCGGCAGTGAGGGCGGCTTCTCGGTCGAGGAGGCCGCTGCCGCCAAGGCCGCAGGTGCCGTGACGGTGGGCCTTGGCCCGCGCATCCTGCGCTGCGAGACCGCGCCGCTGGCCGCCCTGACCGCTGCCATGCTGCTGACCGGGAATTTGGAATAACCGCAAACCATAGTATGTAAAAACAAAAAGGAGCGTCACCCGCATAGTGGGTAACGCTCCTCTTTGTGTTATTATTGCCCTTGTAGGGGCCGGGCATGCCCGGCCCGCAGGTAAAAGGCTAACGGACACTAATGGGAAACCCGCGGGCCGCACATGTGCGGCCCCTACAGCTCTGCTATTTTGCTTTCACATACGCGCCGAACGCATTCGGCACGGGGTATACCTCGGCCAGATCCTCTGGCGCGGCCCAGACATAGCCCTCCGGCAGGTCACACGCCGGGGCGGTGCCGCGCCAGCCGCCAGCTCCCAAATCTTGTGGGTAAACACATGCTTTGCAGGGGGCAATGCCTCGCCCAGCGCGGCCCGCACGCCCAGTGCAGCCAGCGCAGCGGTCAGTTCCTCACGGGTCAGGCTCTTTTCCCACGCGGCGGGCTGCCACAAACCCGCCAGCAGTCCGCGGGCGGGGCGGCGCTGCAATAAAACGCCGCGCTCGCTCTCAATCAGCGCCACCGTCACAGGCACCCTGCCCTTAGCTTTCGGCGCGGGCTTCACGGGCAACTCGGCAGCACGCCCTGCGGCGTACCCCTGACACAGCTGCGCCAGCGGGCATACCTCGCACCGGGGCGCACCGGGCACACAGACCAGCGCGCCCAGCTCCATCAGTGCCTCATTGTACGGGCCGGGGGTGGCCTTCGGCATCTGGTCAACCACTCGCACGGTAAACGCTTTCTTTGCGGCGGGGGTCATCACATCGGCATCATCGTTGTACAGCCGCGCAAAGACCCGCAGCACATTGCCGTCCACCGCGGGGACGGGGATGCCAAACGCAATGCTCGCCACCGCGCCCGCCGTGTAGTCGCCGATGCCCGGCAGGCCGCGCAGCGCCTCATAGTCGGCGGGCAGGTCACCGTCGTACTGCTCACAGACGATGCGGGCCGCCTTCTGCATATTGTTGACGCGGTTGTAGTACCCCAGACCCTGCCACAGCTTGCGCAGGGCGTCCGGCTCACAGGCGGCCAGCGCGGCGGGGTCGGGCAGCGCCGCGATAAAACGCTCATAGTAGGGGATGGCCGCTGCCACGCGGGTCTGCTGAAGCATGATCTCGCTGACCCAGATATGGTACGCAGAAGGCTCCTGCCGGAAAGGCAGGAGCCGTTTGTTTGCGTTGAACCATTGCAGCAGCGGTGCGGCAATGGGCTGCATCAGAAGCCTCCGCAGGTGCGGGGGAAGGGGATGACATCACGGATGTTGGGGATGCCGGTGACATACATCAGCAGGCGCTCAAAGCCCAGACCGTAGCCGGCATGCTTGACGCTGCCGTAGCGGCGCAGGTCAAGGTACCAGTCATAGTCGGCGGTGTTCAGACCCAGCTCCTTCATGCGGGCCTCCAGCACGTCAAGGCGCTCCTCACGCTGGGAACCGCCGATCAGCTCGCCGATGCCGGGCACCAGCATATCGGCGGCGGCCACGGTCTTGCCGTCCTCGTTCTGGCGCATGTAGAATGCCTTGATCTCCTTCGGGTAGTCGGTGACGAACACCGGCTTCTTGAAGATCTGCTCGGTCAGATAGCGCTCATGCTCGGTCTGCAGGTCGGTGCCCCACTCGACCTTGTACTGGAAGTTATCGTTGTTCTTCTTCAGCAGCTCTACGGCATCGGTGTAGCTTACGCGGGCAAACTCGGAGTTTGCGACCAGCTCCAGCCGCTCGATCAGCCCCTTATCGAAGAACTGGTTGAAGAAGGCCAGCTCATCGGGGCAGTTGTCGAGCAGATAGCGGATGACATAGCGGGTCATCGCCTCGGCGGTCTCAAGGTAGGTGTTCAGGTCGGCGAAGGCCATCTCAGGTTCGATCATCCAGAACTCTGCCGCATGGCGGGTGTCGTAGCTCTTCTCGGCGCGGAAGGTGGGGCCGAAGGTGTAAACATTGCCCAGCGCCATGGCCATGGCCTCGGCCTCCAACTGGCCGGAGACGGTCAGGTTGACAGGGCGCTTGAAGAAGTCCTCGTGTAGTCAACGCCGCCCTCGTCGTTGCGGGGGATATCGTTGAGGTCGAGCGTTGTGACCTGGAACATCTCACCGGCGCCCTCGCAGTCAGAGCCGGTGAAGATCGGCGTATGAACATAGGTAAAGCCATGCTCGTGGAAGAACTGGTGCAGGGCAAATGCTGCCTGACCGCGCACGCGGAACGCAGCGTTGAAGGTGTTGGTGCGGGGGCGCAGGTGGGTCATCGTGCGCAGATAGTCCATGCCCATCTTCTTTTTCTGCAGCGGATAATCGCCGCCGCAGGCACCCAGCACGGTGATCTCGTCGGCGTTGATCTCAAAGGGCTGCTTGGCGTTCGGGGTCAGCACCAGCGTGCCGGTGACCTCAAAACTCGTGTACAGGCCGCATTTGGCGATCTCGGCATAGTTGGCGAGCTTATCTGCCTGAAACACAATCTGGACAGGCTTATAGCAACTGCCGTCCGACAGCGAAATGAAGCCGATATTTTTGGAATCGCGCACAGTCTTGGCCCAGCCGCAGACAGTGACCTTAGTGCCGTCTGCGGGGGTAGCCTTGTACAGCGATGCAAGTTCCGTTCTCTGCATGGGTAGTCCACTCCTCTTTATACTATGAATATTAGTATTGTAGCAGGTATTTTATAAAAAGTAAAGAGCCGATATTTATAGAGTTGTAGAGTTGTAGGGGCCGGGCATGCCCGGCCCGCCGCTGTACGGGAGCTACTCAGCAATGGGCAAGCTGAGAGCCGCGCATCTGCGGCCTCTACAGGGCGGCGTTATTTTCATCTTTCGGCTCACAATATTTTTGCCAGCCCTTCCGCCGCATACCTTCCGGCCCTTATTGCCTCATCCAGCGTATTGGCATGGCCGCCGACCTCTATCAACAAACTGCCGGTCGTTAAATCTTGGTTATAAAACCTGTACCCGCACAGAACAGGGCGGGTCAGGCCGGGGTGGGACTCCTCCATGGCGGCCTCCCATGCGGCGGCCAGACGCAGATTCAGCCGCCAGTTGGGCAGGGCGATACTGCCGCCGTTGTCACACCCGGCAATCAGCATGACCTGCGCTGTACTCTCGCCGGCAATTTCGCACACCGGCTTGACCCGGGTGCCGTCCGCGTCCTCGATGGCATCGCGGTGGACATCCAGCACGACCTTGATCGAGGGATACCGCGCCAGATACTCCTGCACGCCGGCGCGGCTGCGCTTGTAGCTGTCGGTGTAGCCGGGCGCATCGTAGAGCGTTGTGTCATGCAGGGTGTTGATGCCGGCCTCGTTCAGCACCCGGGCCATCTCAGCCCCCACGGCGCAGACATTCAGCGCCGTGTTCCTGCTGCGGGCCGCATAGCTTTTGTCATACACAGGGTCGGGCCAAAGCTGGTAGCTTTCCGTGGCGTGGGTGTGCATGATCAGCACCTGCGGCGCGGCGCTGTCCCTTTCTATAGAAAAAGGCAGGCTGGGGGTCGTGACAGCGGCGCGCAGGTCAGAGTCCGGATGCTCGGTGCTGTTTTTGATGCTGCCCGCCGCAAGCTGCAGATAGCCGGTGCCGCTGCCCTGCCGCAGCTGCACCGCACGGATGCGGCCCGCGTCCGCCAGCTCGGGCGCGGCGCTGGGCAGCGGTGTGGCCGTGGGGACTGCGGACGGCTGCGGCGTTGCGGACGGTGCCGGGGCAGGGCAGGGCGTGGGCAGCGGCGTGGGGCGGCTTTCCGGCCGCTGCGGGCTGCTGACGCTCTGTGCCGGGGCGGCGGGCCAGTCAAGCGCCGCCGCAGCCGCAGGGTCCTGCAGATAGAGCGCCCCCCGCAGCAGCCAGGCACGCCCGGGGCAGAACGCCAGCGCTGCCCCAACCGCCAGCACCCCGGCCGCAAAAGCGCCCCCGTCACACCGCCGCCGAGACCCACCGGCGCAGTCTTTGCATGGCACACACCCCCTCTGCACCCAAATTTTATGCGCTTTTTTTGCTTTCTATGAAGTTTTTTCAAAAACCACTTGCAACTTTGCAAAAAGTATGATAGGATAACTTGTACTGTTATGGGAACTAAGGAGGTGGAACGAATGCCTAATATTAAATCTCAGAAGGATCGCGTTGTTCAGGCCAAGAAAGAGGCCCTGCACAATAAGGTCGTCAAGTCCAACCTGAAAACAGTCGTCAAGAAGGCAGACGCTGCCATCGACAGCAATGCTGCTGACAAGGAGACCGTCGTTAAGGTTGCTGTCTCTGCCATCGACTCTGCTAAGAGCAAGGGTGTCATCCATAAGAACACCGCTGCCCGCAAGATCAGCCGCATGGCTAAGCGCGCCAACAAGGCTGCTGCTCAGTAATTGATCGCATGAACAATGCCCGCCGTGAAAACGGCGGGCATTTTCATTTTGTTAAGCGCTGCAAAGGGGCGTTTTCTCGGCACGCTGCGGGGGGTACAGGTTTCAAATTTCCTGCTCCATCAGCAGCTTCTTCAGCGGCAGCAGCGCGGCAGGCTCTGCGCTGAAGGTGCGCACACCGAGCTTGAGGTACTCCGGCATGGCGCTCACCGCCGCTACCGTGATGCCGCAGACGTAGACCGGCACACGGCGGGCCGCAGCCTGCTCCACCACACTCTTGACCAGCCGCAGCACAGCGGGGTTTGTCAGCTGGCCCACGGCAGCGGTGGGGTTATGCACAAGGCCCAGCGTGTAGCGGGTCAG
>ENA-OQCL01001028-OQCL01001028.1-human-gut-metagenome-genome-assembly--contig:-NODE-1028-length-11090-cov-1.766214_pt1 | contig 11090 bp, 17 predicted proteins | sample MGYA00242502_ERZ504586 | MGnify/ENA primary metagenome ERZ504586 (study PRJEB26092, sample SAMD00036316) | human gut metagenome | host: Homo sapiens | study: EMG produced TPA metagenomics assembly of... | reverse complement strand
GTCACCTCCCTGCACCCCGACGAGGCGGTGGAGCGCATCGAAGCGGCGGCGAAGGAAGCGGTCGCCAAGGCGGCGCAGTGCGTCGTCCCCATGCCGGAGCATTTCCACATGGAGATCGATTTCGTCAAGCACCATGTGGCCTACTCCAAGAGCTTCTACCCCGGCGCAACGTTGAAGGACGACAAATTCGTCTGCTTCGACTCCGACGACTGGTACGAAGTTCTGCGCTTCTGCCACTTCGTTCTCAGCGACGGTTAATCCAAAAGCACGGCTCGAAAGCCGTGCTTTTGCCTTGCAAATTGCATTTTTTGTGCTATAGTAAAAGAAAAAAGGAGAAAGACAGATGAGCAAAGAATTCCTTTACACCCTGCTTGACAGCATGTCCGTTTCCGGCCACGAAATTCCGCTGCAAAAGAAGGTCATCGCCGAGATGACCCCCCACTGTGAGAAGATCATCACCGATTATACCGGCAAACGTCGTCTGCGTGCTGAACCCCCGACGCGCCCTTCAAGGTGATGCTGGCCGCTCACATTGACGAGATCGGTCTGATCGTCACCCACATCCAGCCCGACGGCCTGCTTCGTGTGTCCAAGTCCGGCGGCATTTTCCCCGGCGTTTATCCCGGCCATCAAGTGGCCGTCCACGGCTATGCCCAGACCGTCTACGGCGCGGTCGTCCGCAGCAAGGACATGGACAAGGCCGACCTGAAAGCGGACGAGCTGTACATCGACATCGGCGCGAAGGACGCCGCTGACGCCCGGAAATAACGTGCAGGAGGGCGACCCGTCCACATGAACACCTACCATCAGGAGATGATCAACGGCTTCCTTTCTGCCCGTGGCATTGACGACCGGGGCTGCGCCTACATCATTCTGGAAGCCCTGAAACGGGCAAAGGCCGTCGACCTGGAGGCAGAGATGCGTGAGGAACCCATCACCGGCGCACCCCTCAGCCTGCGGACGCCGGAGGGCTGGCATTTTTTCGGACAAGGGTATCAGTTGGATTGACCCGAAGACGCACACCCCCGCCAATGTCTGCCGTACGCCCATCCTCCTGACCCAGCGGCTGAAAAGCCTGGAGACCGGAGACGAAAAGATGGAGGTCGCCTTCAAGCGTGACGGGGAGTGGCAGCGGGCCATTTACCCCCGGTCGGTGATTTTCTCCAGCCGGAGCATCACCACCCTGGCGGACTTGGGCTGCACCATCACCAGCGAGAATTCGAAGAACGTGGTGAAGTTCCTGGGTGCTTTGGAGTCGGAGAACATCGACATCATCCCCAAAAACGACGCCACCTCCACCTTCGGCTGGCAACCAGGGCGGCGGTTCATCCCCGGCCACGATGAGGGGATCACCCTAGACATTGACCCATCCCAGCGGGGCATGGCGGCAGCGTACTGCCAGAACGGCACCATGGAGCGGTGGATCGAGCACATGGCCCCTCACCGGAGCCGTGAGAAGTTCCGCTTCATCCTCGCCGCTAGCTTCGCCGCCCCGCTCCTTCGGATCGTGAAGCAGAGGATATTCTTCGTTTACAACTGGGGCGGCTCCAAGGGCGGCAAGACCGCCGCCCTGAAAGCGGCCCTCTCCGCCTGGGGAGACCCGGAGCGGCTCATGGTCAACTTCAACGCCACCCAGGTGGGCCTGGAGCGGACGGCGGCATTTTACTGCGACCTCCCGCTGGGCATCGACGAACGGCAGCTGGCCGGGAATAACCAGGGGGCACTGGAGAAGATCGTCTACATGATCGCCAGCGGCACCGGCAAGATCCGGGGGGCCAAGAGCGGCGGCATCCAAACCGTCCACCAATGGAGAACCGTGGCCCTGGCCACGGGAGAGGAACCGCTCAGCACAGAGACCTCCCAGACCGGCGTCAGCACCCGCGTCCTGGAGATTTACGGGGGGCCCGTTCGACAACGAACAGGACGCCGCCCTCATGCACCAGCAGGCCGCTATGGACTGCGGGTGGGCAGGCCCCGCCTTCATTGAGCACATCCTCCAGATGGATGAGCGGGAGATCGTGGAACGTTACGAGGATATGCAGCGGTATATCCGGGAGACCAGCCAGGGAAAGAACGGCTCCCACATCGCGGGGATCGCCGCCGTGGCTCTAGCTGACAGCCTCATTGATGAGTGGTTCTTCGGGGGCAACCCCAGAGAATCCGTGGCGGAGGCAAAGCGCATGGCAGCGAGCATCCTGATTAACCAGGTGGAGGCAAACACCACCGACGTCAATGAGAACGCCGTCCAGTTCATCGTGGACTGGGTGCTGGCCAACCGTTCCTACTTCGGTGCGAACGCCATAGGCACCTGCCTTGGCTTCACCAGCGAGACCGGGAACACCGCCTACATCTTCCCATCCATGCTGAACCAGGCCCTGACGAAAGCTGGGTACAGCCCCAGGAAGACCATGAAGTACATGGCAGAGAAAGACCTCATCGCCACAGACATCGACCGGAAGACCGGAAAGCGCCAGTATTCACTCATTAAGCGGTTCGGCACCCGCGTCGCCCGGTTCGTGGAATTTTACATTGGCAAGCTGGCCGAAAACAAAGACGCCATCGACGATGCGGACGAACTCGACGATGGAAGCGACCTCCCGGAGGCATGGAAGCAGGAGTCCTCGGCGGCTTCCGAGAGATTGAGGGCGGCGATGAAGACCTGCCATTTTGACCCCAAAATGTTACTGCTAGAAATTAGGAGTAACGCTAGGAGTAACATTAGGAGTAACACGAAAAACCCAGTCATATCAAGGCTTTCAAGCGTTTTGTTACTCCTGTTACTACTAAAATTGAGAAATACACATTATTATTGCAAAATTATTGCACAACGCAGAAATTCATGACTTAGTGCAATAAATTTCAAAAAATACGGTGTATGTTCTCCGGTTAGGAGTAACACCCGAAAAAAGGGGCGAAAGCCCTAGAGCGCCAAGGCTTTCCGCTGTAACTCCTATTTTCTGAAAAAGGAGTTACAACGGCCAAAAACGGCAAAAAAGGGGGACTGCAAAGCGATGACCGACACAGAATGGATTGCAAAGCTGGATGCGGACTTCGGCAAGCTCCAGAGGAACCGCCAGCAGGTGCCGCTGGAGAAGCTGGAGACCACCTACGCCAAGAGCTACAAGGCCCTGATCGGCAGGCTCACCGAGGCGGCTGACTGGTTCGCAGACCGATACCTTCAGACCCTGATGGAGCACTGGCCCAGGCACCCGAAGGATACCGCCGGGAACGAATGGCTGGAACAGAAGGTCGCAGCCATCATCGAGGAAGAAAACCAGGCCGGAGGGCTGCGGGACAAATGGAGGCTGGCCCTGGTGGCCCACCTCGACCGGGAGGAATTCGAGCAGCTGGTCTTCGAGCGATACGCCCGGTGCGAGCAGGAAGCCTTCGACCCCTACTGGCAGCGCCACAACCGCTGGACGGGAGAGACAAGGAACCGCTGGATCTACAACGACATCATCCGCCGGTTCTGGCTCCCGCCGGGGAGAAACCCGGACTTCCCCAACGGAGCCTGGATCGACAGTAGCTACCAGGTTTACACCAGCAGCTGGCCACCGGACATTGGAGCAGACCCGGAGGGAGGCAACACCGGATGATCTGGCATCAATCCTACCGGGCAGACCCAAAAGCAAGGGATGTGGCCGACAGGCACTACAACCGTCAAAAGCCCGGATCGCCCCAGTTTGTTCCACCAGGCCGCTGCTGCGTATTTTATGCGGAGACCGACAGCGGAAGGGCCGTCTGGGTGACCTCCTTCCCTTTTGCAAAATACGTTAAGCACCAATGGGGCGGAGCCTGGATATGCTCAGCATTCAGGAACGAGGGCGCAGGGATCGCATCAGAGATGATCCGGCAGGCAGTAGCCGCCACGAGGTCGGCCCTTGGAGAGCCGCCCAGCCTGGGCATGGTCACCTTCATCGACCCCAGAAAGGTGAGGCCAACGAAGCGCCACGGGAAAGACACATGGGGCCTCACATACGAAAAAGCCGGTTTTCACTATGCCGGAAAAACAAAAGGCGGATTGCTGGCATTCCAACTGCTCCCGGAGGATATGCCCCTGGCAGAAAGTGCCCTCCCGCCGATTTAAGAAAGGACGGAACGGAATGAACAGAGAAGCGAATATCGCCCGGTTTGAAGCAGAGCTGGACAAGGTGCAGCGCCCCGGCATGGGCTTGCTCCTGGAGTACATCCGCCGCAGCGACTTTTACACGGCCCCAGCAAGTACGCACTACCACCTCAGCTGCGAGGGCGGTCTCCTGCAGCACAGCCTCAACGTGCTGGACGCCCTGCGGGGGCTGCTGATGAAGGAGCCGGACGGAAAGGACGAAGCCGGAATCCCAAAGGTCAAGTACCACTACGTGGTCGCAGACAAGTTCGTGGCCACCTTCCCCCAGGACAGCGTGATCATCGCCGCCCTGCTTCACGACATCTGCAAGACCTTTTTCTACACCACCAGCACCCGGAACGCCAAAAACGAGAAGACCGGCAAGTGGGAAAAAGGTGCCATACTACACGGTCGAGGACAAGATGCCCCTCGGACACGGCTCAAAGAGCGCCATGATCATCAAGCAGTACATGGAACTGACCACGGAGGAAATGTACGCCATCTGGTGGCACATGGGCTTCACCGGGAGCACCGGAACAGACACGGCGACAATCAGCCAGGCCATCGACAAGCACCCCCTCATCTGGGCGCTGCACACCGCCGATATGATGGCCTCCCACTTCATGGAGGGAGAAAAGGGCAACCTGGATGCCTTCGCTGACCCGGCCCCGGAGTCCGCCGGGGAGTACGCGGACGCACCTGCCGCCGCCGAAGACGGAGAGCCGGTCTTCCATGACGCTCCGCCCCTGGCCAGCGAGGGGGCGTGAGCCATGGAGAAGACCTACGACACCCTGGTCTGCCTCGCCGTTCGGAACGACCCCTACGGCTTCGTCGACGCCCTGATCGAGGAAGCCGGGAGAGCCGAAAACCGGAGGCTGGAGCCTATGCTCCGGGAAGCGGCCTGCGTAATCGCCAACCTTCTGGAGAAGCAGGACGGGAGGATCGAGCCATGAGCACCCCGGTCGGAGTACACAAGGAGAGCTACTACCAGGCGAAGATCATCAAATGGCTGCGGGAGGCATATCCGCAGGCCTTCGTCTGGAAAGCCCAGCAGGGGCCATACAGCAGACAGGGCATCCCGGATATTTGCGCCATCATTGATGGCCACTTCTTCGGATTCGAGGTCAAGCGCCCGCAGGGCGGCGAACTATCGCCGGTTCAGGCCCAGACCATCAAGCAGATCAACGCCGCCGGAGGCACGGCCCTCGTGGTCAGCTTCCCGGCCCAGGCGCAGGAGGCGATAGAGAATGGCAGACGGAACGCAGCAGAACCCGCTCCGGGACATGATTACCGCCCTCGGCTCACTTTCGGAGATGGCCCACATTTTCTACACGGGCATGAAGGGGGCCGGAGCCTCGGAGCAGGAAGCCATCTCCGGAATGAATACCTTCATCGCCGCCATGTGGCACGAATCCATGGAGGACGCCAGAGAGAAAGGGAGACGCGATGAGCAAAAGAACGGAGTAAAAGGGGCCGTGGCCGCTTGGCCGGGGCAAGACGCAGGGCAACAGCGCGGAGGCGTCAAAGGCCTTCGCGGATGCTTGAGGACCCTGCCACCTTCGCCCTGGTGGTCACCATGAACGCAATCAACACAGCCCTCCGCCAGAGAGGGCAGGCGATCCGGGACTGGGATCAGCGGGACAAGGTCATCCAGAAATTCAGCGTCCTGGGCGGTAAGGTCTACGCCCTTGCACCGAGCAGCAGACCATCGGAGGTATCAACCAATGGCGACGGAGATGAAAAACCGGGAGGCTGAGCGCATCACGCTCAAGCTATACCTGACCCGCTTTTATAAGGCAAAAAAGAGGCAGGCGATCCTCACAGAGCGCCTGCGTCGGCTTTGCCGCGATTTTCGGAGCCATGAGGCGGCGGATATTTCGGAAGTCGAAAGCCGCATCGAAAAGCAGAGTAAAAAGACGGAGCGCATAATTCTGGAGATCATGGACGTCATCGACCTGCTGCCGGAGGAATCCACGGAGCGCATGATCCTGGAACTTCGGCACCTGGACTGCAAGCCCTGGAGCGAGATCCAGAGAACCGTCCATTTGACCCGCACCCCCTGCTACGACCATTACAACAGGGCCTTGGATTTTCTGCTCGACACCCAGGAAGTACAAGCCGCCCTCTCAAAATTCAGGGCTTTTTCCAACGGAAAAAACGGCGGCTTTTAGAGGGAGGACAGGAAAGTACACCACTAAAAAAAGCCATGCGCTTGTGTGGCCTTGTACGGGGCCGTAGGGGGCATTCCCAAAACACAACACCGGGGGCTGATTCCAGGAATCGGCCCCCTATTTTCGTGGGAGCACAGGGGCGGGGCCACAGGGCAAGGGGCCAGAGCTGTGGGTAGCAGGTGCACGAGAGCGCAGAACAGGGACGCGCTGCAGCAGAGGCCCCTGGACTGGGGACAAAGCAAGGCCCTTCAAGAAAGTCAGGACTCAAAAGGACTTTTTGTTGTGTTAAGCTAAACGCGAGCAACAATGGGCAAGTTGCTCGTTCATTCCTTCCTCCCCAGGGCAGAGGGAGCCTCCAGGGCTTTGGAGGCTTCCTCTGTCGAGGGGCCACACCCGGCGATGGCCGTAGGTACTACCGACACCCACCCCCCAGCGCGGGGCGAGGAAGGCGCGATGGATTTTCGGATGAAATCGAAAATTTTTTTAGCATTTCGTTACGCAGGCCCGAAAACTCTAGCCGAAGGAGGAGCAGCACTTGAAGTTTGAGCGGAGAAAACTCTCTGATTTGAGGCCCGCTGAATACAATCCCAGAAAGAAGCTGACCCCAGAGGACAAGGAGTACCAGGACATCAAGCGGTCGATCCTGGAGTTCGGGTACGCAGACCCCATCGTAATCAACTTCGATGGCACCATCATCAAGGGCCACCAGCGCCGGACAGTGATGATGGATCTCGGATACGAGGAAGCGGAGGTCATCGTCCTAGACATCCGGGACAAGACCAAAGAGAAAGCCCTGAACACCGCCCTCAATAAGATCACCGGCAAGTGGGACAACCAGCTGCTGAAAGACCTCCTGGTGGAGCTTGACCTGGAGGGCTACGACTTCAGCGTGACCGGATTCCAGCGCACCGACCTGGAAGACCTGATCCAGCTGACCGAGGTGCCGCCGGAGGCCCAGGAAGATGACTTCGACCCGGACGCAGCGGCGGAGGCCATCGACGTGCCGGTCAGCAGGGCCGGGAGCATCTGGCGTCTTGGACGCCACCGGCTCATGTGCGGCGACGCCACTGACCCCGATGACGTGGCGCAGCTACTCTCCGGGGAGAAACTCGACCTGGTGATCACCGACCCGCCCTACAATGTGGACTACGGCGCAAAGACGGAGTTCCTCGAAGCCTACCTGGGGCAGGAAGGGAGTCGGAAGAACAGCACCATCGAAAACGACCACATGGACACCGGCAGTTTTTACAGCTTCCTGCTGGCGGCATTCCAGAACTTCAATGAGGCCATGCGGCCCGGAGCCGCCATCTACGTCTTCCACGCCGAAAGCACCGGCCTGCAGTTCCGGCAGGCATACGCTGACGCAGGCCTAAAGCTCTCGCAATGCCTGGTCTGGGAGAAGAACGCCTTCGTCATGGGCCGGAGCGACTACCAGTGGCGGCATGAACCAATCCTCTACGGGTGGAAAGAGGGAGCGGCGCACTACTTCGTGAACGACCGCACCCAGGACACAGTCATCCTGGAGGATGAACTGGAACTGAAGAAGATGAACAAGCAGCAGCTGCTGGCCCTCATTGAGAAGATCTTCCGGGACTACAAAGACCAGACCACCGTCCACTATGAAAATAAGCCCACCCGCAACGCCCTGCACCCAACCATGAAGCCCATCCCGCTGGTGGGACGGTTGATGAACAACTCCAGCCGCCCCGGCTGGGCCGTGGGTGACTTCTTCGGAGGCAGCGGCACCACCCTCATCGCGGCAGAGCAACTGGGCCGCACCGCCTACCTCATGGAGTACGACCCCAGGAACGCGGACGTCATTGTCCAGCGGTGGGAGCAGTTCACCGGAGAAAGGGCGGTGCTGGTCAATGGGTGATTTGCAGAGCTTCAGCAGGAGGGCCGCAACATGACCACCGACGAACTAACCCTTGAATTGCGGGGGGGGGGGCGCTTTATTTGGATAACAACGGAAAAGTAGCAGGCGGCGGATATTACCGGGTAGAGATCATCGCCCAGCTTTTCGGCGTCACCGTCCGCCGCATCCAGCAGCTGACCCAGGAGGGAGTGCTGCCCACCACGGAGACCGTGGAGGGGCGGAGATACGACCTGGTGCCTACGATCCAGAGCTACGTCAAGTACCTCTCGGACAAGGCCTACGGGAAGAACCGCTCCGAAAAAGAGAACGAGCTGCGGGAGCAAAAAATGAGGGCGGAGATCGCCCTCAAGGAGAGCCAGGGAGAACTGCACCGGCTGCGGACGGACATCGCCGCCGGGAAGTACATCTCGGTGGAGGAAGTCATCCTCGACTACACCCGCTTCTTCGTGACTTTTAAGAATTTCGCCATGGCGATCCCGGCCAGGGTGGCCGACATGATCAACGGCTATGCAGAACCCGTGGAGGTGCGCCGGATTGAAAAGGCAATCCAGGGGGGAGATTTCGGCGGATTCTCAACCGTCTTTCGTGGTGGCTGGCGTGACGGAGCCGGGAGGTGCCGTCGATGGGACGAAGAAGTAAGGGCCTCCGCTTCCGAAAATACCCGGTCACCCCCTACCAGAAGCAGGCCCTCGCTTCCCTGCAGCCGCCGGAGGATTTGACCGTCTCAGAATGGGCAGAGCGATACCGCGTCCTGGACGCGAAGACGTCAGGAAGCCCCGGCCCCTGGCGGAACGACAAAACCCCCTACCTCGTAGGCATCATGGATGAGCTATGCAACTACGAGACGGAGGAGGTCATCTTTGTGAAGCCTACGCAGGTGGGCGGAACAGAGACCATCCTGAACAGCATCGGACGGATCATCCAGCAAGACCCATCGCCCACCATGGTGGTCTACCCCTCGGACACCCTGGGGGAGAGCATCAAAAAGAACCGCATCGACCCAATGCTCAACGCCTCGCCGGAGCTGAAGCGCCGGTACCATGAGAGCGATTCCTCCGTTTCGGAGCTTCAGTTTGATGGGATGTACCTGGTCATCGTCGGCTCCAACAGCCCATCGCAGTTGGCCAGCCGCCCCATTCGGAACCTCTTCTTGGATGAGGTGGACAAGTACCCAGGCGCATCGAAGAAGGAGTCCGACCCCATCTCACTGGCCACGGAGCGGACGAAGACCTTCCGCAACCGGAAAATCTTCAAGACATCCACCCCCACCCTGAAGACCGGGCACATCTGGAAAGCCATGGAGGCCGCAGACCAAATCCGACATTATTTCGTGCCCTGCCCCCATTGCGGGGAGTACATCGAACTGGTCTGGCAGCAGGTCAAATTCCCAAACGAAGACGGTATGACCTACGCAGACCGGGCGGAGTTCGCAGTTTACGAATGCCAGAACTGCCACGGCATCATCACCGACCGGCACAAGCCGGAGATGCTCCGCAACGGGAAGTGGCGCACAGTGGAGGAAAAGACCCAGTTCCCCCGCAAGGTGGCCTTCTGGATCAATACCCTCTACAGCCCATTCGTCCGATTTTCGGAGATGGTCAAGGCTTTCCTCACCAGCAAGGATGACCCCGACCTCTTCCAGAACTTCACCAACAGCTGGCTCGCGGAGCCGTGGGAGGACACAAAGCTGAAGACCAACGCCGACCTTGTCCTGGAGCGGCAGACACGCTGCCGGGTCTGGCTGCTGGCGCGCCGAAACCATCCCGGTGGAGGCCTGCGTCCCCTGCTGGGCATTGAGGAGTAAGCCATGGAAAAATACATTCGGCAGCGACCTTCGCTGACCACTTTTGGCGAGAGCCACGGCCGCGCCATCGGCGCGGTGTTGGACGGCATGGCCGCAGGCCTGCCGGTGGACGAGGCATTCTTGCCGCCTGCATGGACAAGCGCCGTGCCCGGGGCGACGGCCTGTCCACTCCCCGGGTGGAAGCGGATACCGTGCAGCTGCTGTCCGGCGTGGTGAACGGCCGCACCACCGGCACCGCCATTGCCCTGATGATCGAAAATACCAACACCCGCAGCGGCGATTACGCCAAAACGGCAGACCTTCTGCGCCCCGGCCATGCAGACTACACCGCCTACGCCAAGTACCACGGCTTTCAGGATGCGCGCGGGTGATGACGATGTTCTCACCGTCAGCCAGACCGTTCTCGCCGGCCAGATTGTCGCCCTTCTCGTCGCTGCCTGCATCGTACAGATACAGCTCGGTGACGGTAGAACCGGTGGTGTTGTACACAGTGTACTCAGCGGTGGTGGACTCAGCTGCTTCGCTGGAAGCAGCCTCAGAGCTTGCAGCCTCGGAAGAAGCGGCAGCAGAAGAAGCCACAGAAGAGGAAGCGGCGGTGGAGGATGCAGAAGAACCGCAGGCGGTCATGCCAACAGCCAGTGCTGCAGCGGCAGCAACGATCGCAATGTTCTTGAGTTTCATGTGAAATATACTCCTTTGAATTTACTTCGTATTCAGATCAACCAACAGGGTGTGATGGATGATGAAGACGAGTATACGGGAATTTTGACAAAAAATCAAGACGCCTATGTGCATTTTGAACGATGAAACAGGAATTGTTACCAATTTGACATGAAATTGGAACATTTTAACATGAGTTCACATGAAGCGAAGTATTGTAGGGAAGGCTGCTTGCCGCTTCGTAAAAAGACAGCCCCATGCAGATCTTGGTCTGCACAGAGCTGTCTGGTCGGAAGGTTAAAGAAGACGCAGGGCCCAAATGGCTTTACTTGGGCTGGCGGCCGATGTAAGCCAGAATGCCGCCGTCGGCGTACAGGATCTGACCGTTCACAAAGTCGGAAGCGTGGCTTGCAAGGAACACGCAGGGGCCCACCATGTCGTCCGGCTCACCCCAGCGGCCTGCGGGGGTCTTGG
>ENA-OQCL01001027-OQCL01001027.1-human-gut-metagenome-genome-assembly--contig:-NODE-1027-length-11125-cov-2.978723_pt1 | contig 11125 bp, 12 predicted proteins | sample MGYA00242502_ERZ504586 | MGnify/ENA primary metagenome ERZ504586 (study PRJEB26092, sample SAMD00036316) | human gut metagenome | host: Homo sapiens | study: EMG produced TPA metagenomics assembly of... | reverse complement strand
TGGGCGGTGCCGGTATCAGCGTCGCTCTTTACCACATGGACGCGGTAACTTTTTCAGGATATTGCTGAAATGCACCGTGGAGGTCTGGCCGCTTTCAATGGTGACATACTGCGCGGAAGGGGTCACATAACGGTCCACCGGCAGCTCTTTCACCAGATAGGTGCCGGGCAGCAGCTTTTTCCTTAATCTGCCCGTTTTCTCCGGTAGTGACAGTTTCATCTACTTTATTTCCCAGAATGTCCATGCCGGAAATGTTGAAAGGAATACCAGACACAATGCCGTCCTCGCTGGTCTTGACGATCTTTGCGATACCGTAGGTTTCGGTCTTGATCTTTACAAAGAAGGAAACCGGGTCGCTGGCACCGGTCATCATAGTCTGGTAGCCGGGTCTGCCCCAGATCAGCATGTCATTGGCAACCGGGATGTCCTTTCGGAATTCAAAAAATGATAGGGTTCATAATCATGTTCTTACTGGTGAACGTGTACTTGTTCCCGTTTCTTGTGATGGAAACGCCGCTGCCTTTCAAAGTCTCCAGATTGATTTTCAGGTTATTGGTGTCCGTGACAGTCAGGGTATAGACCTTTTTCTCCGTGTCCCATTTCAGTTCCAGCTCCGGTGCCTCGCTTTTCTTCGTGGAAGTAAAAGAGGGAACCGTGGAATGGGAAGCAACCTGGGAAAGAATCCAGTTATAGGCTTTTTCCGCAGGACGTCCGGCAATCACGCTGAAATACTGGTTGGCGTTTGCATGGCCGTTCCCGTGCCTGCTGTAAGGGTCGCTCCGAAGCTGCTGCTGGTACTCCCAGAGAATGATCTGTGTCGCCATTTTATAATCGTCCTCGTTAATGCCGGACACAGGGAGGGAAGCGCCGGGTTTCCAGCCGTAGATCGCCGTGAGGGTGATCCCCCGTCTTGCCTCGGAAGGGAGCAGGTTTAAGTAATTGCTGTTTGTTCCGCTTTCCGATGTATAGGTATTGTCAGAAGCGTTATAGGCAATGCCGCTTTCCACACAATAGACCTGCTGGCTGCTCCCATCCGAAGCTGTCAGCATATAATGCCGGTAGGCGTTGCCCCCGGAGCTGGTACGCACATCCATCGTTCCGTCAGAATTGTAGACCAGATAGGTGTAGGGCGCCGGGCTGTAATAATGCTGTCCGTCAGACCCCACATACTGATCACCCAGCCAGGAGCTTGCTTTCTGTCCGGGCGAAAACGCGAACGCCTGAGTAGGGATCATCCCAAAGACGCATACTGCGCAAAGCAGAAATGCCAGCAGCCGCTTTACGCCGCTGCGGTAATGGGTATTTGTTTTCTCCATGAAAAATCCTCGCTTTCTTAAAATAGTAAAGGACAGCTTTACTCGCTGTCCTCCTGTTCCTTATTGATCCTGTCGTCAAAATCATCTTCGGAGAGATATTCCGGCTCTCCATAGGCTTCATCCGGGTCAAAGCCTTCGCCATAACCGTCATCCTCGAAATCTTCGTCATCCTCTGCCTGCTGCTTCGGACGGACGATCTTCACATAATAGCCGACGCCGCCTACCGCAAGCAGGGCAACGATAATAAAGATAATCGTGCCAGCGCTGCCGTTGTCCTTTTTCGGCTGTTCGGTCTGTGCGGGTTCCTCTGTTTCCGCAGGTTTTTCCTTTCCGGCGCAGCCTTTGAGGTCGTTCTTGCAGACCGGGCAGGCGGTATTGACTTCGCCGGCCTCGCATTTATCTGTACAGGAGCAGACGTCCTCTGCCGGGATCACGCTCATGGTGCCCTCGTTCTTTTCCGCCAGAGCCATCAGGTCAGTTTCGGTAACACCATTCAGGAAGTAGACGTTGTTATCGTTCCGCTTTCCGTCAATGATAAGATAGAATACATTTCCGGCCTCGGTGGTGATCGTGTAAAACTGCTTATCGTCACCCTCGCCAGTAGCTTCATCCAGCACTGTGCCGGTTCCCTCCGGGGTAAACGCGCCATCCGGGATAGAGGAAGTGGTTTCCGTTTCTTCCTGGGAATTGGAGCTGCCGCCATTTGTGCCGGAGGCTGTATTGCTGCCGCCATTGGTGCCTGTATTCGTACCCGCATTAGAACCATTCCCGGAAGCATTACTGCCTGAATTGCTGCTTTGGGCGTTATGATTGGTACTGCCGGAAGAAGCAGCCTGGACCTGTGCCGGTTTTACCGGCTTGCTGCTCTGGTTCTGCTGCACCGTTTCCGCAGGTTTTTCCGTGGGCGTCGGTTCCTCATAATAGGGATTTTCAAACTTCACGGTCTTTGAGCGGTTCCCAGCATAATCCTGGGCATACACGCTTACCTGTTTTCCTGTGCCGGCATAATCCTTTAAGGTGACGGTAGCCGCCCCATTGGTCAGGGAATTGATACGGTTCCCGTCCACAAAGACCGCCTCCACGCCGGAATTGTCGTCGCTGCTTTCTATTTTCAGCGTACCGCCGTCCAGGGAAACCGTAAGCTCCGGCGGCGTGGTATCTTTGTCCCCAGCGGCATAAGCCGTCAGGGGCAAAGCGATGGCGCTTATGACAAGCACAAGCTGCCAGTAGCAGAGAGATTTTTTTAGTCCTCATTCATGTCCTCCTGTTTCTTAAGCGGGCCATCCCCTGACGGGATGGCTTGCTGCGATTTCAGAAATTCGGCCAACTGCTGGGGCGTCAGATGGAAGCTGCGGGCAATCGCCACATAATCGGTATTCTCCAGCTCCGTTTTCTGTTTTTCCAGGTCGCGGAGCCTGGCCTGCATCTCCGCAATCTTGTTTTTCGTCTTGTCAATCTCTTTCTCCAGTTTTTCAATCTTAGGGTTCAATTTATTACCTCCAATCTGTCAGGGCAGACGCCCAAATGTATAAAAGTGCTGCTGCCAGTAGCTTGTGTTGATGTTCGCGTAGGAGATCGGGTCCCCACAGTGGATCATCATTCCATTACCGACATAGATTCCCACATGGCTTGCGCCGCTGGTGTTATAGGTGCCCTGGAAGAAGATCAGGTCGCCGGGTCTTGCGTCCGCACTTGATACAGGCGTACACACGCCTAAAAGCCCGTCCGCGGTCAGGCGTCCGAAGTTCCAGCCTACACCACAGTGATTGACGACCCAGGAAACATAGCCGGAACAGTCAAAGGAAGTGGAAGGGCTTGCGCCGCCCCATACATACGGATAGCCTAAATACTTTTCAGCCTCCGCAAGCATAGCGGCAAATTTTTCATCCGCAAGGGCCTCCGGTGGAACATCATAATTGAAATAATTCCCTCCGCCGCCTGCTGAAACCTCCGGCAAATGCCGCTCACTTGTATCGCCAGTATCGGCAAAATACAACGGATTCATATACTGGCCGTCAACCAATACCTCCAGGTGCAGGTGCGGTCCGGTGGAATTTCCGGTACTGCCGACCTTCGCAATCACATCCCCGGCTTTTACCTCCTGTCCGGCAGATACTAAGATTTGCGAACAGTGGCCGTATTTGGTGGTAAGGGAGTGCCCCTCGTAAGCCTCGCCCTCAATGGCGACGCACAGGCCATAGCCGCCCGCGTTTCCTGCCAGCGTAACCGTGCCGTCATGCCCGGCCAAAATCTCCGTGCCCTGGGGCATCCCGATGTCAACGCCGGTATGGTAGTTCTTTTCCCCGCTGATCGGGTGCACCCGGTAGCCGTAGTAGCTGGTGACATAGGGCAGCCAGTTGGTGCCAAACACATTTTTCACATACTGCCGGTTGCCCTTGGTCTGCAATAGAATCTCGCAGATTTCTTTCTGGTCTGCGTCCATGCGTGAAACCACCAGGTTTTCAAGCGGCATGGAAGCAAGCGTTACATTTAAGATGTGCCACTCATAAGGCACTTCTTCTTCGGTTTCTTCGCCGGTCTCCGGGTCAATGCTTGTTTCTGTCCGGTAGCGGATTTCCGTTTCTTCTGAAAAGGATAAGGAATACTGCCCGTTAAAAAGCTCCCGGAGGACGCTCTCGATCTGTGCATAGGTAAAATCCTGATACGCAGAGGTGAGATACCCCATCAAAACATAAGGATCATGCTCAATGGGGCCGATATTATAGCGGTATTCGTCATAACCGGGCCGGTCCGATTCCACACGGTTGATCTGCATCTGCAGGTCCGTTTCCCACTCGGTATATATAAGTTCCGCATTGTTGATGTCCGCATCGTCCGCCAGATAAGTAGAGGCGGCAAGGCTCCCCAGCCCTCCGGTTCCAATATTAGAAAAGGAAGAAAAGAGGGAGGTAATCAGGAAAAATACCAAAAGGAGCAGGAGCACGATTCCGCATATAACCGGGTGGCGCTTGACAGCGTGAACCACGCCGGCAGCGATTTTTTCTGTGGTAACGGCGGTGTCCTTTGCCCGCTTTCCGGCTTTTTTCGCTTCTCTGGCTGCTTTGGCATACTGGCGTTTTATCTTCTGTTTTTGCCACATCCGGGCAAGAAGATTTTTCTTAAGCTCCGGGTTGTCCTGTAAGGTCTGCCGGTAGGCAAGCCGGGCATTGGCCTTGGCTGACTGCTGCTGTAACTTTGTCACCCTGCGGTATGGCGCGGTCTTATGGCGGTGGTACAGGGTACGCACCCCGGACTCTCCCACAAGCTCGGTGCGGTGGGCCGCCTTCGTGCCTACATTTTCTTCCTCCGCCTGATATATTTTCTTGTGGGCGTAACCAACCGCCATATTTGTGCCGGCCTTTACCGGGCGCATCGGAACAGAACCCTTGACATGGGTTCTTTGGGATTTTACCTCCTTTTCAAATTTCAGGCGCTTTGCGGCCTTACCCGTATCAGAATCAGAAGATGTTTCCATCCGCAGCTTACGGCGGGCAGGCAGGCGGTTTTCCGCCTGTTCCAGTTTTTCCGCTGTCCGTTCCGCTTTCCGCCTGGCCTGTGTGAGTTTCTTATCCGCTGTTTCCGGTGGGAGCTCGTCAGCGGTAAATTCCAGCTTGGAAGGCCGTTTCGGTTCCCCTTCGGCTGCCTCCGGTGGTTTCTCCTTTGGTTCCTCGGCTTTTGCCGCCTCCTGGAAACGCTGCTGGTATTTGTTGCCGTGCTGATGCATCCGGTGGCGGCGTTCCGTCTGGCCGGATTCTTCTTGCGTAAAGTGCCCTGTATTAGAATTGCCGCTGTCAGAATCCTCGCGCCGGGAATCCCTATATCTGAAATCCCTCCGGCGCGGTTCCTGTGCAGAAGGCTCCGGCTCCAAATGGCTTTGCGTTTCAGGTTCCTGTACCGGCTCATGGTCCAAATCCCTGCCAGCCAAATGTTCCGGCGTGGAAGTGTCCACCTGGTGCGGCATATCCGCTGTGAAATCCTGCGTACCTTCCGCCGTCTGTTGCGCTACGGTGTCATACCTCCGGCTCCGGGCCATTCCCGGGGAAGAAGGAGCGTCCCTGGCCCGCAGCAGGTTAAAATCCTGTTCGCTCTGCCGGGTGTCCATCCGTTCCTCCGCATGGGAATCACGGGCCGGCATCCGGGCATCTTTCTTTTTCCTCTGAAATGCTTTGTCCCGCGGCACTGTTATCACCTCCAGTCATTTTTATTTTCGGGAATTTATGCACCTGCCACTTCATCAGGCCGTGTTGTAAGTACGCTGTATAACAGGGTGTCCTTCGGAAAATGATCGACAAAGGGGATAATCACATTCCCGAAAAACAGAAGCCCCTCGCCGGGGCCGGAATGGGTCACATAGGAAAGCTGGTGCGGGGAAATCCCCAACTGCTTCGCCAAAATCTGCCGGTCCCCCTGGGCCTGATTCAGCATGTAGATAAAATCCGAGTTCTCAAAGATATTCTCAATCTCACGGGAGGCCAGCAGGTCTTTCACATTCTGCGTCAGGCCCGATGGTATGCCGCCCCATTTACGGAATCTTTTCCAGATTTCCACGCTGAAACTCCCGGTCTGGCCTTTCAAAAGGAGGTGGAATTCGTCGATATAGAACCAGGTCGTCTTATGTTTCGAGCGGTTGGCGGTAACACGGTTCCACACGGCATCCTGCATAATGAGAAGCCCGATCTCTTTCAGAGCCTTGCCCAGAGACTTTAACTGGAAGCAGAGTACCCGGTGGTTGTTCATGTCAATGTTGGATCGGTGGTTAAATACATTCAGGGAACCATTGACGTAGATTTCCAGCGCCGTGGCGATATTCTGTGCCTCCGGCTCGCCTGTTTCAAAAGCAGCTCATACAGGTCGCCCAGGACAGGCATATTTCCGGGCGTGGGTCCTGCAAATAATCCCGGTACACGAGCCTCGTGCAGCGGTCAATGATGGTCCTCTCAATCGGGGAAAGCCCTTCCTTGCCGCCGATAATCAGGTCACACAGCGACAGGATAAAATCGCTTTTCAGAGTGATGGGGTTTTCATCGTCCGAATAGTCCAGGTTAATGTCCATCGGATTGATATAGTTGGTGGAAGTCGGGGAAATGTCAATGACCTGCCCCTGGGCGCCGAACTGCTGTACCAGAGGCCCGTACTCATTTTCCGGGTCCGCAATAATGATGTCATCCTCCGTTAAAAGGAACACATTGACGATCTCACGCTTGGCAGAGAAGGACTTGCCGCTGCCGGGCGTCCCCAGGAACAGGCCGTTTGGATTCTTTAAGTTCTTGCGGTTCGCCATAATCAGGTTATTACTTAAAGCGTTCAGGCCATAATAAAGCGCCTCGCCCTCCTGGAACAGCTCGCAGGTCGTAAACGGCACGAAAATGGCGGTGCTGCTTGTCGTAAGCCCACGCTCAATTTCAATCTGGTTCAACCCTAAGGCAAGAGAGGACATAAGGCCCTGCTCCTGCTGGAAGTCCAGACGTTTCAGGGCACAGTTATACTTCTGCGCAATACCGGAGGCAGACAGAATATCATTAAACAGCTTTTGCCGTTTGGAAGCGATATTCTCCACCAGCACCGTCACAAGAAACATGCGCTCATTCCGGCTCTGCAAATCCTGTAAGAGATTCTTTGCTTCTTCGCCGTAAGTTGCAAGGTCGGTAGGTATGATGTCCATGTCATAACCGGCACGGACCGCTTTCTTCTGTTCCTCAATGGTCATTTTCTGCAGATCGGACATCTTGCGCTTGATGTTCTTGATCGCCTGGGCCTGGTCGATGGACTGGATATGCAGGTTCACAGTCACGGCGTCGTCCAGATCAAGCAGCTCCGCCAGCAGCCGGTCCGTCAGTTCCGGCGCTAAAATCTGCAAAAAGGACACCGCCCCGGAATGGTCGGCACCCGGAAGGTCTTTCCGTCATTCGAGAACGACAGGCCGGAGGGCGCAATAAAATCCTTTGTGGAAAGTCCGGTTTTTGGCAGGTCCGCCCAGGTAAAATGAAACTTTTCCTGCCCGTCTGGGTGGAGCTGGCTGTGAAGGAGCTCCAGGCGTTCCAGCCCGTCTAACGGCTTTGCCTGTGCTCCTAAGGCTTTGAAATTTGCCAGCACGTCGGCCTCGATCCGCTCCAGGCGCATCTTCGCGGTGCGAAGGTCGTCAGCCTCAATCCCAAAGGTGATATATTTCCGCTTGGTAAGGCCGTTGTTGCCTTTTTGGAGCTGGCCCTTTAACATATCCCCGTATTCCCTGCGGATTCCGTCATATTCGTCACCGCGGACGGGAATGTCAATACTGCGGGCGAAATCCTGCATATTGGCCTGCTGATTGATAAAGGTAAGCTGCACATGGATCGAAGCGTCAAAATAATTGAGGAAATCACAGTAGCCCTCAAAAATCTGCGCTTTGTCATCTGCCTGTGCAAGCTGGTAGTTAATATCAAAAAACTGCACTGTCTTGGTGTAGAGCTTATCCGTCAGCCGGCAGATTCCATCCCGGTACATTTCCTTATAGGGAATACTCTGCTGGACCGTCTGCGGGGCATCCGTTTTCAGCCCGGCAAAAAAACCGCCTTTTTTAGGCGGCCTGGTGCGGACAGTCTTATTTCCGCTTGTCTTTGCGTCGGCCCTGGTCTTTTTTGCCTGCCTGATGTTTCTTTGCAGACGTTTTTCCTGGGCTTCCTGCTGTTTGGTTTTTGGCAATCCTCGTAACCTCCTTCTTTGACATGGATTTATACAGGTTTTCCGTCCGGTATGGCCGTTTCTTCGGCCAGAGCTTATAGCGGAGCCTGTTTTTCAGAAGTTTCTCCGCCGGCTGTCCGTCCCGCTCATACATGGCGAAAAAAGAAAAAGGGCATCATAAGCCCGATCATCAACAGCACCGCCGCCGAGTTGCCGATAGCGCCGCGGGTAAGGAAATATACCGGCAGCCCCACCAGCGCGGCTAGGCTGAAACAAATGAGCTGGCGCTTCGTCAGGTTAAACGCCAGCTTGGTCTTGACTTTTGTTAAGTCTTTGGGTACGGGTACATAGGGCATGTAAATTCACCTCCATTTATGCTGTATCTCACTGATTCCGTTCCTGCATCGTGACCGTGGATTCCACTTCATTGCCCCACACATCCCAGCCGGGGGTCTGCTGCCTTGCGAACAGTTCTACCCTGGGCTGGTCGCCCATGAGCTTCACAATCTTATCCCGCACCTCGTCCGGCTTCTTGCTGTGCTGCTCGATATGTGAGATCACAAACTGGTGGATTCCCGCACACTGGCGTTTCGGGTGCCCCCTGGTCGCCAGTAAGCACACCTCCGCATTAGAGCGGGTCCAGAACCCCATCCCATAAAACCAGGAATCCGCTTTGCGGTTCTGTTTCAGCCACAGAAAGGCCAGCGTCTTATATTTGAATCCCCATGCCTCCATGACACGGAACGCCTCATTAAGCTGAGGGAAGGTGGCCCATAGAAAAAGCGCACTGTCTTTGGCCGCAAGGTCTGCGACCGGCAGCGCGCATATTTCTTCTATGCTCATGGTTGGGTAATGGTTTTCCGCCACCCCATTGCCGCGTTTCCTATCATAACGCCAGGGCGGGTCCGCATACACGATGCCATATTTTCCGGCCTCCGGCATTATCGGGCCTGCTCATTCTTGGCGGGAGCTGGCTTTGCCGGCTGCGTCTTGACCTTGCCGGCATTATCCTTCAGGGCACCGGTCAGGGAAGGTTTCTCCGCCGCTCCCTTTGTCGCTTCAAGGGTGGCCTGCAAATTTTCAATCGCCTGGCCGTACCCTTCGATCAGGGCGTCGTTAAGCTGCCTGCGGAAATCCGCCGTCACCGGCCAGCAGACATCCCTCCATTTTCCCTGCTTGTCCTGGGTAGAGGGCATGTTGACATACAGCCCGTTTTCGCCGGAGCAAATACGGAAGCCGTCGATCTTGAAACAGTCCCCAATCGTCACATTGGCGAAAGCCAGAAGGTTCCCCATCGGGGCAATCGGGCGTACATTTACATCCAGCTTCAAGCCTTCGCCCATCTGGGTCTCCGGCTGCATGGGTTCGTTGTTTGTCTTACTCATATAGAAAAGTCCTCCTTCTTGTTAAAATGTAGGTTGGTTACACGCTAATGCGAGTTAAAAATACTTTTGGATAGCGAGCCTGTCTTAAACAGGGCAAAGGCCAGCAGGACCGTATAGCCTGCCGTGCCCCAGATCGCGCCGTGAATGTCGCCGGAAGAAGGGATCGACTGGACCAGCACCGCATAAATTGCAACGCAGACCAGGATCAAAAACCCCTGGAAACCTAAAGCAAACAGGGAACGCAGGTAATTTGTCCCCATCTGCCCCCATTCACGGTTTGCCATTGTGGAAAAGGGTATGGGTGCCAGGCTGACCGTAAGATATATTTCAATCATACGGCCATACACAATGACAAAGATCACGATGGACAACACCCACATGCACAGGTTGATGATGTTGGTCTCCAGCCACAGGCCGATCAGTTCCCACATCCCCATTGCTTCAAGCTGCGTTTCCAGGTCGGCCAGCGCAGCGGTAACATCCATGTTCCCGTTTATCACGCCGGCGCTCTGGCTCACCACATTCTGGGCGACGTCAAACACCGCCATGACGATAGTAAAGCAGTTGGTGAGCAGATATGTGGCAACAAAGGATTTTGAAAATCCACTTGAAGATGTTGAACGTATCAAATCGTGCATGTTGTTCTTTTCCAGGATCATCTGGATCAGCTCATAGACAAGAACAAAAGTCAGGATGATTCCCGCAATGGGAATGACGACGGTTTCAGAAAGATTCTGGATCATGCTGAACACGCCGCCATTCCAGCCCTGCGGTGTCTGTCCTACCTGTGAGGCCACATCCGAGACCTGGCTGTTGACGGACTCAAAGATACCGGTGTATTGTCCTGTAATCGCTTCGATTAAGCCCTCTTTAATCCAGTCTGTTATCCTTTCAAACAGACTGCCCATCGGCTATTAACCGAACAGGCCGGAGAGCAACGGGATCAGCGTGGCACCCACCAGCGCAATGCCGCCGCCAGCCATAAGCTGTTTCATGCCCTGGGATTTGGCCCCTGGGTTGTCATTTCCGTAACCTTCCAGAAGGTTGATGACGCCCCATGCGCCGAGACCGGCGCCCAGAGCAATAACCAGGATTTTCAGGGGTATCAATCGCACTTGCAAAAAAAGCCATAAAGTTCCTCCTTTAATTTAAGAAATATTGTTTTGTGTTGTGGCCATATCAGGCCGGAAACGAAAAACGCCCCTGTGCTTCAAGAGAATTTACAAAAAGCACAGGGGCGGCATAGTCCAGGGCGTACCTGGAAAGTATTCAGTTGTCAGGGGAGGGGCACGAATCCTCAATAGAACCTCCTTCCAAATAAAAAACCTGTCAGTGCGTGATACATTGACAGGTTGAGATTTGGCTGGTTTTGCTACCACTTTTCGATTTTCGATTTTGCTTTACGAATGACTTTGAACCAAATACTATTTGAATGGTTATCATTATATACTAAAATTTCATAAGCCTCCATTGTGCCGGTAGAAAACACGACACCGAATATTCCAACTGCCAAAGCTAGAAAGACGATAACATGATACTCTGTCCAGGGGAATATTCCTCGAACAGTAACCACAAGCAGTAATAAAGCAGCTATGAAAAGGACAACACTAACAGCGGCTACTACGATATACTTTTTCTTTCGGAACAAATATTCTAGTTGTCAATCTTTTCAAAAAATCATAGTCAAGAAGTAACGGTTCCCTTTTCAAAACCTTATATTCATCTTTGTCCGTAAACATTGATACTACGATTGCGACAATACCC
>ENA-OQCL01001024-OQCL01001024.1-human-gut-metagenome-genome-assembly--contig:-NODE-1024-length-11134-cov-1.778141_pt1 | contig 11134 bp, 12 predicted proteins | sample MGYA00242502_ERZ504586 | MGnify/ENA primary metagenome ERZ504586 (study PRJEB26092, sample SAMD00036316) | human gut metagenome | host: Homo sapiens | study: EMG produced TPA metagenomics assembly of... | reverse complement strand
CTAATTTCGGCAAGCATGACCGCGCGGCCCGTGCGCGCGGATACGGAAAAAAAGGAGAATATCCATGCAGAATACGTCTGTAGCGTTTGCGGCTATGAATATGACCCGGCGGAACATGACAACGTGCCTTTCGATCAGCTTCCCGACGACTGGGTCTGCCCCGGTGTGCGGCGTGAGCAAGGACCAGTTCAATCCCGCCTAAGTTTGATTGCGGTTGTATTCCGTCTTTCCCCGCCTTGCCGGTCCGCCGGCGGGGCGGGGCTTTTAATGACGGAGAATTTCCTTTCCACTTTGCACTTTCTGGAGAATTGACATGCAACCTGTTGAAATCAAAAAAGGACATTTTCTGGGTGGGCTGCGTTGATTATGATCACCGCGACTTTCACGGCTATTCCCGCTCGCCGGACGGCTCCACCTACAACGCCTATCTGATCAAAGACCAGAAAAACGTGCTCATAGACACTGTGGCTCCCGGCTGCGCGGGCACGCTGCTCTGCCGTCTGGCCAAGACCCTGGCACCCGAAAAAGTGGATTACATCGTCTGCAACCACATCGAACTGGACCATTCGGGCTCCCTGGCAGAAGTGGTGGAGCGGGTCAAGCCGGAAAAAATCTTCGTCTCCCAGGCCGGGCTCAAGTCCATGGCCGGGTATTTCGCGGGCAAGAACTGGCCCGTGCAGGCCGTGAAAAGCGGCGACATCCTGAACATCGGCAGCCGCAACATCGTCTTTCAGGAAACCCGCATGCTGCACTGGCCGGACAGCATGGTTTCTTACATTCCCGAGGAAAAACTGCTGATCAGCAACGACATCTTCGGCCAGAACATCGCCAGCAGCGCCCGTTTCGCGGACGATTTCGGGGACGACGGCGAATTCGTGAAGCGGATCAAGGAATATTTCTACAACATCATACTGCCCTATTCCCCCATGGTGCTCAAAACCCTGCCCGTGGTGGAAAAGCTGGACATCGACATGATCGCTCCGGACCACGGCCTGATCCACCGGGGCGAGAAGGCCGTGCGCTTCATCATCGACATGTACCGCAACCTGGCCGAGCAGAAGCCGCAGCAGCGCGCCCTGATTTTCTACGACACCATGTGGCAGTCCACGGAGCGCATGGCCTATGCCGCATGCAGCGGCCTGGAGGAAAACGGCGTGCCCACGCGGATCATGTCCGTGAAGCACAACCACCACAGCGCGGTGATGACCGAACTGGCCGACTGCGGAGTCGTGCTGGCCGGTTCGCCGACTCACAACAACACGGTGCTGCCTTTGGTGGCCGCGCAGCTCACCTATATGAAGGGGCTGCGGCCGCTCAACCGCGTGGGCGGCGCCTTCGGCTCCTACGGCTGGTCGGGCGAAGCGCCCAAATATCTCCAGGAACAGCTGGCCGCCATGAATATGGACATGCCCGCCGATCCCGTGAAGTGCAACTGGGCTCCGGACAAGGACGTATTCCGCGCCTGCCATGAGCTGGGCAAAACCGTGGCTGAGACTCTCAAGAAGAAGTGCCAGGAAGGCTAGGGGCTGTTTCTAAATTAGGATTTTCGTTCTCTGCCAAGAAAGGCGAGCCTTGGGCGGACGTGTGAGCCGTACGGATAAAGCAAGCAACCGGCGACCTTGAACCCGGTGCGGAGAAATTAATGACGAAAAAGCGCGCTCCGTGCAAACGGGGCGCGCTTTTCACATTCAGATTCAAGAATCCGAGTTCGCTTTTTTTACAGCGTGCGCATGTGGTCCGGACGGCGGTCGTCATGGCGGGGGCCGGGGCCGCGATGGTCGCGGCGGTCATAATCCCGCCGGTCGTCGCGACGCTTGTCATAGCGCCCGTCGCGGCGGTGGTCGCGATCGTCCCGGCGATGGTCGTAACGGTCGCGGTCATGACGTCCGTCATAGCGGCGGTCGTCCCGACGATCATATTTACCGTCCCGGCGGTCGTCACGGCGGTCGTATTTGCGGTCCTGCTTGTCCGCCTTGCGGTCTCCGCGCCGGTCGAACTGATCCTGCTTGCGGTCCTGGCGGCGTTCGAAATCCTCGCGTTTACGGTCTTGGCGACGTTCAAAATCTTCACGCTTGCGGCCATCGTCCCTGTCCGCCACGGTTTTGCCGGGCAGAGCATGACCGGCCACGACCGGGGTATTTTCCGTGTCGGCGACGGGCGCGGCATTGGCGCTCAGGCCTCCGGCCATCCACACGACGGCGGCCACGGCGCACAGGCTCAAGGGTCGCCATACAGCGTACATTTTCATTGCTTACCTCCTAAATAAAAGGCATGAATGCCTTACCCCCGCTCATACGCTGAAGCCGAAGCGGAAGCAAGCCCGGCCCGCGCTTCAGGCCTTGAAACGCAGGGCGGGCGCGCCCACCCCCAGGCGGGCCGACGCCGATTTGACGGCCTCGGCCTCGGCGCGCACGTAGCGCCGCCCCTCCAGGATATAGGCCTTGGCTTCCAGGCGTTCACCCGCGTCGATCAGCTCCGCCGCCTCGCGCGGCAGCACCAGCCGTTCCAGGCATTGCCGCCGCAGGCCCAGGCTGTGGGTATGGCGCAGCACGCCCAGGCTTACGCCCTCCTCGTCCTCCGGGCGGCAGAGCACGCGCAGCAGGCCTGCGGGACGGTTTTTCTTGCCGATGCCGGGCAGCCAGAGCACATCCAGCACTTCGGGCGACGCGGCCAAGGCCGTGAGGGCCATGCCCAGCTCCTCGCCGCTGAGGTGGTCCAGATGGGTCTCCAGTTGCAGCACCTGTTCCCGGCCGCCCCGCGCGTGCGACACGGCTTCGGGCGCGGGCTCCGCCAGCCAGGCCCGCAGCCCCCCCCGGGCCGGCACGCGAGCCGTAGCCCGTGCCCAAGGCGCGCAGCACGCCAGCGGGCCGTCCGTAAATTCATCCACCAGCACATGGACCAGAGCCGCGCCCGTGGGCGTGACCAATTCCTCGCGCGCGTCCGTGGGCCGCACGGGCTTGCCGCGCATCAGCCAGGCAGCGGCGGGCGCGGGCAGCGGAATCAGCCCGTGGGCGCATTGCACCATGCCGGAAAACCAGGGTAGGGGCGAGGCCGTAACCCGGCGCACGCCCAGTTGCTCCAGGCCCCAGCAGGCCCCGGCGATGTCCACCAGGGTGTCGATGGCCCCCACCTCATGAAAGTGCACCTCTTCCGGCGGAATCTGATGCGCCTCGGCCTCGGCCAGGGTCAGGGCCTCCAGCACGGCCAAGGCCCGTTGCCGCGCCGCGCCGCCCATATCCAGGACGGCGAAGACGGCCGCGATGTCCGCCGGATGGCGCAGGGGCTGGACCTCGTCCCAGCTCACGTCCACCCGCCTGCCGGGGCCGCCGACGCGCGTCTCGGGCCAGGTCTCAATGCGGCAATTCACACCGGCGCGGGCCAGGGCCGACGCCAGAGGGGCAATATCCAGCCCCAGATGGACCAGGGCGGCCAGGGTCATGTCGCCGCTGATGCCGTTGCCGCAATCCAGATATAAATCCATGTCTCCACTCCCTCCGCCGAAAAAAGGGCATACGGCCCGCGGGCGTCGCGTCATGGCGGGCTTGTGCGGCAGCCCGCCCTTGGTGTATGGATAAAGCCGGGAACACGGTTCCCGGCGCACGGACCGGCCGGCCGCCCGCCACGCCCGCGCCAACGATTTCAACCGCCCAGGGGAGGAAGCATGCTCGTACAGAACTGGATGACCACCGAAGTGATTACCGTGACGCCCGAAACGTCCCTGCTCAAAATCGGCAAGCTGATGCGCGACAACAGCGTGCGCCGTCTGCCCGTGCTGGACGACAAGGGCCATGTGGTGGGCATCATTTCAGACCGCGATGTCCGGGACGCCTCGCCTTCCAAGGCCACTACCCTCGACATGTATGAGATGCATTACCTGCTGGCCGAACTCAAGGCCAAATGAGTAATTATGACTGCCCCGGCCCCGTTCCACAGTCAAACCCACCGGATACCGTGGAAAAAGCGGCCATGCTGATGCTGGACAACAAGTTCGGCGGCCTGCCCGTGGTGGAGGAAAGCGGACGCCTGGTGGGCATCATTTCGGACCAGGACGTATTCAAGGCCCTGGTGAGCATTACCGGCGTACGCGAGGGCGGCATCCAGCTGGGCATTGAAATCGCCAACCAGCCCGGAGCCATGAAGCCCGTCTTCGACCTGCTGCGCGCGCACGGGGCCCGGATACTCTCCGTGCTCTCGGCCAACAATCAGGAAGGCAACCGCAAAGTCTTCCTGCGTCTGCGCGAAATGGGAAAACCGCGAAGCCGAGGAAGCGGTCATCGCCGACGTCAAGGAACATGCCCATCTGTTGTACTGGGCGCGCAACGAAGTGCATCTGGTTTAGGGGGCTGATTTCACGTTGAAATGCTCTCGCGCCTTCACCATGCGCGGCGCGCCGCGAAACAACGGCGGTAAATAAGGGCTGAGCTTGATCCGGGCCGCGTCGCCATCTGGAATAGCTATTTGGGAATATATAGCCAAAATTTTTCCGACAAATGTGCTGGGAGACGTGCAAAAAAAGTGCGCGGGGCTTGCCATCGACACCGTTTATGACATAAGGGCTCGTGTATTGCGATTGGGTTCTCAATCGCGCTTCCAAGCGGAATTCGGCCGGGGTCGGACATTCCGGCTGGCGTAGCGCCAGGGCATATCGTCCCGGCGAGTTGAGCAATATCTGTCCAAGGAGGACACGCATGGCTGAGATCACCTATAAAGGTAAAAGCTTTGAAGTTGACGAAGATGGTTTCCTGCTGCGTTTTGACGACTGGTGCCCCGAATGGATGGAATATGTGAAGGAATCCGAAGGCATCTCCGAGATCACCCCTGATCATCAGAAGATCCTCGACTTCCTGCAGGACTACTACAAAAAGAACGGCATCGCTCCCATGGTGCGCATTCTTTCCAAAAACACCGGCTACAAGCTGAAGGAAGTGTACGAACTCTTCCCCTCCGGCCCCGGCAAAGGCGCCTGCAAAATGGCCGGCCTGCCCAAGCCCACCGGTTGCGTGTAGTCCGAGCTCAATTTTCGGAAAAAGCGGAAGGGATATCCCTTCCGCATTTTTTTATTGTCCGCGTTCCGCCTCCTCGCCTTGCCCGCCGTGTCCGTCCACGCTATGTTGACCCAAAATCGGACTGTCCGTCCGGGCCACAGCATCCGGGAGGCCGCGTGGAGGAAATAGTCGCTCTGACCATACTGGTGCCGCTGGCGATCCTGATCTGTCTGATCGTCCTTTTGCGCGCGGCGCAGGCCAACGTCGGCAATTGGCGGCCCTGCGCGACGATGGTTGACGCACTCCGCCGGGAAGTCCGGAACCTGCGCGCAGACGCGACATCATTTTTCCGCATCCGGCCGGGACGACGTGCGGGCCCAGGAAATGCCGCCCGCCGGGGACGTCGAACCCCAAAGCGACGACGACGAAGGGAATCCCTTGCCTGACCCGGCAGCGCGGATGCCGCCGCAAGCTCTTCCGGCCACGGCTGAAAAACTGGAGTTCAGCTTTGTCGATGCGGGCGATGCCGGTGCTGGACATGTAAGCCCGCCCCGGATCCCCCCCCCTGGCCCGGCGCTGGAACGAAGAGGCTCCGGCCGCGCAATCCGGGCCGCCCACGAGAACCGCGACACCACGCGGCCCACGCCGTCCTCCCCCGGCAAGCCCGCCCGCCCTGGCCGGAGCGTTAACCGTGGTCTGGGGCTGGCTGCGGGCCAATCCCATGCTCTACGCCGGACTCTGCGTGTTTCTGACCGGCATCGCTTTTGCCCTGGGCTATCTGGTCCGGCACGGCTACGTCAGTCTGGAAGTCCGCCTGGCTCTGGTAGGTCTGGCCGGTCTGGGCATGCAGGTTCTGGGCTGGCGGCTGCGCCGCCGCAACGCCCTTTACGGCCTGGGTCTCATGGGCGGCGGCGCGGTGGTGCTCTACTTCGTGCTGTTCACGGCCGCCCGCCTGGAACTGCTCTCCCCCCTGGCCGCCCTCGGGATGATGGTCGCTCTGGTTCTGGGCGTTGCCGTGCTGGCTCTGGCCGCCGACGCCGAGGTGCTGGCCGCGCTTTCCGCCGTGGGCGGCTTTCTGGCCCCGGTGCTGCTCTCCACGGGCAGCGCCGATTATCTCGGCCTGTTCGGTTATTACGCGGTGCTGTGTCTGGGCAATGCCTTCCTGCTCCGCTTCAGGGCCTGGGACATCCCGGCGCTGATCTCCTTTGCCGCAGTCTACGGCATCGGCGGGCTTTGGGGCGGACGCTCCTATGAAGCCCGGATGTTCTTTCCTGTTGAACTCTTTCTGCTGTTCTTCTTCGTCCTGTTCAGCTTCATGCAGCTGCAACTGGCCGCGCACGCGACGCCATGGATGCCCGCACGGCCGGGCGCGCGGGCGCGCCCGGCGCTATCTGCACGCCTCCCTGCTGTTCGGCCTGCCTTGCTGACGTTCAGCTACCAGTATTATCTGGTGCGGCCCTATCCCTACATGGCGGCCTTCAGCGCGCTGGGCATGGCCGCCTGGCACATAGGCCTGGGCTGGCGGCTGCGCCGCCGCGACGGAGCGGCCCGGCGCCTGACCCGCGAAGCGCTGCTGGTGCTGGGTCTGGGCTTCTCCGCTCTGGCCGTGCCCCTGGCCCTGGATCTGAGCTGGACCACCTGCACCTGGGCCTTGCAGGGCCTGGGCCTGATCTGGCTGGGCCTGCGGCAGAAGCGCCCCCTGCTGCGTTTTCTGGGTTATGCGCTGCAATTGCTGGCGGCGACAACCTTCATGGATCTCTTTTCCCTGCGTGAACTGATCTCCCTGCCCGGCGGCCTGCTGGACAACCGCATGGCCTGCGGCTTGGTCATGACCTTGGCGGCCCTGCTGCTGGTACATTTCTGCTCGCGGCACCGGAACGTCCTGGGTCGGCAGGAACGCGAAATGCTGCTGCCCTGGCAGATCTGGGCCATGATCTGGTGGCTGGGCACCGGCCTGAACATACTCTCCGGTTTCCTCGACGTTCAGGAACAGCTTTTCGCCAATGCCGCTCTGGTCTTCACGGTCCTGAGCTGCGTGCTCTGGGTCCGCATCGGGACGCGCCTGAGCTGGCGGGCATTTGCCGCCGCCGGGCATCTGCTGCTTCCGGCCCTGCTGCTCTCGCAATGGCGTTTTCTGCCGGACCTTGCGCTCCTGCCGTTTCTGCCCCTGCGCCCCCCGCCCGCGGTCTCCCCTCTGGCCTGGAGCCACGGCGGCCTTGCGGCCCTGCCCCTGGCCTGGGCCTCCTTTGTCTTCTGCCTCCGCTCCATGCCCTGGCCCAGTAGTGGCGACCGTTACCGGAAAATCGTGGCAAACGCCGTCCTGCTTTCCGTGCCGGGCCTGCTGCTTCCGGCCGCGAACCACGGCCTGGGCCGCCTGCCGCTGCTCGGCCCGGCCTGGAGCCTCCTGCTTCTGACCATTCTGGCGGCCGCCTTTCTTTTCCTGCTCCGCCGGGGCTCCCGCCTGCCGGTTCTGTCCGGCCCGGCCGATCCGGTCCGCTGGAGCGGCCTTGTCCTGAGCCTTGTCCTGGTCTGCTGGTTTTGCCTCTTCTGCGCCCTGCCCGGCGCGGCAGCGCCGCTTCCGTACATTCCCCTGCTGGGCCCCCCTGGACATGGCCCAGAGTCTCTGCCTGCTGGCCTGCCTGTACTGGCTGCGCGGCATGCGGCATACGGGCTTCCCGCCCGAACGCCTGTACCGCGGGCTGCTCGGTCGGGTTCGGCGCGGCGCTTTCGCGCTCTGCACGGTCGTCGCGGCCAGGGCCGTTTCCTGGTACGCATACTGCCCCTACACGGCGGCGGCCCTGGTCCGTTCGCCCGTGTTCCAGGCCGTGCTGTCCGTGCTCTGGGGCAGCATCGCCCTGGGTCTGGTGCTCACGGCCTCGCGCGTCTTCCGGCAACGGAAACTCTGGTTCGCCGGGGCGGCCCTGCTGGGCCTGACCCTCTGCAAACTGCTGCTCTTTGATCTGGCCGACCACCAGACCGTTTACCGGATTATTTCCTTCCTTTTCCTGGGGCTGCTGATGCTGGGCATGGGCTATTTCTGCCCTCTGCCTCCCAAGCGGCGGGAAGAAGCCTCCGAACAGAACTCCAGCCCAGCGCCGTAAAGGAGCCGCCATGTCCTCCAGCCGCCGACCTTCCTTCTTCCACTTGTCCACATGGCTTCCGCTCCCGGCTCTGGCCCTGGCCGCGCTGCTGGCGGCCCTGCCCGCCCATGCAGCCACGAGGGAGCAGGAATTGACGCCACGGGATTTCAGCACCCTGATTCCCATTGAAACCAGGGGCAACGCCCCGGTCTACCGGCTTGATCTGCCCTTTTTTGGTCTATGAGCGTTCCCGCCTGTCGCCCCTGCGCGATGTGCGTGTTTTCAACAGTTTGGGGCAGGCCGAAGCCATCTGCATCAACGCCGTCGAATCCCTGCCGGAACCGGCGCGGGAACACGCATTCCCCTGCTTCAGCCTAAGGGTGCGCGTCAGCCCGGATGGCGTCGCCCTGCTGCGCGACGGCCGGGACGCGCCCGCATCCGGGCCGGGACGCGACAAAAACGAAGAATACGAAACCCGTGGCCTGCTGGTGGATTTCGACCAGAAGCGCCCGCGCTTCGATCGCGTGCGGCTGGTGCCGGGGGAAACGCTTTCCAACAGTGCGGCGGGACCGGACGGCCAGCGCGGCTCCATGCTCAGCACCCGACTCTATGTCAGCCGGGATCTGCAACACTGGTCTCTGGCGGCGCGTCCCTCCCTGGGCCGCCTGCGCGTGGATGGGCAGAGCCTGGAAATGCTGGAGCTGCCCGTCGGGGAGCTTGATCAACGTTACATGCTGCTTGTGCCCGCCGCCGGGAGCGAACTTTTTCCGGTGCGGGAACTCCTCGCGCGCGAGAAAGCCAAAAATGCGACGCCGGTCCAGAGCGTCCGCCTGCACGGCCGCAAGGACGACAAGGCCGGGGGCTTCGGCTACACGGTTCCGCGCGGCCTGCCCGTGCTCAGCCTGGAGCCTGAGCTGGACTCGGACAATGTTCTGCTGCGCGGCCGCATTCTGACCCCGGCTCTGCTTGAGAGACGCAACGCGCGGCATCAGGTCGCCCGGCGGCAGAATGAAACGGAACTGGTCTGGGAAGAACGCGCGCCTCTTTTTTACTACCGGCTGGGCGGCAACGGCCGGGACCTCCGGCACAGCGACCCGGTTCCGTTCGACCGGAACTGGCTGGGACCGGAGAACAACGCCCCCTGCTGCGTGACGCGCCGTTCACCCTGCTGGTGCGCCTGCGGGGCGACAGGGCGGAAGCCCCGGCCTTGCTGGTGCGCTGGGCGCGCCAGCAACTCTATTTCATGGCCGGAGGGCCCGGGCCCTACATCCTGGCCGTGGGCAGTCTCAAGGCGGAGGAAGCCGCCGGTACGCGGGACGCCGCCCTGCACGAACTGCCCGTGCAGGCCGCGCCCGCAAGGCTGGAAATGGACAAGCTGCATGCGCAGACGCCGCCCACGGCTTATGCCGAAACCTCCGGCGGCCAGCGCCTGCTGCTCTGGGGCGTGCTGTTGCTCGGAGCCGCCTGCATGGCCTTCATGGCCGTGCAGTTGCTGCGCAAGCCCAAGGAATGAAGGAGCCGAGCCCGCAACGCATGGGATGCCCAGGCCTTCGGCAAAAAAACAGCCCTCCGGCTGACGGCTGTAGCGCTGTGCATCCTGCTGAAACGCAAAACCGGCGCAAAGCTTTCCGACATGCTCCTGGGCGCGGTGACCTTCGTCATCTTCGCCATGTTCTTAGAGCAGATGCTCCACCTGGCCATGAGCGCCGTCTTTGGGGAGAAACTGACGGGCAACCTGTGGCTGTCCGCCCTGTACGGCGGCGCGGCGGCTGCGGTTTTTGAGGAATTCGGGCGGCTGGTCGCCATGAAGTATTTTCTGGGCAGCCAGCTGGAAAAGGAAAACGCCCTGATGTACGGCGTGGGTCACGGCGGCGTTGAAGCGCTGTTCGTCGGCGGATTGACCTGCGTTTCCAACCTCGCCACCGTTTCCATGGTCAACGGCGGCAAGCTGGAAAGCGCCCTCGCCGGGCTGGACGAAGCCGCCCGGGCGACTTCCCTGGAGACGATCTCCCAGCTGTGGACGATTCCCTCTTACCTCTTTTATATGGTCGGCGTGGAGCGGCTCATCGCCCTGACCCTGCAGATCTGCCTGTCGTATCTGGTGTACCGCGCCGTCCGGTATCACCGCCGGGGCTTCTTCCTCGCTGCCATGGGCATCCACTTCGCCGTGGACGCACTGGGCGCGCTGCTCAAGAACGCCGTCCCCATTCCCGCTCTGGAGGCCATTCTGGCGGTCATCGTCATCGTGACCGCGGTCTTCACCGTCCGGCTGTATCGCGGGGAAACCGAAAAAGCCGTGAGTGACTGACTCCGCGCCATATTACCGTCCGCCCGTGACTCTCCCACTGGCGGACATTCTTTCCCCGAAAACCGCAAATAAAACTTGACTATGGGGCATAATTCTTCTATAATATCTGGAGCTATCGATATTTTTATCTGAGAAAGGATTTTGAATATGGCAAAAGAATTTAAGATCACCAGTCTGCGTCTTGCCGATCTGGAAAAGGAGCAGCAGGAAGAGGACAGGACGTCCGGCGAGAGGAACAGGCTTTCCGCGGCGCTGGACAGGAGAACCAGAACTTTCTGCGCGCCCGGTCCCGCTATGAGACGCTGGCCGGATATTACAGAACGCTACGAGGGTTATAATCAGTCCATCAAGCATATCATGGAGCAGAAAAAAACTAATCCGGGCATCATCGGCGTGGTGGCGGACATCATGGAGCTTGACAAAAAGTATGAGACAGCCATTGAGATCGCTCTTGGCGGCGCATTACAGAACGTGGTGACGGAGGACGATCAGGTGGCAAAGAAGATGATCGCTTTCTTAAAACAGAACCGGTTCGGGCGGGCCACCTTCCTTCCGCTTACCAATATCCGAAAGCGCAGCGGCGGCGTACATCCGTCCATGCTGGAAGGAAGAGCGTGATTGTCTGGCCAGTGATCTGGTACAGCGTGGAGGCTCGGTTTAGCCGCTAGTGCAGCATCTTTTAGGACGGACTGTGGTGGTAGATACCATAGAAAATGCACTGCGGCTTTCCAGAAGGAACAATTACAGTCTCCGGGTGGTGA
>ENA-OQCL01001023-OQCL01001023.1-human-gut-metagenome-genome-assembly--contig:-NODE-1023-length-11137-cov-2.749410_pt1 | contig 11137 bp, 9 predicted proteins | sample MGYA00242502_ERZ504586 | MGnify/ENA primary metagenome ERZ504586 (study PRJEB26092, sample SAMD00036316) | human gut metagenome | host: Homo sapiens | study: EMG produced TPA metagenomics assembly of... | reverse complement strand
CGAGGTGGTTTTCGGCGCTGTGGAGCAGCAGCCGTGTTACCGGTGCGGCCTGCCAACTGCCCAGACCGATGAAAACGGTGATGAGCAGGCCGGATGCCGTGCCAAGCAGCCTGCTGAAAACCTCCCCATGGACAAAGCTGAAGGGAAGGAGTGTGACAGCAAAGCAGGCCAGAAGGACCCGCAGGATCATCGCAATCGGCACAATATAGCTTTCCAGCAGAATGTGCAGCCAGGATGCGATATGTTTTTTTATGCGGCCGAGGAATTTGCGCGCCAGAAACTTGTAAAGCTCCGGCAGTACGGCGGCCAGCGCTGCAAATACCAGCGCCGGGATCAAGGTGCCAAAGTCAAAGGCCAGTTCAGATATTTCAGGCATAGAGTGAAACCTCATATTTGTGTGCCGCTGTGCGGCGGCAATGGAAAAACTTCTATCCAATTATAGCACAACCTCTTGCATTTTGTAAAACCTGTGCTATAATCTTTAGCAGAAAGTCTGTTTCAGGGCGGGGTGCGATTCCCCACCGGCGGTGAGCGGCGTTGTGCCGCAAGCCCGCGACCGGCTGCGCAAGCAGCCGCTGACCCGGTGTGATCCGGGGCCGACGGTATAGTCCGGATGAAAGAAACGGAAAGCTGTCTGTATTGCTTTTTGTGCGCCCTGCTGTATGCTTATACGGCAGGGTGTTTTATTTTGCAATGCGCGGAGCCTCCCGGGTTCGTGAATCGGCTTTCACAAATTATATCGGGAGGAATCTCACTATGCAAAACTCTGTCACCAATGTCCGTAAACTCACCGGGACCGCCATGCTCGGCGCGGTAGCTGCTGTGCTGATGTATCTGGAATTTCCCATTCCCATCATGCCGTCCTTTGTCAAGCTGGATGTCTCTGAGCTGCCCGCCCTGCTGGCGGCGTATGCCTACGGCCCTGTGTCCGGCATTGCCGTCTGCCTGATCAAAAACCTGATCAAGCTGCCCAGCACCAGCACCGCTGCCGTGGGTGAGCTGTTCAACTTTGTTATGGGCGCGCTCTTTGTCGGTGTGGCCGGTTTCGTCTACAAGCGCAGCAAGACCCGCCGCAGCGCACTCATCGGCGCAGGCGCCGGTGCGCTGGTCATGGCGCTTGTCAGTGTGCCGTACAACTATTTTGTGGTTTACCCGGCCTATGTGGTGCTGTACCACCTGCCGCTGGAGGCCATCATCGGCATGTATCAGGCCATCAACCCCAGCGTGGACGGACTTCTGGCCTGCCTGCTGACCTTTAACCTGCCGTTTACCCTCTTTAAGGGGCTGCTGGACGCGGCGCTCTGCTTCCTGATTTATAAGCCGCTGTCTCCGATCCTGCACGGCAGAAAGTAAGGCGCGCGGCCAACCCTAACCGCAAAAACCACACACGGACATCAAAATGTCCTACTTTTGTGCAAACCTGCCGAACTGCACAACGAATTATCGTTGACTTAAACAAAAACCTGTGGTATAGTAACTTCACAACAACAGAATAGCAACTTATCAAGAGCGGCTGAGGGAACAGGCCCGATGAAGCCCGGCAACCTGCGTGAGAACGCAAGGTGCCAAGTCCTGCGGGAAACCGAAAGATAAGCGTTTTGCGCGCAGTCTTTTCGGCTGCGCGCATTTTTGTTTCCGGGGGGTTGCGTTTCTGCCTAAATTAACAGGAGGCTTATACAATGTCCAAAGTTCTTTTCACATCCGAGTCTGTCACTGAGGGGCATCCCGACAAAATCTGTGACCAGATCTCCGACGCAATCCTCGATGCCATTCTGGCTCAGGACCCCGGTGCCCGCGTTGCCTGCGAGACGACCTGCTCCACGGGCCTTGTCCATATCATGGGCGAGATCACGACCGACTGCTATGTCGATATCCCCGGCACTGCCCGCGAGGTCATCCGCTCGATCGGCTATGACCGCGCCAAGTATGGTTTTGACTGCGAGACCTGCGGTGTCATCACCAACATTGACGGCCAGAGCCCCGACATTGCGCTGGGCACCAACGATGAGGTTGCCGGTGCCGGTGATCAGGGCATGATGTTCGGCTATGCCTGCGATGAAACGCCCGAGCTGATGCCGCTGCCCATCAGCCTGGCCCACAAGCTGGCGAAGCGCCTGACCGAGGTCCGCAAGAACGGAACCCTCGATTACCTGCGCCCGGACGGCAAGAGTCAGGTCACGGTCGAATATCAGGACGGCAAGCCTGTGCGTGTGGACGCCGTGGTCATCTCCAGCCAGCACAGCCCCGATGTCAGTCAGGAGCAGCTGCATGCGGACATTCGCCGTGAGGTCATCGAGAAGGTTATCCCGGCAGAGCTGCTGGACGAGAACACCAAGTACTACATCAACCCCACCGGCCGCTTTGTCGTTGGCGGCCCGCAGGGTGACTCCGGCCTGACCGGCCGTAAGATCATCGTGGATACCTACGGCGGCTATGCCCGCCACGGCGGCGGTGCCTTCAGCGGCAAGGACCCCAGCAAGGTCGACCGCTCTGCCGCCTATGCCGCCCGCTGGGTCGCTAAGAATGTGGTTGCCGCCGGTCTTGCCACCAAGTGCGAGGTCGAGCTGGCCTATGCCATCGGTGTGGCCAAGCCGGTCTCCATCATGGTCGATACCTTCGGCACCGGCAAGGTGGCCGATGAGAAGATCGAACAGGCTGTTGAGAAGGTCTTTGACCTGACCCCTGCCGCCATCATCCGTGAGCTTGACCTGCGCAAGCCCATCTACCGCCAGCTGGCCGCCTACGGCCACATGGGCCGTGAGGATCTGGGCGTCAAGTGGGAAAACACCGACCGCGCCGAGGCCCTGAAGGCCGCCGTTGCCGAATAACCGCTGCTTATGCCGCGCCCCGCACCGCCAATGGTGCGGGGCGCTTTTTTGTGCGCGGGGCAAAGGTGGCTTTTCAAAAAATATATCTGCAATCCTGCCAAACATTTTACATCCGTACCGCCGATTTTTGGTTTGCCAAATGCCCCTGTATGGGGTATAATATCTTTATCTGTGAAAGTGCGGCGATTTTGCGGGAAAGGAGGGCAAGGATGGAGCAGAACGAACAGCAGCTGATGAAGCTGGAAGGCACGGTCGAGCATGTGATCTTCGAAAATGCCGATACCGGCTATGCGGTTTTTGAGGTCGATGCAAACGGGACCGATGTTGTGGTGGCCGGCAATGTGGGCGGTGTGGACAACGGCATGTCCGTGACGGTTTACGGCCACATGGTCAACCACCCCAGCTATGGTGAGCAGTTCCGTGCCGAGACCATCGAGGCCCGTCTGCCCGAGGATACAAGCGCCATTTTAAGCTATCTTTCCAGCGGTGTGCTGCCTTATATCGGACCCTCCACCGCCAAAAAGATCGTCTCCCGCTTTGGAGAGGATACCCTGACAGTCATCGCCGAGACGCCGCAGCGCCTCTGTGAGCTCAAGGGCATCACCGAGCAGAAGGCCGCCGTCATCTCCAATGAATTCCGCCGTATGTACGGTGTGCGGGAGGTCGTGGCATGGTTTGCCCGCTACGGGCTGACCGCCCAGCAGGCGGTCACTGCCTACCGCGCCTTCGGCCCGCATACCGTGGAGGCACTGACCCAGAACCCCTATCTGCTTTGCGGGGAGCCGCTGCAGCTCAAATTCGGTCAGGTGGACGGTATTGCTGCCGCCCTGCAGTTTGAGACAGGCTGCCGCCTGCGGGTCACAGCAGGGCTTTTGTATGCACTGCGCCACAATGCAGGCAACGGTCACACCTGCCTGCCGCGCGGCAAGCTGCTGGAAACAACCTCGAAATTTCTGCGGGTGGCCCCGCCGGAAATCGAAGCCGGGCTTGAGGAACTGCTCTCAACCGAGGAGCTGCGCACCCGCACCTTTGACGGCACGGAGTATATCTATCTGCCCGATCTCTACGCTGCGGAGGAGGATATTGCCGCCCGCCTCGGGCAGCTTTCGACCTTCCCGACCGAGGCCCCCAAGACGCTGGACACCGACATACGCGCGCTGGAGATCGCACAGGGCTTCGCCTATGCACCGCTGCAGCAACAGGCAATCCGGCTGGCGCTGTCCAGCCGGGTGATGGTCCTGACCGGCGGCCCCGGCACCGGCAAAACAACAACGGTCAATGCGATTCTGGCCCTGTATGAGGCTATGTATGACCGTGTTGCGCTCTGTGCGCCCACGGGCCGCGCAGCCAAACGCCTGAGTGAGCTGACCCACCATGCGGCCTCAACGATCCACCGCCTGCTGGAGGTGGACTACAGCACCGGCAATGTGCGGTTTATCCATAACGAGAAGAACCTTTTAAAATATGATGTCATCATCCTCGATGAGATGAGCATGGTGGATGTCAAACTGTTTCAGGCCCTGCTTGCGGCGGCGCGCTACCACTGCCGCATCATCATGGTGGGGGACGCCGACCAGCTGCCCAGCGTGGGACCGGGCAACATTCTGGGCGAGATACTGCGTGCCGATGTTGTCCCTACTGTGCGGCTGACCGATATCTTCCGCCAAGCGCAAAAAAGCCTGATCGTCCAGAACGCTCACCGCATCGTGGAGGGACAAATGCCCCAAAAGGGCGGGGCACAGGACGATTTCTTCATGATTGAGGCCAACGGCCTTGCCTGCCAGAAGCTCGTCTGCGACCTCGTCAGCACCCGCCTGCCCAAGGCCTACGGCTTTGACCCGGTCCGGGATATTCAGGTGCTTTGCCCGACCAAGGTCGGCCCGACCGGCAGCGTGGAGCTGAACAAGCGCCTGCAGGAGATCCTGAATCCGCCCGCCAAGGGCAAGGCACAGCTTGGCACGGCGGAGAGCGCCAAGATCCTGCGGCTGGGTGACAAGGTCATGCAAATCAAGAATGACTATGACATCACCTTTGAGCGTCAGGGTGCGGAGGCCGGTGTCGGTGCCTATAACGGTGATATGGGCGTCATTACCGGCGTGGATGTGGACGCCCGCAGTGTTACGGTGCAGATGGATGACCGCAAATATACCTACACCGCCGACCAGCTTAATGAGCTGGAGCCGGCCTACGCTGTCACGGTACACAAGAGTCAGGGGTCGGAGTTTCCGGCTGTTGTGCTGCCGGCGGCCGATGTGCCGGCGAGGCTGTGCTATCGCAATCTTTTGTATACCGGCGTGACCCGCGCGCGCAGGCTCTGCGTGCTGACCGGCACAGCCCGCACCGAGCAGGCCATGGTGCAGAATGTACGCCAGAACATGCGGTTCAGCGGTCTGCGCTACCTTTTAAAAGAGGCCGCGACCCCGGCGGACAATGGCAATACCAACTTAGCTATGGAGAACGATCCATGAAACAATACGACATCGGAATTGATCTGGGTACAACCTCGATCATCATTGCGACCGAGGAGCAAGGTGTTGTGTTCCGCCAGCCGACCATCGGCGCGGTGGATACCCGCACCAACTCCATCCTTGCAGTGGGGGACGCCGCCCTGAAGATGGTGGGCCGCGCGCCTGCCCATATCGACCTTGTGCGCCCGCTGCGTGACGGCATTATACAGGATCACCGCATGACGAACGAATTGATCGTGCGGTTTGTCAACGAGGTCTGCCGCTCCCGTTTCTTCAAGCCGCGCATCGCCGTCTGCGTGCCGGCCGCTATCACCGGCATCGAGGCGGACGCCGTGGTGGAATCCGTCATGGCGGCAGGGGCCAGGCAGGTCTTTCTGGTGGATGAGCCTGTGGCCGCTGCGCTCGGCGCCGGCTGCAGATCCGCCAGCCGCACGGCTGCATGGTTGTGGACATCGGCGGCGGCTCCACCGATATTGCTGTCATCAGCATGGGCGGCCGGGTGCAAGGCGGGCCAGCCTGCCGGTGGCGGGCAACGCCTTTGACAACTGCATCGCCCAGTATGTGCAGGAAAAATTCCAGATTGCCATCGGCCCGCTGACCGCCGAGCAGCTGAAAAAGCAGGTGGCCTGCTGCACCAAAAGCGAATTTGAGGGTGTTATGGAGGTGCGCGGTCATTCTTGGGAGACGAACCTGCCTGCCCGCCGCGTTGTCTACACCCGCGATCTCTATGAGCCTGTGCAGGAGCTGGCCGCCCGCATTGCCGCTGCCGCCCGCAATGTGCTGGAAAGCACCCCGCCCGAACTGGCAGCGGATGTATCCTCCACCGGCGTGCTGCTGACCGGCGGCGGCTCTCTGCTGCGCGGGCTGGCAAGCTATATCGCAGGGGAACTGCACACCGATGTGGCCATTGCGCCCGACCCGCTCAACTGTGTGGCGCGCGGTACGGCCATCAGCCTGAGCGAGGGAAAATATCTCACCGCGGGCTTCCGCGATGCCACGCCCAAAAGCTGGAACAAGCGCCTGAACCACACCTATGACCCTTTCTCTGCGGAGTGAAGTGTGGTATAATAAAAAATATTCTCTGCAGAGACAACCCGCCGTGTAGGGGTACGAACACCCCATGAAAGGACTTCCCATGCCCGACATCACCACCGAATATCTCGCCCTGCGCGATCAATATATCGAAGCCCGCTTTGCCCGGCTTAACTCTGTGCAGCGGCAGGCTGTCTTTGCCACCGAAGGCCCGCTGCTGATTCTGGCAGGTGCAGGCTCCGGCAAGACCACCGTGCTGGTCAACCGCATCGCCAACATCATCCGCTTCGGCTCGGCCCACGGCAGCCGCGAGCTGCCCCGCCCTGTGACCGAGGCTGACCTCAACGACCTGCGCACTGCTGTGGCCAACGGCCGCGACCTTCCCCGGGAAACCGCCTATCTGGCCGTGCGCCCGGCCCGGCCGTGGAATGTACTGGCCATCACCTTTACGAACAAGGCTGCAGGGGAGCTGAAGGAGCGACTGCGCGCCATGCTGGGGGACACCCTCGGCGGCGATGTCAACGCCTCCACCTTCCACTCTGCCTGCGTGCGGATGCTGCGCCGCGATGCCGAGCGCATCGGCTTTCCCAAAAGCTTTACGATCTATGATTCCGATGACCAGCAGCGTGTGATCAAGCAGATCTACAAGGATCTGATGATCGATGATAAGTTCCTGCCTGTCAAGTCGGCCATTGCGCAGATCTCCTCCTTCAAGGATAAGCTCATGTCTGCCGAGGAGGTGGCCGGTGAGCCGTTTGCCAACACCAAGGCGCAGCTTATCTCCAAAATTTACACAGCCTACGCAGGCCGCCTGAAGACGGCAGGCGCGATGGATTTTGACGACCTGATTTTCCACACTGTCCGGCTGCTGCAAAACGATGCCGAGGCGCGGGAATACTACCAGAACCGCTTCCGCTATGTCGTTGTGGATGAGTATCAGGACACCAGTGTGGCCCAGTTCCATCTGGTGCGGCTGCTCGCAGGCGGCACCAACAATGTCTGCGTTGTCGGCGATGACGACCAGTCCATCTATAAATTCCGCGGCGCTACGATCGAAAATATCCTGAATTTTGAGAAGGTGTTCAGCGGTGCCAAAACGATCCGGCTTGAGCAGAACTATCGCTCCACCGCGAATATTCTGAACGCCGCCAACAGCGTCATCAAAAACAATATGGGCCGCAAGGGCAAGACCCTCTGGACCGAGAGCGGGGACGGCGAAAAGGTCCACCACTACACGGCCACGAACGAGCAGGACGAGGCCAGCCATATCGCTGATGTCATCGGCGAGCATCTGCGCGAGGGCGCGAGCCTGAAAGATCACGCCGTGCTCTACCGCATGAACGCCCAGTCCAACCCCATTGAAACCTATTTCGCCCGTGCAGGCATCCCATACCGCATTGTGGGCGGTCAGCGCTTCTTTGACCGCAAGGAGGTCAAGGACATCAACAGCTATCTGGCCGTCATCGTCAACCCGCGCGATGATGTGCGGCTGCGCCGTATCATTAACGAGCCTGCGCGTAAAATAGGCATGACGACCATCGAAAAGATCGGCGAGCTTGCCTCCGCTGCCGGTGTGCCGATGATGGAGATCATCGCCCATGTGCGGGACTACCCTGCACTGCAGCGTGCCGCCGCACCGCTGGAGCGGTTCTATGAGATGTACCGCGAGCTTTGTGATCTGTCAGTCAGTGAGCCGCTGGATGTGTTTGTCGGTGATGTTATCAAAAAGAGCGGCTACGAGGCCATGCTCAAGGCCATGAAGGAGGAGGGGGAGACCCGCCTCGAGAACTTGGGGCAGCTCGTCAGCTCAATCAAGACCTACGCAGACCAGAACGGCGAGGACGCGACCCTTGCCGGCTTCCTCGAGGAGGTCGCGCTGATCTCTGACCTTGACAGCTATGACAACGATGCCGACAGTGTGACGATGATGACGATCCACTCGGCCAAGGGTCTGGAATTTCCCTATGTTTTTGTCATCGGCATGGAGGACGGCATCTTCCCCGGTGATATGGCCAAATATAACGAGGAGGACATGGAGGAGGAGCGCCGCCTTTGCTATGTGGCCATTACCCGCGCCAAAAAGGAGCTGTATCTCTCGTCCTCCCGCACGCGGATGATCTTCGGCCAGACGCGCCGCAACCCGCCGTCTGCCTTCCTGAGCGAGATTGACCCGAATCTGCTGGACGAGAGCCAAAGCCCCGAGCTTGCCGGTTATGGCGGCGGTTTCGGCGCAGGGTACGGCAGCTACAGCACCAATGTGCCGGGCGGGCGCAGCGGCTACTCCGGCGCGTCCCGTGGCTACCTGAACAGTGAGTACAACGCCCGTCCGCGCGGCGGTTTCGGCGGTGGCTACAGCAGCGGCTTTGCCAGCGGCGGGCATGAAAGTCCCAACAGCTATGGCGGCCGCCATACGGTGCAAAGCACAGGCTTTGGCTCCGGCTACGGCCGCAGCCGCGGGGCAGGCAGCGCAGTCCCGGCCGGGGCAGGCACCTCCACACTGGCGGGCGCACCGGCCGCAGCGGCCCCCCAAAAAGAAGGAAACCGTCAGCTATGCGCCCGGCGATGTTGTGGATCACCGCGTATTCGGCCGCGGCACGGTATTGAAGGCAACGCCCATCGCGGGGGACTGCATCGTTGAAATTCAGTTCGACCGCGTAGGCGTCAAAAAAACAATGGCCAACTATGCGCCGCTGAAAAAGGTGGAGGAATGATATGTTAGTTCAGCTCATTGCCCATACGAATGACCCCGAGAAAACGATTGCCGCAGCGGCGAAGCTTTGCTACTCGGACGCACATATTGAAACGCTGCTTGACGGTCTGACGCCTGAAAAGACGGCGGCCTTCCTGCAAAAGCTGACGGATCTCGGCCATGCCAGCCCAATCGAGCATGCAAGCTTCACCTTTGGCATCGAGGGCGTGTCCCGCACCTTTTTGGCACAGGTAACGCGCCACCGCATCGGCAGCTTCAGCGTGCAGAGTCAGCGCTATGTCCGGCTGGACGATTTCCGCTATGTCATTCCGCCGGAGATCGAGGCTATCCCTGAGGCCAAGGCGCAGTTGCATTGCCTCGGATGAACGAGGATGCCGAAAGTATCTTGCGCTCGTCCGTACATTGGAAGATGCCCACACGGCACGCTTTATGGCCGAGGGTCTTACGGAAAAGGCCGCCCGCGCCAAGGCCTCCAAGCAGGCCAATGAGGATGCGCGCTTTGTGCTGCCCAACGCCTGTGAGACCAAGATGGTCATGACGATGAACTGCCGCAGCCTGCAGAATTTCTTTAATCTGCGCTGCTGCAACCGCGCCCAGTGGGAGATACGCGCTGTGGCCGATGAGATGCTGCGCCTTGTGTTGCCGCTGGCACCGCATGTCTTTGCGGCGGCAGGCCCGCGCTGCCTGACCGGCCCCTGCCCGGAGGGTCGCATGTGCTGCGGCAAGCAGGCCGAGGTGCGCGAAAAATACGCGAAGCTCAAAGAGGAGGCAGTGTAAATGGGGCAGCTTATCATTTGAGGGCTGGACGGCTCCGGCAAGGGAACCCAGACAAAATTGACGGCGCAGCGCCTGCAGCAGCAGGGGTACGATCTGCGGCAGATCACCTTTCCGGACTATGAAAGCGAGTCCTCGGCACTGGTCAGGATGTACCTTTCGGGTGCCTTCGGCGATAAGCCTGATGATGTGAACGCCTACGCGGCCTCCAGCTTTTACGCGGTGGACCGCTATGCCAGCTATAAGACCGGCTGGGGTGAGTTTTACCGGGAGGGCGGTTTGGTCCTCTCAGACCGCTATACGACCTCCAATGCGGTGCATCAATGCTCCAAGCTGCCGCCGATGCACTGGGATGGCTTTCTGAACTGGCTGTTCGACTTTGAGTATAAGAAGTTTGGCATCCCTGCGCCGGACGCCGTGGTCTATCTGGCCGTTGATCCCGAGGTCTCCCAGCGGCTGATCACCGAGCGTTACCACGGTGATGAAAGCAAGCGTGATATTCAGGAGCGGGATGCCGAGTATCTGGCACGCAGCCGCGCCGCCGCCGAGTACTGCGCCCGTACCCTCGGCTGGCACCGCATCGAGTGTACCGTCAATGTCAACGGAACAAAGACGATGCGCCCGGTGGAGGAGATCAACGATGAAATCCTTGCACAGCTGAAGACGGTCCTGTAAAATGGGACCGGCATTCCGCTGATATAAAAGAACCACTGTGCAGAAGTAAAATTTGACAAAAGAGGTGAGGCCCATGCTGCGCAAGGCAACCGAAGAAGATCTGTCCGCGCTGGTGGCGCTGCGCTGCAAAGCGGCCGGCACCAACCGCGCCGATGCCGCAGGCTGGCTGCAGAATGTGGCAGGGCTTGAAAATATTCTGGTGCTGGAAAAAAACGGCCAGCCCCCCGCAGCAATGCTGGCCGCCGTACCGGTCGAGTACGGCCAGCATCACGGCATCTGGCTTTGCGGGGCGGCGGGGGCACAGGGCGTGCCGCTGGACCGCCTGCTGCCCAAATGGATCGAAAGCTGTCTGCGTGCCTATGGGGCCAGCGGGTTTGACTTTGCCGTCATGACCTCCGATGGCACCCAGAATGCGGAAACGCTCAAGGCACTCGGCTTTGCCGGTCAGCTGCCCCTGCGGCTGCTGCAGACGCCCATCCGCCGCGATCTGCTCGCGCAGGCGGTGTTTGACAGCCTGACCGTACACAAGCTGGTCGAGATGCGCCATATCTACCAGCCCGGCTGCATCTGCCTGCCGGAGCAGGCGATGAATGAGATCATGACCCAGCTTTACCGCCGCGGGCTGACTGTGGTGTCCAACCGCCGCGGAT
>ENA-OQCL01001021-OQCL01001021.1-human-gut-metagenome-genome-assembly--contig:-NODE-1021-length-11141-cov-7.783185_pt1 | contig 11141 bp, 12 predicted proteins | sample MGYA00242502_ERZ504586 | MGnify/ENA primary metagenome ERZ504586 (study PRJEB26092, sample SAMD00036316) | human gut metagenome | host: Homo sapiens | study: EMG produced TPA metagenomics assembly of... | reverse complement strand
TCCGTCACGGAAATGGAGTAGGCGTAGCTTCCGTCCGTCCAGATGGCCAGACTGTTACGCGCCGTTGCCGCCCTTTAAGGTCACGGCGTTTCCGGAGATTTCCAGTGTTTCCTCCTGCGCGTACACATTGTAGTCGCCGGAATTGTCCTCCGTTCCGGGGGATTTGCGGTAGCACAGGCTGTCACTGCCGCCGAAATACTGGATTTCCGCCAGTTCGTCCCAATAGGACACATATTCCGTGCGCTCCACCGTAAAGGGAACGCCGTCAGCTCATTCATGGGAATCCCCGTTTTTTCGGTCAGCGCTTCCAGACTGTCCACGGTGTCGATCTGGGAGACCGCCATCATCCCCTGTTCCGGCGGATCTGTCTGCTTCGGCTTCCAGACGTAGCAGCAGCACACCACGATGGCAAGACAGGCCGCCAATGTAACCAGCCGCCGGGTCAGCTGACGCTTCTTCTGCTTTGCCTGTCCTGCTTCCACATTGCGGAGGACTCGCTGCCGCATTTCCGGCGTCACTTCGATTTTATCCATGATCTGCTCATACTTCAAAGTCATAGCCCTCCTGCAAAATGGTCTTCAGCTTTTCCCTGCCCCGGCGAAGGTCGGAACGGACAGTGGACGGATTCCGCTGTAAGATTTTTGCGATTTCCTCCGTGGAATAGCCCTCGTAATAGTGCAGGTGGACCACCTCCCGGAACTGCACCGGCAATTCCTTCACCGCGTCCCAGACGAAGGACAAGTCTTCCCGCCCTTCCTCTGCCAGCTCGTCACTCAGCTCGTCGGAGGTTCGGAGGGCGTTGTACTCGATGCGGTTCTTGCTCAGGTTCGCCGCCACCCGCAGGAGCCACGCCTTTTTGTGCTCCTCGCTTTCAAAGTTGGGGGCGGCGGTCAGAAGCTTCAGAAGCGTGTCCTGCAAGACTTCCTCCGCGTCCGCCATGTTGTGGAGATAGCTGTAGGCGCAGCGCAGAATGGCGTTTCCGTAGGTATCCAGAGCATCCGCCGCCATCTGCCCCGCCCGGTCATCCGCCTTCGTCTGCTGCTTTTCCTGCGGGAGCAGGCGCAGAGCAAACGCGTACAGCCGCCCCAGAAGCCGCCACCACAGGGGCATGGGAATTGCTATTGCTTCCATTCCAAAGGTTCCTTCCTTCTAAAATTCAGGCTGTTTTTCAGGCCAGAGCTTCCACCCAGACGCTCAGCTGCTCGGCGCTCATACCGGCGTTGCACATTACGGCGTAGGAATGGGTGCCGTCCGTCCATGTCGCGGTATAGATCAGGCCGTCGTTGCCCTTGCAGAGGACAGTGTGCCCGTCGATGGTCTGCTCCTCGGTAACATCGTAGGTGTTGTAGTCGCCGCTGATGTCGTTGCCGCCCAGTCCCTTGCGGAAATACAGTGTGGAATCATCCTCATCGCCGTTGCTGAAGATCACCTGGGCGATTTCGTTTTCAATGGCCGCGATGTACCGCTCCGTGTAACCGTCCACGGTCTCGGGGGCAGTGAAGGAGAAACCGGCGAGCTTGCCCGCTTCTTCCAGACTGCCGCATTTCTGCCAAGGGTTGGGAATCTGTACGTTTTCGCTTTCATCCGCAGGCCCCAAGTTTTGGGGTCGCTTCCGAACGCTCTGTTTCCGATAACAGTATTATTCGGATTTGAATTCACATCCGCAACGGGCGCAAAGTCAAGATTAAACCCAAGCTCTGCAAGGTACCCGCCTATTGCTGAATACATTGCACTCACCTGCTCCGGATCGCCGGTGCTTCCGACAGCCTGAGCACCGTCATATTTCGGCACTGTGAAGGCGGGCGAGTTTGCAATTCTTGCAACCGTGCCTCCCTCCTCATCTACTGCAATAAAAAGAGGAATTCGGCTTGCTTTCTGTAGATTTTGGATGAATGAAGCAGTCTGTTCCGGGTTTTCGATATTCTTTCCGAAAAAAGCTATCCCCCCGGCAGGATGCGCTGCGAGAAAATCCGCCATGCCCGCCGAACAGTCCGTGTCACTGTACTGTGCCGAGCCGTGCGCCTGATTCGGTGTGAAGCTTTCATCCAACGATTCCGGACGAACAATGAAAAGCTGTCCGACTTTTTCTTCAAGGGTCATTTCAGTCATCATTTCAGCCACGATATCCTCCTCCGGATCGTTTGTTGCGGCTGCCGAAGGTTTTATCGTCATCTCCGCAGTCGGTTCGACGGAGGGCGTGAGCAGTACCGGTGCTGCAGTTGAATCCTGTCCGATTCCGCGTCCGCCTATGCATGCGCAGAATGCACACAAAAGCACCGCTGCAATCACCGTTATGCAGCTGATATTTATTTTTTTATCGGTAATAACTGCATTCCGCATCATTTTAGGCATAAACCTCCGCTGATGTTTGTGTTGTTCTCTGCTGCAAAATCGACAGCATCCCCTTTGCGGAATGCTGCCGACCGTTTGTGTTCAAATTAGATTCAGCCCATGATATCGTGGTTTACCGTATCCTGAATGCGCTGTGCAATTTCATCCGCACGGGCAACAAGCTTCTTGCCCTCTTCGCTGAAGAATGCAGCCTTTGCTTCATCCTTTACGCCGCCGAGGTTGATAAGGACATTCAGCCATGCACCGTGAACACAGGTGTGAAGGTTCAGCCCGCCGACGCCGAGATCGCTTGCGCAGTTGGTGTTGTAATGACCGAGCATTTTGTCCGCAAGTTCAAGCGCAGCAACGGAGAGGCGCAGTGTTTCAAAGGGAACTTCCGTTGCAACAAGAGTTGCATCGGCAATAGCTTTCCTGCGAACGGCCTTCTCCTCGTCGGTTGCTTTCGGCATTTTGAACGCAGCTGCAACAAGGTTGTATGCGTCCGTATCCCTGTCAACCTGAGCGGTCAACTCGTCGTAAATTTTCTTTCCCTGCTCAATGATTTCGTGACAGAGGGGCCAATCGGCTTCATAGCTCTTTTTGACCGCAGTCTGACCCGCGACCATCGTGACAAGGCCTGTGCCCTGTGCGCCGCAGAATGCAGCCGCACTGCCGCCGCCGGGAGCGGGAGCATCGGAAGCAACAATGTTGAGATAGTCAGTAACGACCATGTCGATAAGTTTCATGTGTTTAAAATTACCTTTCGTTGTTATGATTATGCCGATTCGGACTATTCTGCCGTGCTGTCGGCAATTTATTCCGAATCGAACCTGAGATTACTTCACAGCGACACGGCCGCGCTTGATAACCTTTTTAACCTGATTTGAGCCCATTCTGTAGCAGAGCATGGGCAGCTCATCCGCATTCCAAAGCACGATATCCGCAAGTTTGCCCGGTTCAATCGAACCGACGCTGTCGCCCTTGCCGATTGCACATGCGGCATTCAGCGTGACTGCCGTCAAAACCTCCTCGGGGAAGAGGCGGTAACGCAGATAGCCGAGATTCATTGAAAGCTGCAAATTCAGCGACGGACATGAACCGGGGTTGAAATCCGTTGCAATTGCAACAGGGACGCCCGCCGAAATCATGTCACGCGCACGCGCAAAGGGTTTGTTGAGATAAAGTGAGGTTTGCGGCAGCAGGCAGGCAGTCGTTTTCGCCTTTGCCATTGCTTCAATGCCGCTGTCCCGCGTTGCAATAAGGTGTTCTGCGGAAATTGCGCCGATCTCGCCCGCAAGCTCCGAACCGCCCAGCGGGTCTATCTCATCCGCATGAACTTTTGACGGAAGCCCGAGTTTTTGTGCCGCAAGCAGAAGTTTCCGCGACTGCGGAACGTTGAATACGGAACTTTCGAGGAAGACATCGCAAAAATCCGCAAGGCCCTGTTCCGTAACGACCGGCAGCACACGTTCAATTATAAAATCAATGTACCCGTCGGCATTGCCTGCATATTCGTCCGGAATTGCATGTGCACCGAGGAATGTGGCAGCAATATCCTGTGCGCAGGCTCCGCCGAGACGGCGAATGACGCGGAGCTGCTTCAGCTCATTTTCCGAATCCAGTCCGTAACCGCTTTTAATTTCAACCGTTGTAACGCCGAAATCGAGCATTTCCGCAAGAAAGCCTCGTCCGCGTTCAAAAAGCTCATCCTCGGTTGCTTTGCGCGTGTTGGTCAGCGTGTTCAAAATGCCGCCGCCTGCATTGAGGATATCAAGGTAGCTTGCGCCTGCAATTTTCAGCGGCACTTCATGCGCGCGCCAGCCCCCGAAAACAAGATGGGTGTGTGCGTCAACAAGTCCGGGTGTTGCAAGCGCACCGTGAGCATCGACGATATCGGCATATGCCGAATATTCCGGAAGCTCTCCGTTTGCAGTCACCGCAGCGATTTTTTCACCGTCAATAAGAACTGCCGCATTGTGCAGCACTTCGATTTTGCCCTGATCCGAACCGCAGCGGCTGCTTGTGCCGAGCGGGGTTGCAAGTGTTCCGATGTTTTTAATAAGAAGCATAGGCATTTGACCTTTTCACGGAATGCAGAGCGGCAAATGCTCTGCATTCCGTTCAGTCTTTAATTGTGTTCTGAATTACAACAAATAGTTTTCAATAATCTGCTTGTCCGCATTGAAGTCCTCGATTTGCAGGTAATATTCTGCGGAATCGATGAGCGCACGCATCGGAGTCAGGCCGATGATCTCCGTGCCGATAACGTGAACGCCCCAGCGTGCGGCTTCAGCCTTTGTGACTTCAACAACCCTGTAAAGCGGAGTGCGGTTGAAGTCGGTCATGTTGATTGAAACCTGCGCAATGTTCCTGTCCTCAAGCATAACGCCGAGAGCCTTTACGCAATCGAAACCACCGCTTGAACGACGGATAATCTTTGCAATTTTGCTTGCAATGGAAACATCGGAAGTTGAGAGGTTGATATTGAATGCAACCAAGGGCATACGGCAGCCGACGGCTGTTACGCCTGCGGTGGGGTGAATCGCTGCGCCGCCGAAATCGGGGGTCCACTGCGGATCCTTGACCTTTTCCGCCATGCCTTCAAACTGACCCTTGCGAATTGCCGCAAGGTTTACACGATGCGGTGCGGAAGCGGAATCTTCATAAAGGAAAATGGGTATGCCCGCTTCATTCCAAATGCGCTCTGCGAGCTGTTTGGAATACTCAACGGTTTCTTCCTTTGTAACGTCCTTCATGGGAATAAGGGGGATAACATCGACCGCACCCATGCGGGGATGTTCGCCCTGATGATGATTCAGGTCAATAAGCTCTGCCGCTTTCTTGGCAAGAGCGGTTGCGGCATTCATAACGCCTTCGGGGCTGCCCATGAAGGTGATAACGCTGCGGTTGTGGCTTGCATCGCTGCTGTAATCAAGCAGTGTTACGCCCGCAGTGTTGCGAACGGTGTCAACACATGCCTCGATGACCTCATGGTTCCTGCCCTCGCTGATATTCGGGACGCATTCAATGATCTTTGCCATTTTAAGAAAACTTCCTTTCGTGTTTTTGCCCCGCAGAAGTATGCGGAGCGGTTGTTTTTTGCGTTTGTTGTTTGTTGTTTCTTTATTTTTGCCGCGTCCGCAGGGCAAAAGCCGTGAGCTTCCGCCGTCTGCGGGCGCAGGCATTGTTGATTTGAAGAATGTATGCAGAACGTATCATACCGTTCCGGCAAATGCCGGTTTAACATTTGTCCTGCACGTTTCCGAAGCTTATTTCAGAGCATCGGCAACAGTTTTTTTCACAAGTTCGTCATCCGCAAAATAGGGGATGGTGATATGAGCCTTGCCCGCCCATTTTTCATTGTATTTAACGGATGTTTCAACGGAGTGCTCGTTGCGCGCCCAATTGCGCCTTGCAACGCCGCCCATAACGTCCCACATCATTGCGGAGCGAATGATATTATCCACGCGTTCGCTGCCGTCCAGAACAAGGCCGAAACCGCCGTTGATGGATTTGCCGATTCCGACACCGCCGCCGTTGTGCAGTGCACAGAGGCTCATGCCCCTTGCGGCATTGCCCGCGAAGCACTGAACCGCCATATCCGCCATTACATTGCTGCCGTCCTTGATGTTTGCAGTCTCGCGGAAGGGGGAATCCGTACCGCTGACGTCGTGGTGGTCGCGTCCGATCATAACCGGACCGATTTCGCCGCTGCGAACCATTTCGTTGAATTTAAGCGCGATATTCGTTCTGCCTTCGGCATCCTGATAGAGTATGCGCGCCTGTGTGCCGACAACAAGCTTGTTTGCCTTTGCATCACGAATCCAAATATAGTTATCGCGATCCTGAGAGCAGCGGGTCGGATCGATGCAGCTCATTGCCGCTGCATCGGTCTTGTCGAGATCCTCGGGCTTGCCGGACAGGCAGACCCAGCGGAACGGACCGTAGCCGTAGTCAAACAGAACCGGACCCATAATATCCTCAACATAACTCGGGAAGATGAAGCCATCCTTTTCATCAACGCCGTTCTTGGAGATTTCCTGAACGCCGCTGTCGTAAACCGCTTTCATGAAGGAGTTGCCGTAGTCGAAGAAATACGTGCCGCGCTTTGTGAGGGCAACGATTGCATCGAAATGACGGCGCAGCGAAGCATTGACGCGGCGTTCGAACTCGTCACGATCGGAATGCAGCATATGCGTGCGCTCATCAAAGGTCAGACCGACGGGGCAATAACCGCCGTTATAGACATTGTGGCAGGAAGTCTGGTCGGAAAGCAGATCGATATGGATGTTATGCGCAACGGCATATTCAAGCAAATCGACAATATTTCCGTGATATGCGATCGAAATCGATTTTTTCTCCGCAAGGTACTGTTTTGCTTCCGCAAACACCTCGTCAAGGTTATCGGAAACAGTGTTTACCCAGCCTTGGTCATAACGTGTTTTGATTCTTGAAAGGTCAACTTCCGCAAAAACACCGACTGCGTTTGCGATGTTCGCCGCCTTGGGCTGTGCACCGCTCATGCCGCCGAGACCGGAGGATACAAACAGCTTGCCCGCAAGATCGCCGTGTTCCGCAACGCCGAGATATTTTCTGCCTGCGCCGAGAATTGTGTTGAACGTTCCGTGAACGATGCCCTGCGGTCCGATATACATCCAACCGCCCGCCGTCATCTGTCCGTAGTTGGCAACGCCGAGTTCTTCCGCAATTTCCCAATCCTTAAGGTTGTCGAACATGCCGACCATCAGTGCGTTTGTGATGATAACGCGGGGCGCGGTGGGCTTTGAAGGAAACAGGCCGAGAGGATGACCGGACTCAACAACGAGAGTCTGGTTTTCGGTAAGCTCTTCAAGATATTTTTTGATGAGGCGGTATTGCAGCCAGTTTTGGCAGGGCTGACCTGTTTCGCCGTAGGTAACAAGTTCATAGGGGTAAAGCGCAATCTCGAAATCAAGATTGTTGTCAATCATGACCTGAAAAGCCTTGCCTTCAATGCATTTGCCCTTGTATTCATCAATGGGTTTGCCGTAAATCCTTCCCTCGGGACGATAGCGATAGGCATAGATTCTGCCGCGGGTTTTGAGTTCTTCCATGAATTCTGGAGCAAGCGTTTCATGGAGTTCCTCGGGAACATAGCGCAGTGCGTTGCGCAGCGCAAGCTCAGCCTGTGCGGGAGTGAGGCGGAAACCTCTGTCCGGTGCGCGGCGATAGCCCTCTTCCATTTTCGGATACTCCGGAAGAGTGTTGTCAAGTTTGATTGTCATTGCTTTTGCAACAAGTTCGTTTTTCATACTGATATTCCCTCCTTCGTTAGGATTGAATTTTTTACCGTTTTTTCGGTATTTTTAATTTAGCTGTCGTCAGTGCTGTCTGTTATCGGTTTTTGATAACCGGCGCAAATCATTCAAGGGTTCCGCAAACGCTCTCGGCCGCGCGGACGATCTCTTCCGCCTTTACCATTGCATCGAACTTGTTCATCTGTTCATACATCACGATATCGTCGTGAATGGGTGCAACGCTTTCGCGGATTTTGTTGTAAACAGCCTTTGTTGCGGGAGCGAGCTTATCATCGCCGCGCAGGTAAAGAGCCTGACTTGCGGCAAACAGCTCAATGCCGATAACCTTCTGTGCATTGTCAAGGATCATGCGCGCCTTGCGTGCGGCAATGGTGCCCATGCTTACATGATCCTCCTGATTTGCAGAGGAAGGAATGGAGTCAACGCTTGCAGGGTGCGCCCAAACTTTGTTTTCGGAAACCATGCTTGCGGCTGAATACTGGGTAATCATAAAGCCGGAGTTAAGGCCGCCGTTCTCACTGAGGAATGCGGGCAGACCGGCGCTGAGCTGCGGATTGACAAGGCGTTCAATGCGGCGCTCGGAAATGTTTGCATATTCCGCAAGCGCAATGCCGAGGAAGTCGAATGCAAGAGCCATCGGCTGGCCGTGGAAATTGCCGCCGGAAATCGCTTCGTCGTCATCGGGGAAAATAATGGGATTGTCCGTCACGGCGTTAATCTCGCGGCTGACGGCATTGTAAACGTATTCGATCGCATCGCGGCTTGCACCGTGAACCTGCGGGGTGCAGCGCAGTGCATATGCATCCTGAACCTTTCCGGGAATGGTATCAAACGCAAGCTTGCTGCCTTCAAGCAGAGTGAGCAGGTTCTTTGCGCTGTTGATCTGTCCCTTGTGGCCGCGAACAGCATGAACCTTGGGATCATAGGCCTTCTTGATGCCGAAAAGTGCTTCCGCAGTCATTGCGCAGGCGATATCCGCAGTCTTTGTGAGCTGAACGGCGTCATATACCGCAAGACAGCCGACGGCAGTCATTATCTGAGTTCCGTTAATGAGTGCAAGGCCTTCCTTGGCCGCAAGTTCGACAGTGGGAATACCGGCAGCCGCCATTGCTTCTCTGCCGCTCATGATTTCGCCCTTGTATTCCGCGCGGCCTTCACCGAGCATAACAAGAACCATGTGGGAAAGGGGTGCAAGGTCTCCGCTTGCGCCGAGGGAGCCCTTTTCGGGAACTATGGGGTGAACACCCGCGTTCAGCATTGAAAGCAGGGTTTCGATTGTGGAAAGACGAATTCCCGAATTGCCGCGGCAAAGTGCGTTGCAGCGCAGCAGCATTGCGGCGCGGACAACTTCCGTCGGCAGGGGGTTGCCCATGCCGCAGGAATGGGAAATGATGAGGTTGCGCTGCAAGGCGGCAGTGTCCTCAAGGGGAATGTATTTGTCCGAAAACTTGCCGAAACCGGTTGTTAAGCCATATACAACAGCCTTTTCATCAAGTTTCTTTTCAACATAGGCGCGCGCTTTGTTAACCGCAGCCTTCGCCTCGTCCGAAATCGCAACCTGTTCGCCCGTTCTGGCAACAGCAGCAACCTGTTCAACCGTCAAACTCGTGCCGTTGATAATTATCATTTGATAAATCTCCTTTTAGAAGCCGCAGCGCGGCAAATTATTGCAAAGCATTTTGCGGGCGGCAGAAAGTCGTTCAAAAGCTCTCGCTTTCTCACACGCATACCAACCCAACAATAATTATATAGTTGCAGGCGAAAATAGTCAAGAGTTAAGGGAGAGTATATCAGATTTGGGTATGCGTGCTCCGACCGAGCCCCGAAATGCATTTGAAGCATTTCATTCTGTGCGGTTTTTTCGATTGATTCCACCAAAGTTGTGACATAAAAGACATGACCGTTCAAGCACGGGACGAATACGGTAAACGGATTTATGGTCGGCACTTTATTTTCCCTGCGAAGTTTGTGCGGGGAAAAAGTGCCGTTGACTGCATAGTTTTCAGTTCGACCGAATTTGATGAAAACGACATTGAAAACTTTGAAACGGTCGAGTTCTCGTTTCATATTTTCAAAACGGCCGACCGGAACACGATTGACGACAGCAAACCCGTTGTGCTGAATTTCAACTGATAATCTCGGCATCTCTGCAAAAGAAAGGGACTGCCGCAAACATTAAATTCCGTCTGCGGCAGTCCCGTTTGTTCTGTCATCGTCTTGTTTTTTACTGTGCGTTTTCTTCCCCGGGAACAAGATCAATCACTGCAATTTCCGGCAGGTTGTTCACCCGCGGTATTATGCCGTGTCCCGCCATTCCGGCGGTGATGAGCATCTGCATATTGTCGCCCAATCGGAAGCTTCCGCTGTCGTATTTCGGGAGCCATCCCTGCATCGGCGCATACAGCCCGCCGACAAACGGCATTCGAATAAGACCGCCGTGAGTGTGTCCGCTCAGAACAAGGTCGATATTCCACATGCTGTACGCACCGTTGAAAATAAAAGTGTCCGGCATATGTGCAAGGCAGACTTTCGGCAAGTCGGTATTTTCAAATTCTTTCAAGAATTTGTATTCCGGCGATGCGGCAAACTCCTCTTCCGTGCGGCCGAACGCAAACCCATGCCCCATTGTGCCGCCGATGCGCAGCGGCTGACCCGCAAGAATAACATCCGCATAACTGTCATTGAACACCGCCGCACCGGATTTCTCAATGCGATCAAGAAGCAGCTCATCTGACGCCATATATTCGAGTTCGTGATTGCCCGGTGAAAAGAATACCGGCGCGATTTTACGCAATGCTTTAACAAAATCAAGAAACTTTTGCACATCTTCGGCATCCGCATTCCTGTCGATCATATCACCCGCAAGACAAATTGCATCCGGCGACTGCGCTTCAACCTTTGCAAGCAGACGCGCGTTATCCTTCCCGAATGACTTGCAATGCAGGTCGGAAAGTAGAACCAACCGCACCTTTGATTGAAGTCCGCGCAGCTCAATTTCGTAGTGCTGCACATGAAGACAAACGGCCGATAGCAAAACGGAAAGAGTAAGAGCGAGGATGAAAAGTACAGCCGCGGCGGTTATTATCCTGAAAACTTGCGTTTTTTACTTTCATTTGATGCGGAAAATGCGCTTGAGTTTATTTAATGCGCGTTTAATAAAATGATCGATTTGCCCGCATGTTTCCGCAGCTCTGTACTGCATTGAATTCAGCAAAAGCTCCGTTCGGCTGCCGCCGTTTTCAAGCGTGCGCAGATCCGCAATTTGCTTACGGTAAAGCGGCGTTATTGTAAATCGCGTTCCCCAATGGAGCAAATCTGTTCTGATTTCAGTGTTTTTTACCGCCGTGCAAACCGACAACATAAGATACTTTCTGCTTCAATTCCCCAAGGTTTTCGTATTCGAACCAGCCTGTTTTATCGTTAAGAGGCAAAACGCGACCGAAACACGAGAAATCATCCGCATCCTTAAACATATCAAAAAGCCTATTTAAATCCCCGTATGCAATACAATCT
>ENA-OQCL01001020-OQCL01001020.1-human-gut-metagenome-genome-assembly--contig:-NODE-1020-length-11153-cov-5.611101_pt1 | contig 11153 bp, 11 predicted proteins | sample MGYA00242502_ERZ504586 | MGnify/ENA primary metagenome ERZ504586 (study PRJEB26092, sample SAMD00036316) | human gut metagenome | host: Homo sapiens | study: EMG produced TPA metagenomics assembly of... | reverse complement strand
ATCCTTGCAGTGATTGAACATTTTGTTGCGAAGATCCGTTTCGACGCGGATCGCCGAGCCGTAGAAGCAGACACGCCAAAGGAATCTGCCGATGACCATTACAACAATGATAGTGATTATCGGAAGACAAATATTATCCAGAAGAAAATCAAGGTTAAACGGCACATATTCCCCGTTCACAAATATGAGCTCGCCGTTCATGCCGTTAATAAGCATACGATAAAGCTCCGGTATCCTGAGCTGGAAGTAATCAACCAGGATAAGTGCAAGTACGCCCAAAATCAGCACGGGTGCATTTTTAAGGTAGTAGCGATTGATGTGTTTCCCGAATATCAATTTCCTGTTCCTCCTGCAACCGTTTCACTTCAATCACATGGCTGCAACACATGGCTGCAACACATGGCTGCAACACATGGCTGCAATCTCTCCCCGAGCGTAAAAAAACGGCTGCCAAAAGCCAATTCGGCAACACATCGGGAGAGCTTTCCCTTTCTGAATCGAAATGAAACAATAATTCATCTTTTATCTGTGATTATACTCCCTTCGAATAAAAAGTCAAGCCCGGAGTTGTAATAAGGCGGGGTTTCCCGGGTCTGCCCTGTTTAAAGAGGCTTCAACACACCTTTTCGGCAAAAAAACTGCGCCGCAGGAGCTTTTCCTGCGACGCAATCCGTCGGTCATGTTGTTCAGAAATCTATTAATAATGAAGTTCTGCCGCCATTTGCATGAAAAGCAGGCAGAATCGGACTAATTAACAGAGAAACGGCAGCCTGCAAACACCCTTTTCAAAAAGGCTGATGCTTTTCGGCTGTCCTCAGCCCCTGCGCCTTGCGAAGCAGTCGCTGCAATAGATGGGCTTGTCGGTCTTGGGTTCGAACGGAACTTTGGTGGGTCTGCCGCATTCTGCGCAGATTGCGTCGTACATTACGCGGCCGGACTCGCCGCGGGCTGCGGGCTTGCGGTTCCTTCTGCACGCTTTGCAGCGAGCGGGTGCGTTGTCAAAACCCTTTTCTGCATAGAATTCCTGTTCACCTGCGGTGAAAGTGAATTCTTGGCCGCAATCCTTGCAAACCAGTACTTTGTCTTCAAACATTTGGTATAATACCCCTTTTTGTATTTTGGCACATGGAGTCGGCTGACCTGGTTTTTGCCCCCACACTCGCCTGTCGGTGGGTTCGCTACTGAGCTTTACGCCGCCCACTACTGCCACTCTCGCACCGCATTCGATTCGGAATGCCGCACGACAGGACTTACATCTAAGCCGCACCATGCTCACGGGAACTTTGCCCCGCTTATGTGGATCGTTTCGCCTGCGACTGGCATCGACTTTCAACCACAGACCCGACTCCCCTGCCGCCCTTATTATACCGCCGTTCCAATCGGTTGGCAATATGTTTTTCCTGCAAAAAATAATATATGTGTCGTGTTTTTTCGCATGTCACGTCGGTTCCGAAGCAAGAGAAAATTTATTTTGTGTTTTTTACGGAATTATTTTGAATTTGCCGGTTCCGCACCGTATGCTCACAAATGCGGTGCGCCTTGTTTTGAGCTTTATTTCCGAAAGGATGCCTTTTCTTCCATTTCTGTTTTATTCCCCATATGCCGGATTTTGCAAAAACTGCATCCGCAGGCATTTAAAATCCGAAAGCTCTTCGGTTCAGGTTTGCCCGAAGTGCTTTCGCTGTCCGCGAAGCATTCGGATTATAAATCCGCAAAAATCGGTTGTCAAGCACTTAGGCGCATAAAATTTCGACAATTCTATGAAAACACGTTGAAAAATCTGCGCATTCGTGGTAAACTATGGAACACCGATAAAACAAACGCTGATTTTTAAGCCTGTTGCAAGGTTTTCAGCAGGACGAATCCGTCCGATGCAGTGCCGTTGTGCGGTGTGCTGCTTGAAAGCTTTTATATGTGCCGCAGCTTTAATACGGCTGCTCGGGTCGTAAATTCAGTTTATGGTTTGTTGTGATATTTTCAGTCACGGAAAAGGAAAGTTTATGGAAAGAACCATTACCGTCCGCGGAGTCGGCAATATCTCCGCAAAACCCGATTTCATCGTTATCGAAATGGATATCAGGGGTCAAAGCAAAAACTATTCCGAAGCTCTGGCCGATGCTTCATCAGCGGTCGAAGCCGTTTGCAATGCCGCCGTTTCGGCCGGGCATTCAAAAGATGCGCTCAAAACCATAAACTTTGGTGTTTCATCCGAGTATGACAGCGTTCGCAATTCCAAGGGAACTTATCAACGCGTTTTTGTCGGTTACAATTGTTCGTACAACACGCGCCTGTCGTTCGATTTTGACAGGGATATGCTTGAAAGAACATTGAATGCAATCGCCGAAAGCAAGGCCGAACCCGAGCTTTCGATTCGCTTCACCGTGCGCGACGGCTCTGCCGTAAAAAGCGCTCTGCTTGAGGCCGCCGCAGAAAACGCACGCGAAAAGGCGCAGATTCTCTGCCGTGCCTCCGGTGTTGAATTGGGCAGGCTGCTCACCGTCAACTACGATTGGAGTGAAATCGATTTGATATCCCCCACCGGTTATGCAATTGAGCGCGCTTCTCTCAAGCGGTCGGCAGCAGTCCCGGACTGCATCGAGCCCGAAGACATCAAAGTTCGCGATACCGTTGCGTTCGTTTGGGAAATCGTGTAAGCAAACTCCCCGAAATAAGCTGAAAACACGGAGAAATTTATGAGAATTATTTTCGCAAGGCACGGAAAGGACGATGAACGCTATCGCGGCGGGTGGAGCGATCTCGAGCTTTTGCCCTCCGGAGTATTGCAGGCACAAAAAATGGCCGAAAAGCTAAAATCCTGCGACATTACCGAAATAATCGCCAGCGATCTTCCGCGCACCATGCAGACCGCCGGCATTGCAGGGGATGCACTCGGGCTGCCCGTGCACCCCGAACCGCGCCTGCGCGAAATCAACAACGGCAAACTCAGCGGAATGCTGAACACCGATGCACTGCGCGAATATCCGGGCGTTTTTTTCAGCACCCTCGGTTTCGACGAGCCTTACCCCGACGGTGAAAGTCCCCATGCTTTTTTTGACAGGATCAAAGCATGGTTCGAAGATTTTGTCGAAAAAAACCGTAATCACAACGGAAACATTCTCGTTGTGACCCATAACGGCGTAATAAGCGTTGTTTACCACATCGTGAACGGCATTCCGTGGGACAACAGAAAGCATACACACAAAACATCTTATTGCCGTCTCCGCGTTTACAATGTTGAGAATAACGAATTCGAGCGGCTGGGAGTGCTTCTCGGTGAACAACAGCCCTAAGGATTCCGGAGGTTATTCTTCTGCCGCATTCGGCAGCCTTTGCACGGCAATTTCCCCCCGCCGCGCCGCGCGCTTCGACCGTCACTTTGTATTGTCCTGCGGCCGAAACCGGAAGTTCAAACTTTCCCGAATCCACATCATTGCCGAAATAAATCGGTTCATCGTCCTCCGCTCCGATGACAATATCGACCCTTCCCTTTTCAATTTCAAGCTCACCCGAAATCACATCGCCTGCTTCGGCTTTGTCAATCTATACCCTCAATCTTCCGAGATAGGGCTTCACATCGTTCGTGTTTCCCGGTGTTGCGAATATATCGGTGATGTCATGTTTGCTGTCTACGGTTCTGCGGTCAAGACAGAAGAAGCCTTCCGGTTTACTTTCAAGTCCTCGCCATTACAACGATGGTCAGCTCATTTGCGGCAGAATGGTATGACCACAACATGCAAATGAGAGGTGGTGCCAAATCGAGAAATCTACACCATTCATTCCTGAGTTTTGGGTTCAGGAATTGCTCACTCGACCCGCAGCATCCGATAGCCGATTCCGATGTGCGTTTGTATGTATTGCTGCCCGCCTTTCCCATTTTCCAGCTTTTTGCGCAGAGTCGCCATAAATACCCGCAGAGAAGCAATATCGTTCTCCCAGCTGCTGCCCCAGATCTGCTGCGTGATGTAGGTATGCGTCAGAACCTTGCCCACATTTTTTTGAGAGCAGGCACAGCAGCTTGTATTCAATGGGTGTCAGGTGCAGTTCTGCACCGTCAAGATATGCGCAGCCTGCCGCATAGTCGATTTTCAGCGCACCGTTCGTAAAAATCGGAGAATCCTGCGCCGCATTTGTTTTCATCAGCGACAGTCTTCGCTGCGTCACCCGCAGCCGTGCCAACAGTTCGTCCACGGAAAAGGGCTTCGTCAGGTAATCGTCCGCCCCGGCATCCAGCGCCCCGATTTTATCGGAATCCTCCGTTCTGGCACTGATCACAATGATCGGCATATTCGACCACGAACGGATTTTCCGTATGATCTCCACGCCGTCCATATCCGGGAGTCCCAGATCAAGCAGCACAATATCCGGATTATGAGACAACGCCTCCATCACGGCGCTTGCGCCGTTTTGAGCTGAGAGATACCTGTATTCGTAAGTTTTCAGCGTCGTTGTGATAAGATTGCGCACCGATGTATCATCTTCTACAACGAGGACGAGCGGCTTATTCATTTAAGTTCACCTCACTGAGCGGTACTGTAAAGGAAAAGATGCAGCCCTGCGGCGAATTGTCTTTCAACGTCATTTCGCCGTTATGTGCATGGAGAATGGCTTGACAGAGCGTAAGTCCAAGCCCGAGACTTCGGCGGCTGTCACCAATTGGATTGCCTCCGGTAAAGAACATTTCAAAAACACGTTCCTTCAATTCATCCGGGATACCGGGACCGTTGTCGCTGACGCAGATCTCAGCCGCATTTCCCCGCCGGATCGCCGTGATTCGGATGTTCGAGCCTGCCGGAGTATATTTGACTGCGTTGTTCACCAAGTTGATAAGCACCTGCATGATGAGTCCCGCATCTACCCGCGCCAGCAACGGTACATCTCCGCAATCCACTGTGATGTGATGTTCTGCGGATCTTCGGTCAATATGTCGGAGCGATTCCGATACGATGTCGTCCACGACCTGATCGGAAAGGTGCAGTTTTACGCTGCCGTCCGCGATTTTTGTAATGGAAAGCAAGTTCTCAACCAGTCCGGTCAGCCATTGCGCATCGTCATAAATATCCGTAAAAATCTGTTTCCGTGTTTGCTCATCCAACACGTCATAGCTGTGCAGCAGCGTATCGGCGTTGCCTGAAATAGAGGTCAGCGGTGTCCTGAGATCATGAGAAATCGAACGCAAAAGATTGGCACGAAGCTGTTCGTTCTTTGCAATGACGGCGGCTTTTTCCTTTTCTTCGGCGTTGTGTAGGCTTTCCAGCGCCAGAGCGCACTCGCCGAGAATGGAAAACAGCACGCTGGATGTAAATGCGTCCGGCTGCGTTTGCTTCTCCATCGGAATTCCGACAACGCCGAAAACCTGCTGCCCGGTACGAATGGCAAGATACAGCCGTTTTGCCTTTGGAAAGTTTTGCGTCGTCGCTCCGGCGCGTTTCCGGTTCTGCCAGACCCAGTGGATCACATCCTGCTCCCGGTCAGTATCCGGGGCACTGTATGGGCTGCTTCCGTCTGCCGGATAAACATTCCCATCCAGCAGCGCGTCGCCTTGTGCCGGGTAAATCAAAACGTTCCGCTGCATGAGCTTCTGTATTTGCGTTGCGGTCATCTGATAGACTTCATTCGGCGTTTCTGCCTTTTGAAGCTGCCTGTTCATATCAAAAAGCAGCTTCGTACGATAAGCGTCCCGTGCGGACAGCTGCGCATGGGCTTTGAGCTTAGCTGCAAGCGTACCGGTCAAAAGCGCCGCCGCAAACATAACGGCAAAGGTTATTGGGTATTTGCTGCCATAGGCTGCCAAAGACAGCCGGGGTTCCGTCAGAAAATAATTGAACAGGATGACACTCAAAAAAGCGGACAGCACACCGCAGGTATATCCGCTGGTAAAAGCGGAAGTCAGAAGCACCCCCAGCAGGTATACCATGATGATATTGGCATTTGCAAAGCCGAGCCGCAGAAAGATCCATCCGATGACCGTCGCAGCTGCCAGAATCCCGACGGTCAGAAGCAGTTCCCGAGCGGTCGGAAACACCGGGCGAACGGCAGAAAGCCGTTTTCTGCGGCAGCTCTTATAGGCTTCCACATCCGGAATGATATGAATGTCCACCTCCGGCGCAAGCGTAATGAGCCGTTCTGTCAGCGTCGGTTCACTCCAAAAATGCCGCCGCTGTACGCCGCTGCGCCCAATCACAATTTTGGTCACATCGGAAAGCCTTGCATATTCCGCAATCTGTGCTGCCGCATCTTCACCATGCGTTGTGACGATCTCTGCGCCAAGCTGCTGCGCCAGACGCATATTCGCCTGCAAGCGAACGGTATCTTCCGCGTTCATATCAGCGTCTCCGGGGGTCTGCACATAGAGCGCGGTAAGGCTGCCGCGAAATGCCTGCGCCATTTTCCCTGCCATTCGTACAATGCGTTCATTGGACGGAGACGAGGACAGGCACACAAGAATATGCTCTTTTGGCAGTTCATTTCCTTTGTTCTGCACATTTTCACCACCCCTCTTAACCGATATTACAGCACCAAAATGTGAATGGTTCTACTGCGTCCAATCGGATTCGCTGTTCGGAAAAGAAATTTGCTCTGGATCATAGATCACGATTTCTACATGGGTATGACTGCTGCGAAACCGGGAAAGCTTTTCCTCAAGTTCGTCAGGAGAAATATCTCCGACCAGATGCATGCACGGCTCATGCTGCTGTTGTTCGGACGCTTCCTCTGTTCGTTTCTGATTTTCCGCCAGAAATTGATCCAGACGTTTCATCAGAAACCAGCCAAACAGAAATATCATGGCTGCTCCGACGATCAAAACAACATCTTCCACATACCCTCACCGTCCGTTCATATCCGGAAACACTTTTGCAGCGCCTTATATTCACCCAGCGCTAAAATTGTTATTTCCCCTGACAGCACCGTATCCGGTGTAATTGTAACGTCGGTTTTTCCCGAACGTTTGATGCCAAGAATGTTGATTCCAAACTTTCTGCGGATATCCAGTTCACCAATACTTTTCCCGACCCAGCATTCCGGCACTTCCACCTCAAAAATGGCGTGCTTGTCATCGATCTCTATGTAGTCGAAAATATGATCGGAAGTATATCGAATTGCTGCCCATTTTGCCACCTGTTTTTCCGGGTAGACCACATGGTCTGCACCGTTGCGAAGCAGAAACTTCGCCTGTACATCCCTCTCGGCACGCGACACCACACACTTCGCACCCAGATCCTTCAGCAGCGAGGTGGTTTCCAGCGAGTTCTGAAAGTTACCGCTGACGGTCACGAAGCAGACGTCAAAATTTCCGATGCCGAGAGAGCGAAGAAACTCCGCGTTTGTACTGTCGCCAATTTGTGCGTTGGTGACATACGGCAGCACATCATTGATTCGATCCTCGTTTGTATCGACCGCCATGATCTGATGCCCCAGTTGAGAAAGCTGTACTGCGGTATGCCGTCCGAAGCGGCCTGTGCCAATCAACAGAATGTTTTTCATGAGAAAATACTCCTTATCCAATTGTAATTTGTTCCTGCGGCAGCTTTGCTACGGTTGCTTTTTTGCCGGAAAGTGCCGCATAAATGAGGGTAAGACCGCCGACTCTGCCCAGATACATGAGCGTGATCAGCACAATTTGCGACGGAATGCGCAGCTGCGGCGTGATACCAAGCGTCAATCCCACCGTCCCGACAGCCGACGCAGTTTCATACAGGCAGGCAGACAGCGGAAGATTCTCATATACACTGATAAAGGCAGCACCGCCAAAGAACAGTGCAAGGTACATCATCAGAATTGTCGCAGCGGTCTTGACGGCGCCGCAATCGACTCTGCGTCCGAAAAATCGGGCGCTCTCACGCCGGCGGAAGGTCGCAGCAGCATTGGCAACCAAGACCGCCAGCGTCGTTGTTTTCATGCCGCCCGCCGTAGAACCCGGAGAACCGCCGATGAGCATCAAAAGGATCATCACGCCCTGCGACGCACCGGACATCGCGGACAGCGTTACTGTGTTGAAGCCCGCGGTCCTCGGTGTGATCGACTGGAACAGAGCTGCCTGAATCCGCTCTCCAAGGGGTAGGGCATCAAAGTCTACGAAGAAGAACAACAACGCCGGAAGGACGATCAGTGCGAATGTCGTGACAAGGATCACCTTGCTCTGCATCCGGTAGCGGTGAAACCGCCACTTGTTTTCGCAGACATCGTCCCATGTCAGAAATCCGATGCCGCCGATCACGATCAGCAGCATGATCGTGATATTGATTCCAGGACTGCCGGCGTAACCGGTAAGGGACGGATAGAGATTGTTTTCTGTCCCAAGAATGTCAAATCCGGCGTTGCAAAAAGCAGATATGGAATGAAACACCGCCATCCAGATGCCGCGCCATCCATAGTCCCGGCAGAACGCCGGCAGCATGGCAAGCACCCCCAGCAGTTCAATCAGAAACGTCCCTCGCAAGATAAAGCGTGTAAGACGGACGATTCCGCCGACCTTTGGTGCTGAGATTGCATCCTTCATGGTGCTGCGCTGCATCAGAGAGATTTTTCGCCCGGACAGCAGCGCAAACGATGCTGCTACGGTTACGACACCAAGTCCTCCGATTTGGATCAGCACCAGAATAACCGCCTGCCCAAAGGTTGACCAGTAGCTGCCTGTATCCTGCACCACAAGCCCCGTCACACACACGGCAGATGTCGCGGTAAACAGCGTTTCATTGAATGGCGTTACACACCCGGCTGTTGTGGAGATCGGCAGCATCAGCAGCAACGCTCCGAGCAGAATGACCCCGGCAAAGCCAAGTATGATAATTTGAAAAGACGAAAGACGACGTTTTCGACGAGTGTTCTCTTCCGGCATAAAGGCATCTCCTTATTTCTGTTATCGTTATATTATACGGTCGGAGACTTTAAGGTTGGATAAGGGACATTTGCAGCGTATTAAGATTGAATAAAGATTGGGAGCTTGCTTGTGCAATGCTTTTCTCCTGCCATGCGAAGTGCTATGAACATTCGGTTACAAGCAAATAAACTCGTATAACAAGCAGTAACCTCTTGCATGTGTCAGGTGACCGTATGAATACAATGTCCTGCACCGATTCCTATTCCTGTCTGTGAATCTCCTTTTCCCGCCGCTTTTGATAATCCTCCAGGTATCGATCCAGATAAACCTTGTTGACGGTGGCCAGGATCGTGTTGCGAAGAAGATCCTTTGCATCGGACTGCGTCTTACCGATTCCATCTCTCGCCGGGGCTATACCGAACGCTGCACCGAGCATATTCTCAAATTCATCACAGAAATAGTCATAGGCGGTCTGAAGGGGAATAGTTATCCTCCTGTATGCCGAACATCAATCGAAGCCCTTCAAGCTGGACAACGGGCTTGACTACGGCAATGAACAGGAGTCGTGCGAGGTGTTCCGCCGTGTATGCCTTCTTTATCGGGGATGGGATCAGACCCTGTTTCACATAATTGCTCACCATGGAGCTTGTCAACTCCGATTCCCCCAACGGCGCAAGGTGAGCGTTGACATAGCGCACCACCTGCTCCAGATAAAGCCCGACGTTCGGGATCTGCTCATAACGCGGCAAGCGGAAACCCTCAATATTCTCTATCATGCTGTTCACTTCCTTTTCCATGCAAATATTATACACGTTTCTCGTTAAACTTTCAACTGTTTTATATAAGCTTTTTACAGGTTTTTCGAAAGCTGTTGACGGAATAATAAAAACCTGATAAAATACCTGTGTCGATTTGCAAAATCGGGTGAAATGCTTCTTGTTATTAGGAGGACGTACAATGAATCGGTTTCGTATTGTCGCAGACTCAAGCTGCGACCTTCTCACGCTGGACGGAGCAGACTTCGTCAGTGTTCCGCTTACCATACGCACAGACACGGAGGAATTCCGCGATGACGCTTTTCTCGATGTGAACGAGATGGTCACTGTACTGCGCGGCACCAGGGGGCGTTCTTACAGTGCATGCCCGAATATCGCCGATTGGGAAGATGCCTTCGGTGAGCGTGGCGATGTAATCGCCTTCACCATCACCGGCAGCCTTTCCGGCAGCTACAGCGTGGCGTGTGCTGCAAAGAAGCATTGTGAGGAGCTTGATTCCTCTCGCCGCATCTGCGTGGTGGATTCTCTGTCGGCCGGACCGGAGATCGCGCTCCTCATAGAAAAAGCACGGTCTGAGATGTGCGCAGGCGCCGACTTTGACGATGTGTGCAGGGCTATCCAAGTATATCGTGAGCGAACTCATCTGCTCTTTGCTCTGGAATCCATGCACAACCTTGCGCAGAATGGGCGGATCGGCAAGCTGGCGGCAGCCATGGCCGGCGTTTTGGGTATCCGTGCTGTTGGGCAAGCCGGCTCCGAAGGGACACTTGAGATGCTTGGTAAATGCCGCGGGCATCAAAAAACTCAGAAATTCATGCTGCACGAGATGGAACGGCTTGGCTTCAAGGGTGGGAGTGTTCGAATTGGACATTGTCAGAACGCAGCCTTTGCGCTGGAACTTTGCAGCGAGATTCAGCATCGGTTCCCGGGAGCGGATGTAAAAAGCTATCCGCTGCGGGGCCTGTGCAGCTATTATGCCGAGCGCGGCGGGATTATGCTGGGGTTCGAGTCGTGAAAATAGGCCAAGCAAAGAAAAGAGAGCGATCTGTCGGCGTTTCGCATCTGATCGTGCGCATTCTGACCCTGCCCCCATTATCATCGGTATAACACTGCTTCTGATGTATATCCCTGCGGAACTTTTGACACTGCGTGAGCTGCTCCTGTGTGAGTTGTTTTTGCTGCTCATCCCCATGGCAGCATACCCCATGCGGGAAATATTCCGTATTGGAAAGGATAGGCGGAAAGGTCAGCGCAGCACGGCAACGGAGCTGCTGCAAACATCACTTGATTTTGCAGCAGCTCCTTTGAGCTTGTCAGTATTTGATTGTTTTCCGATTCCGCACCGTGCTCGCACCGTTAAAGACATTGATTCTACTGACTTCTGCAATGTTTTCTTATCCGATGCTGCCGTTTGCGGAACGCTGTTTTTTGAATTTGCATCACAGCTTATCCGAGCAGTTCAATGCGAGTGCGTGACGCAGTATCCTGACAGCATCATTCACCGTTACCTCACCGTTGAAATCGACATCGGCAAGGCGGCACTGATTCTCGGTGAGTTC
>ENA-OQCL01001017-OQCL01001017.1-human-gut-metagenome-genome-assembly--contig:-NODE-1017-length-11193-cov-6.209922_pt1 | contig 11193 bp, 10 predicted proteins | sample MGYA00242502_ERZ504586 | MGnify/ENA primary metagenome ERZ504586 (study PRJEB26092, sample SAMD00036316) | human gut metagenome | host: Homo sapiens | study: EMG produced TPA metagenomics assembly of... | reverse complement strand
TGAGACCGCGGCAGCTTTGCAGTATGCTCTCAGCCTGCCCGGCGAATTCGGAGCCGAAAACCAGGCAACCGCAGCCGGCCGTGTCTATGGTCCTGACAAGCTCGCCGGCCATCAGGCGCGCGTGCAGAGGCAGGACGGCTACGCCCAGCTTCTGGCATGCATACCAGACTACCAGCCATTCCGTGCTGCTCTTCATGAGCAGCGCCAGTCTGTCTCCGCGCCTGAGCCCTTTGAGCTTCAAGGCGTTGGCAAGCCGGTTGCATTCGGCGTTCAGCTGGGAGTATGTAAGCTCGCGATCCTCGCACACGACAGCGGTCCGGTCAGGAAAGCAGTCGGCGTTCCTAAGCAAAAAAATAGCCGAAATTAACCATTTACAGCCTCCGAAAAAACAATTCAAACTGCGGCGGTCAGGCAATGCTCCAGATTCCCATGAGGTTCCAGAGGAAATAGGCGATGTACATGCAGACCAGGCCGATGATGCAATAGACGTAGCAGTACTTCGTGGTGTCCTTGATGGTTACCCAGCCCTCGCCGGCGGCGTAGATGGCGGTCAGATACACGGAGCTCTGGTAGGGCAGGAACCAGCCGATGACAAAGGCGTTGAGGATGAAGCCGATGATCCAGGGGTTGATGCCGGCCGAGATGCCGAGGGGGATGAGCAGGGCCGTGAAGACGGAGAGGTAGCCTATCTCGGAGAGGATGAGGAAGCGGACGAGCAGGGTGAGGACGGCCAGGCCGGCGATGAGCAGGAAGGGGTTGGAGAAGAAGCCCACGGTATAGGGGCCGACGGCCTCGCTGAGCCAGGTGGTGATGTTCACGTGGGGCAGCACGGTGCCGAGACCCACGGAGCAGGCGATGAAGATGAGGGATTCCCAGGCCACGTTGTTGCGCCACTGCTTGACGGGCAGAATGCCGAAGATGAGGGTGGCGCAAAGGGCGATGAGGGCGGTGGCGTACTCGGGGATGTTGGTCACGCTCTTGAGCACCCAGGAGAGCACCGTGAGTATCATGATGACGCCCATGATCTTCTCCTCGCGCTTCCAGGGGCCGAGAGCCTTCTGGCGCTCCTCCAGGAAGGAGACGTCCAGCTTCTGGCCGGAGGCGGGCTTATACCTGTTGCTGATGTAAAGGTAGTTGCCGATGAAGAAGGGCACGATGAAGGGCAGCGAGCAGAGCGCCCACTTCACCATGGTGTACTCCGCCTGGATCTCCGCGCTGTACATGCCGACAAGGGCGGCGGTGGTGACGGAGGCGGTGATGAACATCGCGGGGGAGAAGCAGATGGCCGAGTAATAGGCGAGGAAAAGGCCGGTGGCCTCCTTGCCCTCGTTCTTGTAGCCCATGGCCTCGCTGATGCCGCGGGTCAGGGGGGAGAGGACGGTGCACTTGGCAGCCTTGCTGGGCACGAAGGGGGAGGTTATGGTCGTGACGGCCAGCAGGCCGATGACCTGGCCGCGGTAGCTCTTCGGGAAGAGCTTGAGCAGGATGATGGCTATGCGCTCAAGCAGGCCGCAGGCCTTTATGGCCGCGCCGAGCCCGAAGGCGGCGACGAGCAGCCAGTAAGTGGAGCCGGAAAAGGCGGAGAAGGACACTTCTATAGGCACCTTGCCGAAGATGACGAAGGCGACGCACATGAGTATGGCGGTGACGGCCTCATGGAAGACCTGTCCGGCCCACCAGACTATCGCGCAGACCAGTATGCCGATAACGCGCATGGCCTGGACCTCGAGCCCGGAGGGGGCGGGGATGAGCGCTATGGCTATGCCGAGAATGAGGCCTACCATGAGGTAGATGAGCTGCTTTTTGGTGAATTTCATTTTTTCCCTTCCCTTCTGACGTAAGAAAATGCGATGTGTTTGACAAGCTCGTTAATTGCGTGGCAATTACGGGCGCTATCCGCCCTCTCCGGGGCGGGGCGCCGCGCGGAGAGGGCGTCGCCGGCTCAGCGGTCGGCCATGATGGACTTGAAGATGATGTTCTTCTGGATCTCGCTGGTGCCCTCGCCGATGGTGAGCACGCGGGCGTCCTCGTAGTAGCGGGACAGGCCGAAGTCCTTCAGCAGGCCCATGCCGCCGCACAGCTGCATGGCCTTCTCGCAGATCTTCTGGGCCTCCTCGGTGCAGAAGAGCTTGGCGATGGAGGCGCCCTTGGCTATGGACTCGCCGTTGTCGAGCAGGGAGGCCAGGTACATGAGGTAGCCCTCGCCGACCTGGATGCTGCTGTACATGTCGGCTATGTAGTGCTGGAGCACCTGGAAGTCGCTCAGGGGCTTGCCGAAGGCGATGCGCTGCGTGGCGTAGTCGAGGGCCTTCTCGTAGGCGCCCTTGGCGTAGCCGACGGCCCTGGCGGCGATGACGAGGCGCGCGCCGTCCAGCGTGCCGAGGGAGATGCGCAGACCCTTGTTGAGCTGGCCGCAGAGGCTCCACTTGGGGACGCGGCAGTTCTTGAAGTAGATGTCGCCGGTGTCCGAGCCGCACCAGCCGAACTTCTTGTAGTGCGCTCCGTAGGTGATGCCGGGCGCGTCGGCCGCGACGAGGAAGACGCTGATGCCCTCCTTGCCGGTCTCGGGGTCAACGGTCTTGGCGCTGACCTGCCAGCTGCCGACGGCGCAGCGGTAGGAGATGAAGCTTTTCGTGCCGTTTATGACCCACTCGTCGCCGTCGAGCACGGCGGTGGTGGAGATGGCGCGGGAGTCGGAGCCGCCGGAGGGCTCCGTGTAGGCCATGCCCATGAACTTGCCCTCGTCCACTATCATGGGGAGGAAGCGGTCTATCTGCTCCTGGTTGGCGAAGCTCAGCAGCTTGTTGGCGTTGTTGGAGCAGTTGAGGATGGAGGCAAGGTTGTTGTTGTACTTGGAGGCCTCGATGATGAGCATGAGCAGGGTGGTCATGCTCTCGCCGAAGCCGCCGTACTCCTCGGGGGCGACGAGGCGGGTGAAGCCGAGCTCGGCCATGCGGTCGCGCATCCAAATGGGGTACTCATCGACCTCGTCGAGTTCCTTTATGCGCGGGGCTACCTCCTGCTGGACAAACTCGTTGAACAGATTGAGGTACATTTCCTGGTTTTCGGTGAGTTTCATCTGAATTCTCCTAACGATTAATTTAAATTTGGTCTTACTTGGTGGTCAGGGAGGCGGCGACGGCGCCGGCGGCCTTGAGGGACTCTATCTTCTCTGCGCTGTAGCCGAGGATCTCCTTCATGATGGCGTCGGACTCCTGGCCGAGCAGCGGGGCGCCCTTGTAGACGTTGCAGGGCGTGCCGCCGAAGCGCGGCATGGTGGCGATGTCCACGAACTCGCCGCCGGTGGTGGCGTCGATTATCTTGATGAAGTCGTTGCGGGCCTGCCAGTGCGGGTTGGCATAGGCGTCCTCGGCGGTGTTCAGCATGGAGACGGGGATGCCGGTCTCCATGAAGATGCGCTCGACCTCGGCGGCGTCGTGCTGGCTGAGCCAGTCGAGCCAGAGGGCGTCCATCTTCTTTACGAGCTCGGGGTTGCCCTGGCCGCAGGTGTCCATGTAGGGGAAGTCGTCGGGGGAGACGCCCATGAGGTCGCAGAACTTCTTCCAGATGCCGATGCCCCAGACGCCGACGGAGACCCACTTGCCGTCGCGGCACTCGTAGTAGCCGAAGGGGCGCCACAGGGGGTTGAGCGGGCCGGTGCGCTTGTAGTTGCCGCCGCCGTTGAGCTGCTCGCACCAGTGGTAGCTCATGAGGTAGGCCGCGGACTCGTACATGGAGGCGTCGATTACCTGGCCCTTGCCGGTCTGGAGCATGCTGTAGTAGCCGGCCAGGGAGCCGCAGGCGGCGAAGAGGGCGGTGGTGATGTCGCAGACCAGGGGGTTGCGGTGAGGTAGGGGCCGTCGGGCATGCCCTGCATGGCGGCAAGGCCGCTGAAGGCCTGGCCCACGGGATCGACGCAGGGCTTGCCGAGGTAGCGGTCCACGCCGCCGTTCTGCTTAAGGCCGTAGCCCGTGACGTGGACGATGACGAGCTTGGGATTGGCGGACATGGCCAGCTCGTCCGTCGGGCCGTGCTTGCCTATGTTGGGCACGCTGTTTATCCAGATGTCGCACTGCTTGACGAGGTCAACGAAGACTTCCTTGGACTCTGGCACCTTGTCGAAGTTCATGTTGAACTCGAAGCTGTTCATGTTGCGGCCGAGGCTTATCCACTTGGGGACGACGCCGGTCTCGGTGCGGCGGCCGATCCTGGAGGTGTCGCCGGAGCCGGGGATCTCGATCTTGATGATCTCCGCGCCCATGTCGCCCAGCCAGCGCGCCGCGAAGGGGCCCGCGAAAGCGACGCCGGTCAGCATCACTCTCAGACCGTGGAGGGGGCCGTATTCAGGGGTAATGGGGTTGCTGCGCATTTTTCTCATCCTTTCCTTGCGATCTTATCTATTTGCTTTCGTTTATCGCCTTGGTGAGCAGGGGGACGATCTCAAACATGTCCCCGACTATGCCGTAGTCGCAGGCGGACATGATGGGGGCCTTTTCGTCGCGGTTCACGGCCACTATGAGCTGCGCGCCGCGCACGCCCACGCTGTGCTGGACCTGGCCGGAGATGCCCAGCGCGATGTAGAGCTTGGGGTTCAGCTGCAGGCCGGACAGGCCGATGTACTCCGAGAACCAGTGGTTGTCCTCCGCGAGGGAGCGGGAGCAGCCGACCTCGGCGCCTATGGCCGCCGCAAGGTCGTAAGCTATGCCGAGCTCCTCCTTCTCGGAGAAGCCCATGCCGACGGCGACGACCTTCTCAGCCGCCGTGATGTCCACGCCCTCACGGACGATGGGGGCGGTCGAGACGAGGCTCACGCGCCCGTCCTCCGCCGCGGGTACGACGGTCAGCGGGGCCTCGCCGGAGGCGGGGGCGTACTTGCCCGCGGGGACGGTGAGGACGCAGGGGAAGGGGGAGCTCTCGCGCTTTATGACCGCGCCGCCGTAGGTCATGCGCTCGGTCAGGAGCTCGCCGCCTTCAATAGCGGCGCTCTGGACCTCGCTGACGAGCGGGCAGCCGAGGCAGCCTGCGGCATAGGCTGCGATCTCGCGGCCGGTGGGGGTGGATACGGCGGCGAAGATGTCTATATTTTCGGCGCTTATGAATTCGGCTATGCTCCTGGAGTAGTCCTCGGGGCGCGCGGAGCTGCCCTTGAGCAGGATGGTTGCGTCCGCGCCGGAGGAGCCGAAGCCCTCGGGCAGCTCGGGGCCGCAGGCCAGGGCCAGACATTCCGAGCCCAGCGTGCGTGCAAAGGAGACGAGCTCCGCCAGCTTGTCCGCCCTGTTCGCGTATACGAGTACCTTTGCCATCAGATAGCTCCCTCCTTCTTCAGCGCCGCGACCAGGGCCGCGACGGTCTGCTCCTTGCTGTCCTCGTTTATCAGGATGTTCTTGCGGGTCGAGACGTAACCGGTGCTCCCCAGATCCTTCAGGCCAGCGGCCGTGCCGGGGACGAGGGCCTCGGCGCTCAGCTCGGCGACGGGCTTTTTCCTCGCGGCCATGACCTGCTTGAGCCCGGGTATCGGGGCGGGCGCGGCCTCGGGCAGCAGGCAGAGGACGGCGGGCAGCGGCGCAGAGACGGTCTGGATGCAGTCCTCAAGCTTGCGCTCGGCGGTGACGACGCCGCCCTCTACGCTGAAGGAGGTCACGCTGCTCAGGACGGGCCAGCCGAGGATGGCGGCGAGCCGGGGGCCTGTCTGTCTGGCGTAGTCGTCGCTGGAGCCCTCGCTGCACAGCAGCAGCGCGGCGTCCTCCACGGTGGCGGCGGCGGCAGCGAGCAGCGCGGCCGTCCGGCAGCCGTCCGGCCGTCCGGACTCGGCGGTGTTGACCCAGATGCCCTCGTCCATGCCCCTGGCCAGGGCGTCGTTGAAGGATTTGCGCGTCTCCGCTCCGCCGCAGGAGATGCCGGTGCAGGTCCCGCCGAGGGCCTTCGCAGCCTGGCTGCCCGCCTCTATCGTGTGCTTGTCGTAGTCGCTTATCTTATATTTTGCCTTGGAGAAGTCCACGGACAGGTCGGGGTTTATGCGTATATCCGACTCGTCCAGGACCCATTTGTAGCAAACCAGTACCTTAGGCATCGTTTTCCTCCCTCTGCGGGGCGAGCTGGAACTCGCCTCTCATGTGTTCTCTGCTCATTGTGTAATAGTGTTCCGCGTTTTTGGCGATCTTCTCTATCTCCTCCTCGCGCAGGGGCCGGACGACCGCGCCCGGAGCGCCCATGACGAGCGAGTTGGGCGGGATCTTCTTGTGCTGCGTGAGCAGGGTGCCCGCGCCGATGATGCAGTTTTCGCCTATCTCCACGTCGTTCATGATGATCGCCCCCATGCCCACGAGCACCCTGTCCGCGATGCGGCAGCCGTGGATGATGGAGCCGTGGCCGATGGAGACCTCCCGGCCTATCTCGATGGGGTAGACCGGCGTCGAGTGCAGGAGACAGTTGTCCTGGATATTGGTCCTCTCCCCGATGGAGATGCCCGTGCGGTCCGCCCTTATCGTGGTGTTGAAGAAGACGCAGCCGTCGTCCGCTATGCTGACGTTGCCGCAGACGACGGCGCCGGGCGCCAGGAACACGTCCCGGCCGATCTTAGGAGCAAGTGCCATAAGTCCCGTCTCCCTTCCCTCAGCCCTGCCTGAAGCTCACGCCGAAGGCGCCGACGGGGTAGTTCCAGCTCTCGACCAGCTTGCCGCCGCTCAGTACACGGCAGGTGCCGCACTCAAGGCAGCCCAGATAGTCGAAACGTACGCCGTCCCCGTCCTTCTTGTAGAGCGCGGCGGGGCAGACCCTGACCACCCTGTCTATCTCCGCCGCGTCGCGGCAGGCCTTGTCCACAAGGATGTGGCTGTGCTCCTCATCGACGCTGAACTTGTCGGCGCCGAGCTTGTCTTCAACAGTCATGCGCATCTCATACACCTCCGTGAGTTTCGTTCATGTATTCCTCGCACCTGCGCAGCTCGCGGAAGATGCCGCTGGCCTCGACGGCCTGCTGATAGGCGCTGAGGGCCTCGGCCGAGTAGTCCCCGGATTCGCGCAGGGCTATGGCGGTCTCGGCCGCAAGGATGCCGGATTCGACGGCCAGGTCCATGCCCCTGATGGTGAAGCCGTAGTTTGCGACGAGCCCCGCCGCGTCCCCGGCTATGAGCACGCCGTCGCCGCAGAGCCTGCCCAGCTTGCTGCTCCCGCCGTGGTGGACTATGTGCGCCGAATACTCCAGCAGCGTGCCGCCCTCGATGAGCTCCGCCACGGCCGGCAGCTCCTTGAACTCCTCCAGCAGCTCGGGCACGGCCTTGTCGGTCTTGTCGATGTCGCCTATCAGGAACTCTATGCCCACCGAAACGCTGTCGCGGTTGGTGTAGATGAAGCCGTCGGCGTAGTTGCCCGCTGAGCGGTCGCCGAGGTACATGTACTCCACGCCCTCGTCTCCGGCAAGGCCGAAGCGGCTGTTCACCGTCTCCTCGCCCAGCTGGATGACCTCCTTGACGCCGACGCAGGTGGTGCCCGGCTCCGGCGGCGTGCCCAGACCGGCCTGCTGTGCCAGGAGGGAGTTGGCGCCGTCGGCCAGGATCACGAGCCCGGCCTCCATCCTCTCGTCCCCGGCCATGACGCCGCAGACCTTCCCGTCCTCGATGAGGAGCCCCGTCACCGTTATATTGTTTATGACCATGACGCCCTCTTCCTCGGCCTTCTCGCAGAGCCACTGGTCGAGCTTCGCCCTCAGCACCGAGTAGGCGTCCCCGTACTTCGTGGCCTGCAGCGCCCGGACGTCGAGTCCGGCCTGCGATACCGCGCTGCCGGACCAGGCGTAGGCCTGCTCGCGGATGAGCCGGCGCTCAACGGGTAGCTCCTCCTCGAAGGAGGGGATGAGTTTTTTCAGTACGTCGGCGCAGAGCTTGCCGCCGGTCACGTTCTTCGCCCCGCAGTAGCTCCCACGCTCAATGAGAAGCACCTCCATGCCGGCCCGGGCCATGGTGTAAGCCGCGCTCAAACCGGCCAGCCCGCCTCCGACAACTATCACTTCCATTCTTTCGTCTGACATGCTGCCTGTTCTCCTTTCTGTGCTCAAACGACAAGCCTGTATGCCGTCCGCTCACAGTAGATAAGAGCAAGACATGTGCCAAAAAACTAACGAAAGCTGCGCTCGCCGCTTTTTTCGTCAATTTACGTCGAATATTGACAAATGAATCACAATTAAATTGTACACAATAACAACAGGCCGCGGCGGGCTGAAAACGAAACCCAAAATTACAATAACTGGTGGGCGTACAAATTTGTCTGTATAAAATACGCAGTCAGACAATACTGTCTGAAATCTGTACAATACGCAGGAGGGGAAAGCCCAAGTTTACACTATTTATGCGTATTGTCCAGGGAAAAAGGTGGATAAATTGTGGATATTGACAAAAGCGAGGCTTGTTCTGTATAATTACTAAACACAAGCCTGCTGCTCACGCTCCAATTGAATAAGGAGGCAGAATTGCCATGGACCACCTTACGAAAATCCGGGACAACGAGCTGTCCCGGATAAAAGAGTCGTGTGTAAATGGGCAGACGTGTAAGGTGCCGGACGAATACAAGGCCTTTGCCAGCGAGTGGCGCGAATCGCTCGCCATGGGCATAGACATGCATACCAAGCTCACCGACAGGCAGCGGGACTTTGAGGTATTCACCCGCATGGATGAGCTTCACAGGTACCACCTCAGCTACCTGAACAGCTATTACAGCAGCAAAGAGAAGCTCCTGGCGCTGCACGGCTGCGCCATCTTCTATCTGGACGAGACGCTTTCCGCCTACAACAAGGCGGGGAGCCCGGAGCTGCTGAAACGGCTCAAGGCCGACGGCATCAGAATTGGAACAAATTTCTCGGAGAAAAACGTAGGCGTTTTTGTGGCCAACATCGCGCTCAGGTCCCCGATGAAGACCTGCTGCCGGGTGGGCCAGGAGAACTATCTGGAGATATTTTCAAAGTACATCTGCTATGCCCGGTACGTTTCCAAGACGGGGCGGAGGTTCAGGTCCGTGAACCTGATATTCGTGCCGGAAGAGGTGTACTGCAAGCCCATACACGACTCGGTCAATTTCATACTTGAGGCGGAGGACATTTCCGCCGCCACCGACTTCATCTATCCCATCCTGGCCGGCCGCATCAACTTTCTGGAGAAGCTGGCCCAGCAGGGCAACGACATCATGATGCTGGTAGATACGGATATGAAGGTCATATTCGTAAACGAGCTCTTCACAAAGGAATTCGGCAAGACGCACCACAAGATAAAGCCCGAGGCGCTCTCAGGTTTCATGCCGGAGGTGGCGGAGCTGCCCAAGCTCAAGAACCGCTCCAAGGAGGACTTCAGCTCCACGCTGCTGCTGCACGGCACATCGGGCGGGGACAACGCCTATACAGTCTACGGGCAGTACGTGGACGGCTGCGGCTACAAGATATTCTTCGTGCCCTGCCAGTCGGCGGAGAAGCCCCGCAAGGCCCAGGCTGTCTACACCTTCAGCAGCCTCATCGGCCGCTCCGAGGAGTTCACCGAGGCGATAGAAAATGCCAAGAGGGCGGCGAAGGGCCTCGGCAACGTGCTGATACTGGGCGAGAGCGGGACCGGAAAGGAGCTTGTCGCCCAGGCCATACACGAGGCCAGCCCGAGGAACACCGGGCCGTTCATCCCGCTCAACTGCGCCGCGATACCGAAAGAACTCATAAGCAGCGAGCTCATGGGCTACGAGGACGGCGCCTTCACCGGCGCCAAACGCGGAGGTCAGGCGGGCAAGTTCGAGCTGGCAAACGGCGGGACGATATTCCTGGACGAGATCGCCGAGATGCCCATGGACATGCAGTGCTCGCTCCTGCGCATACTCGAAGACAGAGTCGTCTGCCGCATAGGGGGGAGCAAGTACCACCCCGTGAACGTGCGCATAGTCGCGGCGACGAACCGCGACCTCTGGAAGTGCGTACAGCGCGGCACCTTCAGGCTGGACCTGTACTTCCGGCTGAACGTCATAAGAATAGAGCTGCCCCCGCTCAGGGACAGGACGGGGGACATAGACATACTCGTCCCCTATCTGCTGGAGCGCGCGGCCCGGAAAAACCGCGTGCCGATGGTGGCTATCTCCGGGGAGGTCATGGAGCTTTTCCGGCGGTACTACTGGCCCGGCAATGTCAGGGAGCTCAAAAACGTCGTCGAAAAGTGCGCGGTCATGACGACCTCGGACACCGTGACGCTTGAAAACCTGCCTAAAGACGTGCTGCGCCAGCTCTCCTCCTCCGGACCGGGGGCCGGCTACGACCCCGCGGCCTTCACGGGCGGCTTTTCGCCGCCGCAGGACGCGGCGCCTGCCGTCCCGGCCTCATACGCCGCTTCTCCGATGGAGAGCATAAAAGAGCATGAGACCCGCGTGATCGTGGAGCTCATGAAGAAATACAATGGAAACAAGAGCAAGGTGGCAAAAGAGCTGGGCATCTCCCGCAGCACGCTGTACAAGCGCCTCGACGAGATGGGCTGAGGCCGCCCGCAGACGCAAAAAACAGCCGGTCAAACGACCGGCTGTTTTATTTTGCTTATTCGGTTCTGCGCCTGGAACACCTCCGACCGGGTGGAATGACTGCGGACGTATGGAGGCGCACCCGCCCTGTAGGGGACGGCGTCCCCGACGTCCCGCTGCTATGGTTTCTGCCAGCCTCACCACGGTCCTCCCGCCCGGGCGTGGGATGATCTTGCAGTATATCACGCGGCACACGGCCCGTCCCGCAAGGACCCGTAGGGGTCGGCGTCCTCGACGACCCTTTCCTTCGTCCACCGCCGACCTCACAACGTTCCTCCAGTCCCCTCGTAGGGGCGGGGTCCCATCCCCGCCCGGCGTCGGATGACTGCGGGCGTTCGTAAATCGTAGGGGCTGCGGGCGGCTTAGGCCGCCCGCAAAGGGGGAACCCCCGGCGAGGGTTCCCCCTTTGACCCCCTCCTGCGCTTCTTTGGCGATGGGGTATTCCGCGCGCTGCGGCGCGCGGCCAGGGGCGCTGCCCCTGGACCCCGCCCGCTTTTTTGTAAAAAAGCGGGGCAAAAAAACTTTTACTGGGCTAGACTTCCGCCAGCCCAAGCCCCTCGCCCCTGGGGCGAGTGATAAAATAAGTCCGCGAAGCGGACACCTTAGCGGCCGAGTGGCACCTCCCACGCGAGTGGGAGAGGCGGGTGGGTCCCGAAACCTCAC
>ENA-OQCL01001016-OQCL01001016.1-human-gut-metagenome-genome-assembly--contig:-NODE-1016-length-11195-cov-2.803397_pt1 | contig 11195 bp, 11 predicted proteins | sample MGYA00242502_ERZ504586 | MGnify/ENA primary metagenome ERZ504586 (study PRJEB26092, sample SAMD00036316) | human gut metagenome | host: Homo sapiens | study: EMG produced TPA metagenomics assembly of... | reverse complement strand
CATCGGAAACAATTCCGCAAGAATCTGCTCTTTTCGTGCCCGGTCCGACGGTTCATCTGTCTCCATTTCTTCGAGATCATAGTTATCTGTTCTGCCGCATTTTCCCTTGCACACTGCGCAATCCGGATTCAGACGGTTCTTTTCTGCCTCCACGCGTACAATCCAGGATTTCCCCTCTTCTTCCCTCAGCTCTTTTTCCGGATTTGCCGCACAAATTCCGCCAAGCAGAATCTCATGCGTGGCTTTGTCCGGGCGGTGACCATTGCTGTCACCGCTGGAAAACTCCTGCGATTCACCTTTTGCTGCTTCTCCTCTTCCATCTACCGACCGGGCCAGACCGATCAGCGCACCAAGAAGCTCCTCTTGTATCTTCGTCATACTCATTTTTCTAATACCTCTTACCGAGCTTTTCATTTTTTTCGTCTTACATATTCCACAAAGCAGAATGTACCAATTGTAAAAATACTTTTAAGGGCACACGCTAATTACTATATCTGATTTTCTACAAAATTTCCCCCTCCGTAGAAATCACCACGGTTTTCACCGGAATCTTCTTTCCACTCTCTTTCAGCGCCATCTTCACGGCACGCTCCATTCCTGCGCAGCACGGAACCTCCATGCGTGCAACCGTGATACTCTTAATATCATTCCGCATGAAAATCCGCGCAAGTTTCTCGGAATAATCGATATCGTCAAGTTTTGTACAGCCTACGAGAACGACATGATCCCGAATGAAATCCTGGTGGAAGTTTCCATACGCATACGCTGTACAATCCGCCGCAACGAGAAGGTCTGCTCCTGCAAACATCGAAGCCCGCTCCTGCACCAGCTTGATCTGCACCGGCCACTGGCGGAGCCGGGACGGAACTGCTGCAGAATTTTCCTGCGCATCTGCACGGTCAATCGCCCAGCTGTTTTCACCTGCTTTTCCTGCTCCGGTATTCTCCTGTCCGGCCGCCTCTTTTGCCTTCCGCTGGTTCTCTTTTACCGCCTCCTCATCGTACGGCAGCGCCTCCCGCTCCACAAACGAAATCGCATCTGCCGGACAGACCGGCAGGCAGTCACCGAATCCGTCGCAGTAGTCATCCCGGATCAGCTTTGCCTTCCCGTCAACCATCGCAATCGCACTTTCATGACAGGCATGCGCACAAAGCCCGCATCCTGTACATCTGTCTTCCTCTATCTGAACAATTTTTCGAATCATCACTGAATCTCCCTTTTTTCTCTTTGTTTCTCAATACCTGTTTGTTTCTCAACCATGATATCATACTTTATCCCTGTTTGACAGTTGATTTTTTTTAGTAGATTTTTTTCCTACAATACCAACTCTTCATCCAGAGCCGCGAATAAATAAATTTTCTCTTTCACTTTCTTCCCTGTCGTCCGCTCCAGTGCCTGCTGGTAATAGACGAGCTGCTTTTTCATACCTCTTTTTCAGCTCCCCGGCTTCTCTCACACGATCCGTTTTGTAGTCCACAAGAACAATCTCATCCCCCTCCGGGAACCATGCGTCAATGATTCCCTGCACGAGAATGGTTTCATCTTCCGGATAGGACGGATCTGCCTCACTTGCCGGAACGGACATCACAAACGGCTGCTCCCGTTTCAGGGTTTCATTCAAAAAGGCATTCCGCATCCGCATTCCAACCGGACTTTTTGCGAAAGCGAGGATTGATTTGAAATAAATGCATTCCGCTGCTTCTTTCGTCATCTTTCCTTCTGCAATCAATTCCTCCGTCTGTGCCATCAGCTCTGTGATGCTGTACGCTCTGCGGTAATCGAGACATTCCAGCAGGCGGTGGTACGCCGTTCCGCGGTCAGAGCCCGTCAGAGCCGCAACATGATCCTTTTTCAGAAAGCCCGGCACAATTGGTACGAGTTCTTCCTGCGCGAACAGCTCTTTTCCGATCTCGGATTCCTCCATCCCGGCCTTCTTCAGCTGTGAAACGGTAACCTTTACCGGAATCTGTTTTTCCTTCTCATACGGATACTGGTAGGCAAACCGCTCCTCCACAAGTTCCTTCAGCGCCGCTTCTCTCGGCGGCTGCTTCGGAATTTCCATGATTTTCTGCTCATTCACCGCGCGCTCCATCTGATGCAGCACCTCTCCCTCAACAAGTCCTGCCGGTGATACAAGGCGGATCGTTACCGGAATTTTCTCTGCATACAGCGGATTGTCCGCATTCCCTGCCAGACCGAATTGTTCATACAGCCCGTCGAAACACCGGTTTCTCGAAAATGCCGGCAAAATCCAGTCGAGATACCCGGATGCACTGCTCAATGTCTGATATGACAGCAGCTCCTCCTGCCGCCCCGCATGTGCCGCGCACTGCTTCACGCGGCTCTCCAGCTTCGACGCCATGCCCGTCATAATCAGCTTCTCCTTCGGGCGCGTCATGGCAACGTAAAGCACCCGCAGCTCCTCCGCCAGATTTTCCAGCTTCATGCTCTGCCGGATGATCTGCCGCGGCAGTGTCGCCTGACGGACGCGGTGCTCCGGATCGATCGCATCCGCGCCGATGCCCATGCGGGAATGGAGTACAAGCGCCGCACGGCTGTCCATCTGGTTAAACGATTTGCCCATGCCCGAGAGGAACACAACCGGGAATTCCAGTCCTTTACTCTTGTGAATACTCATGATACGCACCGTATCTGCGCTCTCCCCGTAAATATTCACCTCGCCGAAATCGACTTCATACTTCTGAAGCTGCTCGATATAACGGATAAAGTTGAACAGTCCACGGTAACTCGTCGCCTCAAACTCCACCGCCTTTTCCACCAGCATCTCCAGATTTGCCCGCCGCTGCACACCACCCGGCATTGCAGATGCATAGCCGCCGTAGCCCGTCTCCTCGAGAATCTGTGTGATCAGCTCATGGATCGGCGTATACGGCACGCGGCTTCGCAGCGTTTCGAGCTGTGCAAGGAACCTCCTCAGCTTCTCCCGGAGTGCTTCATCATCCCCCATCGCCGCATATTTTCCACATGCCTCGTAAATTTTTACGTCTTTATCCACACAACGCACCGCCGCAAGCTCCGTGTCTGTGCATCCGCAGATGGGGGAACGCAGAATGGCCGTAAATGGAATCTCCTGACATGGATTGTCACACAGATGCAGATAATTCAGCACAGTCACAATTTCCTGCGTGGAAAAGTATCCCGTTTTTGATGTACTGTAAGCCGGAATTCCAGCCGCCTGCAGTACGCGCGAAAATCGTCTCCGACCAGCCGCTGACCGCACGGAGCAAAATGACGATATCCCGGTATTGGATTTTCCGGTATTCCCCGGTCTCCTTGTCCACAACCTCCTCATTTCCGACCATCTCGCGAATACGCGCCGCAACAGCAGCCGCCTCGGTTTCCATCTTCGTTTCGCGGGATTTGTCGTCTTCCAGCTCCGGCGCCTTGTCATCCAGAAGCAGCAGTTCCGTTTCATATGCCGTCTGCCACGGTTCCGCCCCTTTCTCTTCCATTTTCCCGGCAGTGCAGGAAACGCCGCTCCCACATGAAGGCTCGCCGCCTCATCGTACGCAATGCCGCCGAGCTCCGGGCTCATGAGTTTTCGGAATACATAGTTCGCCGTCGCAAGCACCTCCGTCCGGCTTCGGAAGTTTTTGTCAAGGTCGATTCTCTGCTGGCTTTCCCCGGTCTTTTGCATACGTATGGTATTTTTGCCAGAAACAGCTCCGGTCGCGCCAGACGGAAACCATAGATACTCTGCTTGATATCACCAACCATAAACCGGTTCCATCTGCCTTCCTCCTCGCCGGACACTGCAGAGAGCAGTGCCTCCTGGATAAAGTTGCTGTCCTGATACTCATCGATCATAATTTCGCGGAACTGTTCCGAAAGCTCCCGCGCCGCATCGGTCCGCACCAGGCAGCCGTCTTTTTGCTGCACGAGAATTTCAAGCGCAAAGTGTTCCAGATCGGCATAATCGAGAATATTTTGCTCCGTTTTTCTCCGCAAACGCTTTTGCAAACTGCTCCGTCAGATCAATCAGCACCCCGATGGGCTCCCGGCAGCTCGGCAATCGATCCTCCGCAATCGCAGCGCTGTCCTTCTCAAAGAACTGCTCTTTTAACTTCTGCAGCTCCTTTTTGCATGCATCGCGCTCCGCCTTTACCTGATCTTTCAGCGTTTCACTCACATCGTCTGCCTTTTTCCGCGAAAGTGCTTTAAACTTCATTCCGGCCATCGCGCGCACCAGTTCATCAAACGATTCTGTTTCCAGCAGTTTTTCCACCATCTGCTGGTCAGAAGCCAGCGCCTCATCATATAAATACGGTCCTCCAGAGCTTACTGCTGTTTTCCGGTTTTCCTGAATCCCTTCCAGAATACTCGAGAGCCGCTTTTTCGCCTCGCTCATCAGCTCCTGTACCCAGATACTCTCCTGCACTACTTCCGGTGAATCCATCTGGTACGCCGCCCGGCACTCTTCGAGCCACTGCTCCGGCCACGGATAACTCATGGAAAATTCATACAGCTTCAGCACGAGCGCGTCGAGTCCGTCATCCTGTTTTCCCGCCGCGTAGCTCTCCACAAACCGTGTAAACGCAGGATCTTTTTCCGCAAACCGCTCCTCCATCACCTTCTGGATCACGTCACTTTTCATCAGGCGGATCTCTCCCTCATCCGCCATGCGGTATACCGGATCAAGATCGATCATCTGAAAATAATTTTTTATCACATACGAACAGAAGCCATGGATCGTGCTGATCTGTGCATGGTGAAGCAGGGTCTGCTGCCGCTGTAAATGCTCATTCTCTGGATTTTCCTCTAGGCTCTGCTGCAGGGCGCGGCCGATTCTCTCTTTCATTTCTCCCGCCGCTGCACGCGTAAAGGTCACGACAAGAAGCTGATCAATATCAATCGGGCGCACGGGATCTTTCACCATCGCAAGGATCCGCTCTACCAGAACCGCCGTCTTTCCGGAACCTGCCGCTGCGCTGACCAAAAGATTCCGGTCTCTCGTATCAATGACTTTCTGCTGTTCCGCTGTCCATTTTACTGCCATTTATCTCTCCCTCTTCTTTCTGGCTGATTACTTTCTCATACATGGAAAACTGCATTTCTCTTTCCTTTCCGGAAGGCAGTCACTCTTTTTGATCACTTTGTGTTATCTCCTGCATCGCCTTCATCAGCAGTTCCGTGTCCATGCCCTTCAGTTTGCGGTACTCGTATCCCTGAATTTTCTGGTCAAAACCGCAGATTCCCTGATATTCACAGTACGCACACGCCGTCGCACCGTCCCGCTGATACGGGGAAATTTTTACATTGCCCGAGAAAATGCCCTCGCCGATCTCACGCACCTTCTTTCTGGTGTACGTACGGATCACATCAAACTGCTCCGGCGACGCTACTTTCGAATAGCTCGTATAACTTCCATCCTTCTTCTTTCCAACCGGAATCACATCGGATGTCGTTCCGTCCTCAAGCACGCGGTCGAGAAGCTCCACAACTTTCCGGTCCGCATTCACAAGACCGTCCATCCGCAGCGCTTTCAGCATCCGCCGGCCCCACGCCTCGTCGGTCTCATCCTCCTCCTGATCGAGCATCGGATCATCAATATGATAATAGAACACGCCCGCCGGCTCCACCTGCTTGCCGGGATGCTTTTTCTGCTCCAGTTCCACCGCCGCATCGAGATAAACAGCAAGCTGCAGCTGCAGTCCATAATAGAGCGCCACCAGGTCGAGCGACGTATTTCCCGTCTTGTAATCGATAATTTTCACATAGACCTTATCGTCCGTCTCGCAGAGATCCACGCGGTCAATCCGTCCGCGCAGACGCATTTTCTCATGCTCCGACAGATCGATGTTGATCGCCGACAGCGAGTCCTCCATCGAGAACGAAACCTCGAATTCCCCTGGCTCAAATTCTCCCTGCCGGATCTGCTGCTGCAGTGCCCAGACAGTTCGTTTCAGGATCCGCTTCACGCGGATAATGCGGTACTGATTCCGGCTTGAACTCTGAAAAATTGTGTTTCCATAGTCCGCCATCGTCTCCTCGACACACTCCTCAATCAGACGGTCACGCGTGTCATCGGTCACCGTCTTCCAGGTCTCACCGTTCTCCTGCAGTTTTTTCGAAAACTTCTCAAGCGCCTCATGCATGACCGTTCCCATATCCGCCGCTTTCAGCTCATACTGATCCCGCTCGCGGATCTGAAGGCCGAACTCCATAAAGTGGGCAAACGCACACGCCGCATACTTTTCCAGCCGCGTTGCACTGTTTTTTAACGTATCTCCGTACAGTGCCGATGCCGCACTCTTTCCGATTACACCGTCCGCACAGCGCAGAAACGCCGCTTTTCGATACGTCTCCGCCGGAATTCCCGCCTCCGGATGTGCTGCATACCAGCGGTAAAGCTCCTCAAACAGCGGATCGATCTCTCCCTCCGCCGCTCTGCCAAGCTCCTCCAGAAACAGTGCCTCGCCGGAACGCGGCATTTCCAGTTTTTCCTCCGGTTTTTCCTCTTTTTCAATATCCCGCACCGGAATCTCCGGGAAGAGTTTTCGTATTTCGTTGATCAAATACGACGGATTCTGCGCCTCGCCGGACGCGCCCGCTTTCGCAAAGGAAAGGTACAGCCGCTCCGACGGTTTTGTCAGATTTCGGTAGAGATGGAATTTCTGCTGATACATCGTCTCCCGCGCCGTCGGGGACAGCTTCGCATCCGCCCGTTCCAGCTCCTCGCGGTCATATTCCGAGAGAATGCCGCCGCCCGCGTCGTGGCGCGGAATCAGCCCGTCATTCACGCCGACGAAAAACAGCACGCGGATGTCCTTCAGACGCGACCGTTCATTATCACCGATCAGTACCTGGTCCGCCGTCGGCGGAATAATACCGACAGATGCCTCCGCAAATCCCGCTTCCAGAATTTCCTGATACTCTGCCAGCGTCATCTTCTCCTCACCCAGCACCTCGACGATCTTTGTCCAGCAGCTCCATGACGATGCCATAAATCTGACTGTATTCTTTTGCAAATGCCTCCTGGCCCTGCTGTTCAAACTGCTGCCGCCGCTCCTCGAGTTTTTCCTGCATCTGATTCTGTACCGCCAACGCGTACAGGGCCTCCGTCCGCTCCCGCACCGTGGCATCTTTTTTCTTCATCCGCTCCGCAAACGGCTGCACTTCAGCATAGAACTTCTCCCGCAGAAGATTGCGCTGCGGCACTTCATCCGGCTTGATGCCGCGGTAGCCCCTCGTCCAGGTTTCCCCATACGCTTTCAGCCCGCGGATACCAAGCGCGAGCACATAGTTTTCCATCGCATCCGTCTCCTCGCGGTCCAGACTCGAAAGACCGCAGCGCAGATAGCGGAAGACACTCTCGTACGAAAAACTCTGTACCACCATCTCGATCGCCGCACGCAGAAATTCCACGAACGGATTCATCAGCACAGAATGCTTTTCGTCCACGAAATACGGAACACCACATTTTTCAAAGATTTCCCGCGCATACGTGCCGTAAACAGAAAGATCTCCGGTCAGAACGGCGAAATCCTGGTAACGCATGCCCTCCTCGCGCACCATGCGGCGGATCAGACGCACCGTCTCTTCCAGCTCGGCACGCGGATTCGGCGCGACGCTGATGTAGATGCCCTGCTGTTTCGCCTCGTATCCTGCTGCCGGATTTCCTGTCTTTGCTTCCGTTCCTGATTCTGGTCTTTTTTCTATTCCATTTCCGGAAAATCCTCTCTTTCCATACCGGAACAGTCTCTGCTCCAGCTGATCCATCGTGCTTGCCGGCTGAAAACGGCCATGTCCCGAGCGTCTGACCCAGATTTCCGGCTCCACCGGGCACCCTGCTTCATCTGCCGCTTTCATGAGCTGCTGGACAAGCTGGCGGCTCATCGCAAAAAGCTGATGCGGAATCGCCTTTTTATACGGGTCCTCCCGCTCATCCATAATAATCGTCACATAAACCTTCGCACAGAGCCGGAACAGTTTTCCAAGCACACCGATCTGCACCGGCGTAAATCCGGTAAACCCATCCACCAGCACCTCACTGTTTTTGATCAACGCCGATTCTTCCAGCTTCCCCGCCAGAACTTCCAGCACATCCTCCGCCGTCACATAACGGTTTTCCAGATATTCCTCAAACGCGCGGTAGATCACACCGGTGTCCTTCAGTTTTGCCGCCAGCAGCTTTTTTCTCCCCCGTCTCTTCCGCCCACGCATCAAGCTCGGACGGCGCAATCTGGTACTGCTTCAGCTCGGAGATCAGCGATTTCATCTGCGAAACCGCACCGGTTCTTTTTAACGTGCTGCCAAGAATTGTCAGCTCCTTTTTCTTTTCCTGCGCAACGCGCTTCACCACGAGGCTTTTTCCCGTCTCTTCAAGCACCGGATACAGGCTTCCGCCGGTCTCCTCAAAAATACGGTGGCCAGACGTTGAAAACTTAAAATATCAATATTTAAAATTCCGCCCGCCGGATGCAGAGACACGAGTTCTTTCTGCGTCTGCATCGTAAACTGCTCCGGCACGACGATCAGATAATTTTTCTCCGGGTGGCGCGCCGCTTCCGCCAGGATTTTTTCATACGCATACCGCGATTTTCCGGCCCCGAATTTCCCATAATAAACTGCAGACTCATACCTTGCTCCTCCTGTTCTGATCCATTTCTGCCCCAAAATAAACATAGCTACAGTATAGCAGACTCTTTTTTTGATGCAATCAACCTGCTGTAGAACAACCTTCATAAAAACCATTCTTCCCACATACATTATAGTAAAAACGCCCGCCTGTTCCGCCCCCGCTTCCCGCCCCGCAGACGGCTTTTCAAAAAGGAGTGTGCCCGCCCATGAGTTCCAAAACGAAAATTGTTGTACTACATATGAAAGAAGTGGTTTACACCGCTGTTTTTCTTGCTCTCGCGCTGATTCTTCTCGTGGTGTTTCTGATCATGTTCTCCGGGAAGAAGGATTCTGCGAAAAAACCTTCTGTCACCACTGCTGCTTCCGCCGAAAATGCACGCTACATTCCCGGCATCTACACCTCCACGATCTCCCTCGGCGACCAGACCTTCGATGTGCAGGTCAATGTTGAGCAGGACCGCATCACCGCGATTTCACTGAATAACTTAAGTGAAACCACCGCCGCCATGTATCCGCTCATGGAGCCCGCGCTCGATTCCATCGCAAGCCAGATCTATGTGAATCAGACGACGGAAGGCCTCATCTACGGAGAGGACGACCGCTACACCTCCGAACTGCTCGTCTCCGCGATCAATCAGGCGCTCGAACAGGCTCAAAATCCTTCCTCCGCAGAATCCTGATCTTTCCATGCAAAAAGGCCTCGAAGCATTCTTCTGCTCCGAAGCCTTTTTTCTGTCGTGCATCTCAAAATTTGATTGTCTGCACCAATTTGGATTATCTTTGTTTCTTTCCGTATTTCCTGTTTTGTTTTTTACAGCTGGTCGAGTTCCTCTCTCCAGAGCTTCACGCACGCATCACTCGGCATACGCAGGTCGCCGCGCGGGGATACCGCAACGCTTCCGACCTTCGGGCCATCCGGCAGGCAGGAGCGTTTGAACTGCTGCGCGAAAAATCTCCAGTAGAACGTTTTCAGCCATTTTAAGATCGTCGCATCATCGTAGACACCGGCAAATGCAAGTTTTGCCACACGGTAAATCTTGAGCGGTTCGTACGTCACACGCAGCATATAGTATAAGAAGAAATCATGAAGCTCGTACGGTCCGACGAGATCTTCTGTTTTCTGAGAAATGACACCATCTTTCGGCGGCAGCAGTTCCGGGCTGACCGGCGTGTCGAGCACATCCAGAAGGATATCGGAAAGTGCTTTTTCCCCGCAGGTGTCCGCATAATACTGCACCAGATGGCGCACCAGGGTTTTCGGTACGGACGCATTGACGGCATACATCGACATATGGTCGCCATTGTACGTTGCCCAGCCAAGTGCCAGCTCGGAAAGATCACCAGTTCCAATGACCATACCGCCGGACTGGTTGGCAAGATCCATCAGAATCTGGGTTCTCTCACGCGCCTGTCCGTTTTCATACGTCACATCATGCTTCTCCGGATCCTGTCCGATGTCGCGGAAATGGAGATTGACGGCCTCTTTGATATCAACCTCTTTTAAGGTTGCACCAAGGCACCGCGTCAGTTCACAGGCATTCTGATACGTGCGGTCCGTCGTTCCAAAGCATGGCATGGTCACAGAAAGAATCTGGTTTCTCGGAAGGCCGAGCAGATCGAACGCTCTGGCAGTGACGAGCAGTGCCAGCGTCGAATCGAGTCCGCCGGAAATACCGATAACCGCGCTCTGGCAGTGCGTATGCGCCAGACGTTTTTCAGTCCCATGGCCTGAATATTTAAAATTTCATCACATCGCTGATCCCGGTTGTGCTTATCCGACGGTACGAACGGCCGCGGATCGAAGTAACGGATCAGCTTTGTTTCTTCTATTGTTAATGAGAACTTAACCACCTGATAACCGTCGGTTCTCTGTTCCGGATATGTGGTCATTCTTCTGCGCTCACTCGTCAGACGATCAACATCGAGATCCGCGCAGACGATCTGATTCTCAAACCGTTTTGCCTCGGCAAGAATCGTTCCGTTCTCCGCAATCAGATGCTGTCCGCCAAAGACGAGATCCGTCGTGGACTCGCCCTCGCCTGCTGTCGCATAAATATAACCGCAGATCAGACGTGCCGACTGTGCACTCACGAGGCTTCTCCGATAGCTATCTTTTCCAACCATCTCATCACTCGCGGAAAGATTGACGATCACTGTCGCACCGGCCAGGGCATGCGCCACACTCGGCGGATTCGGGGTCCAGAGATCCTCGCAGAGCTCTGCAGCAACTTTGAGGCGCGGCATCTCCGCACACTGGAAGAGCAGATTCATGCCGAACGGAACCTCTTTTCCGAAAAATTCCGTCGTTGTCACCGCTTCTTTTCCCGGCGTAAAGTGACGCAGCTCATAAAATTCATTGTAGTTCGGCAGATACTTTTTCGGTACAACGCCGAGCAGCTCTCCATGACAGAGTACAGCGGCCACGTTAAACAGCTTTCCGCCCTGTTCCCACGGAAGGCCGACAAAAATCAGTGCATCGGTCCCTTTCGTTCCGTCGGCAATCTCTTTTAATCCCTCTTTCGCCGCGTCGATCATCTGGCTCTGCCAGAATAAATCACTGCAGGTATAGCCGGTCAGCGCCAGCTCCGGGAGCA
>ENA-OQCL01001015-OQCL01001015.1-human-gut-metagenome-genome-assembly--contig:-NODE-1015-length-11222-cov-4.013880_pt1 | contig 11222 bp, 10 predicted proteins | sample MGYA00242502_ERZ504586 | MGnify/ENA primary metagenome ERZ504586 (study PRJEB26092, sample SAMD00036316) | human gut metagenome | host: Homo sapiens | study: EMG produced TPA metagenomics assembly of... | reverse complement strand
ATGCAGAAGACGATGAAGCCCAGGGCCAGTTTGACGCGCCACGAGAGGCCGGACGTGACGATATGGATGCCGCTGTGCTGGCGGCGCGCTTCCTGTTCCTGGCGCAGCCGTTCTTCATAGAGGGACTTCTGGTCGTGGACCGTACCATCTTCGTCAATGGTCTGGCCGCGGAAACTGTCCCGTTCGTGATCGGAAAGGATTTTGGGATCTTCTGAATTCATAGACGATTCTCCTCCTGTTAATAGTTACGGCTCTTCATGCGGCGTTCAATGTCGCGCTTGGCTTCTTTTTCAGCCAGGGCCTGCCGCTTGTCGTAGAGTTTCTTCCCGGTCACCAGGGCGACGGTCACTTTGACCTTCCCCTTTTTGAAATAGAGGTTGAGCGGGATGAGGGTATAGCCTTTTTCCTGGATCTTGCCCAGGAGCTTGATGATTTCATATTTATGGAGCAAGAGCTTGCGCGTCCGCAGGGGATCGTGGTTGAAGCGGTTGCCCTGGTCATAGGGGCTGATGTGCATGCCCAGGAGGAAGACTTCGCCGTTCTCGATGCGGCAGAAGCTGTCCTTCAAATTGACCTTGCCCTGGCGCAGGGACTTGACTTCCGTCCCCGTCAGGGCAATGCCGGCTTCATACGTTTCATGGATAAAATAATCGTGACGGGCCTTGCGGTTGTCCGAAATATATTTCACACCTTTTGTCGGTGACGTTGCCAAAACAAATTCCTCCTATTTCTTCTTTTTCTTGCCGCGGCTCTTCCGGCCTTTTCCCTTGCGCGCCGCTTTGCGGCCGGATTTCTTTTCTTTGCGGCCTTTCTTGTCCTTCTTGTCTTTCTTTCCCTTCTTGCCGATGGCCCCGGCGAACCAGTTGCGCTTGGTATCGGTGTCCTTCTTGTCGCTGTGCTTCCGTTTATGGCGCCGTTCGGCACTGGCTGCCATCAGCTGCTGGACGTCTTCCAGCGATTCATAGCGGCCCGGGACGAAGTCGATTTCGCATTTTTCCACATTGACCTGGGCCAGGGTGACTTCCATGGCATCGCCCAAGCGGTAGACCTTGCCGCCGTGCTGGCCGCGCAGGGTATACGACGCTTCATCAAATTCGTAATCGTCGTCGGTGAGCAGGGAAATATGGACCAGGCCTTCGATGCCGTTTTCCAGGCCTACGAAGAGGCCGAAAGACGTAATGCCCGTAATGTGGGCTTCAAAGGGCTGGCCGATGAAGGGCAGCATGTACTGGCACTTCTTGAGGTCGTCCGTTTCCCGTTCGGCTTCGACGGCAATGCGTTCGCGCGAGCTGGCCTGGTCGGAAGCGATGGTATGGTACGACAGGGACTGCTGCGATTCTTCCTCGGTCAGCTTGCCCCTGCGCTGGTACTGGCGGATCAGGCGGTGGACCATGAGGTCCGGGTAGCGGCGGATAGGCGACGTGAAATGGGTATAACATTCCGAAGCCAGGCCGAAGTGGCCGGCATTGGTCGTCGAATAGCGGGCCTGCTGCATGGAGCGCAGGGCGATGGTCTGGACGACAGCCGCTTCATCGGTCCCCTTGGTCATTTCCAGGAGCTTCTGGAAGTCTGCCGGCTTGACGGCTTCCGTATCGGGCATGGGCAGGTTGAAACTGGACAGGACGGTCCGCATCATTTCCAGCCGTTCCGGTTCGGGCAGTTCGTGGATACGGTAGACCGACGGGTTCTCGCTGTCACGGAGATAGCAGGCTACGGTTTCATTGGCGATGAGCATGCTTTCTTCGACGATCTGTTCGGCAATGGTCCGTTCCCGTTTTTCCAGGCGCAGCGGCACGCCTTCCGGGTCGAGGATGACCTTGTATTCCGGAAAATCGAAGTCGATGGCCCCGCGGCGGAGGCGCATGTTCTTGAGGATCGTCGACAAAGACCGCAGTTCGTGGAGCATGGGCATGAAGGGCTGCAAATCGTCGGGCACGATGCCTTCCAGGAGGGCCTTGCGGATTTCGACGTAGTTGCAGCGCCGCTTGACGCGGATGACAGCCGGACCGATGTCGGCCTTGAGGACCTTGCCGTTCTCATCGATTTCCATGACGCAGGTCATGGAGTAACGGTCTTCGTTGGCATTGAGGCTGCAGATGCCGTTGGACAGGACCGTCGGCAGCATGGGGATGACCCGGTCGACGAGATAGACGCTGGTGCCGCGGTTATACGCTTCCTGGTCGATGGCCGAGCCCGGGCGGACGTAGTAGCTGACGTCGGCAATGTAGACGCCCAGGCGAAAATGGCCGTTGGGCAGGCGGACGACGTCGATGGCATCGTCCAGGTCCTTGGCATCTTCGCTGTCGATGGTGATGAGCTGGCGGTCGCGGTAATCGCGGCGCCCTGCTTCCAGGGTGACCGCCGTATCAATCTTGGCGGCTTCCTTCTTGACGTCATCCGGGAAATCGAAAGGCAGACCGTGGCGGGCCATGATGACCTTGATGTCCAGGTCCTTGTCGCCGTCATAGCCGAGAACTTCCGTCACTTCCCCTTCGGCTTTGCGCCCTTCTTCAGGCCACTTGGTGATCTTGACCAGGACACGGGCACTGCTACGGGCGCCGCCGGTCTTGTCGAGGGGCACGTAGATGTCTTCGCGGATCCGTTCGTCATCAGGCGTGACGAAGGCGCTGTGCTTTTCCAGCTGGAACGTGCCCACCAGGGTCTTGTTGGCCCGTTCGACGATGGATACGATTTCCCCTTCCTGTTTGTGCCGGCCGTCGCCGCTGTGCAGGATGCGGACCGTGACCTTATCGTTGTTCATGGCCGTATGGCGGTTCTGTTCGGCAATATACACGTCTTCTGTCAAATCCTGGCTGAGGACGAAGCCGAACGTCGGCGTATAGCCTTTATAAATGCCGGTTATCTCCTGGGGCTGTTTGGCCGAGATATACCGGTCTCCTGCGATTCTCATGAGTTTCTCACTCCTCACTAATTCTTCAAATGTGTCAAATACGTCAGCCAGCCGGGCGCCGGTGATACCGAGCTGTTCCGCACAGTCCTCGACCGTCGCGCCGCCGCTGTCTTCATTACATATACTTATTATATCATGAGCCAGCTGTAAATCCATAGTTCCCCTCCTCAAATCGCAGTAGTCAGAAAAAAGGAGCCGCCGCATATGCGACAGCCCCTAATAATTCATTAAAAAGTATGCATCAGTCTGCCTAACAGCAATGTACAAATGGCAAATGCTATCGACAAGACGATAGTCAGTTTGGAAAGCAGGGCATCCATGCCGCGGGCCGCTCGGACAGTCCCGTCAGACAACGTCCTTCGGCCACCAACGGCCGCCCATGAAACCCGGCGGCCATCGCCTTGGGTCCTTGCCTTCTTCGTCACGTGCCACGACCGACCACCGATGATGACGCAGTGCCAAAATTGAACAACGATGATTTCTAATGCTGTGATCACGCTAATCCTCCTCACACAATGACGCTAACAGTACTATTGTACACTCATTTGCCGTTTCTATCAATAGGTTCTTTCCCTTTCTCATCCGGTTCTTCTTCCTTTTCGGCATTGCGCGTTTCCAGATAATGTTCCAGCTTGCGTTTGACCCGCTGCAGGGCGTTGTCGATGGATTTGACGTGCCGGTGAAGCTGGCGGGACATCTCGTTGTAAGACTTGCCGTCGAGATAGGCCGTCAGGACCTGCCATTCCAGATCGCTGAGAATCTCATTCATCTTCAGTTCGATATCATTGAATTCTTCACGGCTGATGACCAGCTCTTCGGGATCGCTGACGCGGATGCCTGCCAGGATGTCCTGCAGGGTCCGGTCCGATTCGTCTTCATAGACGGGCTTGTTGAGGGACACATACGAGTTGAGGGGGATGTGTTTCTGCCGCGTCGCCGTCTTGATGGCCGTAATGATCTGCCGGGTAATGCACAACTCGGCGAAGGCCCGGAACGACGACAGCTTGTCGCCGCGAAAATCCCGCGTCGCTTTGTAGAGGCCGATCATGCCTTCCTGGATGATGTCATCCCGATCGGCGCCGACCAGGAAGTAGGCGCGGGCTTTGGATTTGACGAAGTTGCGATACTTGTTGACGATATAATCGGCCGCCTTGCCATCATGCTCATCCTGGGCGATGCGTACGATTTCTTCATCGGTCATGCCTGCAAAGCGGTCATTTCTTTCTTCTGCATGGGACGCTGCCTGCATAATCGTTACCTCGCTTATCTAATGTTGATTTATTCGCCTGCCTGCCGCTGCCGCACGACTTCATACATGAGTAGGGCCGCTGCGACGGAGGCGTTGAGGGAATTGACGTGGCCGAACATGGGGATCTGGACCAGGACGTCGCACGTCTCCTTGACCAGGTGCGAAATGCCCCGGCCTTCGCTACCGATGACCAGGACCACCGGGTCCGTCAGGGAACTGTGGAAATAGTCCGTCTCGCCGTCCATGTCGGCGCCGATGACCCAGAAGCCGCGCTTCTTGAGCTGCTTCAGCGTCTGGGCGATGTTGCCGATCTGTACGAGGGGCATGTATTCGACGGCGCCAGCCGACGTCTTGCCGACGGTCTCGTTGATGGGCGCCGTCCGCCGTTTCGGCAGGAGGACGGCATCGACGCCGGCACATTCTGCCGTGCGGATGATGGCCCCCATGTTGTGGACGTCTTCAATGCCGTCGAGGAGGACCAGGAACGGTACCTTCCCCTTTTCATCGGCAGCGATGAGGACGTCTGTCAAATCGGCGTATTCCACGGGCTTGGCAAAGGCGATGACGCCTTGATGGCGGTTGCCCGGTGCCAGGTGGTTGAGGACCTTCAGGGGCACGTCTTCGACGAGGATTTCCTTCCGGTCTGCCAGGTCGCGGATGCGCTGCAGCGGCTGCGATTCGTTGCCGGCAGCGACGTACAGCTTGGTGATGGACCGGCCGGCCTTCAGGGCTTCGGTGACACTGTTGCGGCCGATGATGATATTTGCCTCACTCATTCCATTCCTCCATGTTTCTCGTTACAATAGGCCTTCGTTTCTTCATAGACCTGGCCCATGACGGTGTCCAGCCGTTCCTGACGGCCGGCCATGACCAGGTAGCCCACCAGGGCTTCCAGGGCCGTACTGTCGTGGTATTCGGCGACAGTCGCGCTCTTGGGCGCCAGGGTATAGGCATTGCGGGCCCGCTGACAGACAGCCTTCTCTTCGTCCGTCAGGCCGTCGTGGATGCGGCGGTAGACATAGGCCTGGGCCTTGGCCGATACAAATTCCGCCGCCAGCGTGTGCAGGACCTGGACGTGGGGGATGCCCGTTTCCACCAGGCGCTTGCGCAGGGTCAGGGCGTAATAGGCATCGCCGACGAAAGCCAGGTTGATCGAGTCGAGATGGGCCGCATCCTGGTCGGGCACGTCCAGGCGCTTGCCGTCGGCAAAGGCCCGATAGGCCCGTTTCTTTAAAGCTTGCAGTTGTTTGAATTTCACTTTTTCCAGCGTGCTCCCTGCGGTGAATCTTCGATAGTGATGCCAAGGGCAGCCAGTTTATCGCGGATGGCGTCGGCCAAGGCGTACTGCTTCTGGGCACGGCATTCCTGACGGATGTCGAGAATGGCCTGCATGAGGTCGTCGTAATCCTTGCTGCTGGCATCTTCCTTCTTGCCGGTCCAGCGGTCTTCGAGGATGCCCAGGATGTCCGTGAAGGTCTTGAAGACGCGTTTGACTTCCGACAGGGCTGCTGAATCGACGGGGACGCCGTTGTTGACGACGGCATTCTTGAAGATGTTGACGTTCTTGGCCAAGTCGAACATGGCGGCGCTGGCCAGGGCCGTATTGAAATCGTCGCACATGGCGTTTTCAAAGGCTTCTTCGTCTTTGTGAGCCGTTTCCAGGAGCTGCTGGGCTTCCGGCGATTTAGCACCGGCCGGCATAGCCAGGAGTTCCAGGACGTTGTCGATGGCTGTACCCAGACGTTCGAGGCTGCGCGTCATTTCTTCCAGCCGTTCATCGCTGAAGTCCAAGGGGCTGCGGTAGTGGTTGGAAATGAGGAAGAAGCGCAAGGCATCGGGGCTGTAGTGTTCCAGAACGTCCTTGACCAGGAAGAAATTGTTCAGGGACTTACTCATCTTTTCCGAATTGATGGTGATGAAGCCGTTGTGGAGCCAGTATTTGACCATGGGCTTCTTGCCGGTGAAGGCTTCGGACTGGGCGATTTCGTTTTCATGGTGCGGGAAGATGAGGTCGCTGCCGCCGCCGTGGAAATCGAAGGTATCGCCGAGGTATTTATTGCTCATAGCCGAACATTCGATGTGCCAGCCCGGACGGCCTTTGCCCCAAGGGCTGTCCCAAGACGGTTCGCCAGGCTTAGCGCCTTTCCAGAGGGCGAAGTCCATGGGATTGTGCTTGCGGTCGTCGACTTCGATGCGGGCGCGCTCATGCTCGTCGCAGGCTGGCCGCTGCGCGTCTAATTCGCCGTAGTCGTTAAATTTTTGCGACGCTGTAATAGACGTCGTGGTCGATGACATAGGCATAGCCTTTGTCGATGAGGGTCTGGACCATGTGGATGATTTCATCCATGTGTTCCGAAACGCGGGGATATTTGTCGGCCCGGCGGATGTGGAGCTTGTCCATAACTTCGAAGTACGATGCGATATAGCGGTTGGAAATGGTATCCCACGTGACGCCTTCGCCGTTGGCGGCGTTGATGATCTTGTCGTCGACGTCGGTGAAGTTCTGGATGTGCGTGACTTCATAGCCCAAGTGTTCCAGATAGCGTTTGATGACGTCCCATGTGACGAAAGGACGGGCATTGCCCATGTGGGAATGGTTGTACGGCGTGATGCCACAGACATACATCTTGACCTGGCCCGGCGTAACGGGTACGAAGGTTTCTTTCTTGCGGGTCAATGTATTATATACTTTCAGTTCTCTCATACGGTAACCTCCCTGAAATTTGAACAAAAAAGCCACCATCCCCGATGACAGAGACGGTGGCCCGTGGTTCCACTCTGTTTTTACGGCACAGCCGTAATCTTTACTGCGCAGTAACGGGCGCACCCGGACCGGATTACTCCTTTCACCCGGCCTGCTCACAAAGGCAGCATTGCAGTTTTATGACCTGGAAAGGCTCTCAGCCGTGACCCTTCCTCTCTGTCGGATGCCACTGCAACTCATTTTGATCATCGCAGATTCTTATTTGATACATATTATTAATTAATATGTATTTATATAGTACCCAATAATCGGGCTCATGTCAAGCCTTTTATGCCAACGTTTCGTCCAGGCGGGCCAGGACTTTATCGCGGCCCATCAGAGCGACAATGACGTTCAGATCCAGGCCGTGCATGACACCGGTAACGGCGACGCGGATAGGCATGTAGACGAACTTGCCTTTGACCTTGAGGCCTTTCTGGATTTTCTTGAACAAAGGCTGTACCGTGTCGGGCGTGACGTCGTCGAGGGCAGCCAGTTCATCGCGGAACATCTTGAGGACGGACGGAGCCGTTTCTTCTTTGAGGACAGCTGCTGTTTCTTCATTTTCCGGGGCATAGTCATCGCTGAAGAAGACCTTGGCAGCATCGACGATCTGAGCGCCGTACTGGACGTGTTCGCGCATAGCCGCGCAGACGGCTTTCAGCCAGGCAGCTTCCGTTTCATCCGGATTTTCGCTGGCATAGCCGGCCTTCTGCAGGTGCGGCAGGCAGACGGCATAGAGCTGGTCTTCGTCGAGCTGCTTCATGTAATGGAAGTTGATCCAGTTCAATTTTTCGATGTCGAAGACGGCCGGGTTCTTGGCGACGCGGTCGAGGGTGAACTGTTCGATGAGTTCGTCGCGGCTGAAGATTTCCTGATCGCCGTCAGGCGTCCAGCCGAGGAGGGCCAGGAAGTTGACCAAGGCATCGGGCAGGTACCCCATGTCGCGGTACTGCTGGACCGACGTAGCGCCATGGCGCTTGCTCATCTTCTTCTTGTCGGCGCCGAGGATGAGCGATACGTGGGCGAACTTCGGAGCTTCGAAGCCCAGGGCCTTGTAGATGACCAGCTGGCGCGGCGTGTTGGACAAGTGTTCTTCCGCGCGGATGACGTGGGTGATGTGCATGAGGGCATCGTCGAGGACGACACAGTAGTTATAGACCGGGATGCCGTCGGATTTGACGATGACGAAGTCGCCGACGTTGTTGGAGTCGAAGGATACGTGGCCGCGGACGAGGTCGTCCAGTTCAATCGTTTCGTTCTTCGGCGTCTTGATGCGGATGACATGGGGACGGCCTTCCTTGAGGTACTGTTCGACCGTTTCCTTGGGCAGGTCGGCACATTTGCCGGAGTAGACCGGCGTTTCGCCTTTGGCCAGCTGAGCCTGTTTTTCTGCTTCCAGTTCTTCTGGCGTACAGAAACAGTAATAAGCCTTGCCTTCAGCTAAGAGCTTTTCCGTATATTTCTTGTAGATGTCCAGGCGTTCCGTCTGGCGGTACGGGCCGTTCGGGCCGCCGACATCGATGCCTTCATCCCAGTTGATGCCCAGCCATTTCAGGGCTTCCTTGATATTTTCTTCTGATTCCGACGTCGAACGCTTGCGGTCCGTATCTTCGATGCGGACGACGAACTTACCGTGGTTGTGCTTGGCAACGAGGTAGTTGAACAGTGCCGAACGGGCACCGCCGATGTGGAACGGGCCTGTCGGGCTCGGAGCAAAACGAACGCGTACTTCCTGTGACATAAAAGATTCCTCCTAAAGACTATATATATGTATTATTGATAGCTAAGGACCATGGCGGCCGCCTGGGCTGCCATGCCTTCTTCCCGGCCGACGAACCCCAATTTCTCTGTCGTCGTCGCCTTGACGGAGACAGCGGCCTTGGGGATACGCAGGGCCTCGGCAATATTCGCAATCATCTGCGGCACATAGGGCTTTATTTTCGGCCGCTGTGCCAATAAGGTCACGTCGAGGTTGACGATGCGGCAGCATTTCTCCCGCAACAGATGGCGGACCTTTTCCAAGAGGACCAGGCTGGAAATGTCCTTGAAGGCCTGATCCGTATCGGGAAAATACGTCCCGATGTCGCGGAGCCCGGCGGCTCCCAACAGGGCGTCCATGATGGCGTGGATGACGACATCGGCATCGGAATGACCATCGAGTCCCCGTTCAAAAGGAATCTCGACGCCGCCCAAAACCAGGCGCCGCCCTTCCTTCAGGCGATGGACGTCATAGCCTGTGCCGATGCGCTGAACTTCCCGTCCTTTCATGTACAGGGACAGAATGGGAATGTCGTCGCGCGTCGTCACCTTGCGGTTCTTCTCGCTCCCTTCAAGGATGACGACGGGCACGCCCATGGCTTCGACGAGGGATGCATCATCGGTAGCCTGAATGCCTTCAGCCCGGGCATGCTCATGGGCTTCTACGAGCAGGTCGCGGTGAAAGATCTGCGGCGTCTGGGCTGCTACCAGGCGGCTGCGGTTCAGCGTATGGAGGCGGCCGTCGTCGCCGCGGACCTTGACCGTATCCTTGAGGGGAATGCCGTAAATGGCGGCCTTAGCCGTTTCCATCATGGCCGCGCCCTGGTCATACCAGTCGGGACCGGCAAAGGGCCGGGCGCCGTCGTGGACCATGACCACGTCCATGTCGCGGCTGACGGCCATGAGGCCGTTGTAGACCGAATCTTCCCGCTCGGCTCCGCCCAGGGCATAGCGCACGGGCTGGATGGGATGGAGGTCATCGACAAGGCGGCGGATTTCCTTCTCATCGACGCGGGAGTGGACGATGACCACTTCGCTGACCGACCGGGCCGCAAAGATGTGGCGCAGGGTATGCGCCAGGACGGGCTCACCGCACAAGGGATAGAAGAGCTTGTTCCGCTCGTAGCCGAAGCGGCTCCCCGTGCCGGCCGCTACGACGATGACAGATACTTTCACACATTTCACCTACTCATTTGCAATCTTGACGAATATCATGCGCCCAGCCGACGTCTGCAAGACCGACGTCACCGTAACGGGCACGGTAGAACCGATGTATTTCTGGCCATCTTCGACGACGATCATCGTGCCGTCATCGAGATAGGCCACGCCCTGGTTCTCTTCCTTGCCAGCCTTGACGATGAGGACGTTCATGTGTTCCCCAGGGATGCGGGCCGGTTTCAGGGCATTGGCCAGGTCGTTGATATTGAGGACGGCCACGCCCTGGAGGGCAGCGACCTTATTCAAATTATAGTCGTTGGTGACGACTTTGGCATTGATCTTGCGGCCCAGGCGGACGAGCTTGGAATCGACGCCCTGGACGTCATCGAAATCATCGTTGATGATGCGGACTTCGACGTAATTATCTTCCTGCATCTGCTTCAGGATATCCAGGCCGCGGCGGCCCTTATTGCGCTTCAGCAAATCCGACGAATCGGCGATGAGCTGCAGTTCTTCCAGGACGAAGACCGGCACCAGCAGGGGCCCTTCGAGGAAGCCCGTACTGCAGATTTCGGCGATACGGCCGTCGATGATGGCACTCGTATCGAGGAGTTTGCCGGAAAAGTCCATATCCTTGCGCTTGCCGCTGTGCTCCTTGCCGGACTTGCCCAGGCGCAGGTTGCTGACCAGGGCGATGATTTCGCTCTTCTTGCGAGTGGCAATGCTCATGCCGGCATAGCCGAAGACGATGCTGAAGACAATCGGGCCATAGGCCCCGATGATCGGCAGACGGGCGAACGCCAGGCCAATTAAATTCGCAATAATAAGTCCAAAAAGCAATCCCAGCGTCCCGACGATGATATCCTGGCTCTCGAAATCACTCAAGCCCGATTCGATGCGGTGAATCGCCGCCCAGATCAGGCGCAGCACGAACGGTGAAATCCCATACCCCACCAGGGCCCCGACGAGAATGCCGATGATGTAGGCCACGATGGTGATGATAGTCGTCCCGAAAATACTGCCGTGGAAAAATTCCCCTTCGATTTCAGCACTGATGAAGGGCGTCGTAATGACCTGGTCGGCAATCATGACAAAAATGACCGCCATGATCAGGACAATGACCCCTTCATGATGTTGTCGGCCACATTGCGCCCATTGAATTTCTTCGACTTCGGCTCCTCGTGGTCCAATCCATATTTATCTTCCATAGAGTAGTAAGACACCTCCCCTTATGCGTAATTCTGTAACTATACTAGTTTACCACATTTCCCGACAATGTACCACCGGTGGCAGGTAAAGTTTTTACAGCCGTCCGCATATAGCATTTTGAACTAGTAAATCATGATTTAGTAAATCGTGATTTACTAAATTACGATTTACTAAATCCAATACTTACTCAC
>ENA-OQCL01001014-OQCL01001014.1-human-gut-metagenome-genome-assembly--contig:-NODE-1014-length-11237-cov-3.381548_pt1 | contig 11237 bp, 10 predicted proteins | sample MGYA00242502_ERZ504586 | MGnify/ENA primary metagenome ERZ504586 (study PRJEB26092, sample SAMD00036316) | human gut metagenome | host: Homo sapiens | study: EMG produced TPA metagenomics assembly of... | reverse complement strand
AAATGCGCTCCTGAATCCTGTGGCTGCGGCGGATCGGATCCATGCCGTTCTTCTCGGCGGCGGCAGTGCCTATGGACTGGATGCTGCCGGCGGCGTCATGCATTATCTGGAAGAGCGTGGCGTCGGGCTGCCTGTAGGCAATGCGATCGTGCCGCTCGTTGTCGCGGCCTGCATCTTTGATCTGGCGTGTGGAGAGAATGTACGCCCGGATGCAGCCATGGGCTACGCGGCCTGCGTCAATGCCGAACGCGGAGAAACGATCCGCGAGGGCAACCACGGTGTCGGCATCGGCGCCACAGTCGGCAAGCTCCTGAACGGGGCGGGCATGATGAAGACCGGGCTCGGCACCTATGCCGTTCAGATCGGGGAGCTGCAGGTCGGCGCCGTTGTTGCGATGAACGCCCTCGGCGATGTTGTGGATGAAAGCGGAGAAATCCTGGCCGGATTGCGCACAGCAGACGGCAAAGCGTTCGCTGATACGCGCCGCGTGATGTTCGAGCATTATGAAGAGCTGGCGCCGATCCTCGCCGGAGCCGGTGCAGCGACGACAAACACAACCATCGGCGCCGTCATCACGAACGGGAAATTTGACAAGACGCAGCTGACAAAGATCGCTGCGCTCGCATCGAACGGCCTCGTGCGTGCGGTGCGGCCGGTGAATACCACTGCCGACGGCGATTCGATTTTTGCGCTTAGCGTCGGCGAGGTGGCGTGCGATCTCAATCTGGTCGGCACAGCAGCGGCTTACGTTGTTGAAAAAGCCATCCATCGCGCCGTTTATGCGGCGGAAAGCGCTTATGGCGCGCCGGCTCATGCGGACATCGCACGCGCATAGGAGAATTATTTATCATTAGAAAACGCGGGAGGAACACGAGCATGTGGGCATTAGGTTTTATCATTAGTTTGCTGATCGGGCTGGTCGTTGGCCATTTTATGATCCCGATCCTGCATAAGTTGAAATTTGGTCAGTCGATCCGTGAAGAAGGACCAAAGAGCCATCAGGCAAAACAGGGAACGCCGACGATGGGCGGGATCCTCTTTATGATCACCGTTGTCATCACCCTTGTGGTCCTTGGCCAGTTTTCCGGCGTCACCTGGTTTGTCGTCGGCAGCGCCTTCCTTTTTGGCGGCATCGGCCTGGCTGACGACGCCATCAAGATCGTCATGCACCACAACGAAGGCCTGACGCCAAAGCAGAAGATCGTGCTGCAGTTCGTTGCCGCGATCCTCATCATTTTCTGGGCATCGCGCCTCGATATGAACGTCAGCGATTCTGGATCCGCTGTTTAACATCGTGCTGCCGGTCGTGTGCTCTACTGGCCGCTGATGATGTTCATCATCATTGGCACGACGAACAGCGCCAATCTCACCGATGGCCTCGACGGCCTTCTGACGACGGTGAGCATCATCATCCTGCTCGCTTTCTTCGCCGTTGTGAAGCTCTATAACGAGCCAAATTCTCTGGTCGTCATCGCTGTGATGATCGGCGCTTGCCTGGCGTTCCTTTTCTACAACCATCATCCGGCGCGCGTTTTCATGGGCGACACCGGCAGCTTCTTCATCGGCGGCATGGTCGTTGCACTGGCCATGGTAACGAAAACCGAGCTTCTGATTCCGGCAATGTGCTTCACCTATCTCATCGAAGCCTGCTCGGATATCATCCAGGTAGCTGTATATAAAAGAACCAAGCGTCGCGTTTTCAGAATGGCGCCGCTGCACCACCATTTCGAATTGGGCGGTCGCAGCGAAAATCAGGTGGTCCTGCTCTTCAGCATCATCACACTGGTGAGCTGCGTCATCGGTGTTGCGCTTTTCTGGACCGCGCTGCTCTGAGCATAAAGGAGAATGACTATGGGAGATGCTATATTGATCATTGGCGCCGCGCGTAGCGGGGTTGCCAGCGCAGAATATCTGCTGTCCATTGGAAAACAGATCGTTATCAGCGATATGAATACAAAACTGGCGGAGGACGTCGAGACGCAGCTTGGGCATGCGTCTGTTTCCTATGTCTGGGGCAAACAGCCTGACGTTGCAGCGCTCCAGCCGGAGCTCATTGTTATGAGTCCTGGCGTTCCGCTGTCGATTCCGCCGGTTGTCAAGGCGCGTGAGCTCGGCATTCCGGTGATCAGCGAACCGGAGCTGGCGTTCCGCTACAGCGATGTGCCATTTGTCGCCATCACCGGCACCAACGGCAAGACCACGACCACCACGCTGACCGCCTTCCTTCTCGAGAAAGAGGGGCGCAAGGTCGTCGCCGGCGGCAACATTGGCCTGCCGCTGATCAGCCAGTGCCCGCAGATGAGCGCCAACGACATTGTCGTCGCAGAAATGTCCAGTTTCCAGCTTGAAAGCGTGGACAGCTTCTGTCCAAAGGTGGCCGTCGTGATGAATCTGACACCAGATCATCTGGATCGTCACAAAACAATGGAAGCCTACGCCGCTGCGAAAGCAAATATCTTCAAAAATCAGGGGCAGGAGGAATACCTCCTGCTCAATAAGGACGACGCCATCGTTGCCGCCATGGCAGCGGGCGCAAAGTCTCACGTTTATTATTTCAGCCAGCAGGAGATCCTAGACGAGGGCATCTGGCTTGAAGACGGAAACCTCGTCTATCGTCTGGACAAAAAAGGCGCACCACAGGTGCTCATTCCAGCTGCAGAGATCGGCATCGTCGGCAGCCACAACTGGCAAAATGCCATGGCTGCTTCGCTGGCGGCGCTCCTCATGGGGCAGCAGCCGGAAATTATCGCTGAACGCCTGCGCGCGTTCAAGGGCGTAGCCCATCGTATGGAGCCTGTCGCCACCATCGATGGCGTGCTCTATGTCAACGATTCCAAGGGAACCAATCCGGACTCCACCGAAAAAGCCCTCGGCTCTTATGGTGAACGTCCGATCGTGCTCATCGCCGGTGGCCGCAACAAAGGCAGCGACATGGCTGTGCTCGTGCCGCTGATGCGCGCACACTGCCGCGGTGTGGTGCTGGTCGGTGAAGCGACTGGTGATTTCATCGATGCTTTCGCGCGCACCGGCTACACCGATTACGTCTGTGCCGATTCCTTTGAAGATGCTGTTGCCAAAGCGCGCGAAATGGCGCAGTCTGGCGATGTGGTGCTGCTTTCGCCTGCCTGCGCAAGCTGGGATATGTTTGACAACTTTGAACAGCGCGGAGATCTCTTCAAAGAATTGGTGAAGGATTATGCAGCAAAATAACAACAACGGCCCAAAGCGGCCAGTGTTAGTCGATAAAAATCATCCAAAAAAATCGGCGCCGGGCAGACGTCAGGCGCCGGCTGGCAAGCAGACCGTCGGTCAGCGTCAGGCCATGCATCATGCATCGGACCAGGCGCTGTCCATGGCCAACAGCCGCGGTCCAAGTCTTGCAGAACGTGCCGAAAAGCATCGCCGAGAACTGCATGAGCAGGAACGGGCGGCGCAGCATCCGCACGAACAGCGACAGGCGCCGCAGAGTCGTTTGCAGCAGCCGCAGAAGAAAAAGAAGCAGCAGGCGCAGAAAAAAGAGCCAGGCTTCATTGATAAGATCTTTGTGCGTGCCAACGTGGTGCCGGGCGTCAGCGCGCCGGATTATCTCGTGATGGAGATCGTGGCGGTGCTTCTCGCGATTGGCCTGATCATGGTCTTTTCTGCTTCGAGCTATCGCTCTCTGCTGGAAAATGGCAGCGCCTTCAGTTATTTTATCCGTCAGTGCGCAGCGGCAGTGATCGGCATCATCGTGGCCTTTTTTCGTGATGATGCTGAACCCGTCGATCTTTCGCAGTTTGGCGCCGATCCTTCTGATCCTGGTCTTTGCACTTCTGGTCTACACCCTGTTCGCCGGGGAAGAATCCCTCGGCGCAACGCGTTGGGTGACGATCGCCGGCGTACGTTTCCAGCCGTCAGAAATGGCGAAGCCGCTCATGGTCATCTGCACCGCAGATTTGATCAGGAATGGCGCCTATGGATTTGTGAAAGATGAAAACGGGCTTTTTGACCGCAACAATCTCATGACCTTTGGGCTGATCCTGGCGACGTTCGGCGTCATCGCCGTCGAAGACCTGGGGTCTGCCATGGCGATCTTCGGTGGCTGCTTTGCCATGTTCATCGTCGCTGGGCTTTCCAAGCGCGGTATTGTTGCAGTGGTTGTGGCAGGGCTCATTGTCGTTGCCGCTTACTGCATTGCAGAACCATACCGCATCCAGCGTCTCTTTGGGTTTATCAACCAGACAGATGCTGACGCTGCCAGCGGCTCTGCCTATCAGCTGGTGCAGAGCTTGTATGCGTTCGGCTCCGGTGGCCTCTTTGGCGTCGGACTCGGCAACAGCGGACAGAAGCTGTTTTATCTGCCGGGGATGCACACCGACTTTATCTATTCGGTCATCGGCGAAGAATTTGGCATCGTTGGCGCGCTTCTCGTGCTGGGGCTTTTCATGGCGCTGGCCTGGCGCGGCTTTTGGATCGCGACACGCATCGATGATCCGTTCAAATCTTATCTCGCCTTCGGCGCAACGGCGATCATTGTCGTGCAGGCGCTCATCAATATGGCGGTCGCCGTCGGCGTTTGTCCTGTCACCGGGATCACGCTGCCGCTGATCAGCTACGGTGGAACGTCGCTTCTGGTCACGCTCCTGACGATCGGGATCTTGCTGAACATGTCTCGCTACGCAGACAAGAGCAAACACAAGCGCACACCGAAGAACAAAATGGAAGAATGACAGTAGTATACAGATAATGGGGGAAGATGTATGAGAGTGATAGTATCCGGCGGTGGGACCGGCGGGCACATTTATCCGGCATTGGCCATTGCTGAACGCATTCTGGCAGATATGCCAGGCAGCGAGGTGCTCTATATCGGATGCGACAATGGGTTGGAAAACAACATTGTGCCGACGACCTCTATCCCGTTCAAAACCATCTCAGCGAAAGGCCTGCCGCGCAAACTGACGCCAGCGCTGGCAAAAATCGCTGTTCATCAATTCAAAGGGCGTTGTCGAGGCTCGGCGCTACATCAAAGAATTTAAGCCGGATCTCGTCATCGGCACAGGTGGTTTCGTTTGCGGGCCAACGGTGCTCATGGCCTGCACCAATCGTGTGCCAGCGATGATCCACGAGCAGAATGCCTATCCGGGCATGACAAACCGACTCCTGGCTTCTCGCGTCAATAAGGTGATGATCAATTATCCGGAAGCGGCGCGTTTCTTCGTCAAAGCGAAGGAGACCGTTCTCACCGGCTTGCCGGTGCGTGACGACATCGGGAAGCTTTCGCGGGAAGAGGGCTGCGCCAAATTCGGTCTCGATCCGGCAAAGAAAACGGTGCTCATCACTGGCGGCAGCCGTGGCGCGCGCACGATCAACCGCGTCTGCGCGCTGGCGCTCACAGGCATTCTCGCCAATCCGGATGTGCAGGTGATCTTCATTACCGGCAAGGCCGGCTATGTGGAGACCAGCCTCCTGCTCAAGGACAGCGACAGCAGCGTGCTGCGCAACGAACGCCTCTGCTTCCTCGAATACACCCACGACATGCCGTATGCGCTGGCAGCGGCAGATGTTGTCATCGGTCGCGCCGGAGCGACCTTCCTGGCAGAGATCGCCATGTGCGGGCTGCCGGGGATCCTCATTCCTTATCCTTACGCCAGCGACAACCATCAGCAGTTCAACGCCCAGGCCGTTGTTGACGCCGGTGCCGGCGAGATGATCCTGGATGCGGAGCTGACGGTGCCAAAGCTCACTGCGGCACTGAACAATTTCCTCTGTAACGACGATTATTATCAAGCGAAAAAAGGAAGCGATGCAAGGACTCGCCAGACCATCCGCCATGGATGACATCATGATGCTGGTGCAAAGCTTTGCAAAAGTAATACACTGAAAAGAGAAGGTGCGGACATGGATTATTCAAAAGATTTTAAGCATGTTCATTTTATTGGAATTGGCGGCATCGGTATGAGCGCTGTGGCGGAAGTCATGCTCGAGCGTGGATTTGTGATCAGCGGCTCCGATCTCAACGAGTCGGATCAGGTGCAGATGCTGCGCGGTCGCGGCGCGACGATCCACGTGCCACAGCGCGCGGAAAACATCACCGATGACATCGACATCGTCGTGCGTTCCACAGCGATCCGCGAAACCAACGTGGAATATCAGGCTGCCGTGGAAAAGGGCATCCCAGTGGTGCATCGTTCTGAAATGCTCGGTTATCTGATGCAGTCTCAGAAAGCCATCTGTGTGGCTGGTTCCCATGGCAAAACGACCACATCCTCGATGATCGCTCTCGCCCTCGAGAAAAACGGCCTCGATCCAACGATCGTCGTTGGCGGCGTGATCAGCGACATCGGCAGCAACGCCAAAAATGGCAAGGGCGAATGGTTTGTCGCAGAAGCCGACGAAAGCGATGGCAGCTTCATCAATCTGCTGCCATGGTATGCGGTGATCACCAATATTGAAGAAGACCACCTCGACCATTATAAGGACATTATCGAGATTCGCGAGTCCTTTAAGCAGTTCCTCAACAAGACGAATCCGCAAGGACGTTGCCTGCTTTGTGCAGACAACGATGAATCCTTCGGTATCGCTTCTCAGAGTCCAGTACCGATGAAAACTTATGGTTTCCATGAGCGTTCTCAGTACCGCATCAAGAACCACAAGCAAGTCGGCATGAAAAACGAAGCAGATATTTACAATGGCGACCGCTTCATCGGTCATCTTGAGCTGCAGGTGCCAGGCAAGCACAACATCGCCAACGCCACCGCCGCCGTCGTGACCTGCATGGATGTCGGGCTGACCTTTGAGGAAGTGGCATCCGTGCTCAAGGAATACAAGGGCACACGCCGTCGTTTCCAGCTTCAGGGCACAGTGAACGACATCGCCGTTTATGACGATTACGCCCATCATCCAACAGAGATCGCTGCGACGCTGGAGGCTGCACGCGCCATGCACGATTCTGGTCGTGTCATCGCGATCTTCCAGCCACATCGTTATTCGCGCACGCAGTTTTTGGCTACGAGTTTTGCGGCAGCGCTTTCGCAGGCGGATGCTGTTTATCTGCTGGATGTGTTCCCAGCCGGCGAGCTGCCGATCGAAGGCGTTTCCAGCCAGCTCATCGTCGACCAGATCGATCCTGGCAAGCATGCGCAGGTTGTCAACGACGAATATCTGACCAGCGGATTTATCTCCACCCTTGAACCAGGCGATCTCGTGCTCGTTCTTGGGGCAGGCTCCATCTGGAAACAGGCGCCGCTGATCGTCAAGGCATTGGAGGAACGCTGCGCAGAGTGAGCGTTCGACCAGAAACAGTAAAGGTTGATGCCGATTGAAATTATTTAGAGACAAAAACAGAGGCCCTAAGCTGAAAAGCGAGGACGTCGTCATCCCTGAGGAATATCTTGAGTACGAGCGCGAAGCAGAGGAACGCAAACGGCTGGAAGCGGAAAATGCTGAAGCTGACGCCACGCCTGCTCAGGAAGTGGAGGAGATTGACGACGATCCCATTGCGATCCGCGTTGAAGAGCTGCTCAATACCAGCAAGAAAACCCTACAGGAAAAAGCAGCCGAGGAAAAGCGTCCAGTGCCAGATGTGACCATCGGCGAAGTTGTGGAAACGCTGGAGGAAATGCTTCCGGATGAGCCACCTGAGGAACCGGAGCCGACCGGTGAGGAGATCGATCTCGAAGAGGCACTCCTCGCTGAAAAGCAGCGTTCCAATCGCGCTGCCAAGCAGGCACGCCGCAGGGCAAAAAAAGAAGCCTTGCACGCGCCGAAGGAAAAACCATCCGCCGTAGCGTCTGAAGCAGAAGCGCCTGCACCGCCGAAAAAGAAAAAGGAAAGCAACGTTCCCGCTGGTTTTGTGGTGCTGCTCGTCGTCGTTGCATTTCTTGTAGCGACGATTGTTGTGATGCTTGGGCCGCTCATGCGCATCGATGACGTTCAGGTCAACGATCTGCAGAACATGAGCGAGGCGCAGGTTGAAGAGATCGCCGGAAATCCTGTCGGACAGAATCTCTTCCTCTATCGCACCGGACAGGCCGAGCAGGAGCTGAGCTACTATCCTTATGTGCAGGCAGTGGAGATCAAACGCCATTTCCCACACTGGATAGAGATCAATATCACAGAGCGCCAGCCAGCCGGCGTGCTCCTGAATAACGGCAGCTATCTGCAGTTCAGCAAGGACGGCGTGCTCCTGGATAACACCAAGTCGCTGACCAACCAGAGCCTGCCGCTCATCACCGGCTTCTCGATGGATGAAGTGCCATCGCCAGGTGAAGCGTTCAAGGACAACGCACGATTTTCAGATATCCTCAAAGTCGTCAACGCCTGCTCCGATGATCTGCTTTCGATGATCCAGGAGATCAACATCAAGGATCGCAACAACATTCTTGCGTACACCAGCCAGGGCATTGAGATCCGCATCGGCGGCGTCGACAACATCGACGCCCGCATGGCAAACCTGAACGACATCATGGACCAGGTCATCCTCTCTGGCATCATCGATGAACCGATCGAGGCCATCGATATCCGCTACGAGAAATCGCCGGTCGTCGTTCTCGAAGGCTACGACAACATTGACGTTTCAGAATACCTGGACGACGAAGACGCAGAGAACAGCGACAGCAACACAGCTGCCACGAGCAGCAGCCAGCAGTCGCACGCAAACAGCGCAGCGACAACAAGCGGCAATCAGAATTCTGCAGCTGCCAGCAGCAATAGCGGCAGCGCTCAGACAGCAGATTATGGCCAGACAGGGGACGGCAATGCGTCGTATGGCCACGGTACTGGTTACGATCAGTCCGGTGGCTACACCAACGGCTACGATCAGAGCGGATATGATGCCGGATATGGTACAGCGTCCGGAACAGGAACCTGAGAATTCGTAGAAAAGACTACAATTTAGGCAAAAACGCCTCGATAAGAGAAAAATATTTGCAAGAACTTGCAATATAGGTTATTATTATACAATAAGGCTAGAAATTTTGTGTGGAGGGATCGTGGATGTTCCAACTCGATGATAAGAACAATAACGTCGCCGTGATCAAAGTAATCGGCGTGGGCGGCGGCGGCGGCAACGCCGTAGAGCGCATGATTGCAACCAATGTAGACAATGTAGAATTTATCGTAGCAAATACCGATGCTCAGGTCCTGGCTCAGTCCAATGCTGACACCAAGATCCAGATCGGTGTGAAGCTGACCCGCGGCCTTGGCGCTGGCGGGAACCCTGAGATCGGCCAGAAGGCTGCCGAAGAAAGCCGCGAAGAGCTGGCTCAGGCACTCGAAGGCGCAGACCTCGTATTCGTCACTGCTGGTATGGGCGGTGGCACCGGCACCGGCGCTGCAGCAGTTGTTGCAGAGATCGCCAAGAGCCAGGGCGCGCTAACCATCGGCGTCGTCACCAAGCCATTCAAATTTGAAGGGCGCAAGCGCATGAAAAATGCCCTCGAAGGCATTGAAGAACTGATCGATAAGGTAGACAGCCTTGTCACCATTCCAAACGACCGCCTGCTGGAGATCGCCAGCAAGGAAATGACCATGAAGGAAGCGTTCGAATACGCCGACGACATTCTGCGTCAGGGCGTACAGGGTATCGCCGATACCATCACCAAGAATGCAATGATCAACCTTGACTTTGCTGACGTACGCTCCACCATGCAGAACACCGGTACCGCGCTCATGGGCGTTGGTGTCGGCAAGGGTGAAGACCGCGCTGTGGCTGCAGCCAAGGCTGCAATTTCTTCCCCACTTCTGGAGACCAGCATCGAAGGCGCTACTGCGCTCCTCATCAACATCAGCGGTCAGAATCCAACCCTGATCGAAACTCAGGAAGCAGTCGATTTCATCAACGATGCCACCGGCGGCGAACCAGACGTCATCTTCGGTGTTATCGATGATCCAGGTGCTAAGGACGACATCAAAGTCACCGTTATCGCCACCGGCTTCGAACGTCAGCCGGAAGAACCAGTTTTCCGTGCAACCGCTCCATCCAAGAGCGCAGGCTCCAGCCGCAACAGCGGCAGCGCTCGCACGAGCCAGCGTCACAGCGGCGGTTATGACGACGTGCGCATTCCAGATTTCCTGAAAAACAGAAATCGCTAAGGGATAATTTTCATCCCGGATCACAGGATCCGGGATGTTTTTGTATGTAGCGGATCATTTGCAGATAGGGGAAGGAAACCATGAATTTCAAAGGGATCGTATTGGGCGCTTTGTCCTTTCTCATCATCGGCGTCTGGCATCCGATCGTCATCAAGGGCGAATATCATCTCGGCCGTAAAATGTGCATGCCGCTTTTCGGCGCCATCGGCGCGCTGTGTGTGGCAGTGAGCTTGCGCGTGAAGAATACCATGCTCAACACCGCCATCGCGCTTTTCGGATTCTCCGCGCTCTGGGGTATCCATGAAGTGGCCGAACAGGAAGCGCGCGTTGCCCGAGGATGGTTCCCAGCCAATCCAAAACGCGCGAACAAATAATAATCTCAGACAAACGCGGCGAGGGATCGTCGCGTTTCTTGTTTGCGTTTTGTCAATGTTGTAAATCGGTTCCAGACAAATTGGTGACAGTTCCTCCAGAAATGGATAAATGTCCGTAAAATATGGTATAATAAATGTAATAAACATTGTTTTGAAAAGGAGGAACTGAAAATGAAAAAGAGTAGAAAACTGACCGCAGCGCTGACGACTGGTATCATGGCGATGAGCCTTGCCGTGCCAGCTTTTGCGACATCCTATCCGGCACTTGAAGTGGCTTCGACAGATCTGACGCTCGTCATCAACGGCAAGACCATCGAGACGAACGAAAAGATCGGCCAGCCATTTATCTCCACTGAAAACCGCACGATGGTTCCACTGCGACTGGTCACCGAAGAACTGGGCTATGGCGTGATGTGGGACAATACCGATCACAGCGTTGTTGTCACCGGTGCCGGCGGGCTGGTGAATGTGGAAATGCAGATCGGCGACACCGCATTCACAGCCAATGGCGTGAGCGGGAATTTCAGCAGACCGCTGGAAATGATCAACGGACCGTGCTTATCTGCCAGCGCGTGATTTCACAGAGCTCTACGGCGACATCGTCTGGGACAATGATACGCGCACTGTTACCGTAACGCTGGATCCAAAATCTCAGATCGAAGAGACCACCGACTGGACATTTAAGATTGGCGCAGGCAACAACCGCTGACACGTCAAGGACAACAGTACGTTGTAGCGACCAACGAAAAAGACCGGCGAAACGGTTTATCTCACTGGCGCAGAGAAAGAATA
>ENA-OQCL01001012-OQCL01001012.1-human-gut-metagenome-genome-assembly--contig:-NODE-1012-length-11252-cov-2.614472_pt1 | contig 11252 bp, 12 predicted proteins | sample MGYA00242502_ERZ504586 | MGnify/ENA primary metagenome ERZ504586 (study PRJEB26092, sample SAMD00036316) | human gut metagenome | host: Homo sapiens | study: EMG produced TPA metagenomics assembly of... | reverse complement strand
GTGGAACTTGCGCACCGAGGGCTTGCGGTGGATGGACTCCTGCTTCAGGCATTTGGTGGGGCATTTTTCCACGCAGGCCGAGCAGTACACGCAGAGGAAGGGGTCATATTCCCAGCGCCCGGCCTTGGCATCCACAGTAATCGCGCCGGTGGGGCAGACCCGGGCGCAGGTGGAGCAGAAAATGCAGGCCTGCACGTCATTGTGGATGACGCCCCGGTAGGCCGGGAAGGGTTCGCGCTCCTCCAGCGGGTACAGCCGCGTGGCGGGCTTGCCGGACAAATTGCGCAGTACGTTTTTGAGCATATACATGGGCTACCTCTCTGTGCAGGAAATGCACGGGTCAATGCTCAGCACGATCACCGGCACGTCGGGCAGTTTGCAGCCGGGCAGCATGTGCAGCAGGGCCGGGATGTTGGCAAAGGTGGGCGTGCGCACGCGCATGCGCTCCAGCATCTTGGTGCCGTTGGCCCGCACATAGTAAAAAGCTCGCCGCGCGGCTGCTCCACCCGGAAGATGGATTCGCCGTCCGGGTTGCCGGGCAGCTTAACGGTCAGCTCGCTGTCGGGCAGGCGGTTCAGGGCTTCGCGGATCAGGTCGATGGAGTGCAGCACTTCGTAAAAGCGCACCTTGGAACGGGCATAGCAGTCGCCGTCCTGCTCCACCACGGGGATGAAGTTGAGGTCGTTGTAGGCCGCGTAGCCGTGCATGCGCTCGTCGATTTCCCAGCCGCTGCCACGCAGGGTGGGCCCGGCCGCGCCCAGCAGGCGGGCGTCGTCCTTGCTCAGCAGGCCGATGCCGCGCGTGCGTTCCTGCACGGTGTAATCGTTGAGCATGGTGCTGGTCAGCTCACGCATGCCCTGCTCCAACGCGTCGAGCTGCTCCAGCATCCAGCGGATCTGGTCCGGACTGAGGTCGCGACGCACGCCGCCCACCACATTGACCGACAGGATCACGCGATTGCCCGCCGTGGCTTCGCAGATGTCCATGACATGCTCGCGAATGCGCCAGAACTGCTGGAATACGCTTTCAAAACCGAAGGCGTCCGCGAACAGGCCCAGCCAGAGCAGATGGGAATGGATACGGTGCAGCTCGGACCAGACCACCCGCAGGAACTGGGCGCGCGGCGGGGCCGTGACGCCCAGCATGTCCTCAATGGCATTGCAGTAACAGTTGGCGTGGATGCAGGAGCAGATGCCGCAGATGCGCTCTACCACAAAGACCATCTGATTGAAATCCTTGTTGCGGACCAGGCTTTCCAGGCCGCGGTGCACAAAACCGAGCTGGGGCACGGCCTGCACCACGGTTTCGTCCTCCACCACGAATTTGATGTGCAGCGGCTCCGGCAGCACCGGATGCTGCGGCCCGAAGGGAATGACGGTGGTGCGGTTGCTCATGCTTGCTCTCCTTTGGCGGCTTCGCCGCCCTCAGGGGCGGGCGCGGGCGTTTTGGCCCCGGCCGGGCGCTTCACCGTGGTCATGGTGAAGTAAGGACCGCGCGTGACTTCGCCTTCCAGATACATGCCGCCCTGGTAGTCCAGAGGCAGGCCCTCAAAGCGCACCCCGAACTGATCCTGGGTCTCGTTTTCAATGAGCACCGCGCAGAAATAGACCGAGGAGATGCTGGGAATGAGCTGGTCCTTGTCCACATCCATACGCAGGTGGCGCATACCCTTGGCGTCGCTGGGCGACCAGTGGCAGAGCTCGGAGTTACAGCGCAGATCCGTCATGGTCAGATTTTCGTCAAAGTGATAGTAAAGGCGCAGGGTATGCTCGTCGAGCACGGTCTGCGACATGGTTACAAAACGGTATTTGGCGTCCGCCAGACGCCGCACCTCGGTGAGCAGCGTTTCAGGCGTGACGGGCGTGGCTTCGAAAAACATGGCTTTTGTCCTTTACCGGGCTCAACCCGCGTTGTTCATGTGCGCCGCAGTATCCGGCTCTTGTCCGCCGTTGTCTCCCACGGCACCGGCAGGCGTTCCGTCGTCGGCGTCGCCGGGCATCAGCATGGGCTCGGGCGCGGGGCCCAGGCCCATCTTGGCCTTGAGCACGTCCAGGGCCGTGACCACTCCGTCGATGATGGCCTCGGGCTTGGGCGGGCAGCCGGGCACAAAAACATCCACGGGAATCACGTTGTACGCCCCGTTAAGGATGTTGTAGCTGTCCTTGAAGACCCCGCCGGAGAGATTGCACGCGCCGATGGAAACCACGGCCTTGGGTTCGGGCATCTGGTCGTAAATCTGCTTGAGCACATGCCGGTTGCGGTGATTGACCGTGCCGGTGACCAGCAGTACGTCGGCGTGCTTGGGGTTGCCGGTATTGACCACGCCGAAACGCTCCACGTCGTACATGGGCGTCAGGCAGGCCAGCACTTCGATATCGCAGCCGTTGCAGGAGCCGCAGTCAAAATGGATGATCCACGGCGACTTGAGTCGGCTCCGTTTGATCATTGCATCGAGGAATCCCATAGTCCGGCCTCCTTAGGCCACGTAGAGCCACAAAAGGTTCACCAGCGCGAGCCCCATGCCCACCAGCAGCGATTGCTTCTGCACCATCCACTGCCAGGTCAGGCGGGCGGTAATGTTGTCGATGAGGATTTCCGTAAACAGCGAGGCGGCCACCAGGATGGCCATGCCGATGACGCTGGTGTGCCAGAACACGGCGCAGAGCCCGAGAATCAGCACCAGGTCCAGCCAGTGGCCGATTTCGATCAGGGCCAGGAAGGGACCGGAGTATTCGGTCTGCACGCCGCGCACCAGTTCCTGATGGCCGTGGTGACCGGCGGAAAGGTCAAAGGGCGATTTGCGCAGCTTGATGGTCAGGGCATACCCCAGCGCCAGGAACAGCAGGGGCATTTTCAGCAGCAGGGGCGAATCCAGCTTGAAGACATCCGAAAGCATGAACGAACCCGTGCACATGGCAAAGCCCACGAAGACCATGATCAGAATGGGTTCGTAGGCCAGCATCAGCAGCAGTTCGCGCTGCGCGCCCACCTGGCTGTAGGGCGAGGGCACGCAGATGGCGCCCACCACCTGAAAGACCGCCCCCACGGTGAGCACGAAAAAGAGCAGCAGCAGATCCCCGCCCATAAAGAAGATGAACAGGGCCAGCGCCGAGGAAAGCAGATAGATGTAGGCGCTGAATACCAGCCAGGCGTTGGTCACCCTGGCTTGTTTGCCGAACAGTTTGAGCACGTCGTAAAAGGGCTGGAGCAGCGGCGGTCCCTGGCGCGACTGCAGACGCGCCGTGATGCGGCGGTCCACCCCGCTGAGCAGGCCGCCCGCAAAGGGGGCCAGTATCAATCCGCCGATGGCGCCGAAGATGGTGAGCATCACAGCAGACCTCCTACCAAGACGATCAGAAAGGCCGTGGAAATAATGTCGATGGCGCGGGTAATCTTGCCCTCGCCCACGTACTGGGCCAGATAGTAGTTGGCGGCGCGGGCCGGTTCAAAGACGTTCATGGGCCCCCTGAAGCCCACTTCGCCGTTGCGTTCCTCCGCCAGACCGGAGAAGTACGGCAGGCTGTGCGCGTCTTCAGGCACCTTCTTGGCCGCCCGCCAGGCCAGCCATGCACCCCCTGCCAGCAAAATGAAGAGCAGATAGAGCCAGGCCATGCCTTCCGCGCCGGTAATGCCCGCGCCGGGGATGAAGCCCTGGAGGTTAAGGCGGGCGTACAGGCCGGTGACCGAGGGAGCCACGAAGGTCTTCAGCACCAGAGGTGAGATGAAGGAAAAGAGCAGCGCCAGGCCGCAGAGCGCGCAAAGGGCGAAAAAGACCGACGCGCGCGGATTGCCCTTGGCGGGGTGCTCGTGCAGGTTGGCCGAGGAAACCAGGATGCCGGCCCAGCGCGCCCAGAACAGCACAGTGAAGGCCGAGCCCAGGGCGATGAAGAAAATGATCGGGGTCATGGCCTGGGTGGCCCTGGCAATGGCCTCAATGGCCATCCACTTGCCGATGAGCATGCCGAAGGGCGGCAACATCATGGTAAAAATGCCGATGGCCGTGATGATGGCCGTGCGCGGCATGACGCTGTACAGGCCGCGCATGTCCTCGATGTCGCGCGAGCCGATGCGCTGCTCAATGGCGCCCACGCACATGAACAACAGGCCCTTGGACACCGAATGGTAAATGATGATCATGGTGGCCGCGACCATGGAGGCCGGGGTGTTGATGCCCACGCAGGCGATGATCAGGCCCAGATTGGATATGGTGGAATAGGCCAGGATTTTCTTGGCGTTGCTCTGGCTGACCGCCAGCATGCCAGGATACCCACAAAGGTGAACGCCCCGAACAGGGCCACGATGGTGGACATGGTGGTGCCGGCGAAGGCCGGAGCCATGCGCAGCAGCAGATAGGTGCCCGCCTTGACCATGGTGGCCGAGTGCAGCAGGGCCGACACCGGCGTGGGCGCGACCATGGCCCCGCACAACCAGCTCTCAAAGGGCACTTGGGCCGACTTGGTGAAGGCCGCCAGGCAGAGGAAGGCAAAGGGCAGCAGCATGGCCGTGCTCTTCACGTCCAGAGCCACCATCTTCTGCAGCACCAGTTCCGTGGAAAGCGTGCCCAGGCTCTTCTGAATGAAAAGCATGGCCGACACAAAGGCCAGGCCGCCCAGCACGTTCATCCACAAGGCCCGGTAGGCGTTGGCCTCGGCCTCCTTGGTGCGGTCGTGGCCGATGAGCCAGAAGGAACAGAGCGTGGTCATCTCCCAGAAAAAGAACATCCAGGAGAGGTTGTTGCAGAGCACCAGACCGTTCATGGCCCCCAGGAAGCAGAAAATGATGGCGAAAAAGCGCGGCTGCCGCGAGGTGCGCAGATGCAGATGCTCTTCGTGGATATCCATGTAACCCAGGCCGTAAATGGTGATCAGCCCGCCCACCACGGAGATGATGATCACCATGATCAGGGACAGGCCGTCGGGCGCGAAGGCGGTAACCGGCGCGCCGTGGTCCATGAGCACGGCCTTGAGGTAGATCAGGCCTACCAGCTGCAGGGCGGTCATGCCCATGACCAGGCGGCTGCCCAACTTCCAGCCCAGGGCCAGAATGTAGAGCAGCAGGATGAAATCGAGCAGGGTCAGCACATTGTCCAGGGGCAGGCCGAAGAGTTCATGCGCCTCCAGATGGAACGCGCCATGGGCTCCCAGCCCCACCGCCGCAAGCGCCATGACGGTCACGGCCGCGGGCACCAGCAGTTTTCGGATTGCGCCGCTGCGGACATAGTACAACACTATGCCGATGATAAACGGCAAGACCACACAGCAAAAAACAAGAATATCGAGCATATCCACCTCACCGGACGTGAGTTGTGAAAAACTTCACCGATAACGCATCGTAACACAAAAGGAAAAAATGTGTCCTCCTTACACGTCATAAAGCGAATAACTTTTTTATTCCTATCAGTGCAGACGAGTTGCGTCAATGCTGCTTCCGGACTTTTGCTTATTGAGCAAGCGATGAATTTGAGATGAAAATCACATTCTCCCCATGAGGACACTTTCCGGGCTGATGGAACCGACAGGGGGTGGGCGCGGCCACGACCTGTTCCTGATTTTTGGTCGCGTAGACAACGTCAACACGCCGAGGCGCGCCCAGCTTGAGCTGGGCGCGCCTCTTCACAATCCTTACGGTCAAAACGAAAGCTGTTGCCGGACGGCCGCCATTCCCGCAGCAACCAGAGAGTTCACACACGAAACACGTCAACGGCTCTGCCTGGTAACGGCTAGCGACAGAGTTTCCCTGGCCTGGATGTCCGCGTAAACCAATTGCTGTCGCCGTCCGTAGCTGCGTTGCTGTCTTTATCCGTACAGCTCACAAATTCGCCTGCGGCAAAAGCTCCCGCGCCGACCGTTGCGGCGCAGGGTGCAGACAAATCCTTGTCGCGAAATGCGAGTAGGCGGCCTTTTCTCGCCGTAAACGAGCATTTCAAGTGCTAACTGTTCCAGACGACTGTTATTCGGCGGGAGGCGGCGGCACCGGCAGGCCCCGGAAGATGAGCCGCGTGGCTGTGGCGTCGGCCAACTCAGCCACGTCCATGAGTTTTTCCAGCAGTTCCAGCAGATAAAAACGGTCGTTCTCGCAACCGTCCTTGAAATCCGCTTCCAGTTCGCCGGAACGCATGTAGGTTTCCAATTCTTCCAGATCGTTGACTGTCAACATGTTGCATCCTTTTGTTTCGCCGCCAAGTCGGCCAGGCAGCGCTCGGTCAGAGCGTCGGCCATGTCTTCCACTGCGGCGATTTCTTCCCTGCTGATGTCGTCGTAATGGATGCCCGCGCTCACGCAGACAACGCACTTTAAAGCGTCGGCCATACGCCGGGCCATGCGTCGGGCCAGTTGATCCTCCCTATGGCCGGGCAGAACAAATAAAGCTGTTTCAGAGGCCTTGTCCGGCACGGCCAGAGCAACTGCTCCCAAGTGCGCCGCGCCGCCGCTCAGAATTATCTGGAGATCGCGTCCCAGATGCTGGACGCGCAATTCCAGTTTCAGCCGTCCCCGCCGCAGACAAAAACGCATATCCGCTCCTTCAGGCGATCTTTTGGCAGGATGGGGCAGAATGGTTGTTATGGCAAGCCGGAGAAATTGTTCAGTCAGGGCAGACGCATCTAATTCCAGCCCTTGCAGGCCCCTTATCTGCCGTGATGATCCGTCAAAACCAGCCTTTTTGTGCGCTGGCTGCGTCACTTGGCGCTTTTTGCCGCTCATGTACTTGAGTACAGCTCTGCTCTCGATGCCCGTAAGGCTCGCCCGGCTCGCCAACGGGCACGGCCCTTTGGGCCGCCTTCCGGTCGGTTTCCGCGCAAAAAGTGCCATTTTTCTTGCCAGCGCGCAAAAATCTTATTTTTTAGGATTCTCCCGGCACCAGCCATCCGCCTGCGCTTCGCTCCGGCGGAGCAAGGATGGCTTCGCATTTTTTTGTTCGTTCCCCGATCTATCGGGGAATAAAGACTTTTTAGATGCGTCTGCCCTGATTGTTCAGTTGATACGCCGGAACTATGCCCGGTGATCTGCCACAGATGAAATATCCTTCAAAAGAGGACCCACAGGGCGAGCGGCAGGGCATTGGAGGAACGGCCCGATTCCTTTACTGTTTTTCACGGGTCCTCTCACGATTGAACCGCCTTAGGCGGGACCAGGCGGGCACACTCCCGGCAGCGCCGCCGCAACTCCAGCGCATTGGCATTTATGTCGATGTGCGCCGTGGAGCAGTCATAATCCCGGAGCGCCTCGGTACATTCTTCTTCCGTCAGCGGCGAGTTGTGCGCATAGCCTCGTCGCTCCATTTCCCGGACCAGTTCGCCATGCCGTTTGTACATCCGGCACGGGTCGACCAAGCCGCCAGACAGAAAGCCGGTGATGGATTTCCCTTTTTCAGGGTGCCGAGAAGCATGTGCAGTTCCACATGTTCTCCCAAAAGGTGCTTCCGGCACATGTGTGACGGCGGCACCAGCCACATCCGCATCGTCGGTCTCCTTGTTCACGTTATTGAGCCGTTATGGGCTGTTATATTGTTTGTAAGCATTTAAGGCCGCTTGCCAAGTCATTCGTATTGGTCGGCTGAAAGGGCTGAAGTTTTCCCTGTCTGGACAAGGCGCAGCGGGCAACGTATATATAAAAGAACGATAATCTTCAGTTTCATATGGGAAAAATATTGCGGTTTTTCCTTGTAGTTCCCAAGGCCGAGGCGGCTTGGCGGCCGTCTGTTTCAGGCTCACGTGTTCCAGCAGGAGCGGGCGGCGCGCATGCCCATATTTTTCCAGTCTGACAAGCCGTTGAAACGGCGCGGCGGGGCTTTTGCCCTGGCCGTGGCCGTTGTGTGCTTTCTGCTGGCAGCGGGCGCTTACGGCTTTGCCGCGGATATCGCGCCTGGAGTTGTTCCGGGCGGCGACAGCGCTGTTTCGGAGCGTCCCAAGGTGCTGGATCAGGTGGACGAGTCCGCCTTCAGCGTCGTGCCGCCGTCGCTCCCCAAAGATGAATCTGCCTCCTTGCCCGACGGAATGCCGGACGTCGCGCCGTCAGAGACGCCGTCTCCCGATGCCGCTGCCCAGGTCGTTCAGAGCCCTCCAGATTCCACCTTCCCCCGATAGTGACGGATATTCTCCCGCACAAGCCCGACGACCCGTTTCCGCCGATACGGTAGGGGCGCCGCCCGCTGTTCTGCCCGAAAAGGACGATCTGCCTTCCGCGGCAGCTGCGGAACCTCCGGCCGCGTCTTCCGCATCTGCCGCGTCGAAAATCAAACTGTTCGGCACGGTAGAATTCAAGCGGCCGCTTTCATCGCTGCCCGCCTGGCTGGACCTGCTCAAGCGCAATCAGGCTGATCCCATTTTTCTGCCGGGAAAAACATTTCAACAAGAAGGTGACCTGGGCGCAGTTCAAGGAGAAAGCCAAGGGTAAAAATGCCATGGATCTTCTGCGCTACGTCAATTCTTTCTGGAACACCTGGCCGTATCGTGAGGACATAGACAATTGGGGCCAGGAAGATTATTGGGAGATCCCTGCGGAATTTCTGAAGAAATCCGGCGACTGCGAAGATTATTCGATCATCAAATATTTTACGCTTAAGGAATTGGGCATTCCGCCCGAAACAATGCGTATAGTGGTGGTGCGCGATACGATCCGCAATATGGCCCATGCCGTGCTGGTGGTGTATATGAACAACGACGCCTATGTGCTCGACAGCCTGAGCAACGCCGTTTTGTCCCATACGCGCTTCAGCCACTACAGCCCGCAATATTCGGTCAATGAATTCGGGCGCTGGGCGCATCTCAAAGGCCGCAAGCTGAAATAAGGTGAACTGATATGGAAATGCAGGAAATGAACGCGCAGGCCGTAGCCAGGCAGTACCGCATGAAAAAGACCGTCGTGGTGAGTGTGGGCCTGTTGCTTTTTGTGCTGGTGGCAGCCGTGGCCTTTGTGCTCTGCAATTTCCAGCTCAAGTACACCACCCAGGAGATTCTGAGCAAACAGCGCGACATCCAGCAGGCCTGGGTGGACAAATCTCTGGAATCCGTCCGCGCCTGGCGCAACAAACTTGTGGAGCAGGCGCGTTTCATCAGTTCGGCGGAAATGTTCCGCCTGTTCGCCGCGGATGTGCGCGGCCTGGGGCCTGATAGGCTGGCCCGGCTCTCCGCTTCCGATGTGGCCCGGAGCGAAGATGAGGCCCTGCGCTCCATGGCCGAGCAGCTCTCCTATATGCAGGATATCCTGCAGGATTTCGTGCGCCGCAGGGGCTGGACGGCCGCCCGCGTGGTGGCTCCGGACGGGACTTCACTGGTGGCCCCGGCACAGGCCGCATCTCTCAGCCCGGCGCAGATCGCGCTGGTGCGCCGCGCCGATACGGCCAGGGCCCTGGCTTTCGGCCCTGTGCGCAATCTGGGCGATGGTCTGGTCATGGACATGGTTGATCCGCTGTATGAGGTGCTGGGCGAGGGCGACCCCAAACCTGTGGCCTTTCTGCTGCTCACCGTGCCCGTGGAAAAATGCCATGATCGGTTTTCTGACCCAGAGCCCGAGCAGCATGAGGATTTCCAGCCGCGCATTTGGGATCGGGGCCCCGAAGGCCTGGAGGTTGTGCTGTTGCGTGACGGCAAAGCCGTCCTTGTACCGGCCGCCTTTCAGCCGGGAAATGACTTGAATCTGCCCTTTATGCGTCGCAACGCCCTGGCAGGCGGTGGAGAAGTCTACTCTCTGGGCGCCAAACTCACAGACCTGGACTGGTGCTTGGTCGTGGAGGTGCCCGCCTCTCTGGTGGATTCCCAACTGGAAGGACAGGCCACCCAGATTTACGGCCTGGGCGTGCTGGGAAGTCTGGGTGTCGCCCTGTTGCTGGCTTTTGTCTGGGCCAGCATGGTCAGCCGGTCGCACCGGGCCACGGCCCGCCATTTCCAGCATCTGTATACGGTGATTCGCCAGCAGAAGCTGATGCTGGACAGCATCAATGCCTCGCTGCAGGCCGGGCTCTTGCTGGTGGACGGCCAGGGCCGTGTGCAGGTCTGCAATCCGGCATTTTGCCAGATCGCTGCCCGAAACGAAGAGGACATGGCTAACGCGGCCCTGGCAGACGTGCTGCCGCAAAAGGCCGCATCTGATTTACTCCAAGGTATGGAGCGCGTGAGCGGCAGCGGCCGGATGGACAGCATTGAAATTTCTCTGGACCGGCCTGACGGCGCGCGCCTCTACCGCGTGACGCTTTTTCCCTTTGAGGACAATCAGGAAGACGGGGCAAAGGTCAAGGGCGGCTGCGTGGGAATTTTCCAGGATATCACGGAATTCCGCCGTCGGGCCGAGGCCGCGCGCGAACGTCAGGCCAACAGCATTGCCGCCCTGGTACGGGCCATTGAAAGCGTGGACGTGAATCTGATCGGCCATTCGCAAAAAATGGAGCGAGTTTCGGGATTATTGTCCGCCAGCATGGGGCTGCCGGACAAGGACAGGGAAACCCTGCGCTTGGCCGCGCGGCTCTCTCAGGTGGGCAAGATCTTTGTGCCGCATCATCTTCTGACCAAGAAAGGCAAGCTCACACCCGAGGAACAGCAGGAAGTCCTGCGCGCACCGGAATATGCCTACAAAGCACTGCACGATCTGCAATTCGGCCTGCCGGTGCCCGAAGCCGTTTCATCAGATGGGTGAACGCGTGGACGGCACGGGCCAGCCCCGGCACCTCAAGGGCGAGGAAATCGTGGCCAATGCCCGTATTCTGGCGGTGGTCAACGCTTTCTGCGCCATGGTCAGCGCGCGTTCCTACCGGGCGGGCATGAGCCCGGATGAGGCGGTGCGTCTGCTTTCCCAGGATCCCGGCTTTGATCCCGCTGTGGTGGCGGCGCTGGCACTATTGCCGACGGATGCCGTGCAACGGGCCATTGAAGCGCCTGTGGCGGATGATGGGCAGGAAAGCGGCGGGCCGGTGGATGAAAGGAGCGAGTCGCAAATCGATCCCGCACGGCATTAGAGGCGAGCGCAAGCCGTTATGAATGACAGGCAAATGCCTCCCGTACCCCTTTCCGAGGGCGCTGAAACGGTGGACGTGGCGGTCAATATTTTCGCCAAGCCGTTTCAGACCGCACTCTCGCTGCTGTCGCTGCTCAAGCACAGTGGGGAGCATGTGGGGTGATCTGGCTGCAGTTTGAGCCGTATGGTTCGCGATACGATGCCATCAGTCCGTATTATATTGCCCGGTATCTGCGAGAGGAGTTGGACGAGCGCTGTGAGGTATTCCAGCCGAATTTCTGGCTGGCACGCGAAGCTGTCGATCCC
>ENA-OQCL01001011-OQCL01001011.1-human-gut-metagenome-genome-assembly--contig:-NODE-1011-length-11286-cov-3.051080_pt1 | contig 11286 bp, 12 predicted proteins | sample MGYA00242502_ERZ504586 | MGnify/ENA primary metagenome ERZ504586 (study PRJEB26092, sample SAMD00036316) | human gut metagenome | host: Homo sapiens | study: EMG produced TPA metagenomics assembly of... | reverse complement strand
ACACCCATACCGCGCTCCGCCACGATTCCGTTGATGCCGCGGATTTCCCACTCCATCTGGTAATTGTTGCGGATCTGCATGACCTGTCGCCCTCGCGGAGGATATTACCTCCATTTTCCCGCTCGGCTTTGTCCGGTGCGGGCGGGTTCAGGTATTTCTGCAGAATCTGATTCAGATTTCCACGCCGAGTGCACCTTTCCGCATCGGAGTCAGAATCTGGATATCCTGCGGGCGGGCATCCACATAACGCGGCAGTTTCTGGGACACCAGCGTCACCAGCACTTTCCAGATCACGTTGACATCGTACCGTTTCAAAAAGAAGAAATCTTTGCTCTTATTGTCCAGTATAACCTCTTCCCCATTATGGATCTTATGTGCATTGACAACAATATCGCTCTGGGATGCCTGCCGGAAAATGTGCGTCAGGCAGACAATCGGAAAGCATTCCGAACGGATCAGATCCCGGAGGACACTGCCCGGGCCGACACTTGGAAGCTGGTTCTGGTCTCCCACCAGGATCAGCCTTGTTCCCGGCACAATCGCGGAAAGAAGGGCATGCATCAGGTGGATATCAACCATCGACATCTCATCAATGATGATGACATCCGCGTCGAGCGGATTATCTGCGTTCCGCTCAAAATGCACATTTGCCGAGGAGTCATCCACATTTCCCGTCAGTTCCAGAAGACGATGGATCGTGCATGCCTCACAGCCAGTTGCCTCTGTCATTCGTTTCGCCGCTCTTCCGGTCGGCGCTGCCAGGAAAATGTCGAGGCCTTCTGCCTCAAAATAATGGATCATCGCATTGATGGTCGTCGTTTTTCCGGTTCCGGGACCTCCGGTCAGGATCATAAGACCGCTGTATGCCGCCTCAACGACTGCCGTCTTCTGCATCTCATCCAGCTCGATCTGATATTTTTTCTCGATCTTTCCGATCCGCTTTTCGATTGCCTCACGGTCTTCCTCGCATGTAATATTCAGCTCATGCAGCATGCGCGCCGTACTCAGTTCCAGATAATAATACTGGCTGGCGTACACAATCCGCAGCGGCTCATCCCCTTCCCGTTCGGCCGGGAGCTCGCGGATGACCGCTTTTTTGTCGATTGCCATATCCTGCAGAGATTTCTGCATCCGCTCCGGTTCTACGCCGAGAAGTTCCTGCCCTCTCCGAAGCAGCACCGGTTCCGGCAGATAGACATGGCCTTCTGCCGTCGCCTGATTCAGCACATACGAAAGACCGCTCTTGATGCGGAATTCGCTGTCCACGGCAATCCCGATTTTTCCGGCAATCTCATCCGCCGTCCGAAATCCCACGCCTGCGATATCTTCCGCCATTTTATACGGGTTTTCCTTTAAAATCCGGTACACATTGTCCCCGTACTGCTGATAAATCTTTGCACCGAGATTCAGTGCAATGCCATATCCCGAGAGGAAAATCATCGCATTCTGCATTTCGGCTTTTTCTGCCACCTGCTGTGCAATTTCACGCGCTTTCCGCTCGCTGATTCCCTTTACCTCCGCGAGGCGCTCCGGCTCTTCCTCGATGATCCGAAGCGTATCGTCACCGAAGCGGCGCACAATTCTTGCCGCCAGCGCCGCACCGACTCCTTTGATCGCACCGGAACCGAGATACCGCTCCAATGCAACAGAATCCTGTGGAACTTTCGTCTCATAGGATTCAATGCGGAACTGCTTTCCATAGGCAGCATGTTCAATATAATCTCCGGAAGCCTCGATCAGCTCGCCCTCTCCGATCATCGGAAGCGTGCCGACGCATGTCAGCTCGCGCCCCTTCATGCTCAGATTCAGGACGGTATAGCCGTTCTCCTCATTTCGGAAAATAATGTGTTCTACGTAGCCTTCTACTTTTTCTTTTTCACTCATCTTTTATCAAAACTGGCTTTCAAATTCATTCATCACTTCGCGGTACTGGCCGGTTCCAAGCGCAACGACGCTCGCCGGATTTTCTGCTGTCACGGTATTGATGCCGGTCCGCTCCTGGATCAGCTCGTCCATTCCGGCAAGGAGACTGCCGCCTCCGGTCAGGATAATGCCGCGGTCGGAAACATCGGATGCCAGTTCCGGCGGCGTTTTTTCCAGCACGGCACAGATCGCGTCCGCAATCTGGTTTGTCGTCTGGACAAGGGCACCTCGGATTTCGTCGGAGGAAACCGTAATCGTCGCCGGAAGTCCGGTGATGACGTTTCTTCCCTTGATCTCCATCGTTTTCTCCTCGGCCCGCGGATAAGCGGAACCAATCCGGATTTTCACTGCCTCTGCGGTCTGTTCTCCGATAAATACGTTGTATGTTTTCCGTACATAGCGGATGATATCCTGGTCAAATGTCTCACTGGAAATCTTGACCGAATTGGAAACAACGGTTCCCGCAAGCGAGATCACAGCGATATCCGTCGTGCCTCCGCCGATGTCCACGATCATATTTCCGCATGGTTTCGTAATGTCAATTCCGGATCCGATTGCCGCTGCCACCGGCTCCGGCACGATCAGCACTTCCCGGGCTCCCGCCTGGTACGTTGCCTCCTCCACAGCCTTCCGCTCTACTTCCGTCACACCGGACGGCACACAGATGCTGATTCTCGGTTTCCGGAATGCTCTTCTTCCCATTGCCTTCTGGATAAAGTAGCGCAGCATGCGCTCGGTGATCAGAAAGTCCGTGATCACGCCCTGCCGCATGGGCCGGACCGCCATAATATTGCCCGGTGTCCGTCCAATCATCTGACGCGCTTCTTCTCCAATTGCCCGTACTTTATCTGCATCTTTATCATACGCAACTACGGACGGCTCCTTTAATACAATGCCTTTTCCCTTGGCATAGACCAGGATGCTGGACGTCCCCAGATCAATTCCGATATCGGTCGTTGCAGCCATAGTAATCCCCTTTCCTGTTCTCTTTTATTTTTCTTTATTTTAATCTGTTTGAAATTTGTATAGAATAAGTTCGGGTTCAAAACACCCGAAACACAAAAGGATCGAATGTGTTCTGAACCCAACCCGCTTCTTATTATATACAATCCCTTTTAAAATGGAAAGGATTTTTTAGAGATATTTTTCGACATATTTTCCGGTGTAGGATACCGGGCTCTTGGCCACTTCCTCCGGCGTTCCGCACGCAATCACGGTTCCGCCGCCGTCTCCGCCCTCCGGTCCGATATCAATAATACAGTCCGCCGTCTTGATGACATCCAGATTGTGTTCGATAACAACGACGGTATTTCCGCCCTCGGACAGGCGGTGCAGAATCTCCACCAGTTTGTGGACATCCGCAAAATGAAGTCCCGTCGTCGGCTCGTCGAGAATGTAGATCGTTTTTCCCGTGCCGCGGCGGCTCAGCTCTGCTGCGAGCTTGATACGCTGCGCTTCTCCACCGGACAGCGTGGTGGACGGCTGGCCGAGTCGGATGTAGGAAAGGCCGACATCGTACAGGGTCTGTAATTTCCGGAAAATCGACGGTACCGGCCTGAAGAATTCCAGTGCCTCCTCGACCGTCATATTCAGCACATCGTAGATGCTCTTTCCTTTGTATTTGACTTCCAGTGTCTCACGGTTGTACCGTTTTCCATGGCAGACCTCACACGGCACATAGACATCCGGCAGGAAGTGCATTTCGATCTTCAGGATACCGTCGCCGCCGCAGGCCTCGCATCGGCCGCCCTTCACATTAAAGCTGAATCTTCCCTTCTTGTAGCCGCGCGCCTTGGCATCCTGCGTTGCCGCAAACAGGTCGCGGATCTGATCGAACAGACCTGTGTACGTTGCCGGATTGGAACGCGGTGTTCTTCCGATCGGGGACTGGTCGATGTCGATGACCTTATCGAGCTGTTCCATACCGATGATGTCTTTGTGTGCACCCGGAATCGTCCGCGCACGGTTCAGATCTCTTGCCAGCCGTTTGTACAGAATTTCATTGACAAGGGAACTCTTTCCCGATCCGGAGACTCCGGTCACGCAGGTCATGACACCGAGCGGGAAATTCACGTTGATATTTTTCAGATTGTGCTCTTTTGCTCCGACTACCTTCAGCCAGCCCGTCGGCTTTCTGCGCTCGGACGGAACCGGAATTTTCAGCTCTCCGCTTAAGTATTTTCCGGTGATGGAATTCGGATTTTTCATCAGATCTTCCGCCGTTCCGATCGCCACCAGCTCTCCGCCGTGCTCACCGGCTCCCGGGCCGATATCGACAACGCAGTCAGCGGCGCGCATCGTATCCTCGTCGTGCTCCACGACGATCAGGCTGTTTCCGAGGTCACGCAGATGTTTCAGCGTCGCGAGAAGTTTGTCGTTGTCTCTCTGGTGAAGACCGATGCTCGGCTCGTCGAGAATATAGGCGACACCGACAAGGCCGGAGCCGATCTGCGTTGCCAGACGGATTCTCTGCGCCTCACCGCCGGACAGCGATGCCGTTCCGCGCGCCAGGGTCAGATAGTTTAATCCGACATCCGCAAGGAAGCTCACACGCGCACGGATCTCTTTTAAAATTCTGCTTTCCGATCAGCAGCTGCTGTTCGGAGAGTTCGAGGTTCTGCATAAACTTCTGCAGATTGTCGATGGAAAGGGATGTTACTTCAAAAATTATTTTTATCTCCGACCGTCACACCAAGCGACGTCGGTTTCAGACGCTGGCCATGGCACGCCTGGCACGGGGTCACACGCATGAAGGTTTCGTATTCCTGTTTTGTAGAATCCGATCCGGTCTCACGGTAGCGGCGCTCTACATTTTTGATCAGCCCCTCAAAAGCCACATCGTACACACCGACGCCGCGCTGACCGCGGTAATGCACCTTGACGGATTTTCCGTTCGTTCCGTAAATCAGGATATCGTGGATTTTTTTCGGATATTCACAGAACGGAGTGGAAAGGAAAAATCGTACTCCTCTGCCAGCGCATCGAGAACGGCTCTCGTATAGCTCGATTTGTCCGTGCAGGACTGCCAGCCGAGCACGGTGATGGCTCCGTCTGCGATGGATACGGTCTTGTCCGGAATCATCAGATCCTCGTCGAACTCCATCTTGTAGCCAAGGCCGGCACAGCTCGGGCAGGCGCCGAACGGGTTGTTGAAGGAAAAGCTTCTCGGCTCAATCTCCTCCATGCTGATGCCGCAGTCCGGGCAGGAAAAGCTCTGGCTGAAGTTGAGCTGATTTCCGTCCATCGTGTCGACCACCAGAAGGCCGTCCGCCAGATCCAGTACATTCTCGACGGAATCCGTCAGACGTTTCTCAATGTCCGGTTTGACTACAAGACGGTCCACAATAATGGAAATGTTGTGTTTCAGGTTCTTATCCAGCGTAATCTCCTCGGACAGCTCATACTGGCTGCCGTCGATCATCACGCGGACATAGCCGCTGCGTTTTTGCCTGTTCGAGCACCTTTTCGTGTCTTCCCTTGCGGCCGCGCACAACCGGCGCGAGAAGCTGGATTTTCGTCCGCTCCGGGAGTGCCATGATCTGATCGACCATCTGGTCCACCGACTGGCGGCTGATGACTTTTCCGCACTTCGGGCAGTGCGGAATACCGATTCTCGCGTACAGAAGACGGAAGTAATCGTAAATCTCCGTCACGGTTCCGACGGTGGAACGCGGGTTCCGGTTCGTCGATTTCTGATCGATCGAAATAGCAGGCGGCAGGCCTTCGATGCTGTCCACATTCGGTTTTTCCATCTGTCCTAAGAACTGGCGCGCGTAGGAGGAAAGGCTCTCCATGTACCGCCGCTGGCCCTCCGCATAGATCGTGTCAAACGCAAGCGAACTCTTTCCTGAACCGCTGAGGCCCGTAAATACAACAAACTGGTTTCTGGGGATATCGACATTCAGTGCTTTCAGGTTGTTCTCCCTGGCTCCCCGTATTCTGATAAACTCTTTTTTCTCTGCCATAACTGTTCCTCTTATTAATTGGAATCCCTGTCCGGACAGGGACAGGAATCTTGTCTCGTTTTCTCCCATTATAGCACACCGCCGTGCGTTATGCAAACATTTGTTCTATTTCTTTATCATCTTTTTACAGCAGAAAATCTGCCAGAATCACATTGCTGACGGAAATCCCATCGCGTGTCAGAGCCAGGCGCCCGCTGTGTTCCTGTAAAAGATGCATCGCTTCGTATTTCTTCAGAACCCCGCCGTATACGGCATGGATCTCCTTTCCAAACTTCTCCTCAAACTCCGCCGTCGAGATCCCTTGTGTCATTCGAAGGCCGAGAAACATAAATTCTTCCATGGCATCCTGCCGGGAAAGAATTTCCTCATCCTCACGGATCTTTTCCAGTGCTCCGCACGCTTTCAGATACAAAGATCGATCTGCCGTGTTCGTCCACCGGCGGTTTCCGAATAACGATGCCGCGGAAGGCCCGAACCCCAGATAATCCGTCCTTTTCCAGTAGCCGATATTGTGGCGGCATGCGAAGCCCGGCTTTGCATAATTGGAAATCTCATACTGGAAAAAGCCGTATTCTGCGAGGATTTCCGCCGTTCTGGCATACATTTCGCGTTCTGTGTCCTCATCCGGCAGATCCAGTTTCTGCTCCGCAAACGGGGTTCCCGGCTCCACGATCAGGCTGTAGGCGGAAATGTGCTCCGGAGAAAGCTCCGCGATCGTCCGAAGACTCTCTTCCCATTTCTCTTCACTCTGCTCCGGCAGACCTGACATCAGATCCACGTTGATATTCGCAAACCCGGCATCCCGTGCCAGTGCAAAACTCTCCTGAAATTCCGCAAACGTGTGGATTCTTCCCAGCCGTTTCAGCTCCTCATCGTGAACCGACTGACAGCCGATACTGATCCGGTTGAAGCCGCTCTTCCTGTAACATTTCAGTTTTTCCGCATCCAGCGTTCCCGGATTGGCCTCCAGCGTAATCTCAGCATCCTCTGAAAAAACGTACTTGCTCCGCAGTTTTTCCATCACACGGGCGAGCATTCCGGCATCCACTGCGGATGGTGTTCCGCCGCCGAAAAGACGGAAATCACTTCCCTTTCTGCCGTCTCTTCCGCTGCATCGATTTCTGCCAGCAGAGCCTCTTCATACTCCTTCTGCATTGCTTTCGTGCCCGGTCCCGAGACAAAATCACAGTAGGCACATTTCCGGATGCAGAACGGGATATGCACATAGAGTTCCAGTGGTTTTCTTTTTTTATTCATTCTGCTTTTCCTCCGTACGATCGAAAGACCGGCCCCTGCGCTCCCGCAACAGCAGGCGGCGCCGACAGGCCGGTCTCATTTTTATTTCTTAATTTTCATCCAGTTTCAGCACGCTCATAAAGGCTTTCTGCGGAATCTCCACGTTTCCTACCTGGCGCATCCGCTTCTTGCCTTCCTTCTGCTTCTCCAGCAGCTTCTTCTTTCGGGAGATATCGCCGCCGTAGCACTTGGCGAGGACGTCTTTGCGCATCGCGCGGACGGTTTCTCTGGCGATAATCTTCGATCCGACAGCCGCCTGGATCGGGATTTCGAAGAGCTGCCGCGGAATCTCTTCTTTGAGCTTCTCGCACATCTTTCTTCCGCGCTCGTAGGCAGATCCCTCGAATACGATGAAGGACAGCGCATCCACTTCTTCTTTATTGACGAGGATATCGAGTTTTACAAGCTCGCTTCTCTCATAGCCGAGCAGCTCGTAGTCGAATGACGCGTAACCTTTGGAGCGGGATTTTAAGGCATCAAAGAAATCGTAGATAATCTCATTCAGCGGGAGATGGTAATGAAGCATCGCACGCGTCGTCTCCATGTATTCCATTCCCTGATACTGGCCTCGTCTCTGCTGGCAGAGCTCCATGATCGGTCCGATGTAGTCGGTCGTCACCATAATCTCTGCTTTTACCAGCGGCTCTTCCATATAATCAATCTCGGACGGGTCCGGCAGATTCGACGGGTTGGTCAGGTCAATGACGGTTCCGTCGGTTTTGTGAACCTTATAGATAACGCTCGGTGCGGTCGTCACGAGATCCAGATTGTACTCACGCTCCAGGCGCTCCTGAATAATTTCCAGGTGAAGCAGTCCAAGGAAACCGCAGCGGAAGCCAAAGCCCAGTGCTGCCGATGTCTCCGGCTCGTAGAAGAGGGATGCATCGTTTAACTGTCAGCTTTTTCCAGCGCGTCGCGCAGATCGCCGTACTGTGCGCCGTCGGCCGGGTAGCATGCCGCAGTATACCATCGGGTTGACTTTTTTGTAGCCCGGCAGTGCTTCTGCACACGGACGGTCGGCATCGGTCACGGTATCACCCACGCGGGTGTCGCGCACGTTTTTTGATGCTGGCGGTGATATAGCCTACCATTCCGGCGGAGAGCTCGTCGCACGGGATCAGACGGCCTGCGCCGAAGTAGCCGACCTCGACAACTTCCTCGACAGCGCCTGTCGCCATCATGCGGATTCTCGTTCCATTTTTTCACGCTTCCTTCCATTACACGGCAGGAAATGATGACGCCGCGGTATGCATCGTAAACAGAGTCGAAAATCAGTGCATTTTAACGGTTCCGTCGGATCACCTTCCGGTGCCGGAATTTTCTGTACGATCTGTTCGAGCACCTCGTCCACGTTCAGGCCGGATTTTTGCGGAAATCCGCGGAGCATCCTGCGCTTCCAGTCCGATGACATCCTCGATCTCTGCAATTACACGGTCCGGCTCGGCGCTTGGAAGGTCTACTTTGTTGATGACCGGGAACACATCCAGGTCATGGTCAAGGGCGAGATAGACGTTGGCAAGGGTCTGCGCCTCGATACCCTGCGATGCATCGACAACGAGCAGCGCGCCGTCGCATGCGGCAAGGCTTCGGGAAACCTCATAGTTGAAGTCAACATGGCCCGGGGTGTCAATCATGTTTAAAATGTACTCCTCGCCGTCGGCCGCTTTGTATACGGTACGGACTGCCTGTGCCTTGATCGTGATGCCGCGCTCACGCTCCAGATCCATATTGTCCAGCACCTGATCCTGCATCTCACGCTCGGTCAAAAGGCCTGTTTTCTGAATAATACGGTCCGCAAGGGTTGATTTTCCATGGTCGATTGGGCAATAATACAAAATTACGAATTTTACTCTGATCTATTCCTGACAAGTTTTTCCTCCTGCTTTTTCCCTACGATACCAGATTGCTCCATATTTCGTACTCCCGCAATCTGTCTATTTTGTATGATACGAATTCCACTCAAAAATGCAGATAATTTATCCGCCATGATGCCGGACTTTTGCCCGACAGAACCTATGCAGGATATCCGAAACGGCCCCATTGCATTTTCACTCCTCGACCGTATTCGTCTGCGCACCAACCTCGAGAAGAACAGATCTCGGGCGGAGATGGAGGTTGTAGCGGTAGCCTTTTAAATAGATACAGCGTGAAAAGCCGGGATAATACTGTTCTGCCTCATACTCCATCTGAAAGGAAAATGCAAGGTTTTCCGCCTGATACGGATTGGGCAGGCTTGTCAGTTCGCCGCTTTCTTTCGTGCGGGAAAGGCCGTTGAAAAACATGATCTGCGCGGTCGGCTTTCCGTTGATTTCTGTCACAAGACGTTTTGAACCATTGACCCCGTCCCGGTGCAGGTCGATCACGACCTGAATGGACGGGTGTTCTTCCAGCGCCGCTGCGATGACCGGCTCCGCGTAGTTGTAGGCGCGGCTCCGCTCGAGACAGCCTTCTTTCATGTCAAATGCCTCTGTAATATGAAGCACTTCGTATCCGTACTGCTTTTCCAGAAGCTCCTGCAGATCATCACCGAGGCCGATTACCGTGTCCGCTCTTTCTCCCGGACGGGAATCGGCGAAGGTTTCCTGCGAATGGGTATGATAGATCAGAATCTGCGGGCCTTCGGCATTTTCCGGCAGGGTCAGGTCTTTTCCGAGCAGGGTGCTGCCGTCGATCTCGCCCGGCAGGACCGAAGTGTTGGGATCGACAACGAAGAAGCGGTTCAGGAGCGCCTGCGGGTCAGCAAGAAGGTCAGGGGAAATTGTCTCCTGAATCGTGTCGGCCTCCGGGTAGAGAATCTCACGCGGTGCGCCGCCGGTTTCGATGGTCTCCTCCGGGACAGACTGTGGCGCTTCGGGTTCTGCCGTTGATGCCGACTCTCCGGCTGCCGGTTCTGTGATTCCTGTTTCCGTCTGCTCCGGCTCCGTGATTTCCATTCCATCTTTTTGAGTTTCATCTTTTTGAGTTCCATCCTTTTGATCTTCCTCAGTTCCCTGCTCCTTCGATTCTGTCTGCCCTCTTTCTGCTCCCGGTCCCGGATTCGAATCCTGCTTCGCCGTATCCGTTTCCGCTGCTTCTGTCCCGGCAGACAGCGTATTTTCTGCCGTGCTTCCCTCCCGAAGCGCCGGTATCTGATCCCGCACTGCCGCGAGGAGATTTTCCATCCATCCCCTTCCGTCCTCTTTTCCGTCATAAAAAAGAAGCGGCATCATCACATCCACGGATAACTGCTCCGCCTGTGCTGCCGCCCGCTGCAGCAGAACTTTCCCCTCTGAGAAATGATTTTTCCGGAGAACCGCTGCACTGCGGAACAGCAGTATACTGCAGGACAGGAAAAGACATCCCCATCCGAACCATCGTCCATTTCGCCTGGCATTCCACATATTATCACCATATTCATGATATGTTACATTTCCCCGGAAAATGCCTGATTCATACCTGCCGCAAGAACCCCGGCCAGGCGGCGGACCATCTCGTCGATCTCTTTTGTCGTCACGTAAAGGCTTTCGAGCGCCGGTGAAATGACTTCTCCCAGAAATTCATCCATCTCGGACTCCTCCAGCGATTCCAGAACACCTGCGACGGCATCGTGGACGATCGTTCCTGCCCCTACAACGGTCGGCACACCGATTCCGATGACCGGCACGCCGAGTGTCTCCTGATTTAAGGCATTGCGGTGGTTTCCGACGCCCGAGCCCGGCCAGATTCCGGTGTCGGCAAGCTGGATCGTACAGTTCAGCCGGTGAATACTGCATGCGGCAAGGGCATCCACGGCGAGAATCACATCTGGATGGGTCTGTTCTGCCGTTCCGCGCAGGATTTCCACTGCCTCCATGCCCGTCTGTGCCATAACGCCGGGAGCAAGGGCACTCACTTCCCGGCCCTTCTTTCCGTAGGTGCGCACCAGATGGCGCGTAACGTTAAGCTGCTCCACCGTCTCCGGCCCGAGCGCATCCGGCGTGATGCCGCGGTTGCCGAGGCCGGCCACAAGAACGGATCCGCACGCTTCCGGCACCATTTCCATCAGACAGTGGGAAAACTCCTCCGCCGCTTTCCGGCTCTCCTCCTCGTCTGCCGTCAAAAGCAGCGGCGCTTCGATCGTCAC
>ENA-OQCL01001009-OQCL01001009.1-human-gut-metagenome-genome-assembly--contig:-NODE-1009-length-11302-cov-7.152125_pt1 | contig 11302 bp, 12 predicted proteins | sample MGYA00242502_ERZ504586 | MGnify/ENA primary metagenome ERZ504586 (study PRJEB26092, sample SAMD00036316) | human gut metagenome | host: Homo sapiens | study: EMG produced TPA metagenomics assembly of... | reverse complement strand
ACTGCTGGCTAGCGATGGCAGGTACGTTGCTGAGCTCATCGAGGCTGGTAACGACAACACCTACGCCGCTGGCTACATTGTTGCCACTGGCCTCGTTCAAGCTGGCCAGAACCACGAGTGGTACTATGTCTCCGGCGCCAACACCTACGATAAGCTCTACTTCAACAATGAGACCGTTACCTTCCTCGTTGCTGTCGGCACCGGCGCCAACATGAAGGTCAACTCCTACACCGGCGTTGCCGCTCTGAAGGAAGCCTACGCTGTCGCCTCCAACGGCATGCTTGAACTCAGGAACGCTGCGTTCACGGTCACTCAGACCCAGACCGGCCACTGGAATGCTTCCACCATCTTCGTGATGGCTCAGAACCTGAGCTCCATGAGCAACTACGTCTTCGTCCCGAAGGATATCGCCAGCTCTGCCTGGAGCGAGGTCTCGGGCGACGTCAACAGCTACAAGGTCGTCTACCAGGGCGCTTACCTTGAGGGCAATGCGATCAGCATCATCTTCAATCCTTCTCAGATCGGCGCTACTACCGCTCTGACCCGCGGCTTCTACACCATGGAGGTCACCTACGACCGCAATGGCAACCCGTACTACACCCTGACCGAGAAGATCCCCAACGGCAATGAGCTCTGCTTCTACCAGAATGTCAGCTTCACCGACACCGGCGTGAACGGCACCTGGAAGTTCAACAACTACAGCGCTGTTGAGGGCACCACCAAGGTCATCGACCTGACCGGCAATGGCATCGACAGCATCCAGAAGCTGTGGAACCACTTCAGCTGGTACGGCAACCTCGAGTTCGCCTTCACGGTCAACCCGAACACCATGATTGTTGACTATGTCTACGTCACCACTCCTGGCTTCCAGTTCACCACCACCGTCTCCCTGAGTGACGCTCTGGTTGCGGCTGGCTGGACCTTCAAGGACGGCAGCACCGTTCTGAAGTACAACGACGACGATGTCGTTCCCAGCACCTACACCATCGTCAACAAGAATGCCAAGGCCGGCGCTACCGCTTACACCAACTACATCACCGTAACTGATAGCCTGAACTCCAACGCCGGTATCGCCTCTGCTCAGGGCCAGGCCGATGGCAGCATCGTCATCACCTACACCCCGAGCAAGGCTACCATCAATGACCGTGATGTCGTTGTCAAGTTCGACGGCCTGAAGGCCACCAACATCAGCTTCACTTCCAGCGTTACTGATGTGGCTGTCGCTGCCGACACCACCAACTACGTCTTCGGCGCTCCGCTGACCGTCAGGCTGACCTTCACCACGGACGATTACTCCGTCGGCCGTCAGCTCGACCTGGTGTTCAGCAACTCCAACGGTACGCAGTACAATGTCACCGCCAGGACCGCCGTTATCGCCAGCGGCAACGACAACTTCTACATTGACGTTGTTGTTTACCCGGTCGTGAACGGCACCTACACCCTCACCAGCGTCACTGCTGTCGCCATCGGCGGCTGATTCGGACGCTAGATCCCAATAAAACCTAACGTTTTTTCCCGCCCCCCGGGTTTTCCGGGGGGTCGGTTTTTTTCCAGCTTGTTTTCAACTACCATATTAATACATAATCTCACAAATTACCAGCAACATTTTTCCCTAAATGTAAAAATTCCCCAGCAGGGGCGGGGGATATGCTATACTGGGCAGGGGGTGATATATATGGACATTCTGATCTACTTCCTGCTTGGGGCGCTGTGTTTGGGGCTGCCGCTGTTTATAGTCCTCAAAACCCAGCAGTCACGCAAGCGAGGCTGCGGGCGCGGCTGCGCCACCTGCCGTAACCGGGACTTCTGCCACCGCTCCGCCCTCCGCGACAAAAAACGCTGAGACCTTCAACTTTTTTGCTTCCGCCTATTCCCAAACCGCCGGATTGATAGTATAATAACAAAGCCAAATAGAATTAACAGGAGGCAGAGTCATGAGAGGTATACACAGCGTAGTTGACGACCTTAGACGACAGGTTTTCACAGAGGTCGCCCGCCTCGCCTACGAGGGCGGCGACTTCTCGCGCATCGACGCCCTGCCCTACAAAATCATCCCCGGCGAGGACGCCCAGTACCGCCACGACGTCTTCCTTGAGCGCGCCATCGTCACCGAGCGCCTCCGCCTCGCCTGCGGCCTGCCCCTGCGCACCGCCGCCGAGATGAGCCTCGCCTCCGACGGCATCGAGGAGGCCGCAAAGCCCGAAAAATACTACGAGCCGCCCCTCATCAACATCATCCCCTTCGCCTGCAACGCCTGCCCGCCGAAGGAGATCCGCGTCTCTTCCAACTGCCAGGGCTGCCTCTCCCACCCCTGCATGAACGTTTGCCCCAAGGGCGCCATCTCCGTCGGCCGCGACGGCAAGAGCGTCATTGACCAGTCCAAGTGCATCAAGTGCGGCCGCTGCCTGAGCCAGTGCCCCTACAACGCCATCAGCCGCATAGAGCGCCCCTGCGCCAAGGCCTGCGGCATGGACGCCATCGGCTCCGACGAGCGCGGCCACGCCAAGATAGATTACGACAAGTGCGTCTCCTGCGGCATGTGCCTCGTGAACTGCCCCTTCGCCGCCATCGCGGACAAGAGCCAGATATTCCAGCTCATCCAGGCCATCACCAAGGGCGACGAGGTCATCGCCTGCGTCGCGCCGGCCTTCGTCGGCCAGTTCGGCAAGGACGCCACGCCCCGCAAGCTCAAAAAGGCCATGCGCATCCTCGGCTTCGCCGACACGGTCGAGGTCGCCATCGGCGCGGACCTGTGCACCGTTGAGGAGGCGCACGACTTCCTCGACAACGTCCCCGAGCACCTGGACTTCATGGGCACCTCCTGCTGCCCGGCCTGGAGCGTCATGGCAAAGAAGCTCTTCCCCGAGTTCAAGGAGAACATCTCCATGGCCCTCACGCCCATGGTCATAACCGCCCGACTCATGAAGAAAGACCACCCCAACGCGCGCATAGTCTTTATCGGCCCCTGCGCGGCGAAGAAGCTGGAGGCCTCGCGCCGGAGCGTGCGCTCCGACGTGGACTTCGTGCTCACCTTTGAGGAGCTGCAGGGCATGTTCGACGCGAAGGACATCGACTTCGCGACGCTGGAGCCGGACGAGTGCGACACGGACTTCGAGCACGGCACGGGCGCGGGCCGCGGCTTTGCCGTAGGTGGAGGCGTCGCGGCGGCGGTGGCCGAAGTCATCGCGCGCATTGCGCCCGACCGCGAGATAGAGGTCGAGTACGGCGACGGCCTGCGCGAGTGCCGCCGCATGTTGATGATGGCCAAGGCGGGCAAGCGCAACGGCTATCTGCTGGAGGGCATGGCATGTCCCGGCGGCTGCGTGGCCGGCGCGGGCACCATCACGCCCGTGCTGAACGCCACCTCCAACGTCCGGGCCTACAAAGCCAAGGCGGAGAAGCAGAACTCGCTGGAGAGCGGCTTTGTGGACCGTCTCAAGGAGGTCGAACAGTAAAAATGTCCCAGAAACATTCTGCTGCGTTCTGGGTGACACGCACGGCGCTCGGAGTGGCGCTGGTGGTAGTTGCCCAGCTGCTCGGCAAGGTCATCCCCGCGGGGGCGGTCATAGCGGGGCCGTTCTCGGTGACGCAGCTCGTGACGGGCTCGCTGGTGAACTGCGTGTTGTTTGTGTTTACGGCGACGACGGGCATTTGGTCGGGCGTGGCGATAGGCATCATATCCTCAGCGCTGGCGGCGCTCATAGGCATAGGCCCTGCGGTGCCGGCGGTGACGCCGGTCATCGCCTGCGGCAACGCGGTGCTGGTGGTGCTCTTTGGACTGCTGCATGGGCGCTGGAGCTTTGGCCGCTGGGCCTTTGCCGCTGTAGTTGCGGCGGCGGCGAAGTGTGCGTTCCTGTGGATATGCGTACCTGCGGTGCTGCAGCTGCTCTCGGGCGTACCTGAGGCGCAGGTAAAGGCGCTGGGCATCATGTTTTCCTGGCCGCAGGGGCTGACGGCGCTTATTGGCGGCGCGCTGGCGCTGGTCATTCTTCCGAGGCTGGGGAAGGACAGGCCGTGATATAGTGTTTACGTCCGGGCGGGGGTGGAACCCTGCCCGGACGTTTGGTTGGTGGAACTCGCCGTTTTGTCCTGCTGGACTTTAGGTTGGTGCTGCTTATCCACCCCATTTCTTTGGTCTTGCCCAAAGAAACGGGGTGGAGCCCCAAAGAAAGGCGCTTGGGGTGGTGGCGCCCCCGTGAGGTTTCGGGACCCACCCGCCTCTCCCACTCGCGTGGGAGGTGCCACTCGGCCGCTAAGGTGTCCGCTTCGCGGACGGATTGAATCACTCGCCGCCACGGCGAGGGGCTTGGGCTGGCGGAAGTCTAGCCAAGTAAAAGTTTTTTGCCCCGCTTTTTACAAAAAGCGGGCGGGTCCAGGGGCGGAGCCCTGGCCGCGCGCCGCAGCGCGCGGAACGCCCTCATGCTCAAAGAAGCGCAGGAGGGGGTCAAAGGGGGAACCCTCGCCGGGGGTTCCCCCTTTGCGGGCGGCCCCCGCCGCCCGCAGCCAATAAAAAGGAGCCGACGGGAAAAACCCATCGGCTCCTTCGCTGTTGTGTTCGCTTACGCCTTCTCGAAGGCGTCCTTGCCCATGCCGCAGACGGGGCAGACCCAATCTTCGGGGACATCTTCCCAGGCGGTGCCGGGGGCAACGCCGTTGTCGGGGTCACCGACGGCGGGATCGTACTCGTAGCCGCAGACGCAGACGTACTTATCCATTGTCAAAGCTCCTTTATTTTTATTTCAAACGTACCGTACCTGAAACTCAGCCGAAGTAGCGCTCCAGCAGGCCCTTGAAAGCCTTGCCGTGACGGGCCTCGTCGCGGGCCATCTCGTGGACGGTGTCGTGGATGGCGTCGAGATTCAGCTGCTTGGCGAGCTTGGCCAGCTCGAACTTGCCGGCGGTGGCGCCGTTCTCGGCCTCAACGCGCATCTCAAGGTTCTTCTTGGTGCTGTCGGTGACGACCTCGCCCAGAAGCTCTGCAAACTTTGCGGCGTGCTCAGCCTCTTCCCAGGCGGCCTTCTCCCAGTACAGGCCTATCTCGGGGTAACCCTCGCGGTGGGCGACGCGGGCCATGGCCAGATACATGCCGACCTCGGTGCACTCGCCTTCAAAATTCATGCGCAGGCCAGCGATTATCTCATCGGGGCTGCCCTTCGCGACGCCGACAACGTGCTCGGCCGCCCAGGACATCTCACCGGCTTCAACCTTCTTGAACTTCTCGGCCGGAGCCTTGCACTGCGGGCACTTCTCGGGAGGGGTGTCGCCCTCGTGCACATAACCACATACGCTGCAGATCCACTTAGCCATGATTTTTTCCTCCTGTAATTTATCTTTTTTGTTCAAAGTCTTATGTAAAAAACGGCTAAACGGCCGTTTTTTGCCCGTTAAGGCAGCTCCGGCAGGTGCCGGAAAAGCTGAGGGAGTGTCCGCTGACTTCACCGCCCGTCTCGCTCTCTACGGACTTATCCAGCTCGCTCAGGCAGGGGGAGCAGACGTCGAGCACGCAGCCGCACTCGGAGCAGATGAAATGCGCATGGGGCTTCGTGTTCGCATCGTACCGCTCCTGGCCGGAGACGGTGCCGACGCTGATGACGTCCCCGTCCCGGATGAACATGGCAAGGTTCCGATACACGGTGCCGAGACTCAGATCCGGATACTCCGGCTTCAGTCTCGCATACAGCATCTCCGCGCTCGGGTGCTCTGTCGTATTGCGCAGAGCGTCCAGTATTGCCTGTCGCTTTTTGCTGTACTTGCGCGCCTCCATTCTTACCTCCAAAACAATAATAATTCTTATTACGATGTTAATATAGCACGGCTGTTCAGATTTGTAAAGCCCCAATTTTAATTTTCTTCAGATTTTTTGGGCGGCGCGGCTCGGCGGAGGTTGGAGGAGATATCGGCAAGAGCGGCGGCAGCCTCCATATCGCAGCGTCGGGCCATGTCGGCCAGGGAAAGCATGCCGACCAGCTTGCCGCCCTCGACCACAGGCAGGCGGCGGACCTGGTCGCCGCGCATGAGGCGGGCGGCCTCGGAGATCTCGGTGCCGGGCGCGGCGGTGACGACGCCCCGGCTCATGATCTCGCGCACCTCCAGAGTTCTGGGGTCGGAGCCTGAGGCTACGCAGCGCAGCACGATGTCGCGGTCCGTCAGGATGCCGCGGAGCCTGCCGGAGTCGTCCGTGACGGGCAGGGCGCCCAGGTTCATGCGCTTCAAAAGCCGCGCGGCGGCAATGACGGGTTCCTTCTGACCTATTGTGACGACTCTGCCGGACATTATATCGGATACCTTCATTATAATAAAACACCTCCCGGTACGTTCTAAGGGGATTCTTGACGTGCCGGGAGGCAAATATTCAGTTTTCCTCCACAAGTTTAAGCAGCGCCGGCCCCACGGCGTCGGCGTAGAGCCTCACGGCCTGTAGCGCTTCCTGAAGCGTGTTGCCGCTGGAGCCGACCTCAAGTATCATGGAGCCCGTGGTGAGATGTTGGTTGTAGCGCTCCTGCGTCACGGTGATGGGGCGGGCCAGGGTGGGGTACTTGGCGTTCACCGCCTGCTGGAGATAGAGCGCAAGGCGCAGGTTCTGCTCCCACTCCGGGTGATAGAGGCCGCCCTCGCCGGTGCCGACGAGCATCATCAGCTGGGAGGAGACCTGCCCGTCCAGCTCCGCCATGGTCTTGTAGGTCACGTCCCCGTCGCCAAGCGCGTCCCTGTGCAGGTCGATGACGATGGCTATGTCCGGGTACTGTGCAAGGTAGGCCTCGATCGCCGCGCCCGAGCGGTTGTAGGAGCCGGTGTAGCTCGGGTAGTCATATATCTCCCTGTCGTGCAGCACGGATAGCCCCTGCTTTTCGAAGGCCGCCGTCAGCTCGTCGCCTACGCGTACAACATTGTAATTGAGGTCCTCGGTGCGGTAGCTGTCGGAGGCCTCGTACTGGTCCAACCTGTCCGGAGTGTAGGCCTCGCTGCCGTGGGTGTGGACGATGAGTATCTGCGGCCCTTCGGCAGGCAGGCTCTGGCTTGGACCGAGCTTCACGAGTTCGCCTACGTCGATATCATAACTGGTGGAGTTTTTAATGGAGAGGCCGCTGTATATCGTCGTCTCGACGATGTTTCCGGCCTCCTCGCCCCCGTCGTCAGGCTCCGGCTCCTCCGCGGCCTCGGGAGAGGGGCTCGGGTCGAGGACGATGGAGGGGTAGACCGGGTCCGAAGCGGGCGCGGTCTCCTCCGCGGCGCGTGGGCCGAGCTCAAGGTCGATGCTCGCAGAGACCATCCGGCCGCCCAGCGCCTCGTTCACCATGCCGGCCAGCGCCTCGCCCGCGCCGCCGGCCAGCGCCAGTTTTGCGCCGACGAGCAGCACTCCGGCTGCCGCCAGCTTCTTTGCCCAGCCCATTCCGCCACCCCCCCTCGGGAAATGTTATGCCCGGCGCCGGGCAAAGATGCCGCCGCACGCCCCCCCTTGCCCGGAAACAAAATTTGTGGTATATTATTCCGGCGTAATGCGCAAAGATATACATAATAAGTCGAAGCCTGACGAAAGGAAGAATGTAAAATGGAGCATGTTTTCAGGCCCCGCGGGGTGTGTTCGCATGAAATGCGGGTGGAGATAGAGGACGGGATAATCCGCAAGGTTGCCGTGAAAGGGGGATGCAGCGGCAACTTGCAGGGCATTTCCAAGCTCCTGGTGGGGATGGACGCCCGTGAGGCCATCTCACGTATGCGCGGCATCCGATGCGGCTTCAAGCCCACATCCTGCCCCGATCAGCTCTCAAAAGCCATCGAGGAGTGCCTCGAAAAAACTTCAAATTGATTTACATAATATCTCGAAATAATTACAAAGGTAACAAAAATCGAGCTTTTTGTCATCCAAACTTGCGTTGTTGCAAAAAAATTTAAGTCGATTTCCGTCGAATAAGAAATATTCGGCACAAAGCACAACACAAGATATAGACAATATCGACGATTATCGCCCGAAATAGCCATATAATGTGGTGGGCTTGTTTACTATAATTAAATTTGCGAAACTCGGTTTATGCAAAATACCGATTGAATTCGCCATGCAATTTTGACTATAATTATTGCAGGAATCGGTTTTTGATGTCCGCGCGGCTTAGAAAGCGCGCGGTAAGTAAACTGAGGTGCAAAATGGCCGACAGAAGAAAAAGCAATATGGCCATACTCATCGCGGTCGCTGTGCTGTGCCTGACCGCGAGCGGCTCATTTGGCAGCGCCGGAGGCGCGGGAGCGATATACTCTCCGCCGAGCTGGGAGCTTCCCATCTTAGTCTCGGATGAAGTGGAGCTGCCTGCCGAGCCGTCGGCGAGCGCGTCGGCGCAGCCGGGCGGAGAGCAGCTGGAAGAGTATGGCGGAGAGCTCACGGAGCTGTACATAAACGGGGCGCTTCATTCTGCCTGCCGCATTATCGGCGGCAAGGTACGCATGACGCTTGAGGAATTTGCCGAGGTGACCGGGCTCGAATACGAGGACGGGAAAATAGACGGCGTCGAGCTGAAACTCGCGGAGAGCGGGGAGTACGTCGAGGTGAACGGCCGCTACCTCTATCTTGAGGGCGGGCTGCTGAACGTGGACGGGGCTGAGCTCTGGCCGGTGAGCGAGCTGGGCCGCATCTTCGGCTGTGAGGTCGTCTGGGACAGCGCAACGGGCAGCCTGAACATAGACACCACCGGCATGGAGCTGCTCGAAGCAGGGGAGAGCTTCTACAACGCGGATGACGTCTACTGGCTCTCGCGCATTATCTATTCCGAATCGGGCAACCAGTCGCTCGAAGGCATGCTGGGCGTCGGGGACGTGGTCATGAACCGCGTGGCCTCTGCGGCCTTCCCGAATTCGATCTACGAGGTCATCTTCGACTCGCGCTACGGCGTGCAGTTTTCTCCGGTGGAGACGGGCAGCATCTATCTCGAACCGACTGAGGAATGTGTGATCGCGGCAAAGCTCTGCCTTGAGGGCTACGACATCGTCGGCGGGGCGCTGTATTTCGTGAACCCGGACATAGGTGTTTCGAGCTGGTTTGCACAGACGCGCACCTATGTGACGAGCATAGGCGACCACGACTTCTATGCCTGATTGAAGTTTTTTGACAGCCATGATATAATACCGGGCGCACAAACGCGTCCGGTATTGTTTTTTGAGGTGATGGAAATGGAGAAGCTGGAGGATATACTGCGCGAGGGCCTGAAGCTCATGGGGCAGGAGGTCACGGAGGATGCGCTGCGCCGCTTCCGCATATACTACGAGCGCCTGACTGAGGTGGGCTCGGTGATGAATCTGACTGCGATAAAGGGCGAGGGTCCTGTGGCTACGCTGCACTTTCTGGACAGCGCGGCGCTGCTGCGATATGCTGACTTCTCTGGCGCACGGGTGCTGGACGTGGGTACGGGCGCGGGCTTCCCGGGCCTGCCGCTGGCGATACTGAGGTCCGACGCGCGCTTCACGCTGCTGGACAGCCAGCAGAAGCGGATAGATTTCCTGCAGGATACCGTCTCGCGCCTGGGCCTGAAAAACGTCGAGTGCGTCTGCCTGCGCGCGGAGGAGGCTCCGCCGGAGTACCGGGAGAGCTTCGACATAGTGACCAGCCGCGCCGTGGCGAGGCTGAACGTGCTCGCGGAGCTGTGCCTGCCCTTTGTGAAGTTGGGCGGCAGCTTCATCGCCATGAAAGCTCTGGACTGTGGGGAGGAGAGGCAGGAGGCTCAAAACGCGGCGCACGAGCTGGGAGGCTCCTTCCCGGACCTGCGGCGTTATGACATACCCTTCTCGGACACCGGACGCGCGTTAATCGTCATAGGCAAGGCGGCGCCGACCCCAGCAAAATACCCCCGACGTTGGGCGAAGATAACGAAGCAGCCGCTGTGAGGAACATTCGCCCCCGGCGGGCGTCAAAATAACAAACCCTTTGGACATGGAGGTCCGGCATGAAGAAAATACTTAGCATTTTGCTTGCCTGCTGCCTGCTGGCGGGCGCGGTCCCGGCCCTGGCCGTGGACGCCGGCGAGGCCCGCGCGGTCATAGGCGCGAACCTGACGGAGGAGCAGATTTCCGCCGTGTACTCGAACTTCGGAGTGAAGCGCGGCGACGTGACTGAGCTGCGCGTCACGAATGCGGACGAGCGGAAATACCTTGAGGGCTACGTGGAGGACTCGGTCATAGGCACGAACTCCATCTCCTGCGTGTATATCGAGGTGCTGGAGGCGGGCGAGGGCCTGGACGTCACGACCTCGAACATCAACTGGTGCACCTCGCAGATGTACGTGAGCGCGCTGGCAACGGCGGGCATCACGGACGCGAAGATAATCGTTGCGGCGCCCTTCGAGGTCTCCGGCACCGCAGCTCTGACGGGCGTGTACATGGCCTACGAGGACATCACGGGCGAGACGCTGGACGAGACGGCGAAGCTCGTGAGCACGCAGGAGCTGACCCTGACGGCGGAGCTGGCGGAGAAGATAGGCAGCTACGACTCGGTGGAGATAGTCAACGAGCTGAAGCTCCTGCTTGGCGAGACCAAGAACATGACGGATGAGCAGCTGCGGCGGGAGATAGAGTCCATTGCCTCCGACCTCGGCGTGAGCCTGACGGACACGCAGATAAGCCAGCTCATCAGCCTCTGCCGCAGCCTTGAGAAGCTGAACCCGGAGCAGCTCAAGGAAAAGGTCGAGTCGGTGCAGAACACTATAGCCAAGCTCGGCCAGGCGAAGGAGACCGTCTCGAACTTTTTCGAGGGCGTGAAGAACGTCTGGAACTCGATAGTTGACTTTTTCAAGGGCCTGTTTGCATAAGTGAACGCGCGGGGCAAGAAACTCAGGCTGTCAAAAGAACAGCCAAGTAAAAGTTTTTTGCCCCGCTTTTTTTACAAAAAAAGCGGGCGGGGTCCAGGGGCCGCGCCCCCCCTGGCCGCGCGCCGCAGCGCGCGGAAAACCCCATAGCCAAGAAGCGCAGGAGGGGTAAAGGGGGACCTCGCCGGGGTCCCCCTTGCGGCGGCCTCGCCGCCCGCAGCCTCACGCACCGCCATAACGCGGGCGGTGAACAAACGCTGTCCGGACGTGAGTTTACGCAACTCGCCTATACGTTTGCGGAATATATTTACCTTTCGCTGCCTGTTCCACCCCATTTCTTTGGTCTTGCCCAAAGAAACGGGGTGGAGCCCCAAAGAAAAGCGCTTTTGGGTGGTGGCGCCCCCGTGAGGTTTCGGGACCCGCCCGCCTCTCCCACTCGCGTGGGAGGTGCCACTCGGCCGCTAAGGTGTCCGCTTCGCGGACTTATTTCATCACTCGCCCCAGGGGCGAGGGGT
>ENA-OQCL01001008-OQCL01001008.1-human-gut-metagenome-genome-assembly--contig:-NODE-1008-length-11328-cov-3.549326_pt1 | contig 11328 bp, 10 predicted proteins | sample MGYA00242502_ERZ504586 | MGnify/ENA primary metagenome ERZ504586 (study PRJEB26092, sample SAMD00036316) | human gut metagenome | host: Homo sapiens | study: EMG produced TPA metagenomics assembly of... | reverse complement strand
GCCCCCCCTGAGACGCAGGATTTTCCGCTTCTCCAGAAAAGTATTCGTTCTTCCGCTGCAGCTTCTTGCAAACAAAACGAGCGGGCCGCTCCCGATGAGCGGCCCGCCGGCACATTTCGCCGGAAACCCGGAAAAGTTTATCAGCTGGTTTTCCCCGCTTTTTTTCAAAAGGCGGGGGAGGGGCGTGGGGGGTCGAGTAGCTTCCCCACAGGGCGACGCGCAACGGCCCTTGCGAACTGCGGAAGAGGGCGGGCAGCCGCCCTATAACGGGGCGCGGGACATTAAACCAAGAGGAGCCAGACCAAGCCCACAAGCAGGGCAAAGAGGCTGCCTGCCAGGATGGACTCCCAGCGGCGGAAGCGTTTGAGATCCCGGTTGGCCCAGGGCGTCTGCCGGGTCACATGGCGATAGAGGCCCCGCCGGTCCCAGAACAGGACGCAGGCGCTGACCGTTAGGATCAGCAGCGCGGCGTCGATGAGCAGGAAGGGGGGCTGGGGCCCAACGTAAGCCATAAAGGGGATGGTGGTCAAGAGGGCGGCCAGCAGCAGGACAGTCCAGACGATCCACCAGCGCAGGGTGGTATGATAGGCTCTGTGGGCGTATTGGAAATCGATGACCGTATCCGGCTCCAGGGCTACCGCGTCCGGGTCCTGGGTGTAGAAATAGAGCCGCCGCCGGGCGGGCAGCACGCTTTCCAGGTCGCCGATGCATAGGAGCTGCCATTTTTTCCCCAGGGCGATTTGAATGTATTCGTCCACCTGCTCATCGCCTTTGGGATCGCGCTGGGTGCATTCGGTGGTGATTGCCAGCAGCCGGGCCCGGGGAAGGGGGCGGCGCTGAAAAAACAGGAAGTTCCCTTTGCAATGGTGGATGACCCAGCCCTGTTCCAGCATGGCGGACAGGTATTGGCCCAGCTCCCCATTGCTATAGATCCGCAGGAACAGATGGCGCAGGGTGGTTGGTTGTGCCATGGCAGAGGCTCCTTTCGTGGGGATACAGAAGGGGACGGGAGGGGAAGGGTTCAAGCCAGGTCATATTCCTTGAGCTTGTTCCATAGTCCCCGTTCGCTGATGCCCAGCTCCGCGGCCATGGCTTTGCGCTTGCCGCCGTGGCGCTGGAAGGCGGATAGGATGGCCATTTGTTCCAGCTGCTGCAAGGTTTTCCCTTCCAGCAGTTTTTCCGAGACGCCAGGTTCGCTGCCCGTGTCCCCATAGGAGAAGCGGTAAGGCAAGTCCCGGCCCCGGATCCATTCATCCGCCGCCACGATCCCCGCATATTCGATGGCGTTGGCCAATTCCCGAACATTTCCCGGGTAATCATAGGCGTTGAGCAGCTCCTGGGCCTCGGCGGTAATGCCCTTGAGCTTGGTACGGCGGCCGCCCAGGGTGTTGCTTCGCTGGATAAACTGGGCGCACAGCAGGGGGATGTCCTCTCGCCGCTCCCGCAGGGGCGGCAGGTCGATCTCCACCGTATTGAGCCGGTAAAACAGGTCCCGCCGGAAGGCGCCCGCTTCCACCATGGCCCGCAGATCCCGGTTGCTGGCGGCGATCACCCGGGTATCAAAGCGATGGATCTCCCGGCCGCCCACCGGCGTAAAGGCTTTTTCCTGGAGCACCCGGAGAAATTTCGCCTGGAAGCTCAAGGGCATATCCCCGATGCCATCCAGGTATAGGGTGCCCTGGTTGGCGTAATCCAGCTTGCCCCGCTGGTCCCCCACGGACCCGGGATACACGCCGCTCTTATAGCCGAAGAGCTCTTCTTCCAGCTGCCTCTCGTCCATGGCAGAGCAATTCACCGATACAAAGTGTTTCCACTTGCCCTGGAAGTGCAGGGCTTGGGCCACCAGGCTTTTGCCGGTACCGCTCTCTCCGTGGATGAGCACGTTGGCGTCCACGTTGCGAAACTTTTCGATCATCTGGAGCACCCCCTGCATGGCCGGGCTGACCCCCACCAGCTGCTCCGCCTGGGACTGGGCCCGAAGCCGTTCGTTCAGGTAGGCCACGCTGTCGTTGAGGGCCCGGAATTCCAGGGCCTGCTGCATGTGGATCTGGAGCTCCTCCAGGTCCAGGGGTTTGGTCAGGTACATAAAGGCGCCCCGCTTCATGGCGCTTACCGAAGAACGGATGCTGCCATGGGCGGTCATCATGATCACCGCCACCCAGGGGTCTAGGCTGCGGATCTGCTCCAATAGGTCCAGGCCGTCGTACTCGCCGATGACCATATCCAGCAATACCAGGTCAAAGGATTCCCCTTGGAGCCGGGCCAGGCCCAACCGGGGATCGGTTTCCCAGGCCACGTCGTAATTGGGCTGGAGGGCCAGGCTCAGGGAAACGCAAATGCTGCTTTCATCGTCCAGGATCAATATGCGGGGTAACACGGCCTAACTCCTTTCAAACAGCAGGGTGATTTGGGTATATTGGCCTTTGACGCTGTCCATTTCCATGGCGCCGTTGTTTTCCTTGATGTATTGCTCGCATAGGGCCAAGCCCAGCCCGGCCCCGGCCTCCTTGGTGGTGAAGAAGGGGTCCCGGCAGGCTTGGAGTTCCGCCTCCGTCATGCCGATGCCCTCGTCCCGGATGCGCAGCCGCCATTTTTCCCCCTCCTGGGTCAGCTCCACGGTGAGGGTAAGGGGCTGGGCCGGCTGTTGGGCGGCGAATTTTTGTTCCATGGCCTGGATGCCGTTGATGAGGATATTGGTAAGCACCTGGCGGATCTGATCCCGGTCCGCCAGGATATAAGCCTCGGGCTGCAGATGGGCTGCCAGCAGAAATCCCGTCTTGCGCAGCACCGGCCGCACCAGGGCCAGGCTATCCTCCAACAGCTGGTTCAGGTCCACCCGTTCCGTTTGGCGTTTGGCGGGCTTGGCGTAGTGGATCAGGCTTTCGATGAGCCGGTTGATCCGGTCCACCTCCCCGGGCACATATTTGGCAAGGATTCCTGCACCTGCTTGTCCTCCCCCCGGGTGCCGATCAGATTGGCGAAGGTGCCGATGGACATGAGGGGGTTGCGGATCTCGTGGGCGATGCCTGCGGCGATCCGGGTCAGGGCCTGGCTTTTTGCTTGTCGAATTCCGCCTGCTGCATCCGTTCCGCCTTGGTCATATCCGATACGCTTAGCAGCACCCCCGCCACCCGGCCGTATTGGTTCACCTGGTAAAGCAGATAGCTATATACCCGCATCTGCCCTGGGGAATCCCCCAGCCGTAGGATGCCGTTTTCCACCGTCATCCCCGGCACGAATACGGAAGGCCCCTCCTTTTCCAGGATCTCCCGGAACACCGGCACCTCCATGGCGCTGCGGCCCACCCAGCTTTCCGCCTGGCCGGCAATGCCGCAGGCGCTTTTGTTCATCAATACCACGTTGTAGTCCAGGTCAAAGAGCAGCATCCCGCTGGGGGAATATTTGATGATGCGGTTGCGAAGGTCGTTTTCATCCTGCAATTGGGCGAATTGCTTTTCCAGCTCCTGGCTGGCCCGCTGGATCTCCTGGGTCTGCTGGGCCACCTGGCGCTTGAGCACCTGCTGGATCCGCCGCATGATGATGCTATAGCCCAGCACCAGGGCCGCCACGATCACCGAACCCGTGGTGATCTGCCGGATGGCCCGGTCCAGCCGGGCCTTTTGGTCGCTGTTGGGCAGCCAGCGGTTGCACAGGCTTTCGTAGCCCGGCCCTGCCTTAAACTGGGAAACGCTTTCATTCATGGCCCGGAGCAGCTCCCCGTCCCCCCGGCGCACCAATAGGCCGAAATCGATGGTATCCAGGTAATTGTAGCGCACCGTGTAGGCGTCTTCCGCCCCGTCCTGGATCAGCTGGTACAATAGGCTGTCCTTGACCCCGATCATGGCGGTGCTCGGGTCGCTTAGGTGCCGGGCATATACCATGCGCTGGTTCCCGGCGGCGATGAACTGATGGATGCCCAGGTTGGCCAGCAGGGTATGCTGAATGGTATCCGAGGCGTAAACGGCGGTGGTAATGGGCAGGTTTTGTTCCAGTACGTCGTTGCGCACCACCATGCATAATTGGGAGCTGGTAAGCACGTCCGCGCAGACGAAGCCGCTATCCTTGGGCAGGGAATCCGGAATGATCCCCATGGCCAGGTCCACCTGGCCCGCAGCCAGGGCCTCCAGGCAGGCCCGGTTGGTATCGAAGGGGACAAAGGTAATGGCATAATCCCGGTTCTCGCCGATGGCCTCCAGCATCTCCACATGGACGCCGGCGAATTGGCCATCCCCATCGATAAACTGAAAGGGGGGCAGATTTTGGTTGAAGCCTACCTTTAAATACCGGTTCAGGCCCCGGCTGGGCATGGAAAATAACAGCGCCATGCAAAACGCCCATATCCCCAACCAGATCCGCCGCCTTCCCACAATAACGCCCCCATCCTACAGGCTCCATGTCGCTTTTATTCTAAGCCATGGTTTGATATTTTTCAACCAGACCCCAATGGGCCAGGCAGGGCCGATCATGCAGAATTTGCCGTAGATTCGGGGATTTGCAAAATTTTCCGATGAAAAAGCGGAAATTTTTTCCGATATGTCGCAGGATTTGCCGCCTCGGCAGATTGAAAAACCAGGGGAATTCTGCCAGAATGAAACCAAGAGGACACATCCCGTTCACAATTCATCCCGTTTTTTTCAGCTACCCAGGTATAGTTGCCCGAAGGGACCGGGCTTTTCATTTGTCCCAACCCTGCGCGTCAACGCGCACAATTGAAAAAGGAGGAGAACCATGAAATCCCTGCAACGATTCCTAGCGTTGGCACTATGCGTCCTTTTCGTCCTGAGCGTGGTAGGTTGTAAAGGCCCCTATGCGGACGGGGCGCAACCAGCGGACGACCCTGCCCAGGCGCCGGCGGAAGGCGCTGCGCCTGCGGAAGGGGAGGCCGCAAGCCAGGGCGCCACGGCCTATCAGGACACCATCACCATCGGCGTGGCCAATGACATCACCACCCTGGACCCCCAGGGCTCCAACACGGACGCCAACATGATGGCCTTCACCCTCACCCATGAGACCCTGGTGGAGGTGGACCCGGAGACCAACGAGGTGATCCCGGGCATGGCCAAGAGCTGGACGGTTTCCGAGGACGGCTGCACCTTCGTCTTTGAGATCCCGGATAACGTCACCTTTACCGACGGCAGCCCCTGCACTGCCAGCGACGTGAAATTTACACTGGACCGGGCCCAGGAATCCTCCTTCACCAAGACTAAGGTGGAGCTGGTCACCAGCGTAGACGTGGTGGACGATACCCACGTCAGCGTCACCATCAGCAAGCCTTCCCAGGATTTCCTCCTGCTGCTGGCCCACCAGAGCATGTCCATCCTATCTGAAAAGCTGGTAAACGAGGACGAGTTTGGCTATCAGATCGGCACCGGCCGCTACATGGTGGAAGATTGGATCCCCGGCGACCAGATCTCCTTTGTGCGCTACGACGGCTTCTATGGGGAGCCCGCCCCCACCCGGCGGATCGTGTTCCGGCTGATCAAGGAGGAATCCTCCCGGCTGATCGCCCTGCAGACCGGCGAGATCGACGTTTGCATCGACCCCCTGAGCACGGACCTGGGCTATATCGAGGACGACCCCAACCTGGAGCTGGTCAAAATCCCCAACTACGTGCTTCTTTACATCGCCATCAACGATGAGCGGGAGGGCCTGGACGACGTGCATGTGCGCAAGGCCATCGCCTATGCCACGGATAAGGAATCCATGATCCAGGTGGGCTACAACGGGGAAGGCTTTGTCCACGACCACTGGATCAACCGGGGCCAGTTCGGCTGGTATGACGACCTGGTACCCTATGAATACGATCTGGAAAAGGCCAAGGCGGAGCTGGCCCTGTCCCCCTATAAGCCCGGGGACCTGAACTTCCGCATCATCTACAACGGCACCGCCAAGGAGAACATGGCCCTGGTGCTCCAGGCGGACCTGGCGGAGATCGGCATCGGCCTGGAGCTGATCAAGCTGGAGACCGCAGCCCTCAAGGGCATCCTCAACGACGCGGCCCTGGACTATGACCTGTGCCTGTACCAGTTCACCGACAACCTGGGCACGGACTTCACCCTCCGCAACCAGTTCGGCTCCTTTGAGGAGGACGGGTGCTCAAGAAGAACGGCTCCAACCGGGCCAATATGAAGGACCCCGTATTCAACCAGATGATCGACGACGCCCTGGTGGAACAGGACGTGGCCAAGCGGGAACAGATGTATAACGAGATCGAGCAATACCTCAACGAGATCGTTCCCATCGTGCCGGTAGCCACCTCCTATATCAACATCGGCGTGAAGAAGGGCCTCACCGGGGTGAAGTGGAACGGCACCGCCAAGCACGATTACCGCTACATCTGCCTGCCGGAAGGCTAAGCCGGCTTACGGGCCGGGGGCGCCCCTGGGGCGCCCCCGCTGGGAAAAAAGTGGCGCAACGCCACTTTTTCCAGCTAGCCCGGGCCCTGGCCCGGGCGGCCCCTCGTCCCGGATCGCCTGGATCCACCATGCGCCTACAGGAGAGTTATTATGCATCGATACATTATCAAACGCCTGCTTATGCTGATCCCCGTCCTGCTGAGCGTGGCCTTCATCATCTTTGCCATCATGGACGTGGCCGAGGGCGACCCGGTGTATTCCGTGGTCAGCGCCGACGCCTCCGAGGAGGAGATCCAGGCGGCCCGGGAGGAGATGGGCCTAACAGGCTCCCTTTTTGAACGGTATTTCAATTACGTCAAGGGCATGCTCCATGGGGACTTGGGTACCTCCTATGTGTCCAAGCGGGACGTAATGGAAACCTATCTCACCCGCTTGCCCAATACCCTTAAGCTGGCTTCCGTTACCATGATTGTGGCCCTGGGCATCTCCATCCCATTGGGCATCGTGGCCGCGGTCAACCAGAATTCCATCAAGGATACCGTCTCCATGATCCTGGCCCTGCTGGGGCTGTCCATGCCCAATTTCTGGCTGGGCCTGCTGCTGATCATCGTCTTTTCCCTGAAGCTGGGCTGGTTCCCCTCCGGGGGCTATGAGGACGGCATCTTGAGCATCGTCCTGCCCGCCTTTACCATCGGCGCGGGCTTGGCCGCCTTTATGACCCGGTCCACCCGCTCCTCCATGCTGGACGTGATCCGCCAGGATTACCTGCGCATGGCCCGGGCCAAAGGCGTGCCGGAACGCAAGGTCATCCGTAAGCACGCCCTGCGCAACGCCTTGATCCCCATCATCACCGTGTTCGGCGTCCAGTTCAGCAACGTGCTGGGCGGCTCCGTGCTGGCGGAAACCGTATTTGCCTGGCCCGGCGTGGGCCGGCTGGTGGTGGACGCCATCGACCAGCGGGATATCCCCACCGTGACCGGCGCTTTGGTGATGACCACCATGCTGGTCACCGTGGTGAACCTGCTCATCGATATCGTGTACGCCTATGTGGACCCCCGCATCAAATCGCAATATATGAAGTGAGGGCAGGACCGTGGAAAAAAAAGGAAGAGCTTCTCAAAAATATAAAAAGCGCAGCACCTTTGTAAGCATTTGGCACCAGCTGCGGAAAAATAAAGGCGCCATCATGGGCCTGGTCCTATTGGTGGTCATCATCGTGGTGGCCCTGGGTTCCCCCTACTTCTTCGATTATGAGACCCAGGTCATCGCCAACAACATCAAGGAACGCATGCAGCCCCCCTCCGCGGAACACTGGTTCGGCACCGACGACATGGGCCGGGATATCTTCGCCCGGGTCTGCTACGGCGCCCGCTATTCCCTGGCCTGCTGGGCCATCGATCGCGGTGATGTTCGCCCTTGGCTGGTTGCTGGGGTCGGGTAGCCCACTTGGGGGGGCCTTGGCCCGCCCGGGCTACATCGGCGGCGTGTTCGAGGACGTGACCATGCGGGTGTGCGACATCTTTTCCTCCATCCCAAGCGTGCTCATGGCCATTGCCGTGGTATCCGCCCTGGGCAAAAGCACCTTTAACCTGATGCTGGCCGTGGGCATCGCCAGTACCGCCCCCTTCGTCCGGGTGGCCCGGGCCGCCGTGCTCACCATCCGGGGGGAGGAATACATCGAATCCGCCCGGGCCATCGGCGTGCCCGAATGGCAGATCGTCGCCACCCATATTTTGCCCAACTGCGTTTCCCAGATCATTGTCCAGGCTACCCTCCGGGTAGGCTCCGCCATCATCTCAGCTGCCCAGCTCAGCTTCCTGGGCCTGGGCGTCCCCGCCCCGGCGCCGGAATGGGGCAGCATGCTATCCGCCGGCCGGGCTTATATCCGGGACTATAGCTATATGACCTTGTATCCGGGCCTGGCCATCATGGTGACGGTGCTGTCCCTGAACCTGATCGGCGACGGCCTGCGGGACGCCCTGGACCCCAAGCTGAAGCGCTAAGGAGAAAAACCCTATGAGCCAAGACAAAAACCAACTCATCCTGGATGTGAAAAACCTGGTGGTCCGCTATGAGACCGAGGACGGCGTCGTCCACGCCCTCAACGGCATCGACTTGCAGCTGGGCTACCGGCAAACCATCGGCCTGGTGGGGGAGACCGGCGCAGGCAAAACCACCGCCGCCCTGGCCATCCTCCGGCTGGTGCCGGATGCCCCCCGGGGTGGTGGAGTGCGACCGGCTGATGATCGAGGCCGGGATATCCTCAACCTCCCCGCCGCCAAGATGGACGAGGTCCGGGGCAAGGACGTATCCATGATCTTCCAGGACCCCATGACCGCCCTGAACCCGGTATTCACCGTGGGGGAGCAGATCGCCGAGAGCTTGCAGCTCCATGAGGGCCTGGATAAAAACGCCGCCATGGAGCGGGCCAAGCAAATGCTGGAACTGGTGGGTATCCCCGGGGAGCGGGCCAACGAATACCCCCATCAGTTTTCCGGGGGCATGAAGCAGCGGGTGGTGATCGCCATCGCCCTGGCCTGCAACCCCAAGCTCCTCATCGCCGACGAGCCTACCACCGCCCTGGATGTGACCATCCAGGCCCAGGTGCTGGAGCTGATGAGCGAGCTCAAGGAAAAGTACGACACCTCCATGATCATGATTACCCACGATTTGGGCATTGTGGCGGAGGTGTGCGACACGGTGGCGGTGATGTACGCGGGCCGCATCGTGGAGCAGGGCACCCTGGAGGATGTGTTCAACCACACCCTGCATCCCTATACCGAGGGCCTGTTCAACTCCCTGCCCAACATCAAAAACCGCACCGCCATGCTCAAGCCCATCAAGGGCCTCATGCCGGATCCCACCAACCTGCCCAAGGGCTGTGCTTTTGCCCCCAGGTGCGATTACGCTACCCCGGCCTGCTTTGAGCGGCAGCCCCAACTTCAGCAGGCCAGCCCCACCCATCAGTTTGCTTGCCTGGCCTATGAACAGCCGGGATTCCACATCAAAAGGGGGAACGAATAATGGCGGAAAACATTTTGGAAGTCCGGCATCTGAAAAAAATACTTCAAAACCGGCAGCGGAATGCTCCACGCGGTGGACGACATCAGCTTTGACCTGCAAGAGGGCCGTACCCTGGGCCTGGTGGGGGGAATCCGGCTGCGGCAAATCCACCACCGGCCGCTCCATCCTCCGCTTGATCGAGCCCACCTCCGGGGAGATCGTTTTCCAGGGCAAGGACATCACCAAGCTGTCCAAGGGCCAGATGCGCCATGTCCGCAAGGATATGCAGATCATCTTCCAAGACCCCTTCTCCTCCCTGGATCCCAAAAAAACCATCAACCAGATCATCTCCGAACCCATCCGGGTCAACCGCATCCTGACGGATAAACACGCCATTGAGGACCGGGTCCTGGAATTGATGGAAACCGTGGGCCTGGCGGAACGGCTGATCAACAGCTATCCCCATGAGCTGGACGGCGGCCGCCGCCAGCGTATCGGCATCGCCCGGGCCCTGGCCATGCGCCCCAAGCTCATCGTTTGCGACGAGCCGGTCTCCGCCCTGGACGTTTCCATCCAGGCCCAGATCCTCAACCTGCTGAAAACCCTCCAGGAGAAGATGCACCTCACCTATATCTTCATCACCCATGACCTCTCCGTGGTGAACCACTTCTCCGACGAGATCGCCGTCATGTACCTGGGCTCCATCGTGGAAAAGGCCCCGGCGGAAGAATTGTTCAACAACCCCATCCATCCCTATACCCGGGCCCTGCTTTCCGCCATTCCCGTGCCCGACCTTTCCCACAAGCGGCAACGCATCTCCCTGAAAGGCGAGATCACCAGCCCCGTCAACCTGCCGGATGAATGCCGCTTTGCCAACCGGTGCTTTGAATGCAACGAGTTCTGTCGCAAAGGCATTCCCCAGCTCAAGGAAGTCTCCCCGAACCATTTCGTCGCCTGCTTTACCCATGGATAATCGGCGGCTCCATAGAAACGAGGTGATCCGGCCATGGACGCAATAATGACGACCGCCCGGGAATTCACCTACCTGGAGGCGGGCCTGCGGATCCTGATGGCCATTGTGCTGGGCGGCATGATCGGCATGGAGCGGGGCTTGAAAAACCGCCCCGCCGGCCTGCGCACCTATATGCTGGTATGCCTGGGAGCATGTATCGTCATGCTCACCAACCAATATGTTTACGAAGCCTTTGGCGTGGGCGACCCGGTGCGCATGGGCGCCCAGGTGGTCAGCGGCATCGGCTTCCTAGGCGCCGGCACCATCATCGTCACCGCCCGGAACCAGATCAAGGGTTTGACCACCGCCGCCGGCCTTTGGGCCAGCGCCTGCGTGGGCCTGGCCTTGGGCATTGGCTTGTACGCGGTGTCTATCATGGGCAGCGTAGCCATCTTTGTGATCCTGACCCTCCTCCATGAGCTGGATTTCCGCATGCGCCGCAGCACCAAGCAGGTGGAGGTGTACGTGGAACTAAAGCACAATGTGGCGGTAGGCCAGTTCCTGGACTTCGTCCGGGACCGGCAGTATGAACCCAGCAATTTGCAGATCCTTTTGGAAAATACCTCCGATAACGGCATCCTGGCCTTTAGCGTCACACTCAAAGGCCAGAAGAATTGCAACCATGACGATATCGTTACTACGGTGAAAACCATGCCCGGCATCGGCTATGTGGAAGAACTCTAACCGCAAGCTCTACGCCCGCGGCAGGTGCTACGCGCACGGCGATATTCGCGCAATAGCGGGAGAGGCTGTCAGAGGATTGTAGCCCGCGGCAGGACGCGAAGCGTCCTGAAAGAGCGGGGCCCGGGCCTTTGGCCCCGGGCCCCGCTCTCAGGCTGTCGAAAAAGTGGCTTGCGCCACTTTTTCGAGGTTTTCATAGCTCCCTTGCGCCTACGGCGCGGCCAGGGAGCTATGCAGGGAAACCCTTGCTACGCAAGGCTTTTTGCGGATTTGCCG
>ENA-OQCL01001006-OQCL01001006.1-human-gut-metagenome-genome-assembly--contig:-NODE-1006-length-11342-cov-3.949443_pt1 | contig 11342 bp, 12 predicted proteins | sample MGYA00242502_ERZ504586 | MGnify/ENA primary metagenome ERZ504586 (study PRJEB26092, sample SAMD00036316) | human gut metagenome | host: Homo sapiens | study: EMG produced TPA metagenomics assembly of... | reverse complement strand
AGAGAGAGAGAGAGCTAAACTCTAGTCTCTTATTTACGGATATTTGCCGTAAGTTAAACGGCGCGCGCGGCGTCCCCGTAAAAAAGGACGCCGGCGCGCCGTTTTTTCTGTCGCGCTCCCCCAACCGCGAAAAACGGGAGGTGGGAATGCCGTAGCCGCACAGAGGAAACACCACAGCGCACAAAGCCCTGATTTATTTATTGAGAGATGCAGAGAAAGGAATGACGCAGGTTGAAAAATATTTAGCGCTCGCGCTTATCGTCCTGACCGCGTTCGCAGCTCCGGCACTGGCGAAGATGACGAGTGAGGACAGTGAGAATTACGTTGTTAATGGAGAAGGTATGAGTGGACTAGCGAAGACAACGATAAGACAATCAAAACGCATCACGATTGACGGCGGCGCTACGCTGACGATGGTTGACAAAGCGGAAGTAATCGGCCAAAACGCGGTGATTTCCGGCGATGGCACGCTGAAAGGCTTCAAGGTGAACGACCTTTACGGCATAAGCAGGGTTGAAAATATAACGATTGACGCGGCGCAGACAGATGGCAGAGCCACCAATATGCAGCTCGCGGCGGCGACGAAAGAGCAGAACGACGGCAGCGTCGAGCTCACAATGACGGATGTCAAGGCTGATCCCGACATTAGCGGAAATAAAACTTACCTGAAAGTCGCTCCGCAGTTTGTCAAGGACAACACAACCCAGCGAACAACCACAATAGCGTCCGCGAAAATCACCATCAACGATTCAACGGTCGGGCACAGCCTCTTCGGCGGCCCGCTCGCAATCGGCAACGGAACACAGCCACACAACCTGACAATCGAAAACTCCACGATAGAGATTAACGGAGATTCGAGAATCGGCCGCGCGGTCTACGCGGGCGGCGGCGTGTGGGGCAAGCAAGAAACGGCGGCAACAACACACGTTGGAAATGCGACGGTCATCGTAAACGGCGGCACCATCGGCACGCCAGGTACTCTTCTTGAAGATAAACCGACCGAGAACGGCTACATCTACGGCGGCGGGCTTGTCGAAGATCAAGACACTGATGACAACACATCCACTTCCACGGTCGGCAAGGCCACAATCATCATCAACGGCGGTACGGTCAATGGCGTCCGCGGCGGCGGAAGATATGAAATCTCAAAAGGTGCAATCCCAGAAGGAGGCGTGGCTGATACCGTTAAAGTTGAAAACGTCGACATCGTCATCGACGGCGCGACGGTAGGCGATGGCGGCGTCAAGGTAGGCGGCGAATCGGTGGGTACTGGCACTACACAACAAACGGTCGCAGGTTCCGTCACCGGCAGCGCTTCCATAACGCTCCAGAACATTACTGCTGAGCAGGCCGAGGATTTTGGCGAAATTTCCGGCGAAGGCGCTGCTGAAAAGGCCGACGTCGCCCTCGACCTTCACAACGTCAAGGGGACGCTACAGAGCGTGGCTGAAGTTGATTCCGTCGGCGTAGACCCGAACACAAACGTAACGCTCGCTAAACTAAATAATACGGACAACACTTTACCGCAGCTTATGCTCGTCGGCGACTGGAGAGACGAATCCGGCGTGAGGGAAATCAACCTCGGCGACCTCGTTGAAGTGGAAGGCAAGTCGCTCGCCCAAGCTTTTGCTGACGATGGTATGCCCGACTTTGACCCGGAAGAGACCGGTATTACTGAGCTTGAATATAACGTGGATACCGGAGTAGCAACCGCGACCGTCGAGCGTCCGGCGCAACAGCACTCCGGCGGCGGCGGCGGATGCTCCGCGGGCTTCGGCGCTCTCGCGCTGCTCGCGGCCGTTCCGCTTCTCCGCATGAGAAAGAAGTAACGCGCGGCACAGCAGCTTTCCTGACGGACGGGGCTTCGCCGCTCCGAGCAGCGTCCCCGGCGCGCAAAACTTCGCTGTCCGCCGAATCAGTCGCAGCGCGCCCGCGCAAGGCGCGGAACAGCGGGGCCTCCGCCCTCAGGGTAAGAGACTATAAACTCCCTCAAAACTCCGCCGCGCGGCAAAAAGTGCGGCGGAGCCCATTCAAAAACATTCAGACGCCGTTCTGCCGCGCGGCGGCGCTTCCGCCCCGCGCAGCAGAACGAAAACAGTATCCGCGCCGAAGTCCGGCGCGCGAGCCGAAACGCTTATGTTGCTTAAAACGCAGAATTTCGCCGCCGCCCCTCACGGAGCGCGGCGCAAAGCCGGAACGGCCGTCCGCTCCGTTCCGGCTTTGTTTTATGTCTTATACAGAACGTTGATTTTACAGCCGTTTACTGCGGCTTAACCTCAGCGGGGAAACATCGCCGCCGTATCAGATTCCGAGAAATTCGCGGACGTTTCCGCCGAAGAATTTTTCTTTGTCGTTTTCGGCGAGCTTCGTCTGCGCGGCGAGCTTTTCGTAGCGTGATAAGCCGAGTATCGGCCAGTCGGAGCCGAAGAATATTTTATCTCCAGCGCCTATACCGAATATCGCGTCAAGGATTTCCGGGCCGTAGAGCCATGGCCACGCCGCTGTATCATAGCGCGCGTTACGCAGCAGGAGGCGCATTTCCGGCATCGCCTCGAAGGCCCAGAGGCCGCCGCCGAAGTGCGCGAAGATTACGCGCGCCGTCGGGAAATTCCGGCAGAAGGCCGCGGCCTCGCGCGCGCCGTAAGCGCCCTTGCCCGCGTACTGGTGGCCCGCCTGCTCCGCGGTGTGGAACATGACGAACTTGCCGCGCTCCTCGCAGAGTGCGCACAAATCGCGCAGCCATACGGGAGACGCGAGGTCGAAGGCCTGACCGTCGGGGAAAAGCTCGCCGAGGCCGAGCGCCCCCGCGTCGAAGGCGCGCTCCGCCTCTTCAAACGCGCCCATGCGCGCGGGCGAGACGACCGCGAGCGGCAGAATCCGCCCGGGCCAGCGCCGCGCCGCGTCGAGCACGTAGTCGTTCATCTCGCGGCATAGCCCCTGATCGCGGAAGGCGAACGTAGTAACGAGCGAGCTTTCTATCCCGGCTTCGTCCATCGCCGCCACAAGCTCCTCCGCCGTCCCCCATTTCTGCACCTTCGACGAGGTGAGCAGCTCGAACCACGGCTCGCGCGCCGCGATCCTGTCGCGCTCTTTTCTGAGAAATTCTGGATATACATGTACGTGGGAATCTATGATTTTCATTCTGCTCCGTCCTTATCAGATTTTACAGAATCATAGCACAACTGCGCGCGGCGCGCGTGTCCGCGCTTTCTCCAAAACTCCCCGCCAGCGGCGTATAATCATGGAAAAAGCGCCGCCGCGCGGACGGCGCGGAAAGGCCGTGGCGCATGGTCGTCGTCAGATACGTTAAAGTCAAAAAGCCTGCTCTCGCCGACGAAGCTCGGGACCGACTTCGTGATAAACCCATACGCCGGCTGCCCGCACAGCTGCGTCTACTGCTACGCCTCGTGTATGCGCGGCGCCGCGGAGCGCGGCGAGCCGTGGGGTTCGTATCTCGACGTAAAATGTCCCGCATCCCCGCTCGACTTGGCGAAGCTCTACCGGCGCAGCGTTCTCTTCTCGTCGATGACGGACGCATACAATCCATACGAAGAGCGCTCCGGCGTCACGCGCGCGCTGCTGCGCTCGCTCATACCGGCGCAGCCCGACATTGTGATAATCACGAAATCCGCGCTCGTTTCGCGCGACGTCGATATTTTCAAAGAATTTCCGCGCGTCAAGGCCGTCTTCTCGTTCAGCTCGCTTGACGACGGATTCCGCCGCCGCGCCGAGCCACACGCCTCAAGCCCCGCGAAGAAGCTCGCCGCCATGGAAACGCTGAAGAACGCGGGCGTCGAGATCGGCGTCATGGCCGCGCCAATCTTTCCGGGGAATCACGGACTGCGCTGAAATCATAAAAGCCTGCGCGCCCTTCGCTTCGTCGATGACATTCGACACGCTCAACCTGCGCGCCGGCAACAGGGATAAAATCCTGAACTTCGTAAAAACAATACGCCCCGGCCTCGCGCCGCTCTACCGGCGCATATACGTCGAAGGCGACCGCGCATACTGGCGCGCGCTGCGGGCCGAAGCTGAAGGCGAATGTCGCGCGCTCGGCGTTAAATTCTCGATATTTTTCTAAATTTGCGGAAGCGCTTATCTATGCCGCGCGGGCACGGCCGTGCACGCTATCGCCACAAGGATCAGCGCGCAGCCTATGACCTCGTGGACGGACGGAACCTGATGGACGAAGACTGCGGTAAGGACGACGGCGACGACTATCTCCATCGTGCAGAGCAGGCTCGTCATAGCTGCGGGGATATATTTCAGCGCGGCGAAGAAAACGCCGTATGCGACGAAACTGCCCGTAAAAGCCTGCAAAGTCATGAGCGAAAAGCGCGTTATCGTGAAATTGGCGAGGTCTCCCCAGCCGTACCAGAAGTCTTGAAGACGAACAGCAGCACGAGGCCGACGGCGTTCGAGAAAAACAGCAGCCGGAACTCGTCGACCTTATGCCGGAGTGAAAAACGGCGCGTGACGAGCGCCTGCCCCGACATGCCGACGACCGCGAGCAGCCCCCAGAAAAGGCCGGGAAGCGAAATATTCAGCATTGCATCCACGCTGCCGCCCATGCCGATGAAAACGCCGCATACGATGAGGACGCCGGCCAGACACTGAAGCGCAGTCGGCCGCTCGTGCGTTATATAGAGCGACCCAGCGATGGCGGCGAGCGGGAACGTGTAGTGAATGACGAGGGCTTCAGGCACGGAAAGATATTCAAGCGAGGTCAGGAACCCGCCGCCTGCGAAAGCGACGGAGAGAATCCCGGAAATTATATAGAAACGCCTGTGCTCAACGTCGAAGCAAAAAGCCTCGCGCCCCTCGCAGAAAGCAAGAAAAAGGCCGGAAGCGACGAGCGTGAAGAGCGAACGAAAAACCATGACGGTCATCAAATCTATTCCGGCCGCGGCGAGCACCTTCGCAACCGGGCTGATAATCCCCCAGCAGACGGCGGCGGAAAGCGCGAGCGCCGCGCCGCGCCAATAGTTGTTGAGCTTCATTTTCCCACCCTTTGCAAATCAGCGCCTAGGCGCAATTAATGCAGACTATAACATATTTACGCAGGCGGTCAATACTGGGGCGCGGAGACGATAAGCGCGGGCCGCGCACAGATGCGGAGCCCGCGCATTAAGCAGTCCGGCCGGCGCTTATTTTCTGACCTTCAGGTCGACAACCGGATTGACGAGCGGTTCGAAGGAGAAGCCGTCTGGGCCCGTGATGCGGCATTCGGCTGTGTCGCCGTCCTGGATATGCACCGCGCGCGGCGTTCCGGTCGAGAGGATGTCGCCTGGGAGCCAGCCCTGCATGTGCGAGACGAGCGCGACGAGGCGCGAAGGGCTGAAGGTCATGTTCGAGACGGTGTTCTTCGCGTGGATTTCGCCGTTGTGGACGGTCGCCACTTCGAGCGCCGAGACGTCGGGAATTTCGTCCGGCGTCACGAGCTGCGGACCGAAGGTGAAGAATGTGTCGAAGCCCTTGACGATGGTCAGATAGCGCGGGTTGAGGCGCAGTATCGACTCTTCGGTCATGTCGAGTATAGTCGTGTAGCCCGCTACATATTTGAGCCAGTCCTTCTCCTCGATGAACTTGCATTTTTTGCCGATAATGACGCCGAGCTCGGCCTCGGCCGTCGTCTTCTGCGCCTCGGGCAGCGCGGGGATTTTTATCTCGTCGCCCGGGCCGGCTATGCACGAAGCGGGCTTGTAGAAGCTGCCCGGGAAAACCTGCGGCGTCTTCTCGCCGAGGTCTCCTGCGTGGTCTTTATAGTTGAGGCCGATGCCGAAAATCCTCTGCGGATTCCTGTAAAGCGGGCCGTAGACCGCTTCGCCGTACGGAATCGCCTCTTTTTCGGCGAGCGTTTCGGCTTCCGCCTTTCCGCCAGCGTTGTACCATTCGGTCAGCGGCTCCAGCTGCTCCTTCTCGATGAGCGGGAGAATCTCGCCCTCCGGCTCGAAGCCCGCGCGCAGGCCGAGCGCCGTCAGCGGCAGCAGGCCGCTCTTCGTCACGAGCGCCGCGCGTTCGACGTTCCATTTGCGGAATGTAGCCAATCTCATCTGTAAAAACCCCCTCGTAAAAATTTCAACGGCTCACGCAGACCCTGCGCAAGTTTATTGAATGTATGAAAACAGCGGAATTTCCGCGCCGCGGCGGAAAGGCGGCGAAAATTCCGCCTCACGCGGCCGGCGCGCAAATCCTACATAAACATATTCACGGCGAATACGACGGCGCAGCAGAGGACGGCGACCTGAAAAAGGCTGCCGCCGAACCACGCGAGCGCAGCGCCCGCGACGAGCGCCGCGAGGCCCGCGGCCTGGCTGCCTGTGGACTCCATAATCGCGGGGAATGTCATCACCGCGAGCGTCACGTACGGCACGTAGTGCAGGAAGGCGCGCACGCGCTTATTCTTAATCTCGCCGCGTATAACGGTGAGCGGCAGCACGCGGATGAGATACGTCACCGCCGCCATGACGAAGAGATAAATATAGACTTCTTTATTCACCGGCGCTCTCCTCCTTCAGCGGGAAGAGGAAGGCCGCCGCGCCCGCTATCGCAATCGTGAGGATTATCGTCCTCGTGCCGCTTGAGACGCCGAGGAAATTGAAGCGCGAGAAGATAAAGCTCGCCGCCATCGAGACGGCGATAAGCAGCGCGAGCGTCCTGTCGCCGCGCGCGGGCGGCACGATGACCGCGATGAACATTCCGAAAATGCCCGCCGAAAGCGCGTCCACGACGTTCACGGGCAGCACGTTGCCCGCGACGACGCCGAGCAGCGTCCCGACCGACCAGCCGGGGACCGCGCAGGCCGCCATGCCGTAGCTGTAATACGGGTTCACCGGTGCGGGCTTCGTGACGGAAAGGCCGAAAATCTCGTCCGTCAGATACGCCGCGATCGCAAGGCGGTGGCGCAGCGGCGTGCCGGGCGCGAGCTTCTGGCTCATCGCGCAGGACATCAGCATATAGCGCGCGTTAGCGACGAGAATCATCAGCGCGACGGCGGCGTACGAGGCGCACGAAGAAATCATCATATAGCCCGCGAACTGCCCCGTAGACGAAGCCTGAGTCAGCGAGCTCAAAAAAGCCTGAAACGGCGTCAGCCCCGCGTTCTTCGCCGCGATGCCGAGCGTGAACGAAACTGCGAAATATCCGAGCATCACAGGCACGGCGTCACGCGCGCCGCGCGCGAACACAACAGCGTCGTCTTTCCTCATATTGCGCCAGACCTCCAGCCCCGCGCCGCGCGGGAAGTTTTCGTGCATATATTATCATAGTAAGCGCCGCCGCGCGCGAAGAAGGCCGGCGCGAAAAAATTGAAAGCCCGCGCGCCCCGCGGACGGAGCGGCGCGAAGCCGGAGCGCCCTGTCCGCTGCGCTCCGGCTTTTTCTCTGATTTTGCAGAAAAAGGAAAAATCAAAAAACGCGCGCCGTCCGAAAAGGCGGCGTGTTTTCGTCCCGCGCCGTGCTTTTACATCTTCGGCGCGCGGCGATATACTTATCGTACAGTGTGGGAAACGGAGGGGATTTTATGACGTTAGAGAAACTTATGGAAGAGGCGAAGAAATTTCTCAGCGGGCCGGAGAACTTCGTCGCAGCCGAGGACGCGCTGCGCCCGGAGCTCGCCGGCATGAGGATATACGAAGAGCCGATCTTCGGCGTCGCGGCGGCGGACGACCCGCTCTTTCTCGAATTGCGCCGTCCAGAGGTCGTCCACCCGGAAGAGATGCTTCCGTGCGACTGGGTGCCGGGCGCGAAGAGCGTCGTATCGTTCTTCCTGCCCTTCACGGAGCAGGTGGTGAACTCGAACGCGCAGGGCGCGGCCGTCTCCGATGAATGGCTCCACGCGCGTATCGAAGGGCAGCTTGCGATGAACGCGCTCGGCGCGCAGCTCAGAAAACTTCTCGAAGACGCCGGCTTCGCCGCCGCCTTCCCAACGACCGACGCGCGCTTCAAAATGCTCGCGCCATACGCCTCGAACTGGTCGGAGCGCCATGTCGCCTACGTCTGCGGCCTTGGCACATTCGGCCTCTCGAAGGGGCTCATCACGGAGCGCGGCATGGCGGGACGCTTCGGAAGCATCGTCACGGAGGCGGAGTTCGCGCCGGCGCCGCGGAAGTACGGCGACCCGTTTGAATACTGCACAAAATGCGGGGCCTGCCAGTTCCGCTGCCCCGCGAAGGCGATAGACAAGTCGCGCGGCGCGGCGCTGGCGAAAGACCAGAAGCTTTGCGGCGACTACCTGAACGCGACGACGCGCCCGCCGCACGGCCCGAACGCGCGCGTGCGCTACGGCTGCGGCAAATGCCAGGTGCGCGTCCCCTGCTCTCGACGCATACCGAACGCAGCGAAAAAGTAAAAAAATAGTAACAGGCGGCCCGAGAGGCCGCCTTTATATTTGACAAATCTCTGGAAAGTTATAGAATTGTCTTGTATGGATTGGGTAATCCATAAATTTTAGAAAAAAGGAGGCGATTGTATGAGCAATAAGCTGGTCTACATAGGCGGAGTACCTTACTGGATGACTCCCGAAGGCGGCTTCGTCGCCGTGGAGCTCAAGGACGGGCTCCCAGTCGAGCACGTGATCGTGAAGCAGAAGTAACGACGAAAGCTCCAAGCAAATTTCACCGAAGCGCCGCACGGCGCGATAAAGAAAGCACAGGTTCAGGGTTTACGATGTCAAAACCGCTGAACCGTGCCGGGTGAAAATCCCGAACTTCCTAAAATTCCCAAAACAAACCTGAATTTAACAAAAAAGCTTTCGGCTCAACCGCCGGAGGGTTTACGCGCGCGGCGGCGTCAGCATTCACGGAGAAGATTACCGCAGGCTCGCCCGGCTCGTCGTGTGCAGAATCGCGCAGGGACGGCATATAGCGATTATACTAATTTAACTTTCTAACAAAAACTATGTCGCCCCAGAAATTTTCTGCGCCCGATGAAGCGGGGCGGCCCCTCTGGGCCTCCGTCCTAATCGTTAGAGGCAGAAACGGAGCGTATATGTTACTTTGCCGCCTCTAACGTTTATCATGGAGATTCCCGCGAGCCTGCCCCGCATTATCGGGCACAAAAGATTGCGGGAATGACATAGTTTGTTTGGTTGTTTGGTTAAGTGACTATAAATCTCTATAATACGCGCCGCCTGGTATGGACGCGACGCGCCGCCGTTGTTCCTACCACTTCCCGAAGTGCATCTTCTGCTTCGCCGTGTACTCAATCTGCTCGATTTCCGGCGCGCCGTCAGCTGGGACGCCGAGGCCGATGTAGCATGGGAGCATGTAGTCGTCGGGGGCGCCTACCGCGCGCGCGGCGTTCAGGCCTTCGCTGCCGACCGGGATGCGCATCGAGCAGGCGAGTCCTTCCGCCGTCGCGGCGAGGAAGATGTTCTCGATGACGCACCAAATCGACGAGAGCGGGTTGAGCGAGCTGACGGAGTCGGGCTTCATAACGCCGGGCGTAGATTTGAAGAAGGGCAGTATGACATACGGCGCGGTGAAGAGCATCGTGTATTGGCGCGGCATCGCTATCGCGTACATCTTCTGCTGCGGCGTGCCTTCGACGAGCGTCTTTTTCAAAATCTCGAGCGTCGGGCCGACGCCAGAGGCGACGTACTGAAGCGCGCGCTCCTTCTCCTCTTTGCCGCGCAGTATCACAAATTCCCAGTTGCGCAGGTGGTCGTGCGTCGGCGCCGTCAGCCCCGCGCCGATGATTTTTTCGATTGTCTCAAGCGGCACCTCCTCGTCCTTGAAGTCGCGGACTATCCTGCGTTTTGCAATCGCTTCGTAAAGTTCCATCCATCAGTCCTCCGTTTCCGTGTTTATCAGCGTTGTAAGGTTCTTCGTAAATTTTCTCGAAAGCTCGACGAGCCGCTCCTGCTCGTCAGGCGTGAGCATGGCCATCGCCTCGTCCTCGGCGCGCGTGATGTGGCGGACGACGTGGCCGCAGTAGGCGCGCCCGGCCTCCGTCATGCGGACGATTTTTATGCGCTTGTCGTCCGGCGCTCCGGCGACCGCGACATAGCCCTGCGCCGCCAGATTTTTGACGATCAGGTTGACTGTCTGTTTCGACTGAAACGTGCGCCGGCATATCTCCGCCTGCGCCATTCCGTCAGCCGCGTAGAATAGGACGTTGACGACGAGCAGCGTCTTCATCATCATGCCGTGGCGCTTCGCGTACTCGTCGTAGAGCGCGAACTGCTCGTCGCGGAATTTGCAGTATAGATATGCGTTTTTCTTTGCTTCTTGGTCCATCTGCGCCGCTCCGTAAATTTATTGACGGTCAATTACTTGACTATAATTTTATAAAAATGCGGCGGATTGTCAAGCGGCGGCTCTTTCGCGCAATTTTCGCCGCAGGGTACGCGCGAGCGGCGCGGCGAAGGTTTGCGGAAGTCTCAGCAGTTCTGCGCGCGCACGTAAAAAGGCCGCCACAAGGGCGGCCTTTGGTCTGTCTCGTAATTTTTCGCCTGAGCGTTAGAGCCCGCGGCGGATCGTGTCTTCGCGGCCAGCGCCGACGCCGATGAGGACGACGGGGACTTCCGCGTTGTCTTCGATGTATTTGACGTAGTCGCGCGCGGCCTGCGGCAGTTCGTCGAAAGCGCGGCACTTGGATATGTCGCACTTCCAGCCGGGCAGCGTCGCGTAGACGGGCTTCGCCTTCGCAAGTTCGGCGCAGCTGCTCGGGAAGGTTTTTCTGATTTTGCCGTCGATTTCGTAGGCGGTGCAGATTTTGATTTCGTCGAAGCCGTCGAGCACGTCGAGCTTCGTGAGCGCGAGGCCGTCGAGGCCGTTGACCTTCACGGCGTAGTCGACCGCGACGAGGTCGCACCAGCCGCAGCGGCGCGGGCGTCCCGTCGTCGCGCCGAACTCGCCGCCTTTACGGCGCAGCTCTTCGCCGACTTCGCCCGTCTCTTCGGTCGGGAACGGGCCTTCGCCGACGCGCGTGCAGTAGGCCTTCGCAACGCCGATGGAGCGGTCTATGCGCGAGGGGCCGAAGCCCGAGCCGGTGCAGGCTCCTCCGGCGCAGGGGCTTGAGCTGGTGACGAAGGGGTATGTGCCGTGGTCGATGTCGAGCAGCGTCGCCTGAGCTCCTTCGAAGAGGACGTTTCTGCCGTTTTTCACAGCTTCGTCGATTTCGAGGAAGGCGTCGCCGAGCATCGGCTCGACCTTGGAAGAAGCAACGATTCTATTTTTTGAGGAAACCGTTCGTCTGGGGCGGCTCCCATTTGACTTGATGATGATCTGAGGGAGTACATAGCAAAGCAGTTGGACACACCCGCCAGCGATAGTGTGGGGAGTGTGAGGCCATGAAAACGATTCGGCAGATAGCCGACGAGATAGGCGTATCGAAGCAAAC
>ENA-OQCL01001005-OQCL01001005.1-human-gut-metagenome-genome-assembly--contig:-NODE-1005-length-11342-cov-4.519840_pt1 | contig 11342 bp, 12 predicted proteins | sample MGYA00242502_ERZ504586 | MGnify/ENA primary metagenome ERZ504586 (study PRJEB26092, sample SAMD00036316) | human gut metagenome | host: Homo sapiens | study: EMG produced TPA metagenomics assembly of... | reverse complement strand
CTCTCGCCGACAGATTTACAGTCTGTTGCCTTTGACCACTCGGCCATCCTAGCACTCACAACGCCGCCGTCAGCGGCATTACGAGCAGATATTTTACATGATATTGAGGATTTGTCAATACGGCGCGTGATATTTCGGCGCATGAATTTCGCGGAGTCCGCGTTTTTTATGCGGCTGTATTTTTTCCGCGGCGCGCCTCAATTTGACGGAAAGATGCGGAATGTCCGGCGCGGAGGGAGCGGCGCGCGAAATTTGGACAAGCGGCGGCGGGTTCGGCGGCGCGGCGGCGCTGGCTCTATTTACGCGCGTGGCTTACAATAGCGGGAGAGATTTTTGCATTTCGCAGCTTTGAGAGGAGTTTGCCGATGATAAAGATTTCAAAGCGGCGTTACGACGCCGTGACGGAGATGATAGACGTGTGGGAGCGGGAGGGCGTTGTGGACGCGGAGACGGCGCAGCGGCTGCGCGGCAGCGTTTCGCCGCTTCCTTTCGACTGGCGGCGCGCGGCACGCTGGCTGCTGATTCTTGCGCTCTGCTGTTTCGCGGTCGGGATTGCGGCGCTGCTCCAGACCGAGTGGATCGTCGCGCTTATACGGCGGATTTTCGGCAGCGCGCCCGCCGTGAAGTCGGTCTTTTTCGCCGCGCTCGCCGCGGTTTTCTACGCCGCGGCATACAGGCGGCGGCTGCGCAGGCCGGAGCGCGTTTTTACGAACGAGGCGCTGCTGATGCTCGGCGTGCTTTCGACGGCGTCGTCGATTGCGTGGCTTGGCGTCGCGCTGGGGAGCGGGAGCCGCCATTTTTCGCTGCTGCTGGCGCTCGCGGCTGCCGTCTACGCCGTTATAGCCGTCGCTATGAATTCCGCGCTTGTCTGGATTTTCGCGCTTTTCTCGCTCGGGAGCTGGCTCGGCGCTGAGACGGGCTACGTTTCGGGCTGGGGGGCTTACTGGCTCGGGATGAATTACCCAGCGCGCTTCGTGCTTTACGGCGGCGTTCTCGTCGCCGCGCAGCGTTTTATGGCGCGTTCTCCGCGTCTTGAAGGCTTTCAGCGGCCTACGCTTTCGACCGGGCTTCTGTTTCTTTTCGTGAGTTTGTGGATGATGTCGATTTTCGGGAACGACGGCCTCGTGGACGGAGAGTGGCATTCCGCGGGCAACGCGGAGCTTTTTCTCTGGTGCGCGCTGTTCGCTGCGGCGGCGGGCGTTTCGCTGTGGCTCGGCATAAGGCGCGACGATATGATGCTGCGCGGCTACGGCGCAGTTTTTCTTGCGGTCAACGTCTATACGCGCTTTTTTGAAAATTTCTGGGACGCGATGAACAAGGGACTTTTCTTCCTTATTTTGGGGGCGAGCCTGTGGCTGCTCGGCTCGAAGGCCGAGCGCATATGGAACGCCGCGAGGCGCGGGCGCGGCGCGGATTCCGCGGAAGACGATGAGGAGGACTGAGTTCCGCGCGCTCTGCGTCTGCGCCGCGGCGTCCGTCTTGCTGGCGTTTTTTCGGGCGTCAGCTGCGCGTCGGGAGGCGGCGCGGAAATCTGGCTGGATATATCGAAGGGCGAGCATCTCCTGCGCGTGATGTCCGGCGGCGAAGTCATTGAGACTTTCGGCGCCGCGGTCGGGAAGAACGCCGGGCAGAAGCGGCGCGCGGGCGATATGCGGACTCCTGAGGGAAGTTTCACGGTGGTACAGATTCAGGACTCTTCGTCGTGGAGCCACGACTTCGGCGACGGCAAAGGGCCGGTCGCAGGAGCGTACGGCCCGTGGTTCATCCGGCTCGCTACGGGCTGGCAGGGAATCGGCATACACGGCACTCACGACCGGGCTCGATAGGGACGGACGCGACGGAAGGCTGCGTGCGTCTGCGCAACGAGGATGTCGAAAAGCTTAAGGAGAATTATGCAAAGATAGGTATGCGCGTCGTGATAAGGCCGTAGCGGCTGCTTCGCGCATTTTTGACGAAAAACATCCCCGCGCCTGAATCTGACGGCGCGGGGATGTTTTTTGCTTTTTTTATACGATTTAAGCTAGGCCATCGTGATGACGGTTCCGGCTCCGTTTCCGAGCGCGTCTTTGGCCTTCGCAAGCGAGGTGATTATCGCCTTTTTGCCCGGGAAGCGGCGCGCGAACTTGATCGCAGCCATGACCTTCGGCTCCATGCTGCCCGCGCCGAACTGTTTTTCTTCCATGTATTTGATAGCTTCAGCGACGGTTATGTGTGAGAGGGCCTTCTGGTCGGGCTTGCCGAAGTTGATGTAGACGTTCTCGACTTCGGTGAGGATGAGGAGGATGTCCGTCTCCATGTCCTCCGCGAGGCGCTCGGCCGCGAGGTCCTTGTCTATGACTGCGGCGACTCCGGTGAGCGAGCCGTCCATGTTCTCAACTACGGGGATTCCGCCGCCGCCGGCCGTTACGACTATCGTAGTGTCCCAGAGGCGCTTGACGGAGTCGAGCTCGACTATGCGTTTCGGCTTCGGCGAGGGGACGACACGCCGCCAGCCGCGGCCGGAATCTTCCTTCATCGTCCAGCCTTTTTCCTCTTCCATCTGCTTCGCCTCTTCAGCGGTGTAGAAGCGTCCGACGGGTTTCGTCGGTTTTTTTCGAACGCGGGGTCGTCCGCGTCGACGACGACCTGCGTCACGAGCGTGACGACGGGCACGTTGCGGTTTCTGTTGCGCAGCGCGTCGCGCAGGCTCTGCTGTATCTGGTAGCCGATGTAGCCCTCGGTCATCGCGCCGCAGCAGTCGAAGGGAATGGCGGGAAGCTGGTCGGGCTGCTCTGCCGCCGCGATTTCCTGCTGGAGCACGAGACGTCCGACCTGCGGCCCGTTGCCGTGAACGACGGCCATTTCGTAGCCGCTGCAGCTGATGTCGGCGAGGTTCTCGCAGGTTTTCTTGACGACCTTGAGCTGCTCCTCCGCGGTCGGAGGCGTGCCGGCCTCCATCAGCGCGTTGCCGCCGAGCGCTATCACTACCTTAGTAGTAGTTCTTTCGTCTCTCTCCGTATGTATTGAATGTGGTACCATCATCGCAGCGCACTCCCTTTGTTATAATTTTTCGTTTTGTCTATAAGAGTTACAGTGGCTATATTATAAACTAAAACAACGCAAGAGTTCAATATACGATTTGCCGCAGCGTAAATTTTTGCTGAATTTGCCGAAAGCCGCCGTTTTCATGCATTTTGCTGAAACCGCGGCTTTGAGAAAAGTTTACAGATTTGAGGCGCGCGCCGTTAAACTATGCCGAGCGCGTAGGCCCATGCGGGGATGGATATTATTCCGAGCAGCGTCGTCGCGGCGACCAGGTCGGCCGTGTATTCTCCGTCCATGCCCATGCCTTTCGCTATTATGAAGCAGTTGACTGCGCAGGGCATCGAGCTGAGCATTACCGTGACTTTGAGCAGGCCGTCGTCGACCGGGAGCAGGAGCAGCGCCCACCACATTATGAGCGGATTGACGGCGAGCTTTATTATTATGTCGAACCATGTGCGGCGGATTATGTCAAAGACCCGGCCCATGCGCGAGATGTCGAGCGTGCCGCCGAGCGCGAGCAGCGCGACTGCGGTCGCCGCGCCTGATACAAGCTTCATCGTCTCGTCGAGCACGAAGTGCACGGGCACGTGAGCGAGCGCCGCGGCGACGCCGAGCACGCATGATATAACGAGCGGGTTTTTAGCGAGGCGCCGGCCCATAACGGCGAAGCTCTTCGCAGAGAGCCTGCCGTTGAGAGCGATCTCGCCCGCGCCTATCGACAGCACCTGAAAAGATATCGTGCTCACCGCGATATATATGGAGGCAAAATGCAGCCCCGCCTCCCCCATGGCGAGCTGAATGACGGGAAATCCTAGGTATATATTGTTCGAGCGGAAGTCAGATAAGACGGAGACTGCCACGCGCCGCGCGTCGCCCTTGTGGACGAAGAAAGCCGCGCCGGCCCACGATACTGCAATCGTCGCAAAATAACATATGTTGACGGCGATCAGAAGATTCGGCTGCGTCAGCACCTCCGTGCCGGAAATGTACGTCGTGCGGAAGAGCAGCAGCGGCAGGATGACCCAGTAGAGCGTCTTCGAAAGCGCGGCGACGTCTCCCCCGCTGTAAAAGCCGCGGCGCTTCAGCACGTTGCCGATGGCTATGATAATGACGAGCGGCATTACGAGAAAAAATCCGAACATCGGCGTCTTTCCTTTCTTCCCCTGATAAAGTACCATTATAACGCAGATTGCGGGGCCGCGCCCCGCCGCCGGAGGTTGTGCCATGAAATTCAAATTGAAAGCTTTAGCCGCGTTCCTGTTCGCGGCGGCCGTTTCGCTCGCGCTGTTCCTTTCGCCCTCAGAGGCGGCGAAGGCGCGGCAGCTTCGTTATTACGCGCTCGACGTGGGGCAGGGCGACTGCTCGCTCTTCGTGCTGCCGGACGGCAGGAACGTCGTGATAGACGCCGGGCCGCGCTCAAACGCGCGCAAAACCGTCAACTATCTGAAATCCTGCGGCGTGCGCAAAATAGACCTGCTCATCGCAACGCACCCGCACGAAGACCACATCGGCGGTATGAAGGAGCTTCTCGCGCGCATCCCGGTGAAGCAGATATGGGACTCGGGCTACAACCACGGCTCGAAGATTCAGCGCGATTTCTATCTGGCGGTAAAAGATAAAAAAATCCCCTTCGGCCGGCCGAAGCGCGGATACGCCGCGAAGCTGGGCGACGTGACTTTTGAGGTGCTGGCCCCGGCCAGAGCGCTCAAGGGCACCAGCAGCGACGCGAACAACAACGGGCTGATAGTCCTCGTCACATACGGCGACGTTTCGTTCCTGATGATGGGCGACGCACAGAAGGAGGAGCAGGAGACGGTCTCGCCGCTGCCGCGCGCGGCGGTGCTGAAGGCGGCGCATCACGGCGCGCGCAACGGGACGGACGCCGCGCTGCTGCGCGAGGTTTCGCCCGATATAATCATATTCAGCTACAAACGCGGCAACAGCTATGGGCATCCGCACAAGGAGACCGTCGCCGCGGTACGCAGGGCGGAGATACTGCGCTTCGACACGGCGGACGGCCCGGTCAAGCTGCGCACCGACGGCAAAAGCGTGACATTCGAGAGAAAGAGAGTGGTTAAATGAGTTCTTCAAAGGAGCTTAAACTTTTCATAGACGCGATAGATTCCGGCGTCGCGCGGCTTATGCTGCTCGACGGCGCTGTTTTCGAGTTCCCCGCGGCGCTTCTGCCCGATGGGGCGCGCGAGGGCGACGGCGTGACCGTGCGTCTCTCGCTCGAACCAGCGAACGACTATAAGGACGACATAGACAGGCTGCTCGATTCGCTGGGCGACTCGCTCTAGCGCGCGGGAGGGAGATTTCGGAATGTCCGGCACATCATCGAGATACCGCAAAAATTACCCCGTATCATGGGAGCAGCTCCAGCGCGACTGCCGCGCGCTCGCCTGGAAGCTGCTCGACGTCCGCGCCGACTGGAGCCGCATCGTCGCCGTCGCGCGCGGCGGCCTCGTTCCCGCCGCCGTCATCGCGCGGGAGCTGAACATACGCCTTGTCGACACGGTCTGCATATCGAGCTACACGATGCGCGACCAGTCCGCCTCTGCGGATATACTCAAGCGCCCGGACCTCGCGCGCGTCGACGAAACGTGGCTCGTCATAGACGACCTCGTCGACACCGGCAAGACCGCGAAGATAGTCCGCGAAATGTTCGGCGCGGCGCACTTTGCTACGGTCTACGCGAAACCGGCTGGCCGCGCGCTCGTCGACAGCTTCGTCACCGAGGTCAGCCAGGACACCTGGGTGCTCTTCCCGTGGGACGCCGCGACGGCCGCGGACTTCGTGCCGCCCATCGCCGACATACGGCGCGGGATGCCGGAAGATTAGCGCAGGGCGATGAAAATCCGCACGGCAGCCGCGGAAGACCTTTCGCAGATAAAGCCGCTTTACCGCCAGATAATCGCGCGTCTCGCCGAGCTCGCGCCGCTCTACCGCACGGACTGCGAACAGGACGATGAATTTATAAAAAAGACGATAGAGCGCGAAAGCTCCGATATTTTAGTCGCGGAGCTGGACGGCGCGATCACCGCGTTCGCTCTGATCGAAGAGCGTGAGACGGCGAAGCTCGCGGGCGTAGCGCCGCGGCGCTATGCTTTTCTTATGGACATATGCGTGGATGAGAAGCTGCGCGGGCAAGGCGTCGGGAGCGCGCTTCTCGCCGCCTGCGAAGAATGGGCGCGAGGGCGCGGGCTGGAATACCTTGAGCTCAACGTGCTGGAAGCCAACGAAGCCGCGCGCCGCCTCTACGAGCGGACGGGATATAAGAAAATCGTCAACGTCATGAGGATGGAGCTGGCGGAGAAAGAGAAGGAAAGCTTATAACATGATACAAACTTACATAGATTTACCCGCCTTCTCGGACTACATAAGCGGCCTGTACGGGGTTAATTCCCAGACGCCCCGTGCAGGCCGCCGGAAATCGTCCGGGAGTGATGCAAATGCAAAGAAGCCGCGAATATCGCAGAAAACAGCGGCGGCGCGTAATCAGAAGAAAAATCAAGATACTCAAAGGCATAGGCGGAAACGAGTACGTGTACGCTTGGACGCACGATAAGCCCGGCAGGCTCGCAAAGGGCAAAATCCACTGCTCGTGTCCTCTGTGCAGAACGAAGTCCTACGACTTTCTTCCTCACCGCGAAGAAAAGCAAAAGGAAGCGGCGCGTCAGGCAATAGCCGAAGCGCTCTGTGAATTTCAGCAGGACCGGCGTTAAATCTTTTCGTCAAAGCAGGAACGCAGGATAAAATATCTTCCTGCGTTTCTGCTTTCTGCGTGCATGGCTATGTTTCGCGGCGCGACAAAAAGTGATAGAATCAGCAATACTACTTAAACGGCAAAAGCATTTAGGGCGGGGAGATGGGCTCTTTGCAGCAGAATACTAAATATAAATATCTTATGTCGCTCGGGCATTTCTGTTCCGATATAAACCAGGGGGCGCTCTCTGCGGTTCTGCCCTTTCTCATCGCGGCGCACGGATACAGCTATGCGACGGCGGCATCGCTCGTTATGATTTCAAACCTCGTCGGCTCCGCGGTACAGCCGCTCATCGGCTACCTTTCCGACAAACGCAGCACAACGTGGGCGATTCCCGTGGGCGTGCTGATGGCGGGCAGCGGAATAGCTCTGACCGGCTTCACGTCGAACTTCCTCGGCCTCTGCGTCGCCGTCGTAATCAGCGGCACAGGCGTCTCGCTCTTCCATCCGCAGGCGGTGAAGCTCGTCAACTACGCGTCTGACGCAGGCAACAGAGCGCGCAGTATCGGCATTTTCTCGTTCGGAGGCAGCCTCGGCTTTTCGCTCGGGCCGATGCTCGTCTCAACCGCCATACTTTCGGTCGGGATGCACGGCACGGCGGTGTTTCTCGCCATCGCCCTAACGTCGTGCGCAATTTTCTTCTCGCAGTACAAATGTATGGCGGCGCTAGGCGCGGGGCGCATGAACGACGGCGCAGGCGGCAACAGGCGCGGAACCGACGACTGGGGGGCTTTCGGCAGGCTTTGCTTTACGATCTTCGGACGGTCGATAATGATGTGCGGGATGAACACATTCCTCGCGCTTTACTGGATTCACGAGCTCGGGCAGACGGAGCGCGTAGGTAGCGCGATGCTCAGCGTTTACTACGCGATGGGCGCAATCTGCACGCTGATAGGCGGACGGCTTGCGGACCGTTTCGGCTGCCGCAGGATGACTAAGATAAGTATTGCAATGTTCATTCCCTCTGTTCTGCTACTTGTATTCACACGCAATACTTTTATTGCGGCGGCCCTTATGCTGCCGATAGTCGCTTCAATATACTTCTCATACAGCCCGGTAGTCGTTCTCGGGCAGCAATATCTGCCCAATCACGTCGGTTTTGCTTCAGGAGTTACTATGGGCCTTGCGGTAAGCATCGGCGGCATAATGGCTCCTGTGCTCGGTATGATTGCGGACCGCTTCAGCCTGTCCGCGGCTTTCTGCACTATGGCGGCGATAGCTCTTATTCCGCTCGCCGCATCGTTCACACTGAAGCCGACCGAAGACGAGAAGCAGGCGCAGCGCGCGTAAAATCATGACAAAAGCATAAAACAAGCGCCGAGGGGATTTCCCTGCGGCGTTTCGATTTTTTTATTTCGCGGCTCTAGTCTTCGGCCTTTTCCGCCTCTTTGCGCGCGGCGCGTTCGGCGCGCATCGCGTATTTTTTCGCGTGCGGGTCGCCGCATGTGGGGACTATGCAGAAGAATTCGAGCGGGATGTCGGCGTCGTTCTTATATTCGTGGACGAGGCCGCCTGGGACGCGCGTCCAGTAGCCGGTCTTCATGAGGTATGGCGTGCGCTTGCCCGGCTCTTCCTCGACTTCGACGACGCCGTCGCCGGAGAGGGTGAACATGAGGTGGTCCCAGTCGTGTACGTGCGCCGGTATGCCGCGGTGCGGCGGGAGGATGAAGTGGCGCATGACGTAGTCTTTCCAGACTCCGCCCTCGGGGCCGTAGACGGTGCGTTTTTCAATTTCAGGCGCGAGCGCCGATGCGTTCTGAAGCGGCAGGTCGTATATCGAGCCGTAGTTTTTCGCGGATTCGCTCATAAAAATTCCCCTCCTTATAAAAATCCGGCATTGCCGGTGTCTCTGGCAATGCCGGGCTGTTTCAGATTATATCAGAAATTTACTTCGCGTTCTTGAGTTCTTCAAGGCCGGCGCGGATCTTCTCCGGTTTTGCCGGAATGGCCTTGATGCGGACTCCGCAGGCGTCGTGTATCGCGTTGCAGACTGCGGCGTGCGGCGCTGCGAGCGGCATTTCACCGGTTCCGGCGGCTCCGAACGGTCCGAGCGGACGCGGCGTCTCGACATGGACGAGCGTGAGATCGTCGGGAACGTCCTTGATGTAGGGCAGTCCCATCACGACGAAGTTGTTGTACTTGTTCTCGTCGAGGAAGTCTTCGGTGAGCGCGAGGCCGATGCCCTGCGCGATTCCGCCGTACTGCTGTCCGTCTACTACGAGGTAGTTGTTGATGACGCCGACGTCGCCGACGAGGACGAACTTCTCGCAGTGCGCCTTGCAGGTTTCCATATCGACGGAGACCATGGCGAGGTTGACGGCGAACATGTGGAATCCGAATGGTTTGCCGCGGCCGGTGTCCTTATCGTTGCCGGAGCAGACTTCCGTCGTGCCGTCGGCGTGGAGCACCTTGGCCTGCGTGTAGCCTTCGTAGAAGGTCGGGATGTTCTCGGCGACCATCTCGTCGTAGGTGCGGTAGGTTCCGTCGGGCTTGCGCATCGCGTCGAGGAGCTTCTTGCAGCTGTCTACGATGGCGTTTCCGACCATGACCTGGCAGCGGCTCGCGGCGGCGGCTCCGCTGTTCGGGGCCTTCGCTGTGTCGGAGAGGACGAGCTTTATCTGCTCGGGGCGCAGGTTCAGCGGCTTCAGAGCTTCGTGCGCGGTTCCTATGCAGCCCATGTCGGCGCCCTGCCCGTGGTCTTCCCACGTGTTGTAGAGGGTGACGCCGTCCTTCGTGAGTTCGATGTTGCTCGCGGCTTCGTCGGCTCCGTCGTCGTTGGAGTTGTAGATACCGATGGAGACGCCGACACCGTACTTGACCTTATCGTTGGAAAGCTCGGCGGCCTTCTTCTTCATATCTTCGTAGTAGGGGCGCGCCTTCTTCATCATTTCGGGAAGCGGGAAGACTTCCGGCGCGTAGCCCGATGGGAACTGTCCGCGCGGATTCTCCGTGAACGGCGCCCATTCGAGCAGGTTCATCTCGCGGAAGTCGAACGGGTCGATTCCGCACTTGTTGGCGAGCATATCTATCGCGGTTTCGCCGCCCCAGTAGGTCTGCGGCGCACCGTAGGCGCGGAAGGCCGCGCTCCAGCGGTGGTTGCTCCAGCAGGTGTAGCCGGTCGCACGCATGTTCTCATAGGCGTAAGGAGCCAGGAAGAACTGTCCGCCCTTGTTGGTAAGGTCGTTGGCGGACTCGCTGAACGGGCCGTGATCAACCCACCAAGTCTGCTCCGCTCCGACGAGCTTGCCGTTCTTGTCCGCGCCGACGCGGATGTGCATGAGGAAGGGCGAGCGTTTCGGCGTGCGGACGTTGTGCTCCTTCATGTTGATGCGCATATAGACGGGGCGTCCGCAGGCGATGAGCGCTATCGCGAGATACGGTTCGTTGGTCGGGGCGACCTTGTAGCCGAACGAAGCGCCGAGGTTGTTCTGGATGACGCGGATTCTCGACGGCGGTACTCCGACGCCGCGCGCGATCATCATCTGATGGCGGTAGACGCATATCGACTTCGAGGCTATCGTAAGCAGGCCGTTTTCGTCGTAGTAGGCGTATCCGCAGTCTGTCTCAAGGACCATATGCGGCTGGCGCGAGCTGAGGAACTCGTCGTCGACGAGGTAGGCGGCGTTGTCGAGATCTTCCTTCGGGTCCTTGCCCTTTGTGAAGACGCGCTTGTTCCATGCGTTCGGCATTCCATCGTAGCCTTCGATGTCGTCGTAGACCTTTATCGCGTCGGGCGCCTTCGCCTGATAGATGTCGATGAGCTCGGGAAGCGGCTCATAATCGACCTTGATTTTCTGCGCCGCCGCGCGCGCGTTGTTCTCGGTGTCGGCGCAGACGATGGCGACGACGTCGCCCCACTGGCGGATCTTGTCGCCCTCTTCGACCATTATGCGGCGCTCCCAGCCGTCGGTGAGCGCGGAGTCGCAGCCGACCTGTCCGCGGATGCGGTTCGTACCCTTGACGTCCTTATAGGTTACGACCTTGAATACGCCGGGCATCTTCTCGGCTTCGCTGACGTCGATCTTGTTGACCTTCGCGTGGCGGACGCCTTCGAGCGAATAGGGATAGGCGAAGAGGAATTCCTCAGGCAGTTTGAGCCTGTCGTCGTCGCCGAAATCCCAGAGCCCCGTCGCCTTGTAGATAGCGGAGGGACGCGGATAGCTGCTGTTCCATACGGAGTCGCCGGGCTTGTACATCTTAGCGAGGTCTTCAATTTTCTCTTCGCCGCGCAGGATGGCGGCGGCCTTCATAACCGCGTCGACTATCTGCTTGTAGCCGGTGCAGCGGCACGCCATCCAGTTCTTGCTGAACCACTCGCGGACCTCTTCGCGCGTCGGGTTCGGGTTCTGGTCGAGAAGCGCCTTGCCGCTCGTGATGAAGCCGGGCGTGCAGAAGCCGCACTGAATGGCTCCGCAGACTATCATTGCCCACTGGAGCGCGTGGAGATTGTCCGGCGTGCCTATTCCTTCGATTGTGGTGATCTGCGAGAATTCGGGCACGTTCTTCCAGCGCGTGATGCACGCGCGGACGACCTTGCCGTTGAGTATTACGT
>ENA-OQCL01001004-OQCL01001004.1-human-gut-metagenome-genome-assembly--contig:-NODE-1004-length-11346-cov-1.674392_pt1 | contig 11346 bp, 14 predicted proteins | sample MGYA00242502_ERZ504586 | MGnify/ENA primary metagenome ERZ504586 (study PRJEB26092, sample SAMD00036316) | human gut metagenome | host: Homo sapiens | study: EMG produced TPA metagenomics assembly of... | reverse complement strand
CCCCGGGGACGCCGCCGCCTGCCAGCGGGCCCATAAGAACATTGTGGAGAGCTTCCCCATCGGCAAGGTGTACCAGGCCCACATCCCCACCTACCCCTCGGGGCACTGGCTGTTTGGGTTTGCCAGCAAAAAGTACCACCCCCTGCGGGACCTGGACGAGACCCGGTGGAACATGCGGAGCATTCCCTGCCACTACTACACCACCACGCTGCACAAGGGCGCGTTCTACATCCCAGCCTATGTGGAGGAGCTTTTAAAACATGTTGAGAAAGAATATTGAGACCTTCCTCTCCTGCGGCAACGAGTGGCAGGAGGCGGGCACCGTCCTGTTTGGCGCGCCCTTTGATTCCACCACCTCCTACCGGCCGGGCTCCCGGTTTGGCAGCAGCGCCATCCGGCGGGAGTCCTACGGCATTGAGAGCTACAGCCCCTACCAGGACAAGGACTTGGAGGACATCGCCGTGTTCGACAGCGGCGACATCGAGCTGCCCCTGGGGGACGCCGCCCTCTCCCTGGCGCAGATCGAGGAGCGGGCCGCCGCCATTTTAGAGGCGGGCAAGCGGCCCTTCCTGCTGGGGGGCGAGCACCTGGTGACGCTGGGAGCCTTCCGGGCGGCCTTTGCCTGGTACCCGGACATCCACATCCTCCACTTTGACGCCCACGCCGATTTGCGGGACGACTACCTGGGGGTGCAGCTCTCCCACGCCTGTGTGCTGCGCCGCTGCTGGGAGCTTGTGGGTGACGGGAAGATTTTCCAGTTCGGCATCCGCTCGGGAGATAGGGAGGAGTTCCGCTGGGGGGCTTCCCACGTGAATACCCACAAGTTCGACTTGCACGGCCTGGAGGAGCGGCTGGAGCAGCTGGGGGACACCCCGGTGTACTTCACCTTGGATTTGGACGTGCTGGACCCCAGCGTGTTCCCGGGCACCGGCACGCCGGAGCCTGGCGGCGTTTCCTTTGAGGAGCTGCGCAAGGCTGTCACGTTGGTGTGCCAGAAAGCCAATGTGGTGGCCTGCGACGTCAACGAGCTGAGCCCGCCCTACGACCAAAGCGGCGTCAGTACCATGGTGGCCTGTAAGGTTGTCAGGGAAATGCTGTTGGCGCTGCGGTAAAGGGAAACAGCACCGAAGGCGAGTAAAGTTTTTTCGGTGAAGCTTTTTTGCAAAAAATGCTTCGACCTTAAAAAACGCAAAGCGCAGCTTTGCGGAAAAAGAGTGCAGCACCGCAGGCCGCACGGCGCGCAGCGCATAGGCCAAGGTGCGGCCGGTTTTCGCCGCTCTTTCCGGGAAGCTGGGTGGAAACCGTCCGGGCCCTTGTTTACAGGCCTTCGGCCTGGTATGACAACGGCCCTGGCCTTTTTCTTCCCGGCTGCGCCGGTTAAGACCTTGGGGCGCTGCCCCCAATCCCCTGCAAACTTTTGAAAAAGTTTGATCAAAACTTTCATGCGCTTCGCGATATTCATTTCTACATTTTTTCTACACTTTTTTTTCATTACATTGTGTGCCGCGCGGGCGAGCTGCTCTCTCGATGGAGAGAGCGAAGTGGAACGAGTGATAACGCGACTCGTCCCGTCCGGCCACGGACAAGGAGTGTTTCTCATGAGCAAAGTTCTCATTATCGGCTGCGGCGGTGTGGCCAACGTGGCCATCCGCAAGTGCTGCCAGTGCGATGACCTGTTCACCGACATCTGCATCGCCTCCCGCACCAAATCCAAGTGCGATGCCCTCAAGGCCGACCTGGAGGGCAAGACCAAAACCCGCATCACCACCGCCCAGGTGAACGCCGACGACGCCTCCCAGGTGGCAGCCCTTATCCGGGGGTACCAGCCCGACCTGGTGATGAACATCGCCCTGCCCTACCAGGATTTGGCCATTATGGACGCCTGCCTGGAGTGCGGCGTCAACTACCTGGATACCGCCAACTACGAGCCCGAGGACCTCTCCGACCCCGCCTGGCGCGCCAACTACGAGAAGCGCTGCAAGGAGGAGGGCTTCTCCGCCTATTTCGACTACTCCTACCAGTGGGCCTACAAGGAGAAGTTCGAGAAGGCCGGCCTCACCGCTTTGCTGGGCACCGGCTTTGACCCCGGCGTCACCCAGGCCTACTGCGCCTACGCCCAGAAGCACCTGTTTGACCAAATCGACACCATCGACATTCTGGACTGCAACGGCGGCGACCACGGCTATCCCTTCGCAACCAACTTCAACCCCGAGGTGAACCTCCGGGAGGTGTCCGCCCCCGGCTCCTACTGGGAGGACGGCCACTGGGTGGAAATCCCCGCTATGAGCATCAAGCGGGAGTACAACTTCGACCAGGTGGGCCAGAAGGATATGTACCTGCTCCACCACGAGGAGATCGAGAGCTTGGCCAAGAACATCCCCGGCGTGAAGCGCATTCGCTTCTTCATGACGTTCGGCCAGAGCTACCTCACCCACATGAAGTGTTTGGGAAAACGTGGGCATGCTCTCCACCGAGCCTGTGGAGTTTGAGGGCCACAAGATTGTCCCCATCCAGTTCCTGAAGGCATTGCTGCCCGACCCGGCCACCTTGGGGCCCCCGCACCGTGGGCAAGACCAACATCGGCTGCATCTTCACCGGCAAAAAGGACGGCCAGGAGAAAAAGGCCTACATCTACAACGTGTGCGACCACCAGGCCTGCTACAAGGAAGTGGGCTCCCAGGCCATTTCCTACACCACCGGCGTGCCCGCCATGGTGGGGGCCATGATGCTGCTCACCGGCAAGTGGAACAAGCCCGGCGTCTACACTGTGGAGGAGTTCGACCCGGACCCCTACATGGACGCCCTGAACCAGTGGGGCCTGCCCTGGCAGATCGACGAGAACCCCGTCCTGGTGGACTGACATGGCACAGCTGAACACCCCCTATTTCCTGGTGGACGAGGGGCTTTTGAAGAAAAATCTGGAGCTTCTCCGGCAGGTGCAGCAGGAGGCAGGCTGCAAGATTCTGCTGGCCCAGAAGGCCTTCTCCATGTTCGCCTGCTATCCTCTCATCAGCCGGTATCTGTACGGCACCACCGCCAGCGGCTTGTATGAAGCCCGCCTGGGCCGGGAGGAGTTTCCCGGGGAGGTCCATGTGTTTTCCCCCGCCTACCGGGAGGAGGAATTTCAGGAGCTGCTGGGTCTGGCGGATCACCTCGTGTTCAACTCTCCCAGCCAGCTGAGACGCTATGGACAGCGGGCCAAGGAGGCGGGCAAGCAGGTGGGCCTGCGCATCAACCCGGAGTGCTCCACCCAGGAGGGCCACGCCATCTACGACCCCTGCGCCCCCGGCTCCCGGCTGGGGACCACCCTGGCAAACTTTGACGAGAGCCTGCTGCCCTTGCTGGATGGTCTGCACTTTCACACTCTGTGTGAGCAGAACTCCGACGACTTGGAGACCACCGCCCACGCCTTTGAGGAGAAATTCGGCCAGTACCTGTCCCGGATGCGGTGGCTGAACCTGGGCGGCGGCCACCACATCACCCGGGCGGACTACGACATCCCCCGGCTGGTGCGGGTGGTGAAGCACTTCCGGGAGAAGTACGGCCTGGAGGTTTATCTGGAGCCCGGGGAGGCCGTGGTGTTAAACGCGGGCTTTTTGGTCTCCACCGTGCTGGAGATAGTCCACAACGGCATGGATATTGCCATTTTGGACACCTCCGCCGCCTGCCACATGCCCGACGTGCTGGAGATGCCTTACCGTCCGCCGGTGAAGGATTCCGGCAAGGCGGGGGAGAAGCCCTACACCTACCGCCTGACAGGGCCCACCTGCCTGGCCGGGGACGTCATCGGGGACTACTCCTTCGACCACCCCCTGGCAGAGGGCAGCCAAATCGTCCTGGAGGACATGGCGCTGTACACCATGGTCAAGACCAACACCTTCAACGGCATGCCCCTGCCTACCATCGCCCTGCGCCATGAAGACGGCACGGTGGATGTGGTGAAGGAGTTTGGCTACGAGGACTTTAAGAGCCGGTTGAGCTAAACGGGAGGCGCCGCGAAGCGGAATAAAAGTTTTTTGGTCAAGCTTTTTTTCAAAAAGCTTGCGGGTTGCAGGGCAGAGCCCTGCGGCCTTGCCCTTTACTGGCGCAGCCGGAAAGAAACCAGAGGCCAGGGCGCACGCCGCCGAAGGCGGATAGCCCGCAGCCCCGGCCGGCGGGACGGAAACTTTCCCCTTTGACAGAAGCTCACCTTGCGGAGTTTCCGCCTGTATCCAATAAAACAAAAGGACACCCAATTTCCTGGGTGTCCTTTTTGCGTGTGATAGAGGTGGCTTATCCCTTCAAAGACTCCACAATGGCGTCCTTCAAGGCGTCCAGCTGGGCCTTGCTGTCCTCTTTCAGGGAGGACTTCACCGTGACCACGGGCTCCAGCAGGGTGATGTTCTTCATGCTCTCCAGCTCGGCCTGGATGAGCTTGCCGGAGGCGGGGTTCCAGGTGCCGTTCTGGATGATGCCCACGGTGCGGTTCTGCACCAGCAGGGCCTCCATGTCGTGGATGAAGTTGTACATGGCGGGGTAGATGCTGTTGTTGTAGGTGGGGCAGGCCAGCACAATGTGGCTGCACCGGAACACCTCGGAAATCAAGGTGGAGACGTGGGTGCTGGATACGTCATACACGGCGATGTTCTTCACGCCGGCTCCGCCAGGCCGTTGGCCAGCAGGTTGGCGGCGTTCTCCGTGTTGCCGTACATGGAGGCGTAGCAGATGGCCACGGCCTTGTCCTCGGGCTCGTAGCGGCTCCACAGGTCGTACTTGCCCAGCAGGTAGCCCAAATCGCTGCGCCACACCGGCCCGTGCAGGGGGCAGATGGTGGCGATGTCCAACCCGCCCAGCTTTTCAAGGCCGCCTGGACCTGGGCACCGTATTTGCCCACAATGTTGGAGTAGTAGCGGCGGGCGTCCTCCAGCCAATCCTTGTCGAAGTCCACCTCGTCGTTGAACAGGGCGCCGTCCACCGCGCCAAAGGTGCCGAAGGCGTCGGCGGAGAACAGGACCTTCTCGCTCTCCTCATAGCTGACCATCACCTCGGGCCAGTGGACCATGGGGCGGTGTAAAAGCGCAGGGTGTGCTGGCCCAGCTCCAGGGCGTCGCCCTCCTTGACCACCAGGGCGTGGCTGTCCACGTCGAAGTCGTAGAACTGGCGAATCATCTGGAAGGTTTGGCGTTGCCCACAATCTTCAGGTTGGGATAGTAGGGCAGCAGCATCTCAATGGTGGCGCAGTGGTCGGGCTCCATGTGGTTGACGATGAGGTAATCCAAGGGCTTGTCCCCCAACGTGGCCCGCACGTTCTGGATGAACTGCAGCGCGATGGAGGAGTCCACCGTGTCCAGCAAAGCGGTTTTTCTCAATCCGAAAATGGACGTATGGAGATTGTAAGACCCGACCCCCGGGGGATGGGGAAGAGGTTCTCAAACAGGGCCAAGCGGCGGTCGCTGCCGCCCACCCAAACGATAGAGTCGCTGATGTTTCTTGTATAGACCATGGCTTGCTCCTTTCCAAAGATGGCGCCAGGGACTGGCCCGCCCCGGCTACCGTGCTTTTCCCCAGGGCGTGTGCTGGGCCCCGGGCTTTTCGTTACAAAAGTATCAACTAAGGAGAGGGTACCATATTTTCCGCCCGTTGGCAAGCGTGGAAAGGCCCCTTGGGAAAGGAAATTTTCGGCCCTGTTTCCCCGCCCGGACAATCGGCTAAATCCAGGTTTTTCCTGGGGGAGAATCTGTTTATTTCCCATAAAGTGTGATAAAAGATTGACAAAGGCGAAAAATGGTAGTATGCTATGGGCGAAAGAGATAGTTTAAGTCTTAAACAAAAGTCTTAAACCAAGATTGAGGGAGCGGCACGGCGCCCAGAAAAAGCAAAGAAACGTAAGATGGAGTGTGAAGCATGAAATTCAAGTACCGCTGGTGGGGAAAGGGCGACGTGGACGCCTCGATAGGCATCTTCTTCGACGGTTTTTTCCAAAATCCTTTCCGCCACTGGGATTATGCTCTTTGTGTTCGGCATGCCGGCAGACATTGTGCTGGGGAAGATTGTGCCAGGTGTGGGCCTGGCCATTTTCGCCGGGAACCTGTGGTATTTTTACGAGGCTTGGTCCCTGGCCAAAAAAGAACACCGCCAGGACGTGACCGCCCAGCCCTTTGGCCATAGGGCCTCTCAGCTGACGGGCTGGCTGTACCTTATCATGGGGCCTGTTTATTGGCAGACTGGCGACGCGGAGCTGGCCTTCCAGGTGGGCCTGGCGTCCTCTCTGATTGGCGGCATGATCGAGGTGCTGGGCGGCTTTATCGGCCGCTGGATTGTGAAGGTGGTGCCCCACAGCGCCCTGATGGGGCAACATGGCCTCTTCGGCGCTGGTGTGGCTCTCTTTTGTGGGCATCGCCATGGTGTTCGACAAGCCCATCTACGCCCTGCTGCCTTTCTGCATGGTCATCATCGACTATCTGGGCAAGGCGGACCGGCGGTTCCAGAAGATCCCCACCGGCGTCATTGCCGTGGTGCTGGGCGCTGTCATCGCCTGGTGCACCGGCAGCCTGACCTGGGAGAACTTCACCGCCTCCTTCTCTGACCTGGGCTTTTACCCGCCCACCTTCTGCGGTGTGGACATCGTCAAAGGCCTGAAGGGCATCTTCCCCTTCCTGCCGGTCATTATCCCCCTGCAGATCAACAATTTCCTTTCCACCCTTCAGGGCATTGAGGCCGCCAAGGCGGTGGGGGATGTGTACCCCGAACGCCGCTCTATGGTGATGGACGGCTGCTCTACCATGCTGGGCAGCCTGTTTGGAAATCCCTTCCCCACCACGGTGTACTTCGGCCATCCCGGCTGGAAGGAGCTGGGGGCCCGGGCGGGCTTCTCCCTGGTGAACGCGGGGGCCTACCTGCTCATCTGCCTGACCGGCCTGACCGGCGTGCTGATGGCCCTCATCCCCACAGAAGCGGTGATGGTGCTGCTGATCTTCGTGGGCTTCTCCGTGACGGCCTCCACCTTCCAGGAGCTGGACAAGAAGTACGTCAACGTGGTGCTTCTCTCTCTGATCCCCATTCTGTTCCAGTATATCCAAACCCAGATCAGCTCTTCGGTTCAAGCGGCGGGCACCACGGTGGACGCCCTGACCGCCGCCCAGTTTGCGGAGTACTCGGTGCCCATCAACGGCATCCAGTACCTGGGCAACGGGGCGTTCCTCTCCAGCCTGCTGCTGGCGGGGCTGCTGGCCTATGTGGTGGACAAGAAATATTTCCACGCCGCTTCCTTTGCGGCGGCCTGGCCTTCTGCTCCTTCATCGGGATGATCCACGCGCCCTCGGTGGCGCTGTTCCCAGCGGAGAGCCTTCCCTTTGGGGTGGTGTACCTGGTGGCAGGGGCTTGGCTGGTGGCCAAGGGCCTGCTGTTCCCGCAAACCCCAAGCGCAGGAGGAGGCCGCCGCGGGCCGCCCTGCAAATTAAATGGGTGATTTCGCCCATGGAAAGGCGGGGCGTGCCACATAAAGGAACTTTTTGCATCATTAGGAGGAAGAAAAAATGACGGACAGCTGTAAAATTCCACTGTTCAAAAAAGGCGGACTTGGACGCTTCCATCGGTGTATTCTTCGATGGGTTTTCCAAGGTAATTGTGGCCGTGGCCATTCTGCTGGGCACCTTTAGCCTGGACGGCGGCACGGTGTTTGGCACCATGATGCCCGGCGTGCTGGTGACGGTGCTGGTGATGAACGGCGGCCTGTGGCTTTACTACCGCCACATCGCCAAGAGCCGCGGCGACGCGAACCTGACCGCCGTGCCTGCTGGCCTGCAGGCCGGCCGTATGTTCATCTGGCTGTATTCCATCATGCTGCCGGTGTTCAACACCACCGGCGACGCGGAGATGGCCTTCAAGGTGGGCGTGCTGGCCCACTTCATCGGCGGCGCGGTGTTCATCATCGGCGCGTTTGTGGTGCCGCTGGTTTTGAAAATCGTCCCCGCTGGCGCCCTGTTCGGCAGCCTGGCCGGCGGAGCCATGGCCTTTTTGATTCTCCAGTCTATGGACGGCACCCTGAAGATGCCTTTGGTGGGCTGGCTCTCCCTGATTGTGCTCTTTGTCATCTACCTGGGCAAGGTGAACACCAAGCTGCCCGCCGCCCTTATCGCCATTGTGGTGGGCGCCGGCATTGCCTGGGCCACCGGGGCCATGAGCTTTTCCACTGTCACCGACTCTTTGCAGAACCTGGGCTTCTACATCCCCAATGTGACTTCGGCATTTTCTCTGGGACGTGATTTCCCAGACGCTGCCCTTCCTGCCCATTATCATTGTGTTCTCCCTAAATGAGGTCATCACCGGCATCCAGGCTGTGGAGCAGGCCAAGGAGTGCGGCGACACCTTCTTGCACCACCACCAAGCCCTTGGTGCTGGCGGGTGTCTCCAGCATGGTGGGCGCCCTGTTCGGCAACCCCTGGCTGTGGGCCTGTACTGGGGCTATCCCGGCTGGAAGAAGATGGGCTCTGGCACCGGCTACCACCTGGGCATTGTGGTGCTCTACGCCTTGGTGGGCCTGACCGGCCTGTCCGCCATTATCACCGCCTTTATCCCCGAGGCCGTGGTGCTGCCCATTTTGGTGTTTGTGGGCATCTCCAGCTACTCCCAGGCCTTCGAGGTGGTCACCAAGAAGTACTACCCCGCGGTGATTATGGCATCCCTGCCTGTGGTGATGGACTTTATCATGGACAACGTGGCCGAGGGCAAGCTGGCCGGCTTCTCCGCCTTTGACAACGGTTCGGCCTTTGTGGGCCTGCTGGTGGGCTGTGTGTTCGTGTTCATCATCGACAACGACTGGCTGAAAGCCTCCATCACCAACGTGGTGACCCTGGCCCTCACCGGCATTGGCATGATCCACTCCCCCGGCCTGCTGTTTACGGAAAGCTACAGCCCGAACCTGGGCTTTGTGGCGGTGTACTGCGTGCTGATCGCGGCCTTCCTGGTGCTGCACCTTATCAAGTTCAACCAGAAGGCCCACCAGGCAGACCTGGAAGCGGAAAAGGCCACCGCCCTGGCAGCCGCCAAGCAAGAATAATTCCGGAGGAATCTGTCCTATGAAAACCCTAGTCATCACCGGCGCGGCCCGGAAGAACGGCCACACCAACCAGATGGTGAAGCTGTTCCTGGACACCCTGGGCGGCGAGTACACCATCATCGACGCCTACCGCGCGGAGAACATCGCCCCCTGCAAGGACTGCCGCTATTGCTGGCACAAGAAGGGCTGCTCCATCCACGACGGCATGGACGAAGTCTACCGGCTGCTGGAGGAGGCCGACAACGTGGTGCTGGCCTCTCCCATGTACTTCCACTCCATCACCGGCAAGATGAAGGCCCTCATCGACCGCTTCCAGGTGTACTGGGCGGGCCATGTCCGCAACGATATGCCTGAGAAGCCCCTGCGCAAGGGGGCCATCCTCATGGTGGGCGGCGCGCCCAGCTTTCCCAACCAGTTTTTGGGCGGCGAGCTGGTGCTGAAGAACCTGTTGAACGACCTGAGCACCGAGTGCCTGGGCGAGGTCTGCCTGCCCAACTCGGACCACGACTCCCTGGAGACCCGCCCGGACATCGCCCAGCAGGTGGTGGAGCTGGCGGAGAAGATGAAGGCCGCGCAGGAATAAAAACCGCGAAGCGGCGTAAAGTTTTCGCAGTACGTCCGCAGGACGTACTGGCCTTCTTTCAAAAGGCTTGCAGAGCGCGGGGCGCTGGTCTTCTGTGGAGACCGTTCAGCGCTTGACCGAACCGGCAGGTGAGAAGCGTCTCGCGGCCTTAACCGGCGCAGCCGAAAAAGAAATCCAGGGGCAAGGGCGCACGCCGCCCCCAGGCGGCTGGCCCGCGGCCCCGGCCGGGACCAAGAAAGCCCCAATCTGAACAACAAAAAACCAGGGAACAGGGCGGCTTTGCCGCTCCCCTTCCCTGATACTGAAACATGAAAAAACAGGAGGATACAATCATGCAAGGCTATACCTATGTCAAAGGCGAGCACTATCCCGTAGAACACCTGATTTTTGAGACCGCTCCCGAGCACGTTCAGGAATTCCTGGATGTGGACCACGAGGTCTGGACCCTGGGCGAGGCGGAAAGCGACCTGTTCGACCACATCCCCTTCCTGTATAAGGAAGTGTGGGTCAACGACAACAAGCCCGGCGAGATGCACTTCATCTTTGTGTGGGAGAGCCTTGAAAGCTGGCGCAAGGTGGACGATAAGGAAGTGCAGGCCGCTTTGATCGCCCGCTTCGAGTCCAAGTTCCAGCATCCCTATAAGCTGACCCGCTGCATCCAGAACGAGGAGAACTTTGGCATCCACCGTTACAGCCGCTTCGAGCGCATCTAAAACTGTCAGGGAAAGGACTTGTGTGCAATGAAATTTGAAAATAAAGTGGTCATCGTCACCGGCGCCAGCTCTGGCATTGGCGAGGGCGTGGCCAAAATGTTCCTGGAAGAGGGCGCCCGCCTGGTGGGCTGCGGCATTGAGCCCGCTATGAAGATCGAAAGCGAGAAGGCCATCTACGTTCAGGCCGACCTGACCGACCCCGCCCAGGCCCAGAACGTGGTGGACAAGGCTGTGGAGGCCTTTGGCCAGGTGGACAAGCTGGTGTGCTGCGCCGGCGTCACCTTCATCGGCTCTTTGGAGAATACCGAGTACAACACCTTTATGCGGGAAATCTCCATCAACCTGGGCGGCGTGTTCAACATGTGCAAGGCCGCTGTGAAAGAGCTGGTCAAGAGCGAGGACCCCTCCATTGTCACCATCGGCTCCGACCTGGGCGTGCGCCCCATCCCGGAGCGCATTGGCTACTGCCCCTCTAAGGCTGGCGTCATTATGCTGACCAAGTGCATCGCCCTGGAGTACGCCCCCAAGGTGCGGGTCAACTGCGTGCTGCCCGGCCTGGTGCGCACCCCCATGACAGAGCAGCGCTTTTTGGATGCAGAGGACCCCGCCGCCCTGGAGGAGGCTTACGCTTCCCTGTACCCCCTGCACAAGATGGGCAAAGTGGCCGACATGGCCAACGCCGTGCGGTTCCTCTCCTGCAGCGAGGACAGCGGCTTTATCACCGGCGAGATTATGAACGTCTGCGGCGGCAGCCTGATCTAAGGGAGGGACACCATGGCTACATCCCTGTTTAAAATGCCCTTCGACGTGGACCGCCTGCACCTGACCCGCATCTACCAGAGCAAGGAGCTGGAAGCTGCCAGGTGGAGACCATGTCCTGCGATAAGGATCCAGGCGATTTACGGCGACCTGAAGTTTTTGGAGCTTCACGAGGACCGGCCCTGCACCTACACCTCTCTGGTGACCTCCATCGACGGGCGCATTGCCTTTACAGACGCCCCCCAGGGCCCCTG
>ENA-OQCL01001003-OQCL01001003.1-human-gut-metagenome-genome-assembly--contig:-NODE-1003-length-11346-cov-2.087619_pt1 | contig 11346 bp, 9 predicted proteins | sample MGYA00242502_ERZ504586 | MGnify/ENA primary metagenome ERZ504586 (study PRJEB26092, sample SAMD00036316) | human gut metagenome | host: Homo sapiens | study: EMG produced TPA metagenomics assembly of... | reverse complement strand
CATCAAAATTACCGATTCCAATATAGATGGGCTCCGGATCTTCTTCTCCCTCAAACCGGAAATCCACTCTTCCAAAGAAGGGGGCGTCCAGCATACTCTGATAACGGTGCCTTTTGCGAAGGATCTCCTGATTGGCGTTCACCTGGTGGAGAAGGGCCTGCTGGTTGTCGTAATCCTCATAGCCGTACTGGTCCATCTCCGCATAGTTTTCCCAGTAATATTCGTGCATGGAGGTGATCTCTTCTTTTCCTTTTCTGAGCGAGTCCTCCACTGCTTCCAGACAGCGTTTCAACTTTTCTGTCACAAACTCCAAAAAACCAGGCTCCGTCGAAAAAATCTGTCGTTGTTCATCTTCCTTCCTCCTACCCCAGCGCTACGTCCAGGATCATCATCAGGGCAAATCCCAGGGCGAATCCGATGGTTCCAATATTACTGTGGGAGCCCTGGGCCGATTCCGGCACCAGTTCTTCCACCACCACGTAGATCATGGCTCCCGCCGCGAAGGCAAGGAGATAGGGAAGGGCCGGTGCGATATACGACGCCAGAAGAAGGGTGATCCCTCCGGCAACAGGCTCCACCACACCGGATAAAGCGCCATAGAAGAATGCTTTTCCTCTGCCGCTTCCCTCCGCCCGGATAGGCAGCGCAACGATAAAACCCTCCGGCAGGTTCTGGAGCGCGATCCCCAGAGACAAGGCAAAAGCGCCTGCCAGCGTCACACTGGCATTATCGGTGGCAAGACCGGCAAACACCGCGCCGCTGGAGATCCCTTCCGGGATATTGTGCATCACTACTGCCAGCACCAGCATAGTAGAACGCTTCAAAGAGCATTTTGGCCCCTCCGTCTCTTCACAGCCGATATGAAGATGCGGGATGATCCGGTCCAGCAGGAGCAAAAAAGGCGATTCCCAGCAGGAACCCAGCCACCGGCGGGATAAAAGCCATCCTTCCCATGCCTTCCGACATTTCCATCGCAGGGATCAGAAGCGACCACACAGAAGCCGCCACCATCACCCCTGCCGCGAATCCAAGAAGTCCCTTCTGGATCAGAGGTTTTAGTTCTCCTTTGATGAAAAATACACAGGCGGCGCCCAGCGTTGTGCCGATAAACGGCGTGATAAGGCCCCCAAAAAATCAGTCATAATAACTCCTCCATGAAGTCAGCATTTCTATCATCATAGCACAAGAATGCAATTGGGTACACCCCAAAACGCATTTTGGTACACCCCAAAACGCAATTTATTTCTGTGATAATATCTCGTGGATTCCCTTCGCGCCCGCTTTTCCTGCGCCCATGGCCAGGATTACGGTAGCCGCGCCGGTCACGGCGTCTCCGCCGGCAAATACATATGCCTTGGAGGTCTGGCCGTTCTCTTCGTCTGCCACGATACATTTCTTCCGGTTTGTCTCAAGTCCTGTTGTAGTGGAAGCGATCAGCGGGTTGGGAGAAGTTCCCAGAGACATGATGACCGTATCGACCTCGATCTCATACTCAGACCCCGGGATCTCTACCGGACGGCGGCGTCCGGAAGCATCCGGCTCGCCAAGCTCCATCTTGATCACCTTCATACCCTTGACCCATCCTTTGTCGTCTACCAGGATTTCCTTCGGGTTGGTGAGCAGGTCGAAGATCACGCCCTCTTCCTTCGCGTGATGAACCTCTTCTACTCTGGCCGGGAGCTCTGCTTCGCTCCGGCGATATACGATATGCACCTCAGCGCCCAGACGAAGTGCGGTCCTGGCTGCGTCCATAGCCACGTTTCCGCCGCCTACGACAGCAACCTTCTTGCCTGCCACGATGGGGGTGTCATAAGAATCATCAAAGGCCTTCATCAGGTTGCTCCTGGTCAGGTACTCATTAGCGGAGAATACGCCGTTGGCTGTCTCTCCCGGGATTCCCATGAACATCGGAAGTCCGGCGCCGGAACCGATGAAGACTGCCTCGAAGCCTTCCTCTTCCATCAGCTGGTCAATGGTAGTAGACTTGCCGATCACTACATTGGTCTCAAACTTCACGCCCAGCTCTTTAACTTTTTCAATCTCTTTCTTCACTACCTTCTCTTTGGGAAGACGGAATTCCGGGATCCCGTAGACCAGTACGCCGCCCAGTTCATGAAGAGCCTCAAAAACCGTCACCTCATAGCCAAGCTTCGCCAGGTCTCCGGCGCAGGTAAGACCGGACGGGCCGGAACCGATGATAGCCACCTTGTGGCCATTGCTCTTTTCAGCCTTCTCCGGTTTGATATCGTGCTCCAGGGCGTAATCCGCAACAAAACGCTCCAGTTTTCCGATGGAAACCGGCTCGCCTTTGATCCCGCGGATACATTTGCACTCGCACTGGGATTCCTGGGGGCAGACACGTCCGCAGATCGCCGGCAGGGCGGAGGACTCTCCGATCACCTTGTAGGCGCCCTCGATATCGCCGTCTTTCACCTTGGCGATAAAGCCCGGGATATTGATGGATACCGGACATCCCTGGATACATTTGGCATTCTTACAGTTCAGGCAGCGGGAAGCCTCTTCCATGGCCTCCTCCTGATTGTATCCGTAACATACTTCCTCAAAATTCGTCGCTCTGACCTTTGCGTCCTGCTCTCTCACAGGAACTCTCTTTAATACATCCGCCATTACTTGTCACCTCCGCAGTGGCCACATCCGCCGTGATGGGTGTCGCCTTCTTGTAATTTCAGCATCGCACGTCCCTCTTCGGTCTTGTACATCTGCTGTCTCTTCATTGCCTCGTCGAAGTTGACCAGATGGCCGTCGAATTTCCGGACCGTCCACACAGGCAAATTTTAATCTCATCGCCTACGTGAAGCCGACAGGCTCCGCACATTCCCGTGCCGTCCACCATGATCGGGTTCATGCTGACAATAGTGGGGATCTCCAGCTTTTTCGTCAGAAGACAGGTAAACTTCATCATGATCATGGGACGATGGCCACGCACAGGTCATAATGGTTCCCCTCCTCGATCAGCTTCTCAATCTTGGTGGTGACCATTCCAGAATGTCCATAAGAACCGTCATCTGTACAGGGATAATAGTTCCCTGCCACCGCGCGCATCTCATCTTCCAGGATCAGAAGGTCCTTGGTCTTGGAACCAATGATCACATCCACATCGATCCGTGCTCCTTCATCCATTTCACCTGGGGATAGACCGGAGCTGCGCCAACGCGCCGCAACGAACAGGATCTTCTTGTTCTTCAGGCTCTCCAGATCCTCCTCTACAAATTCAGACGGACGTCCCAGGGGACCTGTGAAATCCCGGAAATCGTCCCCGGCCTTCAATTCCGCCATCTTTGTAGTGGAAGCCCCTACCGTCTGGAAAACGATGGTGATCGTCCCGGCTTCTCTGTCATAATCGCAGATGGTAAGCGGGATCCGCTCTCCCTTTTGCATCCATCTTGACGATGACAAATCTGTCCCGGCTGACAATGCCTGGCTACGCGAGGAGCTTCCACGTCCATCAGATAGATCATATCGGCAAGCTTCTCGGCCTTTAATATCTTGTACATCTCGTTTCCTCCTAACATTTCATACTTCTTTTATGATAATGTATCTTTCTGAAAACTATCAAGAGGACAACCTATAACCGGGCACAAAAAAAGCACAGCCTGCGCAGATTTCCCTGCAATGGCTGTGTCTTTCTCTATTCTTCTGAACTGTCTGACGGCAACTCCAGCACATAATTCCTGGTGGTGATCCCGCTCAGCCGTCCGTCCCCGCTTACCAGCACTGCCTTAAACAGAGTCTCTCCCTCCGGCATATTAACAGGGCCGGTATATTTGGCAGAAGCGGTAGTGGGATCAGAGCCGTCCGTTGTATAGTAAGCTTCATAACCATCCGGCACCTTCACCTCAATGCTGGTGGCCGCCTCATATTGTCCGGTAGAGGGCGATACCGCAGGAGCGTCCTCAATGGGCAGCTCGATCACGTACTCCTTCGCCTCCGGCATGCTGGGGATGCCGTTCTTATTCACCGCAATGGCTGTCACTGTGGTCTCTCCCTCGTCCAGCTGGATCGGTTCCGTATATTTGGTACTTCCCGTATCCGGGTCGCTGCCGTCCACCGTATAGTAAATCGTCAGGCCTTTTCCTGCCGTCAGGGTCAGCTGCTGTACCTCCTCATAGGTTTCCTTCGCATCCAGGCTGAACTCTGGCACATCGATAATGTATTCCGAAAGAGCCTCCCGCACCTGATCGGTGGCTTCGTCCAGAAGTCCCGGGATCTCCATCTGCTGCTTGGTATCAATATAGAAATCAATACAGGCTCCATAAAGATCAGAATTACCTGCCTGCTCTTCGATGGCGTCAAGGAAGACACTCTCCGCAGCGTCCGGATCGTTCTGGGCAAGATAAACCCTGGACAAGCCTGTATAAGCCTCCGGACGTTCCTTATTTTTACCAATGGCCCGCTGAAACGCACTGGAAGCCTCGCTGTACTCCTGCCGCTCCAACGCCTTGTTTCCTGCACTTACGATCCCGTTATAGGAATTCTTATAGATCAGCACAATGCCGCCTATCAGCGCTGCCAGGATCAGGAACATCACTGCCAGCAGGATCCGGCGTTTCTTGCGAAGCTGGGCTTTCCGTCGCTGCGCCTGCCGCCGGCGGGCTTCCCGGTCCTCCGTCATAGTTCCGGTACCCCGCATCGTCCGTCCGGTGGTCCTGCGCTGGGAAGCAGTACGCCGCAGTCTCTCTGTGTCTGAAAGATCCAGGCCTGTGGGCTCACCGTTAATGGAACCAACGATCTCCTGGGCTAATATATCATCTAAAGGATTATAATCGGGAACAATGCGGACTTCTTTTCCGCAATTCTCGCAATATAACACCCCGTCTGGGATTTCATGGCCGCAATATCTGCATTTCATCCGGGCCAAACCTCCTACCTTCCTGTTACCTTCCTGTTACCTTCCTGTTGCCGTCCGTTTTTCAGACAGCCATGATATTATACTTCAAAGCATTTCCAGTTGCAACAAAAACTACCGCAATTGGCACAAATCCTACAGATTCTGCCCCTGTTTAGCTGTTCTCCGACAGATACGCTTCAAACTCTTCCATGGACATCAGGATCTTCCGCGGTTTTGTTCCTTCTTCTCCGCCTACTACGCCTGCTTCACACAACTGGTCCATGATCCTGGCCGCCCGGTTGAAACCGATCTTAAAACTTCTCTGCAGCATACCGATGGACGCCTTTTCCTTTTCAACAATCAGCCGTCCTGCATCGGCGAAATACACATCCCGCTCTTCTTCCCCGCTGCCCGGTCCTCCTAAAACACCGCCTGGCGCAACGCCGGTGGCTACCTGTTCCTCAATAGCCTCGTCGTAATCCGCATCCCCGTTGTGGGTCTTCAGATAATCCACCACATTCTGGACTTCTTTATCTGTTACAAATGCGCCCTGGACACGGGCAGGTTTCTGATAACCGGAAGGGTAGAACAGCATATCGCCCTTCCCCAGCAACTTCTCCGCGCCGTTCATGTCGATGATGGTCCGGGAATCCACACCGGAAGACACGGCAAATGCGATCCGGGAAGGCATATTTGCCTTGATCAGACCGGTGATCACATTGACGGAAGGACGCTGGGTGGCCAGCACCAGATGAAGTCCTGCCGCTCTCGCAAGCTGTGCCAGACGGCAGATGGATTCCTCCACCTCTCCAGGCGCCACCATCATAAGGTCTGCCAGCTCGTCCACGATGATCACGATCTGAGGCATAGGTTCGCGCTTCTCTCCATCCGGCGTCTGCGGTTCTGCCGCCACTTTGCTGTTGTAGCCCTTGATATCCCGCACATTGCACTCTGCAAACGCCTGATATCTGCGGGTCATCTCCATCACCGCCCAGTTGAGGGCGCCGGCCGCCTTCTTGGGATCGGTGACCACAGGGATCATCAGATGAGGGGATCCCCGGTTATACACACTTAACTCCACAACTTTCGGGTCGATCATGATAAGCCGCACCTCCTCTGGCGAGGCTTTATATAAAATACTCATGATCAGAGTATTGATACATACAGATTTTCCGGAACCGGTAGCTCCGGCGATCAGAACATGGGGCATCCTGGCAATGTCCGCCACCACCGTCTTCCCTGCGATATCCTTGCCTGCCGCAAAAGCGATCTTGGAAGAACTGTTCTGAAACTCCGGCGTTTCCAGAAGATCTCGCAGCATGACCACGGAATTTTCCTTGTTAGGAACCTCGATCCCCACCGCTGCTTTGCCGGGGATAGGCGCCTCGATCCGGATATCCGCAGCCGCCAGGTTCAGCTTGATATCGTCGGCCAGGCCCACGATCTTGCTCACCTTGACTCCCATCTCCGGCTGCAGCTCATACCGGGTCACGGAAGGGCCGCAGCTTACATCGGTCACCGTAACCTTCACGCCGAAATTCTCCAGTGTCTGCTGCAGCTTCATCGCCGTCTCCCGTAAATGAGCGTCTGAATCTCCTCCGCTCCGGCTTCCCTTTTTCAGAAGGGACATAGGCGGGAACCGATAGGCTTTCCTGGGCCTCGCCGCATCTGCAGCAATGGAAGCAGCCACTCCGGAAGTCTCCGAGGCCACTTCGCTTCCGCTCTTTTCCCTGGTCTTTTTCCCGGTGGGAAGGACTGGTTCTGCTCCTGCAGTTTCTTCCTCCCCTTCCTCCCAGGGCGGGAGATCCTCCCCACGGTTGATATGGAACTGAGGTGGCGCTTCTTCCTCTTTGGTCTCTGGGACAGGAATTTCCTTTGCTTCCGGTTCTGCAAGGGTGGTATTAAAGGAAACCCCTTCCACCCGCCGGTCCGTCCGCCGCTTTCTTCCGGTGATCCGCTGCCTTGGGGCTGCATTTTCCCGCTGAGACTGCCGCTCTCTTGCTTCCTCTCTCCGGCGGGCAGCGTCTTCTTTTGCTCTGTCATAAGCCCTGCTGCTCTGATCCCGGACGCCTTTCAAAAGGGATTTTCCCGTGATAAGTACCAGACAGATGATGGCCAGGATGACCACCACCACATATGTACCGGCGGTCCCGATCGCCGGTACTAAAAGCCCGGCCAGAAGAGACCCAACGAACCCGCCGGCGTCGTCCACCAGCTGAAACAGGGTGCAGGCCAGAACCGCCAGCACAAGGATTGCCCCGGTCTTCAGATAAGCGTTGGCATTCCCCCGGTTGGATACGGTAAAGGCGATGGTCCCAAACAAAAGGAACGGCACCGCATAAGCTACCCATCCAAAGGCAGCAGAAAGAAACGCGGCCACCCCGTCGCCCAGGAAACCGCCCATTCCGAAATTACTGATCAAAAGCAGAAGGCTGACGGCAAGAGACGCCCAGATCAGGATCTCATCGCCTACAAAGCTCTGCCCGGTATTCTTCTTTTTTGTCTTTGATGACGTACCCCTCTTTTTCTTTTAGACTTTTCCAGCCATGAAACTTCCCCCTTAATCACCGTTTTCCGGCAATACCATTATAAGTATATCATTTTTAAAAAAAGCTGTCATTATCTATTTTCCCACATTTCTCCCTGTCCTGGCGGATCATTTCGTGCAGTTTATTCAGCGCCTGGCTCATTCCGCCCACCTCGTCGATCAGGCCTTCCCGCACAGCCTCCTCTCCTTCCAGAAGAGTTCCCACGTCTTTCACCAGCTCTGTGGGGTTGAGCATCAGTTCTTCGATCCGCTCCTTTTTCATCCGGGAGTGATCCGCCAGAAAGCGGGTGATCCGATCCTGGGTCCGCACCATGTTACGCAGGCTCTGCGGCACTCCGATGAACATGCCGCTGGAGCGCACCGGATGGATGATCATGGTGCCGCTGGGCACGATAAAGGAATACCGGGCAGATACCGCCAGCGGGCCACCGATGGAGTGGCTGCCGCCCAGCACCAGAGATACTGTGGGCTTGCTTAAAGAGGCGATCATCTCAGCGATAGAAAGTCCAGCTTCCACATCCCCGCCCAGGGTGTTCAGAAGGATCAGCACGCCGTCGATCTCCCGGCTGTCCTCCACCTCTGCCAGCATGGGTAGAAGATGTTCGTATTTCGTGGCTTTGGTATTGCCGGCCACAGCCTCATGCCCCTCGATCTCGCCTATGATGGTCAGAAGCTTAATCCTGTGTCCGTCCTTCTCCTCTCTAAGATCCAGGCTTCCCGTCTCCCGGATCTCCTTCTTCTTCTCTTCTTCCTGGTTTTCTTTTTCCATAAAAAGACACCTCCATACCTTTTTTATTAGTATGGAGGTGATTCTTTCATTTTATACCTGCCGAAGCGCCTGCTCCAGGTCAGCGATGATATCCTCGATATTCTCAAGCCCTACGCTGAACCGGATCAGATCCGGCTGTACTCCTGCTTCCAGCAGTTCCTCGTCGTTCATCTGACGGTGGGTATGGCTGGCCGGGTGAAGTACACAGCTTCTGGCATCCGCCACGTGAGTCACAATGGCGATCATCTTCAGCGCATCCATCATGCGGACCGCCGCCTCTCTTCCGCCCTTAACGCCAAATGCGATGACGCCGCAGGTTCCGTTGGGAAGATACTTCTGCGCAAGATCGTAATATTTGTCTCCCGGAAGTCCCGGAGCCTTGACCCAGGCCACCTTCTCATGGTTCTTTAAGTACTCGGCCGCCTTCTTCGCGTTGGCGCAGTGACGCTCCATACGCAGGGCCAGCGTCTCAAGGCCGATGTTCAGAAGAAAGGCATTCTGAGGAGACTGGATGGAACCCAGATCCCGCATAAGCTGCGCAGTGGCCTTGGTGATATAAGCCAGCTTGCCGAATTTCTGCGTATAGACGATCCCGTGATAGGTCTCATCCGGCGTGGTCAGCCCCGGATACTTGTCGCTGTACGCCTCCCAGTCAAAGTTTCCGCTGTCCACGATGGCTCCGCCTACGCAGACTGCATGGCCGTCCATATACTTGGTGGTGGAATGGGTCACAATGTCCGCTCCCCACTCAAAAGGCCTGCAGTTGATCGGAGTGGCAAAGGTATTGTCAACGATAAAGGGAACACCATGGGCATGAGCCGCTTTGGCAAACTTCTCCAGATCCAGCACTACCAGCGCCGGATTGGCCAGGGTCTCGCCGAATACCGCCCTGGTGTTCTCCTGAAATGCCGCTTCCAGCTCTTCCTCTGTACAGTCAGGATCTACGAAAGTAGCCTCCACACCCATTTTCTTGATGGTGTGGGCATACAGATTGTAGGTACCGCCATAGAGAGCCGAGGCACACACAATATGATCTCCGGCCTGGGCGATGTTCATGATGGCGTAGAAGTTGGCCGCCTGCCCGGAAGATGTCAGCATGGCCGCCACGCCGCCCTCCAGATCACAGATCTTGGCCGCAACCGCATCATTGGTGGGGTTCTGGAGACGGGTGTAGAAATACCCGGACTCATCCAGGTCAAACAGACGTCCCATCTCCTCGCTGGTGCTGTATTTAAATGTAGTACTCTGGTAAATGGGAAGGACTCTTGCCTCTCCGTTTCCAGGCACATAACCGGACTGGATACATTTTGTCTCAATCTTGTAATTACTCATCAAATTCCCTCCTGATAACCTAAATACTTCGTTTTCAGATCTGTCACCATACCTGTATACAGATCCTTACACCTCTCCTGATTCCCCTCTTCGATACAGCGGATGCAGGGCGTCAGACAGGACTTATAAATATCTTCATAGATCTCTGCCCGGTCTTTGCGCATATTGATGGCCCGCACGATCACAGGCGCCAGGTCATAATATTCATCCACCAGGGCCCTGCCCTCCTTGGAGCGCATAAGATAGCCGTCCCGGTAGCCGCGCAGCGTCTCCAGCTCATAACAGTCGTCCGGAAGCCCGCGGTTTTCACACACCGCAGTGGTGATATAACACCACTTTTTCTTAAAGCCGGCAGAAATGTCATCGTAGGTGGCATAGGAAAGTGTCAGGGAAGTCACCCTGCGGTCATTCCAGATCTCCACCATCTGCCTGCACATCTGGATGCAGAAGTCATCCTTTGTATAGGTAAGGATCGGCATCACATAAACTGCCATATTCATGTTGTAGTCCACGGAAAGACGTTCCCGCGCCCGGCGTGGCTGTTCCCCCATCAACCTGCCGCGTATTCCGGAATGATCCCGGCAAGTTCCAGGATCAACGCCTGCCGCTCCTCTTCCGGCGTCTCTTCGCAGAGACTGCCGATCTCTTCCGGTACATTGCAAAACTGCCGGAAGCCTTTCTCAAAACACCCCGTTGTATGTTTTTTTCCGAAATCCGCCAACCTGGGTCAGCATCTCGTCAAAAAGCCGGGCCAGATCCTCTCTGATCTTCTCCATCCTTATCCTCCATCTGTCTGTACTCTGCTCTATTCGTCCCAATTGTGATAAACATTCTGAACGTCGTCATCATCATCCAGCATATCCAGTGTCTTCTGAATGTTGGCAATGTCTTTCTCGTCTGTCAGTTCCACATAAGTCTGCGGGATCATGGTCACTTCCGCAGCCGCCATGGTAATCCCCGCCTCTTCCAGCGCCTGATGGACGCTTCCGAAGTCTTCCGGCGCGGTCAGGATCTCGAAGCTGTCTTCCTCCTCCACGAAATCCTCAGCCCCTGCATCCAGGGCTGCCATCATCAGCTCGTCTGCGTCTCCTTCGTACTCTTCCTTGTCGATCACGATCTGTCCCTTCTGATCAAACATGAAAGAAACACATCCCGGAGTCCCCACGTTTCCGCTTCCTTTTGTAAATGCATGCTTTACATTGGTAGCGGTCCGGTTCCGGTTGTCTGTCAGCGTCTCTACGATAATGGCTGTTCCGTTGGGACCATATCCTTCATATGTAATATGTTCATAATTTGCGGCATTGGCGTCTCCGGTTGCCTTCTTGATGTTCCGCTCAATGGTATCATTGGGCATGTTGTTAGCCTTCGCCTTGGCGATCACATCACGCAGCCGGCTGTTGTTGGCCGGGTCCGCGCTTCCGCCTTCCTTGACGGCAACCGCCAGTTCCTTTCCGATCTTGGTAAAGATCTTCCCCTTTGCCGCATCATTTTTTTCCTTTTTATGCTTGATATTGGCAAATTTTGAATGTCCTGACATCTCTTCTTTCTCTCCTTGTCCTTTTCGTTTTCTGTCACACTGGTCTATTTTAGCACTCTTCCGGAAGTTTTTCAATCTTTACCGTTCCGATGGTATTGTTCTCTACCGAGAGCACGGTAAATCGATAACCCTCATATTCTACCACACAACGCTCGTCTTCTGCCGGAATCCGGTCCAGCTGATCGATCAGAAAACCATTGACTGTCTCGTATTCTTCCGTCTCAAACCGGATGGGAAGCACCTGCTCCAGGTCCTCCAGATCCGCCATCCCCTGGACCTTCAGGCTTCCGTCCGGAAGGGTCAGGATGGTT
>ENA-OQCL01001001-OQCL01001001.1-human-gut-metagenome-genome-assembly--contig:-NODE-1001-length-11360-cov-2.707202_pt1 | contig 11360 bp, 15 predicted proteins | sample MGYA00242502_ERZ504586 | MGnify/ENA primary metagenome ERZ504586 (study PRJEB26092, sample SAMD00036316) | human gut metagenome | host: Homo sapiens | study: EMG produced TPA metagenomics assembly of... | reverse complement strand
CAACAGCGGCCAGGCCAGCTGGTGCGAACTGGCCTGCGAGGCTATTGCCCTGACCGCCGGACCCCTGCCGTCTCGGAGCCCATCGCCAGTTCCCAATGGCCCCAGAAGGCGCAGCGCCCGGTCTATTCCGTGCTGGACACCAGCAAGCTCAGCGAATTTCTGGGCAAGAAGCCACGCCCCTGGCCCCAGGCCCTGCGCGATTTTCTGTTCAGCGAATACGTGCCCGGCGCGCACGCCGACAAAGAGGGCACGCATTGAGCCGCAAACGTCCTTCCGGCGCCTGCGCCGCATGGAGGCGGCGACTGGCCGCCCCGGCGGTTCTGGCTACACTGGTCTGCCTGATGTGGGGTCTTTGGGCCACGCCGCTTTCAGCCCGCCCGCAAAATCTGCGGCAACTGTCCGAGATCACCAATAAACTGACCGAAACCAGCGTCAGTTACGGGGCCATTCCCGCGCTCTACCGCCCGCGCTACGACCGCGTGCAGGACGCGGATCTGAACATGAGCCAGGAGGATGTGGTCTTTGTGGTCATGCTGCCGGGCGGGCCGCGCATTTATCCGCAGCGCTTCATGGTCTGGCATCAGGTGGTCAACGAACTTATCGACGATGTGGCCTATGCCGTCACCTACTGCCCGATCACCGGCACGCTGATGGCCTACAACGCCTCCATGAACGGTCTGAACCTGATTTTTGATCTGGAGGGCCGCCTCTACGACGGCAACAGCGTGCTCATTGACCGTAATTCCGGCAGCCTCTGGCTCCAGGAGACGGGCATGGCCTTTGACGGACCGCTGCTGGGCCGGGGCATGCCCACCATTCCCGTGTTCTGGACGACCTGGGGCGCGGCGCGCCGGGTCTACCCCGACGCCCGGTCGCTGGCCCAGCCGCGCGGCGAGCCGCCCCTACGGCCGCGATCCTTACGGGAGTTATCTCAAAAAAAATCACATACTACAACAACGATATCCTGGTCTATCCGGTGCAGCGTCTGGACCGGCGTTTTGCCCGCAAAACGCCCATGCTCTGTCTGGAATACGAAAATTTTCTGTTGGCTGTCGATATCGCCTACGTCAAAAAGGAAAGGCGCGGTGAACTTTTTTGCTGGGACCGTCGGCCCTGCTGGCCGTGCATGATCCCCAACTGGACGTGGTCCGCATCTATAACCGCCAGATCTGGGCCGAGCCCTTTCTCTTCGTAAGCCAGTACGGCCGCCTTATGGACATCAATACGCGCAGCGTCTGGGATCCGGCCACGGGCAAGGCCCTGGACGGCAATATGCGGGGCGCGTCCATGAAGCAGTATTTCGGCGGCTATTCCATGTGGTTCGCCTGGTACAGCCTGAATCCGGAAACCCTTGTGATTCCCGGCCCCGGCGAAGTGCCCGCCGATCTGCTTTCGCTCACCCCGCCGGGCGTGGATGATCCGGCTGGGAAGAGCCCTCCGGCGAAGAACGGCGATGTGGCGGGTACGAGAAGCTCACAGCCGTAGGCTATCCGCTTCAGTCATCCACCAGTCCGTCTGCCAAGCGCAGCAAAACCGCCGCGCCGCCCAGCAGGGGCCGACGTTCCGACACGCGCAGGCCCGCCCGCTGGACGCAGCCTTCAAGACCGCCCTGCTTTAGAAAAGACGCAAACGCCGCGCCGCCGCGCCTACTTGGCCACAGGTCAGGCCAGAAGCCCAGCAAGGCGCGCGCCAGCAGACAGGCGGGCAGTTCCAGATTGCGCTCCGGCGGTTTGAAATCCGCCGCCAGCACTTCCCGCCCTGTCCGGGCGGCCAGGTTCAGCAGGGCCGCGCCCTCATCCAGAGGCAAGTACCACAGAGCGAATGCCAGGCGGATGTACGCCGCGCTTCCCGGAACCGCGGCCTGCAACCATGCCTTGGAAGGATTGAGCGGCCCGCTCGTCGGCATGTCCAGCGCCGCCTTTGGCCAGGGCACGCGCGCGGCAAGAAAATTTCGGGGAAAGCGGGGCGGCATGGAGAGAGTGTCAGTCACGCTCACGGGCTCCGTCAAGCCGCTTCAGCAGGGCCACGCGCACGGGGCTGTAGGTCGCGTTTTGCGGCAGGCCTTCCAGAAGCCGCCGGGCATGGCCGTCCTCCACAAACTGACGGCGGCTGGCCGCGAAGTGCATGTCGAAAAACCAGGTGCCGAGCAGCACGCGAAAGTCATTGACGCTACGCAGATCGGCATAGGCCGCCACCTGTCCCGCCAGGGCCGCGCGCAACACCGCCTCTCCGGCCAAGGCGGGATCATCCGGCAGATTCAGGACCACGGTGGGACTGTACGGGCCGGGACCGCCCAGATGTTCATCCATGACCCGCAGAATATCCAGCTTGTCCGCGTCGCGCACCACATGGGCGGCCAGTTCCGTTTCGCGCGGCAGATGCGCGGGCAGGGAAAAGCGGTTGTGCAGGCCCACGGCGGCCAGCACGATCTTGCGCGTGGCGTTGTCTTCCCCGGCCAGACGCGCCTCGCGCTTGAGGATTTTCACGCCCAGCAAGCCGTGATTGCAGGATTCCCTGTCCCGGAAGGTATGATAGAGCAGATACTGCTCAAAGCGGGCCACGTCGTGATACAACGCGGCCAGCAGGCAGGCACGGGTCAGGGCGGCGTCAAAGCCTTCGCTGGCCGTTACGCGGCGGGCGTTGTCCAGTACGGCCATGGTGTGCCTGAGCTTGAGATCCATAGGCGCGGGGTCGCCCTGTTCCTTGGCGCGCTCTCGCGCGGCATAGGCCGCGAACCACTGTTCATGCGGGCTGATATCCGGATTCATGGCCTTGGATGTACGCCGGGGCGGCCCGCAAGGCAAGTCCGGGCCGGAAACCCGGTGTACTGGCGGCTTCAGGCCGCGTTGACGGTACCTGGGATTATTTTTAGCCTTACAGATTCTCCACTCAGCAGGAGGCCGCCATGCTCTATGCTCACAGCCTTCCGGATCAACCTGTTTCCCTCTGGCAGAGCCTTGAACAACATCTGCGGAAAAGCGCACAACGGGCCGAAACATTCGGACGCGCATTCGGCGCGGGCGATTGGGCCGCATTGGCCGCCCGGCTGCACGATCTGGGCAAGGCTTCGCCAGAGTTTCAGGCCTATATCAGCGGACAAGGCGGACGCCGCCGCATCGACCATTCCACCGCCGGGCGCGCCTGCTCCTGCGGCATTGGAAGACTCGGGGAAAGGAAGGGGAACACATGGCCCTCTGGCTGGCCTATTGCATAGCCGGGCACCACGGCGGCTGCCGGACCTGGGCGACGGGGCCTCGGATGCGGGCAGCCTGCGCTCCCGTCTGGACCCGTCCTATGCCGTTCCCGACTATTCCGCCGGATTGGATCTGGCGACGCCCGCTGACATTCCCCAACCGGGCGCTCTGCCCTTTCCCTTTCGCCTTTCCAGAGAACATGCCGCATTCAGCGTCAGTTTTTTCGTGCGCATGCTTTTTTTCCTGTCTCACGGACGCGGATTTTCTGGATACGGAACATTTTTACGCTCCGGAGAATCGTCAGCAGCGTGACCGCTGGCCCTCTCTGGATACGCTATGCGAGCGGCTGCATGATTTTTTGTCCGCCCAAGGCTTTCTGCTCGCGACGTCTGGCGACAGCCCCATTGTAGCAGCCAGAAAAGAGATCCTTCAGCATTGTCTGAATGCCGCCGCGCTGCCGCCCGGCGCATTCACCCTCACGGTGCCCACCGGCGGCGGCAAAACGCTTTCCTCGCTGGCTTTCGCCCTGGAGCACGCCCGGCGGCATCATCTGGACAGAATCATTCTGGCGGCTCCCTACACCAGCATCATTGAACAGAATGCGCGGGTGCTGCGCGACGCCCTGGGCGCGGACGCCGTACTTGAACACCACAGCAACTATGTCCATCCCGTTGAGCAGGCGGCAGCGGACCAGACCGGGGAAAGCGACGCCCTCCAGGGGGCTGCCGCCCTGCCTTTCAGACTGGCCGCCGAAAACTGGGCTGCGCCGGTTATCGTCACCACGGCGGTGCAGTTCTTCGAATCTCTGTTTTCCAGCCGTCCTTCCCGCTGCCGCAAGCTGCACAATATGGCCCGCAGTGTGGTTATTCTGGATGAAGCGCAGATGCTGCCCGTTCCTTTGCTGGAGCCTTCGGTGCTGGCGCTGCGGGAGCTGACGGAGCATTATGGCGCAAGCCTTGTGCTCTGCACCGCCACCCAACCGGCGTTGTGCCGGGACGGCCCCCTGAAAAACGGCTTTGCAAAGAACAGCCTGCGCGAACTGATCCCCGCCCCACGGATGGCGGAGCTTTTCAAGACCTTCACGGCGCACCGGCGCCTGGCCATCAGCCAGCCGGGCAAACTGAGTGATGAAGAGCTGGGCCGCCGTCTGCTGCGGGAACATCAGGTTCTCTGCATCGTCAACAGCCGCGCCCAGGCCCGCGCGGCCTATGAAAGTCTGGAGCGGGACGATGACGCCCACTTTCATTTGAGCGCGCGCATGACTCCCCGCCACCGGCTGCTCGTGCTGGACACCATACGTCAGCGTCTGCGCCGGGGCCTGCCCTGCCGGGTGGCCAGCACATCCCTCATCGAATGCGGGGTGGATATCAGCTTCCCCTGCGTATACCGGGTCCGGTGCGGGCTGGACTCCGTGGCCCAGGCAGCGGGCCGCTGTAACCGCTCCGGTGAACTGCCCTCCGGCAGTCTGCATATCTACACGCCGGAACGGCCCGTCTCCCGCGCGCAAGCCGATCTCTATCTGCGCGCCCGTTTTTTCAGTCAGGTGGCGGAAAACATGCGGATATCCTCGCTCCGGAAGCTGTGGAAGCCTATTTCAGCGAACTTTACGGCTTCGCGGATCTGGATGCAAACATCTGCTGAAAACACTGCGCGAAAAAAATCAGGCGCTTTGCCGTTCCTCACATCTTTGATTTCCGCACCATGGATGCTCTCTATCAGCTTATCCCGGAGGACACGGTGCCGGTCATAGTCACGCACGGCGTAAACGATGGCGGCGATCTGGCGGAAAAAAGCCACGCGCTTGTACGTCGCCTGGAAACGGAATACCCGCCCGGCCGTCTGACTCTGCGTTTGCTGCAGGGCTTCAGCGTACAGGTATACCCATATGAGCTTGAACGGCTGCGCGCGGCAGGCAATCTGGAAAGGCTGCACGGCTGTTTTGACGTGCTGCGCAACGGCGCGGGTTATGATCCGAAACTGGGTCTACTGGTGGACGATCCCACCCGCCAGACTCCGGAGGATTGCCTGTTTTAATTTTATAAGCCCATTAATTAAATTATAGTATATACTTTATACAAAATTTTTGTTACAGGTTTCTAACTTGAGGGAGTTCTTCTGCCGGCGTCCTCAGGAAGAGAGGCGGCCTGTATACAGGCCACCTCCGTAACAAAGGAGGAAGGCAGGGGGCGGCGCAACGTGACGTGTAAACAGCGCCTGTGAAAGCTGGTCGGCGCATCAGTACGCGCCGTGGATTGAAATAATTATTGGGCTTAGAGCAATTTCACCGTGAAATTGCTCCGGCGGCTGCGTGAGCAGACGCCTGCCACGAGCTTCAGCCGTTGGCGGCTTGCCGCCTTGCCTTAAATGAGGGCTGAGCCTAGACAGCGGCCATCCGCGCACCTGCGCGCGGGCATTTCTGAAACGAGCAACGCCGGAACCCGGCATGTTCAGGAGGTACGCATGGCCTACGGCATAGCACTGCATGTCTGGGGTGAATATGCATTATTCACACGACCGGAGACAAAATCAGAGCGCATGTCTTACGAGGTTATAACACCGTCAGCGGCACGCGGCATTCTTGAAGCGATTCACTGGAAGCCGGCCATACGCTGGTTTATTGACAAACTGCATATTCTGAATCCTGTCTGTTTTGATTCCATACGCCGTAACGAGCTGGCTTGCAAAGGTTCGGCGCAAAATGCGTTACAAGCCATGAAAAAATCCGGTCCGCTGCATATCGCCGTTGAAGACGTGCGCCAGCAGCGGGCCGCGCTGGTGTTGCGCCGGGTGGCCTATGTGATCGAAGCTCATTTTGAACTTACGGACAAGGCCGGGCCGAGCGACAACGAGGGCAAGCATCTGGACATTTTCAACCGCCGTGCCAGAACCGGACAGTGTTTTCACCGTCCCTGCCTGGGCTGTCGGGAATTTCCCGCCCATTTTTCCCTGCTGGAGGGCAGCCTGCCGCCTTCGCAACTGACCGACGACGCGCCCCGCGATCTGGGCTGGATGCTCTATGACCTGGATTTCGCCCGCAATATGCAACCCATTTTCTACCGGCCCCGCCTGGTGGGCGGCGTCATTGACGTGGCGGACTGCCTGCGCAGATCCGGGGAGGCACGGCCATGATTTTAAGTCAACTGGCGGCCTTTTATCAACGCATGCTTGAAGAGACGGATGCGGAACTGCCCCGTCCGGGCTATAGCCGCGAGCTGATCGGCTTTGTGCTGGTGCTCACTCCCGAGGGCGAGTTGCGGCACATTCTGCCCCGCCTGGACGACAAGGGCAAAGCCCGGCCCATGCTGGTGCCCTCGCCGCGAAAACAGCCCGGCTCCGGCATCAGCCCCAATCTTTTCTGGGACAATACCGGCTACCTGCTGGGAGTGGACAACAAGGGCAAAGCCGAGCGCAGCGCCAAAACCTTTGCCGCCTTCCGACAGGCCCACGCGGCACTGGCCCGTGACACCGGCAATGCCCGGCTTGAGGCCGTGGCCGCCTTTCTGGAAGCCTGGCGTCCCGAGATGTTCGCCGGTCTGGACATCGGTGACCTTATTCTGGGCAAAAACGGTATATTTCAGATTGAAGGAGATCAGGGCTTTTTACATGAGCAACCGGACATCCGCGGCATCTGGGAAGAGCAGCGCCGCCCCTCCGGGGAGAAAGGCCTGACCGGCGTCTGTCTGGCGACAGGAAAAAGCGCGCCCATCGCCCGCATTCATCCGCCTATCAAAGGCGTCAGCGGAGCCAACCCCACCGGCGCGGCCCTGGTTTCCTTTAACTGCGACGCCTTTGAATCCTACGGAAAAAACCAGAGTTACAACGCCCCCGTAAGCAGCGAGGCCGCCGCCTCCGCCGTTGCACCCGAGGTCACCGCCAGCCCCGAGGAGGCTGCCGTTGAACCCGCTGCCGAGACCGCCGTCACCTACCCACTGACCGTCACCGACCAGCTGGGCCGCGAGGTCACCATCGAGACCGAGCCCAAGACGCTGGCCAGCGGCTACTACATCTCCACCAGCCTGCTCATCGCCCTCGGCGTGCAGGACGAGCTGGTCGGCGTCGAGGCCAAGGCCGACAAGCGCACGATCTACAGCCTCTCCGCCCCCGAGCTGCAGAGCCTGCCCAGCATCGGCACCGCCAAGGAGTTTGACCTTGAGGGCTGCGCCGCGCTGACCCCCGACCTTGTCATCGTGCCCGCCAAGCTGAAGGATTCCATCCCCCAGATGGAGGAGCTGGGCCTGACCGTGCTGGCCGTCAAGCCGGAGGATCAGGACAAGCTGTACGGTGCCATCGACCTGCTGGCCCAGGCCACCAACACCGTTGCCCGCGGTGAGGAGCTGAAGTCCGCAATCGAGGACAACCTGCTCAGCCTGCACGAGGCCATCGGCGATGCCGAGGCCCCCACCGTCTACATGGCCGGCAACAGCTCTGTGCTGCAGACCGCCGGCCCCGCCATGTACCAGAACTATATGATCGAGAACGCCGGCGGTCTCAACGCTGCCGCCAGTGTTGAGGACACCTATTGGGCCGAGGTCTCCTATGAGCAGGTGCTGGACTGGGACCCCGACTACATCATTCTGGCGTCCGATGCCGACTATGATGTCGATTCCGTCCTGAACGATGCCGCACTGGCCGACTGCACCGCCGTCAAGGAGGGGCATGTCTACCAGCTGCCCCACGCCATCGAGGCTGTGGACTCCCCCGTGCCCGGCAGCTTCCTGGGCAGCGTCTATCTGGGCAGCGTGCTGCACCCCGAGCAGGTGAGTGAGCAGTTCTACCACGACTGCGCCGATGCATTCTACACGACCTACTACGGCTTCACCCCTGCCTCCTATGAATAACCGCAAGCGCACGGCGCTGTGCCTTCTGGGCGCAGCGCTCTGCGTTTTTATGGCCTTTGGTGCGGCCCTTGCGCTGGGCCGCTACCCCATAACACCGGCGGCGCTGCTGGCCGGCGATGCCATGGCAGTGCGCACCTTCACCGTGCTGCGGCTGCCCCGCGCCGTTATGGCGCTGGTCGGCGGCTTTGGGCTGGGGGCGGCCGGCTTTGTCTACCAGACCGTATTCCGCAACCCGCTGGCAAGCCCCGACATCATCGGCGTTTCCTCGGGGGCCAGTGTCGGCGCGGCGTTCGCCATCCTGTTCGTTTCGTCAGGGGCGCTGTCCACCACGGTCTGTGCCTTTGCGGGCGGGCTGGCGGCGGTGTTCCTCTCGCTGGGGCTGGCCGCTGCCGCGCCGGGGCGCAGCAAAATGTCGCTGGTGCTGGCGGGCATCGCCGTCCACGCGCTGGCCCAGACGCTGCTGATGCTGCTCAAGCTGACCGCCGACCCCGAGAAGGAGCTGGCCAGCATCGAGTATTGGATCATGGGCAGTCTGGCCGCCGTGACCCGCAGCCGGGTGTGGTTCCCGGTGCCGGTCGTGCTGGTCTGCTGCGCGGCGATCTTTGCGCTGCACCGGCAGGCGCTGCTGCTCTCGATCGAGGAGGGCGAGGCCCGGCTGCTCGGCGTGCGGGTGGGTGCGATGCGCCTGCTGCTGCTGACGCTTGCCACCATGACGGTCGCTGCCGTTGTCAGCGTGACAGGGCTTATCAGCTTTGTCGGGCTGCTGGCCCCCCACAGCGCCCGGCTGCTGGCGGGGCACAACCGGCGCTCGGCCTGCCTGCTGAGCGGGCTGCTGGGCAGCGCCCTGCTGCTGGCGGCCGACACGCTGGCCAAGACGGCCGCCTCCACCGAGCTGCCGGTCAGCATCTTTACCTCGCTGCTGGGCGTGCCGTTTCTGCTTTATCTGATCCTGCGGCCGGGGAGGGATGCGTCATGATGCCACAAACCACGCCCCCGCCCGTGGGGCTTTGCGTGCAGGACCTCACCGTACAGTACGGCACAGCGGCCGTGCTGCAAGGGGTCAGCTTTTCTGTCCCGGTGCCCGGGCAGCTGATCGGGCTGCTGGGGGTAAACGGCAGCGGCAAGACCACGCTGCTCAAGGCGGCCGCCGGGCTGCTGCCCCACACCGGGCAGTGCCTTCTGGACGGCGTCCCGCTGGAGAGCCTGTCCACCCGCAGGCTCGCGCAGACCGTCAGCTATATCCCGCAGCAGAGCGGCATCTCGGTCTCGCTCTCGGCGCGGGAGGTCGTGCTTATGGGCTTCAACCCGCGGCTGGGGGTCCTGCAAAGCCCCACCGCCGCCATGCGCGCCGCCGCTGACGAGGCCCTGCGCACCGTAGGTCTGGCCGACAAGGCCGGGCAGGACTACCTGACCCTGAGCGGCGGCGAGAAGCAGCTCTGTATTCTGGCGCGCACGATTGCCGAGGATGCGCCGCTGCTTTTGCTGGACGAGCCGGACAGTGCGCTTGACCTTGCGAACCGCAGCCGGATGACCGCGCTGCTGGCGCAGCTGGTCCACACCGGCGGCAAGACCGCACTGGTCTGCCTGCACGACCCCGCGCTGGCGCTGGACAGCTGTGATATACTGGTGGTATTGCAGGGCGGCGGGGTCGCGGCGGTGCTGCACCCCAAAACCGACCCGCCTGCCGTGCTGCAGGCAGCCCTTGCCGCCGTGTACGGCCCGCTGGAGCTGCTGCCCGTTACCGACTGCCGGGGCCGACGCGTCTGGCACTGCTGCCGCTGTGAGGTGATACCATGAAACCTGCTTTGCGCGTGATGCTCTGCGATGACGCAGGCGAGCGCTTTTTTTGGCGAGGGACCCTGCCGCCTGCTCCATCTGATCGAGGAGACCGGCTCGCTGCGCAGCGCAGCGGCGCAGATGGGGCTTTCCTACTCCAAGGCGCTGCGGCTTGTGCAGCACGCCGAAAAAGAACTGGGCTTTGCCCTGACCTGCAAGACCATCGGCGGGCGGGGCGGCGGCGGCAGCACCCTGACCGCCGAGGCCCGCCAAATTTTTAGAAAGGTATGAGGCCTACCGTGATGCCTGTGTACAGACCAGCCGCGAGCTCTATTCTGCGTTCTTTCCGGGCCAGCGGTAAGCGCCACTTGCTGCTGACCGGCGGGCGCGGCAGCGGCAAAACAACGCTGCTGCGCGCACTTATGCCATCCCTCTGCCCCGATGCCCCGATGCTTCTCACCGCTGCCGTCCCGGGCAGATGGGTCGAGATGCGCGATACAGCCGCCGGGGCAGCGGCGGTCATCGGCCGGTTTGATGCCGCCCTGCCCCCCGGTGAAAACCGGATGCGCCCCGTGCCGGCCGGCTTTGCCGCCGTGGGGCTGCCCGCCCTGCAGCGGATGGCGGAGGCCGGCGGCTGGGCCGTGCTGGACGAGCTTGGCTATCTGGAGAGCGGCTGCGCGGATTTTCAACAAAGCGTGCTGGAACTGTTGAAAGTCTGCCGCGTTCTCGCGGTGGTCCGCAAGCAGGACACCCCGTTCCTGCGCGCGCTCTGCGCCGACCCGGACGCCTTTGTGTACGATCTGGACTGGCCCCTGTGCCGCCGCTGGGCTGCATCGTCATGGCCTCGGGGCTGGGGCGGCGGTTCGGCGGCAACAAGCTGATGGCCGAGCTGAACGGCCGGCCTCTGGCTGCCCATGCGCTGGCGCTGGCCGCCGCGCCGGTGTTTGCCGGGCGCATTGCCGTGACCCGCTCGGCCGAGGTCGAGGCTCTCTGCCGTGCGGGGGGCTTCCCCGTGCTACGCCATGCCGAGCCACGCCGCAGCCGATACCAGTGCGCCTTGGCCTGACCGCGCTGCTGCCGCAGCAGCCCGACCTGCAGGGGTGTGTGTTTCTGCCGGGGGACCAGCCCTGCCTGACCCGCCAGACGCTGGAGGCGCTGGCGATCGGTGCCGCGCCGGACACGATCCGGCGGCCGGCCGCACCCGACGGCACACCGGGCAGCCCCGTGCTGTTCGGCCGGGATTACTTTGCCGCCCTCCTTCACCTGCCGGAGGGCTGCGGCGGCAGCGCCGTGCTGCGTGCCCACCCGCAGGCTGTCCGCCTGCTGCCCACCCCGCCGCCGAGCTGCAGGACATCGACACCCGCAGCGACCTTAAGGCGCTGCAAGGGGGCCAAGGGATAAATGCCGCATTTTTGAGTTTATTATCCTGCCGGTTTTCCCATCAAAGGAAGGCGCCCCGGATGTTGAAACCTTCAGCATCCGGGGCGCTCTTTTTTTCACTCTTTTTCCGGCAGGGGGATCACCGTGTTGCCCGCTCGGTATAGCTGCGCCG